>Ga0207646_10000305_pt1 | contig 66759 bp, 62 predicted proteins | sample KBSK5502metaG_FD_184343 | JGI IMG/M metagenome (GOLD analysis project Ga0207646, IMG submission 184343) | Corn, switchgrass and miscanthus rhizosphere microbial communities from Kellogg Biological Station, Michigan, USA - KBS K5-50-2 metaG... | ecosystem: Host-associated > Plants > Roots >... | reverse complement strand
GGTCAACATGATGGCGCTCGAGGAGTACAACGAGTGCGAGCAGCGCCACGGCTTCCTGGCCCGCGAGCGCGACGACCTGCTGCAATCCATCGCCGATACCCAGCAGGCCATTACGGAGCTCGACGAAGTTTCCCGCCAGAGGTTCGAAGAGGCCTTCGCCTTGATCAACGCCAACTTCGCCGAAGCCTTCCGCACATTGTTTGGCGGCGGCACCGGCGAGATGCGTCTGACCGAACCCGACAGCTCCGGCGAACCCGGCATCGATATTGCGGCGCAGCCGCCGGGCAAGCGCCTGCAGAACGTCCTGCTGCTCTCCGGCGGCGAGAAGGCTCTAACGGCACTGGCCCTGCTGATCGCCATCTTCCGCTACCAGCCCAGCCCGTTCTGCATCCTCGATGAAGTGGACGCGCCGCTCGACGAAGCGAACGTCGGCCGGTTCACTCGCATGGTGACGGAGATGAGCCAGCAAACGCAATTCGTCATCGTTACCCACAACCGGCGCACCATGGAGATCGCGCCGGTGCTTCATGGCGTGACCATGCAGGAGCCCGGCGTATCGAAACTCGTTTCCGTCCGCTGGGACGAGCCCGTCGTCAGCGCCGCCACCAACGCCGCCTAGCAGGAATTTTCCCCCGCCGTGCCCTGCCTTCGCACTGGACCGCTCTACCGCCGTCTGCCCTGCGATGCCTGGTGGGACGAAAGGAAATGGTTTCGGCAGAGTTTGCGCCACATCCTACCGGGATCCGAGAGCGGGGCTGAGCGCCCCGCTCTTCCATCGCTTCTGCTCTTGGAAAGAAGTGTCCAACCTCACTTCTTCAACGCAACAACGGGCACGGCCGGAGTTCTGCCGGCTAGTTCAATTCCCCGGTCACGTGCTAGGACGGGATCGAAGATAAGGACCGTGTGCAATTGGTTGAGTTTCAGAGAGTGGACGGTCGCCTGCCCATCCCGAATGCCGATCAGCAGCGCACTCTCCTCTTTGCCGTCCTTGTCGTCCTCTGAAGCCAAGCTGGTCACGAAAGCAATTGTTTTCCCGGTCTTCGCTTCGCCAATGGTGACGAGTGTCGCCGGGCCGGAGTACTCGACTCGAAGCAAGTACTCCCCCGCGGGCAGGACGGCCTTGCCCCAACGGACTTCATGCGACAACTTGAAGATGCCTTGGAAGGCTGCCGGGGCGGCAGCGGCCACGATCAGATGCAAACAGGTTGCGGCCAATAGCGCGGCCAACATCACCGCCGAGCGTTTTGAAATCCTGTTCATCACTTTTCTCCTCTTTGTCTGGGCTTGACCGCTCTGGCTACCTCGGTCGCCCAATGGCGCAGCTTCGGACACCTCTCAAAACCATTCAATGCACTGCAATTCATCCCTACTTCATACGTGCTTCGCCGGCCAATGCGCTGAATCTAAGAGGCTTAGAAGGTGGCTTCACGCGGCCTTGGAGGATAGTTCGCTCCGCCCGACTCCGGCGTGCGTGATAGACTTGGGCCGCATTCGCAAACGGCATCTCTCGCCATGAGGGAACCTTCGGCATCACCGCAGGTGATCCGCTTCGGCCCCTTTGAGGCCGACCTGCACGCCGGCGAGCTGCGCCGGCACGGGTTGCGAATCAAACTCCAGGAGCAGCCCTTCCAAATTCTGGCCATGCTGTTGGAGCGTCCCGGCAATGTGGTCACCCGGGAGGAGTTGCAGAAGAAGCTCTGGCCGACCGACACCTTCGTCGATTTCGACCATGGTCTGGGCTCGGCGATCAACAAGCTGCGCCAGGCCCTGGGAGACTCCGCCGAGAATCCCCGCTACATCGAGACGCTGCCCAAGCGCGGATTCCGTTTCATCGCTGTCGTGGAGCGAGGCCGGGGGGCACCGCAGGGCAAAGTGATGCTGGTTGTGCTGCCGTTTGAGAACCTGAGTCGCGACCCGGAGCAGGAGTTCTTCAGCGATGGCATGACCGAGGAGATGATCACGCAGCTCGGCGGTCTGGAGCCGCAGCGGCTGGGGGTGATCGCGCGGGCCTCGGCGATGCAGTACAAACACAGCACGAAGAGCGCCGCGCAGATCGGTGGCGAACTCGGCGTGGACTACCTGCTCGAAGGAAGTGCGCGGCGTGCTGGTGGACGGGTACGCATCACCGCGCAGCTCATTCAGGTGCGCGACGAAACCCACGTGTGGGCCGAGAGCTACGAGGGTGACCTGCGGGATATCCTGAAGTTGCAAAGGGAAGTGGCCGCAGCGGTGGCGCGTGAGATTCAACTGAAGCTGACGCCGCAGCAGCAAGCCCGTCTCGGCTCGACGAGGCCGGTGAACCCCGAGGCCCACGAAGCGTATTTGAAGGGCTGCTTCTTCAGGGACAAGTTCACTGTTGAAGGGCTTCTTAGGAGCCAGGAATATTTCCAACAAGCCATCGACAAAGACCGGGAGTATGCGCCGGCCTATGCCGGGCTTGCTACTTCTTACGGCCTCCAGGGCAATCTCAGCGTGCTTCCCCCGCAGGAGGCGTATCCAAAAAGCAAAGCAGCTGCCGCAAGGGCCATCCAGCTGGATGAGACAGTGAGCTTGGCTCATAGTGCATTGGGATGGCCCACGATGTTTTACGACCGCGATTGGGCGGGCGCCGAACGCGAGTTCAAACGCGCCATTGAAATCAACCCGAGCAACGCCGGCGCCCACCAAGGGCATGCCTTCTATTTCGTGGTGAGGGAACAGTTCGATCAGGCTCTTGCGGAGATCCGGCGCGCTCGCGAATTCGATCCTCTTTCGCTCATCATCAACAGCGACGTGGGCTTCGTGGAGGTATTTGCGCGTCAGTACGATCAAGCCCTCAAGCAGCTCCAACGGACCTTGGAGATGGATCCCAATTTCCCTCCTGCCCATTGGGTCCTTTCGTATGCATACGAAGCCAAGGGCCTGTTCAGGGAGGCGAATGCCGAGGACCTGAAAGCGGGAGCTTTCATGCGAAGAAACTCCAGCTGGGTCGCGGAAATCCAAACGGCTTACGACACGTCTGGGTGGAAGGGTTCTTGGAGAAAGCGGCTCGAGTTGATGTTGGCCGCGCCAGCGAAGGGGGAACACATTCCACCCTACTGGCTGGCAATGACCTACATCCGACTCGGCGAAAGGCAGAAGGCACTGGACTGGCTTGAACAGGCGGTCGAGGAACGTTTCTACCTTGTGGTCTTCTTAAAGGTAGATCCCCAATTTGATAGCTTGCGTGACGAGCCCCGATTTCACGCACTGCTGCGCCGCATCGGCCTGCCGCCGTAACCGCCCCGTGCCCAAAACGATGTGGTTCCGTCACAGCCGAGGAACGCGGAACGTGGCCTAAAGAGTCAGTGGGTTGCAAGTCCCTGGCGATGCATCCTTCCGGCACAACTATAGGAGCCCTTGAATCTGGCCAGCGCAATCGCTCCGAGCCGTTCCAAAAACCAGTCGCTGGCCATCCATGCAAGTGGTTGAGATTTCGGGGACGGTTTCACTCGACCTCCGTGTTCCGGAATCAGGTGTTTTTCCAATCGCGGCACCACGAAACGAGTAGGCTCTCTAGGCTTTTCTGAGGAGCCATGCTCAATCTAACCTTGACAGACAGGGGGGGTGGCCATAGCATCCGGACACCGCATACCTGTCTGGGAGGAATCGGAATGAAAAAAAACGTGAGCTTCGCTGGCGCGCTGATGATTCTCTGCTGGCTTGTGCTCTTCGCAGCAGTTGCCGCGCAGAGCCAACAGAGTTCGCCCGCCGACCATGGCATGTTCACCCCGGCAGCCATCCAGTGGAAAGACGGCCCCGCGGCGCTGCCTCCGGGCGCGAAGTTGGCCGTTTTCGAGGGTGATCCCGCGAAGGAGGGCCCGATCACGATACGGCTCTCGTTTCCAGCCGGATACAAGATTCCGCCGCACTGGCATCCGAACATCGAGCACACGACTGTTATCTCGGGCACTATCAACCTTGGCCTGGGCGACAAATTCGATGAAACCAAGGGAAACAAACTGCCGGCAGGGTCGTTTCTCTTCATGGCTCCAAAGACGAATCACTTCGCCTGGACCGAGGAAGGCTGCGTGATCCAAGTGCACGCCATCGGCCCTTGGGGCGTCGTCTACGTCAATCCGGCCGATGATCCGCGCCAGGCGAAGAAGTAGCTTCCAGGGCGGACTGGGTTTTTGACAAAGACTCAGGAGCAAGAGCCGCTGCCCAACCTGCCGGTCAGGTCGTCGTGCGATTACGCTCCGTCATTTGCTTCGGACCTCGGCTATCTTGAGGAAGGATTATGAGTCCGCTGCTCTACGGGCCCGTCTTGCCTGCAACCATAGCGAGAAACAAAACTTATTGCGGTGCCGGAAGGGCATGTACAAATTAGCTCGCAAATCATTGATCTCGCATAAGACCAAGGCCGATGTGGTGGCCCCGCTGAAAAAGTCAGTGGAGGAAGGCGCTGCGCTCATCAAGGAAATGGGCGACGCGGGGATGGGCCAGCCGATCAAGTTTCCGTACGCCGGATGGGCAGCGCGTCCTTCCGCATCATGGACGCTGCCGAACACTCGGGCGAGCATTACAGCTAATACGCGCCGAATCTTTTTTCCTCAGCCCATTTTTCTTCCCCGTTGACAACCGGACTTCCTGCGCTAGAATACCGGCCTCCCTCGAGGGACTGAATCACCTGTGGCCTCTCCTCTGATCAGCGCGGTTGTCTGGGAAACTCATTTTCCCGGCGTGCCGCTGCGTTCCCGCGGCAAGGTGCGCGACCTTTACGAATTCGGCGACCGCCTACTGATCGTCGCCACCGACCGCCTCTCGGCGTTTGACGTCGTGCTGCCCACGCCCATCCCCGACAAGGGCCGCGTGCTGACGCAACTCTCACTGTTTTGGTTTGAAAGACTCCGGGACGTCGTGCCCAACCACGTGCTGAGTTCCAGCGAGTTCCCCGAGGAGCTAGCCGCCCACCGCGAACAGCTCGAGGGCCGCTCCATGCTCGTCCGCCGCACGCAGCCGGTTCCCATTGAGTGTGTCGTGCGTGGCTATCTGGCGGGTTCCGGCTGGAAAGACTACCGCGTCACCGGGAAGGTCTGCGGGATCGCTCTTCCGCCAGGCCTGCGCGAGTCGGAGCGCCTGCCGGCACCGATTTTCACTCCGGCCACGAAGGCCACGACAGGCCATGACGAAAACATTTCGTTCGACGAGGCCGCGGCGCGCATCGGCGGGTCGCTCGTCGAGCGATTGCGCGCCATCAGCCTGGAGCTTTACCGGCGCGCCGCCGTGTATGCCGAGCCCCGCGGGATCCTGGTCGCCGATACCAAGTTTGAGTTCGGCCTTCTCAGCGGCGAGCCAATCTGGATTGATGAAGCACTCACGCCGGATTCCTCGCGCTTCTGGCCCGCCGATGGCTACACGCCCGGCCGGCCGCAGCCTTCGTTCGATAAGCAGTACGTTCGCGACTACCTGGAGCGCATCGGCTGGTCCAAGCAGCCCCCGGCGCCAGAGCTGCCGGCGCAAGTGGTCGCGGGCACGCGGTCAAAATACCGCGAGGCCTATCGGCGGTTGACGGGCCACGAACTCGCCTGAGGGAACGCGGCCAGGGTAGCAGGAGCGTTGCGGAGGAGCGTGCGACCGTGAGAGATCAACTCGAAGCCCTTGTTGGACAGATGGTGGAACGCGGGATCCTCTTCGATGAGGCGGTCACCGAGTTTGAGAAGAAGTTCATCAAGCGCGTGCTCGATCGCTCGAACGGCAATCAGTCGCGCGCTGCGCGCGTGCTCGGCATCCACCGCAACACGCTCAGCCGCAAAATCGGCATCTACAAGCTGGAGAACAGGCCGCGGCGCCGCGCCTGACTCCTTTTTCGGAGTGCACTCCAAATAAAAAGGCTCCGGCCGGGGCCGGGGCCGGAGCCGTCTGATTCCTCGCTCCTCGCGGGCTACCGCCCGGACTTCTTGGCGGGCCGCTTCGGGGGCCGCTTGCCCGGCTGCTCCGGGATGTCTTCCTTGTTCACCTTGGCCTTTTCCCAACGAAGCATGAAAGGCGCGGGGTCGTAGCCCGCCAGCGTGCCGGAGAAACGCACGCCATCGCCCACCTGAATCCGCTTGGCCTCGGGCTGCCCTTCCACCTTCACTTCCATATTGGCCACCGCGCCGGCCTCCATTGCTTCGGCCGTAGGTGCGTAGAACAGCTTCAGCACCACGGAATCGCTCGCGCTGCTGACTTCGATCACCTTGCCGCCCGCCTCCGGAAATTCCAGGCCGCAGGTGGCCAGCCACATCAATTTGGCCTTTTCCCCGCCCGCCTGAAGGTCGGCGATGAAGTTGCTCGAAGGGTCCTCTCGGAGCTTTTGCAGTTCGGCGGCGCTGGCGATCTTGAACGTGGCGGGCCGCTCTGCGGAACTGCCAGCCAGGGAGATGAGCTCGTTCATCTGGTCATTCACCAGCTTGTCGCAACCGGTCTGCTGGTAGTTGGCCAGCCGGTTGTGCAGGTACGTGCGCACCTGGGCCTCGCCCGGGCCTTTCAGCGCCACCGAACGCGCCAGCGCCCAGAAGCCGTCCATCGACTGCGGCGGCTCCATCTGCAGGTAGGCAATGCCCAGCCGGAAGTAGGTGACGGCGTCATTGGGGTTGGCGGCCAGGGCGGCCTTGAACGAATCCACCGCCGCTTTATACTCCTTCAACTGCAGCGAGGCGAGTCCCGCCGTGTAGTTGAACAGCGCCGTAGGGCCTTTCTTGTTCTGTGCAAACTGATCGTCAGACACGCCCTCGGGCTTTTTCAGGTCCACGAGCACTTTCAGCCCCGCGAGCGCGGCCGCGCGGGCACGTGTGGCCTGCTCCTTGGCGTCGGCGGCCTTCTCATTGAACGAATAGTTGAAGGCCAGCGTGCGGATGTAGAGCGCCTGGAGCTGCGTCCCCGCGTCTAGTTTGTCGCCGAAGGTCAGCAGCCTGTCGGCGTATTCGATGGTTTTCGGATAGTTCTTCAGCTCGTTGTAAGTGGTGTAGTAGGTCTGGTAGGCGTACACCAGCAGCGTCGAGCTGGGGTACTTGGCGACGAAATCGTCGAGTAGTCTGATGCGCTGTTGCGGATTGGGCTCCTTGGCCGCCGCCTGATAGGCGTTATATTCCGGCAAGGTGTAGGCAGGCGGCTTGTCCTGCGGCTTCTCTTGCGGCTTCTCTTGCGGCTTCTCTTGCGGAATCGCCCCGGCGGCGGGTGCGACTGCGCAAACCACCACCGACACCACCAGCCACCCTGCGACCATCACCAGCCACTTTCGTATCATCTTCTTCCTGCCTCCTCGGCAAGAGTTCTATTCAGAAACGCTTGACGGTTCCGACCACGGCTTGAGGGCATTACCGGCTGGGCCTAAAACTTTTGGATTATAGGGAATCTCTCCCGATGGTGCAAGCGCGTTTCATCTTTGTGGTTCCGCCAGCTGCAATGTGATGACCCTCTCCTTCGCTCGCCGGGCCCTGATGATATGATGAGACTTGCAACGGAAATGTCGCCTCAGAGGAGAGTTCGCAGTTGAGCACCGAAAAGCCCATTGCGGGACAGGTGGCTCTGGTCACCGGCGGAAGCCGCGGGATTGGGCTGGCGATTGCCGCCCGGCTCGGCCGGATGGGAGCGCGCGTCGCGATCTGCGCGCGGAGCGCGAAGTCGCTCGAGCGAGCCGCGGAAGGCCTGCGGCGCGACGCCATAGAGACCTTGGCAATGGCCGCCGATGTCACGCGCCCCGCTGAGGTGACCGCGCTTGTCGAGCACACTCGCAAATCCCTCGGCCCGGTCGATATCCTGGTGAATAATGCCGGCGTCGGTATCTTCGGCCCGGTCCAAGCGTTGCGCGAATCAGACTGGGACGCTGTATTGGACACCAATTTGAAGGCCGTGTTCCTGGTCAGCAAGGAAGTGGCGCCCGAGATGATCCGCCGCCGGACTGGGCAGATCATCAACATCAGCTCGCTGGCCGGCAAGAACGCTTTCGCCAACGGCAGCATTTATTGCGCCTCGAAGTGGGGCCTGCTCGGGCTTACCTACTGCATGGCCGAAGACCTGCGAACGTACGGCATCCGCGTTAGCGCCGTTTGCCCCGGCACTGTGGCGACGGAATTCTCGCCGCATGCCGGGAAGGATCCCTCGAAAATGCTCCAGCCTGACGATGTAGCCCACGCCGTGGCGGCGCTGGTGACCCAAGCGCCGCAAAGCTTCATCAGCGAAGTCCTGCTGCGGCCGACGCAGAAGCCGTAAGTGCGCGGCGCGGCCCGGCCGGCGGCCGAGAGCTCCTCCTGACAATATTCGTCATCAGGACGGCGCTATACCGCATATCAAGGCAGTGGAGAAATGATCATGGAAAACAGAGAGAAAACAAACTTTCCGATTCACGACCTGCTGGCGCGCCGCTGGAGCCCGCGGGCGTTTTCCGACCGGCCGGTTGAGCCGGAAAAGCTGCGCAGCCTGCTGGAAGCGGCGCGCTGGGCGCCGTCATCCTACAACGAGCAGCCCTGGGCCTATCTGGTGGCCACACGGGAGGACCCCGTTGAGCACGCCCGCCTGCTCAGCGTCCTGGTGGAGGGGAATGTCGCTTGGGCGCAGCGCGCTCCGATTCTTCTGCTCTCGATTGCAAAGCTCAATTTCGAGCGGAGCGGCAAGCCAAACCGCCACGCCTTCCACGATGTCGGAATGGCGAGCGCAAGCCTGGTCTTCCAGGCCACCGCGCTGGGCTTGGTCGTGCATCAAATGGCGGGCTTTAGCGTCGAGAAGGCGCGCGAGCTTTATGGCATCCCCGAGGACTGGGATCCAGTGGCGGCTCTCGCGCTGGGCTACCAGGGCAAGCCGGACTCTCTGCCTGAACGCATTCGCGAGAGGGAACTCGCGCCGCGCACACGCAAGCCGCTCGAGCAGTTTATCTTCACTGGGCGCTGGGGCGAAGTCTCGCCACTGGTCGCTTCTGTCCCGCCAACCTGACCCGGCGAACGGAATCAACGTGGGGCGAATCCTTCCAGGGCGCCGAATCAGGTTTGTAGCTGCGCTCCTGGTGTTGTATCTTGTCGGGGTTACGCTGTCCTTTCACCAGGCTTCCTGCGATGAATGAAACGCTCGGGTTCCTGCTCCGGCACGGCTATTCGGTGTTGTTTGCGTGGGTTCTTGTCGAGCAGCTTGGATTGCCGGTGCCCTCGGTGCCGCTGCTGCTCGCCGCCGGAGCGCTGGCCGGCAGGGGACGCCTGAACTTGAGCCTGGTTGCGGCGCTGCCGATCGTTGCAGCTCTGATGAGCGACGCGCTCTGGTACGAGCTGGGCCGCCGCCGCGGCGTCAAGGTACTTCAGTTTCTCTGCCGCATTTCGCTCGAACCCGATTCCTGCGTCCGCCGCACCGAAAACGTCTTTGCCCGGCATGGCCCGCGCTCGCTGGTAGTGGCCAAGTTCGTCCCGGGGCTGAATACGGCTGCGCCTCCGCTGGCAGGCGTGTTCCGCATGCGCCTGGGCCGGTTCCTGTTCTTCGATGCGCTGGGGGTGATGCTCTGGGTGAGCGCGTTTGTGGGGCTGGGCTACGTTTTCAGCGACCAGCTCGAGCGTGTCGCCGACCACGCCCTCAGGCTGGGAACCGGGCTGCTCGTGCTCCTGCTTGTCGCGCTGGCGGGCTACATCGGCTGGAAGTACCTTCGCCGCCGGCAATTCATGCGCGAGTTGCGCATTGCCCGAATCACGCCGGAGGAGCTCAAGCGGAAGCTCGACGCCGGCGAGGATGTCGTCGTCGTGGACCTGCGCCACTCCTACGACTTCGAGGCCGAGCCGGGGACCATCCCGGGCGCCTACCGCATGGAGGCGTCGGAATTGGACGGGATGAGCGAGCAGATCCCCCGCGACCGTGACGTCGTCCTCTACTGCACTTGACCCAACGAAGCCACCAGCGCCCGTGTGGCGCTGCTGCTTCGCCGCCGGGGGATCATGCGGATCCGGCCGCTGGCCGGGGGGCTCGAAGGCTGGCGCCAGCACGGTTACCCGCTCGCGGAATCCGGGAACGAGGCCGCAGCCGCCAAGCCGCGCTGATCGCGGCGAGCCGCAAAATTCTTAAGGATTCGCCTCGAGGTCGAAAAATGAGAGTCGGATTCCTCGGTCTGGGCAACATGGGACAACCCCTGGTGCGGAACCTGCTAAAAGCAGGGCATGAGGTGGTGGTTTACAACCGCACGCGCAGCCGCGCCGAAGAGCTGGCGCGCGAAGGCGTGCGGATTGCCTCCACGCCGGCTGAAGCGTGCGCCAGCGGAGTCGTGCTGACTATGCTGGCCGATGACCACGCGCTCGAGGAGGCTGTCTTTGGCGCACGCGGCATCCTAGGCGCGCTGCCGGCTGGCGGAGCGCACGTTTCCCTGAGCACCATCAGCACTGGCTTCGCGCAGCGCCTCGCAGAAGCCCACCGCGCTAAGGAGCAGCACTACGTGTCTGCGCCGGTGTTTGGCCGGCCGGAAGCAGCTGCGGCGGCGCGGCTGGTCGTCGTCGCCGCGGGCCCGGCAGAAGCCATCGAGCGGTGCCGCCCTCTGCTCGAAGCCTTCAGCCGAAAGGTGTTCATCATTGGCCCGGAGGCGCCGGCGGCAAACATCGTAAAACTCGCGGGCAACTTCCTGATCGCCGCCATGTTGGAGTCGCTGGGCGAAGCCTTTGCGCTCGTGCGGAAGTCCGGCGTGGATCCGACCCAGTTCTTGGAAATCCTGAACGGTTCCCTGTTCCAATCACCCATCTACGAAAACTACGGCAAGATTATCGTGGAGCACAGATACGAACCGGCGGGGTTCAAGCTGCTTCTGGGTTTGAAGGACATTCGCTTGGCGCTCGCCGCGGCCGACGCTGCCGCCGCACCCATGCCGCTGGCCAGTCTGCTCCGCGACCACCTGCTCGCCCGCGCGGCCCAGGGACACGGCGAGATGGATTGGGCCAGCCTGGCGGAAGTGGCCGCGCAAAATGCCGGGCTCCCGGCCTGATCGACCCAGGCCGCCCGGACTGCTTCTGGATGCGCCGCCGGTTGCAAGCCGCCGAGTGCGGATCGCTGAATGCTGCTTACAACCGCGGGAGCACGATGCCATAAGGTCCTGGAAGAAGGAGACTTAAACGAAATACAACTACGTGATGGAGCCGCTCGATGCTTCGGTCAGCGGAAAGGCCGTGAAACTCCGCGCCCGGCTAATGGGTGACTTCCCCGGAAGTCCGGCCGATCTCGACTACACGTTCACGCTCGCAAACGGCAAAATCACCTCACTGGAGATTGGATGATGGCAGCAACCTACCCTTTTTCCGTTGACGAGGACGAATTCAAAGGCAAGCGGGTCCTGGTGACCGGCGGGACCAAAGGCATGGGAGAGGCCATGGTCCGCAGGCTGACAATGGGCGGCGCTTCTGTCGCCACCACCGCGCGTTCACCTCTTCCCGAAGGCCAGCAGCCAGCGCTGTTTATCCAGGCGGACATTGGTACAGCACAGGGCGTGCAAGAGGTCGTGGATAAGCTTCTTAAGAGCTGGGGCGGCATCGATATCCTGGTGAACTGCGTTGGCGGTTCCAGCGCCCCCAGTGGCGGTTTCCGGGTGCTCACGGACGAGGAATGGCAAAAAGCACTGAACGTCAATCTGATGGCGGCCGTGAGGTTCGACAGGAGTTTGCTGCCAGGCATGCTGGAGCGCCGCGCCGGTGTCATCCTTCATATCGCCTCCATTCAGCATCGTCTGCCGCTTTACGACTCGACGTTGGCGTACGCCGCAGCGAAAGCGGCCCTTACCACCTACAGCAAGGGCCTTGCGAACGAGGTCGGGCCGAAGGGCATACGCGTGAATGTGATCTCGCCGGGCTTCATTGAGACCTCAGGAGCACACGGGATGATCGTCCAGCTCGCGAAGAGCAAGGGAGTGGACGAAAGCGCCGCGCGCCAACAGATTATGGACATGATCGGCGGCATCCCCGTCGGCAGGCCAGGTAGCCCGGAAGAGGTCGCAGAGCTGGTAGCCTTCCTTGCGTCCGATCGCGCCGCCTCTATTCACGGAACCGATTACACGATTGATGGCGGAACGATTCCCACTGCTTAGTTAGGCGCTGGAGGAGCGGCGCGTGAAGTAGGCATTTCGCATCCCAGCCGAAATTGATCGGATCGCCCGAATACAGGTCCGAGGGCAAAACCATACCCCGCCCCGAGAAGTACGCGATGTGTAACACCTCTTGTCAGAGTCCGAAGCGGTCCGTGTTCTCCGCCCAAAAGATCGTATGCGAGGTACAGCGATCCGAGCTTCCGATAATGCTAACGATTGCGAGCGTGTGCCTGTCGATCATCAATCAATGCCGATAGACTTGCCGTTTTCCAAAATTAGAAACGAATCCGGTTTCGAGGATGCCAAGAGTTGGCGCTTTGCCGTATCGATGCCATCGTCGCCAAGTTGGAAGGTACCGTGGTGGATGGCGATGCTCGTGCCCGAACCTAATATCTCATGTGCTCTGACCGCCTCCTCAGGAGCCATATGTATCGGGGACATGAACCACCTCGGCTCGTATGCGCCGACAGGCAACAGCGACACGCACGGCGAGCCAAACCTCTCCCGGATCTGCCGGAAATGGTTGCCAAATGCGGTGTCGCCGGCGAAATATATCGTGCGGTTCTGCGACTGAATCACATATCCACACCACAGTGTTCTGTTTCGGTCGAAGATTCCCCGGCCCGCGAAATGCAAGGTCGGAACGCAGTGAACCGTCGTTGTGTCGACCTGCCTCGCCTCGCCCCAATCGAGTTCATAGACGGGCCCGATCCTTTCGGACCGAAGCAGCTCAGCTACGCCAATCGGAACGATGAATACGGCGTCTCCACGCCCCGCGAGCCATCGTAGAGTTTGTAGATCCAGGTGATCGTGGTGATTGTGGCTGAGGAGCACGATATTGATGCGGGGGAGATCTTCACGCCGAACTCCCGGGCTTCTTCGGCGCCGCGGCCCTATCCAGGACAACGGGCTCGCTCGCTCTGACCAGATTGGATCGGTCAAAATATGGGAAGTGCGTTGTTGGAGGAGCACTGTGGAGTGGTTTACAAGTGTCGCCTGCAGTTCGCCACCTTCGACTAGACGCGGCGGTATGGATTGCCCGACGTCGGAAGCAAATCGAGGTGAGGGTTCCCCGCGGCTGGTTAGCTTCCATCGCAAGGCATCGAACAATCCGGGCGGCTGCGATGAGTTCGGATTGTAGAAGCGCCTTCCGCCAAAGTGTCTCACAAATGGTGGCGCGATGCCCTCGGCCACTTGGCCTGCCGTCGAGGAGAGACCAAGGGACGTTTCGATGCGATTCAATGCTTCCTTTGCGGGCCCCAGTGGTTCTGAGCTGCGGAGCTCCTTCATAAATCCACCTCCTTAGGTGCCGTAAGGTGCGGGTCCGCTGAGAGCGTCAGGTCGAGGCTGGCGAGATTGTCCTGCAACTGAGAAAGCTTATGAATCTCCTTTTTCGTTATGCTCAGAGGTTTTCTTTTGGCTCTGGCGCGCCGCCTCCAGGCTTCAGACAGTCATTGTTGGGTCTACAATCGCGGGAGCACGATGCCCTGCTGGGCTTGGTACTTCCCCTTTTTATCCTTGTACGAGACTTCGCACTCCTCGTCGGAGACGAAGAAGACCACCTGGCAGAGCCCTTCATCGGCATAAATCTTGGCGGGCAGCGGCGTGGTGTTGCTGATCTCGAGGGTGACGTAACCTTCCCACTCGGGCTCGAACGGCGTCACGTTGACGATAATGCCGCACCGGGCGTAGGTGGACTTACCCATACAGATGGTCAGGACGTTTCGCGGAATGCGGAAGTATTCCACCGAGCGGCCCAGAGCAAACGAGTTCGGCGGAATGATGCACACCGGGCCCCTGAACTCGACAAACGAGCGCGCATCAAAGTGCTTGGGGTCTACGATCGTCGAATTGACGTTGGTGAAAATGCGGAACTCGTCGGCGACGCGGATATCGTAGCCGTAGGAAGAAACGCCGTAGCTGATCACGCCTTCGCGCGCCTGACGGTCGGCAAACGGCTCGATCATCCGGTGTTCAAGCGCCATGTGGCGGATCCAGCGGTCGGGTTTCACCGTCATCGCGGCCTCCGTCGAAAACGCAGCAGCCGTTTTCGCGGGAAAAAGGGAACGCATCTTAGTACACTGGGTGCAGCTTGACAACTTGCAACTGCCTGTCTAGCATAAGCTCCCGCTGGGGATGCGGGAGGCGCGTGTGATCAAGCTCGATATCGTCAACGCGGTGGTCAGCCGCACCGGGGTCACCCGGACCAAGGCCGAACAGGCGGTTGAAACCGTCTTCGAGGCCCTGAAAAACGCGCTCGGGCGCGGCGAGCGAATCGAGCTGCGCCGCTTCGGTGTGTTCAACGTCAAGCCGCGCAAGACCGGAATCGGTCGCAATCCCCGCACCGGCGAGGAGGTCAGCATCCCGCCGGGCAAGGCAGTGCGCTTCAAACCGGGCAAGGAACTCCAGTCGCTCTAGCCCGGAAGCTTCGGGAAGCCCGCCCGGCAGCAATGCCCTTCCCCACGGACTCTCCCAAGTCGCACGAGGCTCCCAGCGCATCTGAATCTTCATGAGCAGCGGTAACGGACAAGGTCGCGTTCCCATCGAAGTCTTCACCGGTTCGCCGGGTCCGCTTCCGTTCGCACCCGAAGGCGTCCCCCCCATGCAACAGGCGCGCCGGCGGCGCTCTACGGTGATTGCCGTGGCGCTATTCGCGCTCACGCTGCTGACGACGCTGGCTGCCGGCTCTCAATTCGCCGCGGCGTACAGCAGCAGCCAGGCGCCGACCTTCGAGAACTTCCTCAACTCCTACGCCGCGATCTTTACAGATCCGCGGGCTCTGCTTGCCGGCATCCCGTTCTCATTCACCCTGATCGGCATCCTGCTCGCGCACGAGTTGGGGCACTACTTCGCCTGCCGCTACTATTCCATCTCCGCCAGCTATCCCTACTTCATCCCGGCGCCGACGCTGATCGGAACGCTCGGCGCGTTCATCCGCATCCGCTCGCCGATCGTCAATCGCAAGGCGCTATTCGACGTTGGGCTCTCCGGGCCGGTGGTGGGTTTTCTTTTCGCCGTGCCGGCGCTGGCCGTAGCCATCGCCTATTCGAAACTGGTTCCTGCGGCGCAGGCCGCGGCGCCGCTGGTCTTCGGCGACCCGTTGCTGGCGAAGGTGCTGGTTGCCTGGTTGCGTCCCGGCGTCGCTCCGGCCGACATTTTGCTGCACCCGGTCGGACGCGCCGCCTGGGTCGGCCTGTTTGCCACCGCACTGAATCTGCTGCCGGCCGGCCAGCTCGACGGTGGGCACATCTTGTATTCGTTGGCGAGCGAGCGGCACCGCCGCGTCTCGCTGGCCGTCGCGTTCCTGCTGCTGCTGCTGGGGCTGAAATTCTGGTGGGGCTGGTATTTCTGGGCGGTGCTGCTGCTGCTGGTCGGCTTTCGCCATCCGCCGCTGCTCAATCGCTGGGAGCCGCTGGACCGCAAGCGTCTGGTCTGGGCCGCCATCGCCCTGCTGATTTTCATCCTCTGCTTCATGCCTGCGCCCTTCACCATCCGCGAATAGCGGCGCTGTCACGCGCCGGGCTAAAACAGGCTGAGCGGGTCCACATCCACGATGACGGCGCGCTCGGGGATCTGCTTCCGGCCGCAATAATCAAGGCACGATGCAAGGACTTGCGTGAGCTGCGCGCGCCGGGGCGCCTTTAAAATGAACTGGAAGCGGAATTCCCGGCGAAGGCGGGCTAGCGGCGCCGCGGCCGGACCCAGCACCTTCACTCCCCGGGACTCCTGCGGCGCGAGGAAGCCGGCCAACTGGCGCGACCACCGGATAGCATTCTCCTCTTTGGTGTCGCGCACCAGCACGCTGGCGAGCGCGGTGAACGGCGGGTAGTGCATCAGACGGCGGAAGTGCAACTCCTTCTCGAAAAACGCAGGGTAGTCCTGGCGGGCCGCGTGCTGGATGGCATAGTGTTCCGGGTAGTAGGTTTCGACCAACACTGCTCCCGGCAGCGCGCCGCGGCCGGCTCGCCCGGCCACCTGTGTGAGAAGTTGGAACGTGCGCTCGGCGGCGCGGAAGTCGGGCAAGCCAAGCGCTATATCGGTTGAGACCACGCCCACCAGCGTGACGCGCTGGAAATCGTGCCCTTTGGCCACCATCTGCGTCCCCACCAGGATGTCGAGCTTGCCCGCATCGAATGCTCCGAGCACCTTCTGGTGGGCGCGCTTGGTGCGCGCCGTGTCGCGGTCGAGCCGCGCAATGCGCGCCGCGGGGAATAACCCGCGCAGGCGCTCTTCCACCTGCTCGACGCCTTCGCCGAAAAAATAAATGTGCTCGGAGGCGCATTTCGGACACTGACGGGGCACGCGGCTCGAATAGCCGCAGTAGTGGCAGACCAGGCGCTCGCGGCGCTTGTGGTAGGTGAGCGAGATGCTGCAATCCTGGCACTGCACCGCGGCGCCGCAGCTCCGGCAGAGCAGGAACCAGGAGTAGCCGCGGCGGTTGATCAGCACCAGCGCCTGCGTGCCGTGCTCGAGCCGCTCGGCGATTGCAGCGCGCAGCTTTTCCGATACTGTCCCGGCGCGATGCGTCTGCCGGAACTCTTCGCGCAGGTCCACCACCTTCACATCGGCCAGCGGGCGATTTGCGACGCGCGTCTCCAGTTGCAGCAGGCGGTATTTCCCCGAGCGCGCATGGTGGAAGCTTTCGAGCGACGGTGTGGCCGACCCCAGCACCACGACGGCGCCGGCCTGCTTGGCGCGGACGATGGCGGTGTCGCGACCGTTGTAGCGCGGCGTCTCCTCCTGCTTGTAGCTCGACTCCTGTTCCTCGTCCACAATCACCAGGCCGAGGTTTTCCAGTGGCGCGAACACCGCCGACCGCGTTCCGACCACCACCTGTGCCTCGCCCCGCCGCACCCGCCACCACTCCCGCGCCCGCTCGGCCTCGGGCATTCCGCTATGCAGCACCGCGACTCCGTCTCCAAACCACGCCCGGCAGAGCCGGCCCATCCACAGCGTCAGCGCGATCTCCGGCACAAGGATCAGCGCCGTGCGCTCGCGCCCGAGTGCGCTTTCCACCGCGCGCAAGTACACCTCCGTCTTCCCGCTCCCGGTGACGCCGTGGAGCAGTCCGACCGTGAAGGCGCCCGCCTCGAACCAGCCCCGGATCTCCGCGAGCGCGCGCTCCTGTTCGGCATTCAGTACATTCGCCGGAGGAGAGAAGTCCGCATCAAAGAGGTCTTCGTCCACTGTCGCCGGCTCTTCCCAGGTCTTGAGCTGGCCGCTATGGATCAGCTTCTGGACTGCGCCGCCCGTGACGCCGGCCTGCTGCAGCAGGAGTTTAACGGGGAGGGGCCCGCGGGTAGCGGTCAGTACCTGGCGGATGCGGTCGAGCGGGCCTGCAGCCGAGCACCCGGCCGCGGGCTTTCCACCGTCTTCGATGGCGCCGCCGGACTCGGCATTCCACGCCACAATCTTCTGCGTGCGCGCCTTGCGGTGCTGCGTCACTTCGCGCGCTTCCAGCCGCCCGCGGCGGATCAGGCGCGCCGCGGCCGCCTCCCCGCCGGGGAGTTTTCTCAGGCGTTCGCGGCGCGCCGGCTTGCCCTCCACCTCGAACAATTGGAGCAGGGCCTGCTCGGTGATTTCCGCCTCGCTGCGGTTGCCCTGCGCCGCGAGCCCCGCGAGGTATTCGCGGCCCGCAGCGGTTAGCAGCAGTTCGCGTGCCTGCCGCAGCTCCACTGCGGGCGGCAGCATCGCCCGGAAGACTTCTCCGGGCGGCGCCAGGTAATAGTTCGCGACCCAGCGACCCAGTTCGAGCAGCAGTGGCGGCAGAGCGGGAACGGGGTCGAGCACCTCTGCGATTTCCTTGATTTGTTCTGCTTCCGGGCGGCGAGCGGTGAGCCCGAGGACCACCCCGACCAGAGCGCGATTCCGGAACGGCACAACGACGCGGCTTCCGGGCGCGACTACTTCGGCAAGCGGCCCGGGGACGGCGTAGGTAAACGTCGAGCGCAGCGGAAGCGGAAGAGCGACTTCGCAGTAAGCCGCAGCCATGGGCGGGCACTAGTGTAACAGCAGCCTCGGTAACGCGGAGAGCCGACCCAGGTGAAGAATCGTAGTAAGGCTGGTGCCCTGGAAGAACTTTGGGCCGCTCCAGAATGGTTTCAAGCAGATTCCGGCACAACCCGATGTGCCTGAGAAAGATGTCCCTTAGGCCAACCTACCCTGAGCGCCACGAAAGGGAAGCCTTCTGCCAGGGGGCGACGGCGGAATGTATACTGCACATGCGTTCCTTTGCAGGAGAGCTTCCATGACGCGAAATCGCACCGCTGCGTCCTTGACGCTGGCGCTGTTGCTCGCGCAAACCATTGGCGGGCAGGCGCCGGCTCTCATCCATGCCATCGTTGAACTGAACGAGCACTGTTTGATCGGCGGCGTGCGAGAGCAGAAGTGGGTGCGGGCCGAGCGATTCGAGAAAAGAGTTGCAAGCCCGTTGAAGTTCGAGCTCTACACACTCGACGGTCCGGCGGGAGAAGTTACCTTGCGGAAGAGGACAGGCGAGTGTCACGACTATTGGTATCGAATAAGCGGCGTGCCGGCGAAGACAGGCATCGCCATTGCCTCACCGTCGTGGAACGTCATGCCCCGCCTGCCCAAGGCGCTCGACGTCAAGAACCCCACCTACCTGCAGATCGTCCGCGACATCTTGAAAGGAGCGGGCCTCAAGAATCCGCAAGTGAGTATTTCGCAGGCATACGCGATCGATCTGGACGGCGATGGCGTAGAGGAGATAGTAATTGTGGCCAATCGCTTCGTTCACGGAGCCCACCTGGGCGGCTTGGCTGAGCAACAAGCCCAGGCGGGCGACTATACCCTCGTGCTGGTTCGCAAGACGATCGGCGAGCAAACGCAGAACATTTTTGTGGTTAAGGCCGTCTGGCTCGAACCTGGTGGTGGGCTGGCCAGGGCCAATCGTCTCTCCGCCATTGCCGATTTGAATGGCGACGGAGTGATGGAGTTGGTTGTCTACAACGAGTATTACGAAGGCAGCGACAGCGATGTGGTGCAGTTGAATGGAAGCAAGGTGACCGTCCCCCTGGAATGCGCCTGCGAACACTGAGTCCGTGGACACAAGTGACTCTCAGTGTTGAAACCATGTGTTTTGAAGCAACAATTCCATTCCCCAAACGCGTCTAGTTTTCAATCAATCGGGAAATGCTTTCAGACAGGTTTTAAGCACAGCAGCCTCGGTAACGCGGAGAGCCGGCCCAGGTGAAGAATCATAGATGTCCCTTAGCCCAACCTACCTGACGCACGACGAAAGGGAAGCCTTTACGCGCGAGTGTTGTCGGCTGTAGAATCCTGCCAACAGGGAAAAGGAGCGGATGATGGAGGGGATGACTCTCGCGCTGCTGCGTGGCGGTGTGTGCCTGATTATGCTGCTGGGAGCCCTTGCGCGGCAGGAGGAAGGAAAGAGGCCATCGAGCGAGCCGACAGGCTCTGGCCCAGGGGCGAAACAAGGCAGTTCTACAGCCCACCCAGCCAAGGAAAAGAGCAAGAGCCAACGCAACGCAGCCTCGGAGGTGGTAGTGGTTGTCCTGGCGCCGGTTTCGCGCGCGCGGCAGTGCCTGACGGAAATCGTCGAAGAGCGCGGCTGGCGCGTCCTAGCGGGTGGGCAAGATGACCGGCGGATTCGCGCGATGCGGTACCTGCCCTCCGAGCTGTTCGCGCGCGCGGCCGACACCCGGCGGGACAACACGCGCTTCTCGCAGGGGCGCGCGTATCTCGACGCCGAGCTTGGCGCTATGGGCAACGAAACACGCATCAAGTTGCGGCTGCGGATCGTCGCCTGGGCGGACACGGAAGAGCCACTGGCCCGCCCGACAAACTTCATGCCCGTCGGCTCGACTGGTGAGCTGGAGGGCGAGCTCCGCGCCGCCCTCCAGGCGCCCTGCGGTTCAGAGTCGCATTAGTCGTCGTCTTCCTCCTCCTCGAAGTGGACCCGGGCAGCCTTCACGTCAGGATTGGGCACAAAGACGTCATGTGTGTTCACGACCTGGAAGGCGCCGATGAAGCCCCCTCTGCCTCCCAAGAAGTCGCTAGCCAGCGCATCGTAGTCCCCGAAGTACTGCGTGTTGATGAATACATCCACTGCGTGCCAGGGCGCGGAGCGGTGCTCGGTAATCCGCTTGTTCCGCCAGGTGGTGCCAGCATCGCGGGAGACAGCGCAGAAACGGTCGAACAAGAAGTTGTGCTCGTCCCGCCGCCGGTCATAGAAGCAGATGCCGACCTTTCCGGCGCGGTCCACGGCGATGCCCGGCTGGTACTGGTCGCTGCCTCGACCGTCCGCCAGCGGCTCGGCGTTGTTGTTCACCCGCACGGGGGCCGACCAAGTGACGCCGCCGTTAGTCGAGCGTCGCACTAGGATGTCTGCGTAGGCGTAGAAGCCGTTGAACGCCGCGAAGTCCGGCACCTGGAGGTTCCGGCCATCGGACCAGACGACATATACAAAGCCGCGCGTCGGTCCCCCGGAACGGTCCACGGCCAGGGCGAGACTGAGAAAGTCACGGAAGCCGCCCTGGAGCCGGAAACCTTCTCCGGTCGGAATGACATCGTCCACTTTCACGCTGGTTCCGAAGGTTGCGCCGTGATCGACGGAGCGGCGGATGCGCAGGGCGCGCGGTCCGAAAAAGCTCGCGATGAAGGACTCCCACAGCACGTAGACTTCGCCGGAAGCGCCCACGGCCACCTGCGAGCCTTGCACGAAGGACGACCCGCAGATTTGGGCGAGCACGATCGGAGTTGACCAAGTTCCGCCGCCGTTGGTCGTGCGCACCAACTCGATCGCCGTGCGACGGATCGGCGCGCCGCCAGGGGTGCGCCCGCAGGGCGGATCACCCGTAGTATCAAAGTCGGTGTAGGTGACGAAAATTCGGTTCGCATCGGTGGAGTCGGCCGTCATCCACGGCTTGTCCAGAAAGTGTGTCCGCGCGCTCTTGCTCACTGCAACGATCGGGTTGCCGAACGTCAGCCCACCATCGGTGGACCTCGAGAGCGAAATGGCGGTCAGCGGGTTCGCCGGCGTGCCAGTCTCAAACAGCGAGGCATAGTAGAAGGTGTTCTCACTCGTGCAGGCCACGACGGGATCGCCGCTGAGAAAGTCGAAAAAGTTAGGCCCGGGGTTCAGAAAGCCCAGGTCGGTGAAAGTCTCCCCCATGTCGGTCGAGCGAGCCACCCCGTTGAAGCTACCACCGCCGGGACCCATCAGGGTGCTCTCGGCCAAGCTGCCGGAATCGTTGAAGCCCACGACCACGTTGTGCCCACACCAGCCCGTCGAGGTCTCGCTCTGGGTGAACCCAGCCAGAACGGAGGTCACGAAATCTGCCCTGGGGTCGGAGACGGGAGCCAGTTCCTTGGAAATCGAGGCGAGCGGGGCAGCGGGGCCCGCCGGAAGTGTGAACGAAGGCAAATAACTCGGTCCCGCCGGACGCTGTAACTCCTCCTCCAATTCGCCCCAGCGCTCGGCGAGATGCATCAGGTTCTGTGCCGAACCGGAAAACGCCCGCCGCTCGTCCTCGCTCAGCGTGCCGAAGAACTCCTTCACTTGCCCCATGCGAGCGCGCAGAGCCTCAATTCTTTCGTTGGTTGCTTGAGCCGCCGCGGGCGACGCCACTAGGCTCGCCGCCAGAAGCCCCAGCAAAGGCAGAATCAGCTTTGGCTTCATGGTCTCCTCCTCCTTATTTACTTACTACCGTAGAGAATTTGGCCTTGGCTGGCAATGCGACAAGCACGTGTGTCGCTTTGCCGAAAGATACTTGGACCCACACGTGCGGCTGAGAGTCCAAAAACTAACAGAGTCCCAGCACACCCTCGATTAAGCGCCGGTCATGTCTCTTGTTCTCCGGAGCGTAAACCCTCTGAGTGGGGCGCGATGATGCATCGCAGCACACGAATTGTCAATGCCCAGTACCTGTGGAAAACCCGAACTGCCCAAGCGGCAAGGCAAGACGCTGGGCGCGCAGCGTCCAAATCGCATCTGGGCAGGCCCAAGGGTTTTCCCGCCCGCCCGCACGTGCTCGCGGACAAGGGCGATCTCCTGAGAAATGGTTGGACGGCATGGGATTCGAACCCACGGCCTCCTCGTTGCGAACCCAGAATCGGATTTAGCGGGAAAAGAGCAATAACTCGCACAGAGGGGCAATTACGAGAAAAACGGAATCCCACCTTGCGTAAGGCTGTGTGTACTGATTTAGAAGCACTTACAAGGGCTAGCATGGCAGGGCTATGACACAATTTACGTCACAGTCGAGCGCGGTGCGGGTCGGTCCGAAGAATCAAGCGTTTACGGCTAGCGACGGCACGAGGTTTTCGGAACGGAACAACCGTTGCGCCAGAATGTTGTGGTTTTGAAACAGCAATTTCATTCCCCAACGCGTATAGTTTTCAATCAATCGGGAAATGCTTTCAGACAGAGGTTTTAAGCACAGCAGCCTCGGTAACGCGGAGAGCCGGCCCAGGTGAAGAATCGTAGTCAGGCTGGTGCCCTGGAAGAACTTTGGGCCGCTCCAGAATGGTTTGAAGCGGATTCCGGCACAACCCGATGTGCCTGAGAAAGATTTCTCTTAGGCCAACCTACCCTGACGCACGCCGAAAGGAGAATCATTTTCGCGCAGTGAGCTCTGTCTGCCGGCGGGGTGTAAGGTGCCGAATGCCAAATGACTACCCTCCATTGTCAACCCTAGGTTTCATTCGCGTGCGAAGGATTGCAGCAACTACAAGAAGTCCTGCCCCGATCAGAAGAAGAATCACAACTTTGAGCGGTATCCCCAACGACAGCAGAGCCATTTGCATCGCCCTTCCTCCCGGGGCATGGCTTTCACTTGTAAGGGTGAACAAGGCGGGGACCAAAGGATTCTCGGCCTCGCGTAACCCCTTGTCAAGAATCACGGAACCTTGCAGGTCCGAGCGACGCTCTTTGGTCAGGGTTGCGCGAAAGGGAATCTTTGTGGTATGAGTAAGTCCCCCCTCGAGCTGTGCCTTGCTTTACGGGGAACTCCTGCTTGAACGGGGAACCCCTCGAAAGCAGGGAGGATAATCCTGAAACCTTCCTACAAAGAGGACCCTACCATGAGCGCGCCTGCACAATCTGAGAAGGCACGTCGCAGAAGCTGGTACGATTATTGGGCGGGCATTGCCTCCCTGTGCCTTTTCACTATTTTGACCGCAGTTGCCGCTCCTCAAGAGCCGCTTACTAGCTACTCACTGCTGGTGGGTGTGTCGCCGGACCGTACCAATTCTGTGCAGTTGCAAGGCTCGACCGTAAGCGCCAACATTTATGTGAGCGTCAGCCCGGAGAGCGAAATCGTGCAAGTGAGGTTCTTCCTGGACGATCCCGGCACGGTGAACCCGCCGTTCCATGTGGAGAACTTTGCGTCCTACGATTTCGCCGGCACAGCTTCTGACGGAACGGCCCTCCCGTTTGACACCGCCACGATAGCCAACGGCTCGCATACCATCACGGCTGCCATCGACGTGTCTACCGGGGGAACACAGGTGGTAACCTCAACCTTCACTGTCACTGTGAACAGTCTTGTCGTGAAGCCTCGCGTCGGGGCGCTCACCTTCACGCAGAGCCAACAATTTACAACAACCATCAGTAAGGTGACTTGGTCGGTGGACGGGATTCCCGGCGGATCAGCCAGTGTGGGGACGATCGATCCTTCTGGGCTCTATTCACCCCCAAGTGGCGTGGGGATACATACGGTACAGGCGACCAGCGCCACAGACCTCACTCAGAGCGCAACGGCATTGGTCGCCGTGACCGACTTTCCTGGTACCTTTACCTATCACAATGACAGTATGCGGATGGGCCAAAACCTGCAAGAACTTGCTCTCAACCCCATCACAACCAACCAGACGCAATTTGGAAAGATCTTTTCGTGCGTCGTCGATGGCTATGTGTACGCCCAGCCGCTCTACGTAGCCAATGTCCCAATCTCTGATCGAGGGACTCACAACGTAGTGTTCGTGGCGACCGAGCACGATAGCGTGTTTGCGTTCGACGCAGATAAGACGTCCTGCTTGCAGCTCTGGATGACCAGCTTCATCGATCCGGCCTCCGGAATCACAACCGTTCTGAGTGAGGACGTCTCAAGCTTGGACATTGTGCCCGAAATTGGAATTACCGGAACGCCCGTCATCGATCCACAAACCGGTAGTCTTTACGTCGTGGCGAAAACGAAGGAGAACGGCAGTTACGTCCAGCGCCTCCATGCCTTGGACATGACCACGGGCGCGGAAAGGTTTGGTGGTCCGGTTGTCATTCAGGCTTCCGTCCCGGGCACCGGCGACGGCAGCGCTGGTGGGCAATTGACTTTTGATCCTCTTCGGCAGAACCAGCGCGCAGCATTGCTCTTGGCAAATGGTGTGGTGTACATCGCTTTCGCGTCCCATAGTGACAACGATCCGTACCATGGTTGGGTGCTCGGTTACGATTCGGCCACTCTGCAGCAGGTCGCCGTATTCAACGCCACGCCTAACGGCTCACGAGGAGGGATTTGGCAAAGCGGTGGCGGGCTGTCCGCGGACTCAAGCGGCAACATCTTCGTGATCACTGGCAATGGCACGTTCGATGCCAATACCGGAGGCAATGATTTTGGCGATAGCTTCCTCAAGCTCGGCACAAACGCCGGCGGGTTGACGTTAGTGGATTTCTTCACTCCGTTCAATCAGGCATTCCTGGAGGCCGTAGATTTCGATTTGGGCTCGACCAGTCCACTGCTTTTGCCGGACCAGCTAGGCACAGCTCACCCACATCTTGTCCTAGGTGCTGGCAAGGACGGAAACGCCTATCTCGTGGACCGGGATAACATGGGGCAATTCAACTCTACCGATAACAGCCAGATCGTACAAACCATCACTATCTCCCCAAGTGCCGTCTTCGGAGTGCCCGCCTTCTGGGAGAACAACATCTACTTTCTGCCTATGGATGATGTTCTCAAAGCGTTTCAGCTAAATGGCGGGCTGCTTTCGCCAACGCCCACTTCGCAGGCGAGCACAGTGTTTGGCTTCCCGGGCGCGAGCCCGGCGATCTCAGCCAATGGCTCGACCAACGGCATCGTGTGGGTCTTGGACAACAGCGCTTTCGCCACAAGTGATCCTGCGGTTCTTCACGCGTATAACGCGACAGATGTGTCCCTCGAACTTTACAACAGTACTCAGGCGGATAGTCGCGACCAGGCTGGACCGGCGGTGAAGTTCACCGTACCGACTGTTGCTAATGGCAGGGTCTACGTGGGCGGGCAAAACCAACTGACCGTGTTTGGACTTCTGCCCTAGCGATCGTGGCTACATGGCTTCGTGAGGAGAGCAGGCCGGGGTCTGGCTGTACCTGCACACGCCGGTTTCCACCTCCAAAACGATGTAGTTCTGGCATACCTACTGGTCCGGAAATCACACTAGGATCATTAGTGGCTTACAGCTTCGAGTCACCACGCCGTTTTGGCACGTATTCGAGGAATGGCGAGCCCTCGGGATCAACTCTCTATGATTGCACCCGTCAGTTCCCAGCGGCAGCCTGCGGGCAGTTCCCGGATATGCCGCAGCGGGGAGAGTCTTCAGGGTCGCTTCGGCTTCAGCCCGAGGACGTTCATGACCTTTTTCAGATCGCTCCAGACCTCGCCCTTCGCCGCGGGATTCCGCAGCAGGTAAGCCGGGTGGTAAGTGGCCAGCAGGCGCGCGCCGCGGAAATCGAACCATTGCCCGCGAAAGTGCGAAATGGACTTGCGCGTGCCGAGTAAAGTCTGTGCCGCCACACTGCCCAGGCAAACGATGACTTTCGGCCCGATGGCAGAGATTTGCCGCAGCAGGAAGGGCGAGCAGGTGGCGATCTCGTCTTTCTCCGGGAGGCGGTTTTCCGGCGGGCGGCACTTGATTACGTTGCAGATGTAGACGTCCTCCCGCCGCAGGCCCATCGCCTGAATCATCTGTGTGAGCAACTGCCCGGCGCGCCCCACGAACGGGATGCCCTGCAAGTCCTCGTCGTGTCCCGGGCCCTCGCCGACAAAAACCAGCTCCGCCTTCGGGTCGCCTACGCCGAAGACAATCTTCGTGCGTTGCTTGTGCAGCCGGCAGCGAGTGCATTCGCCGATGTCTTCGCGGATGCGTTCGAGCGTATCGCCTTCGACGCGCTCGACCGCTTCGAACAGCGATGGTGCCTGCACGATGGCCAGCGCGGGATGGCGCGCTGGCGGGGGATCTGGGACGCGCCCGGCAGCCGGCGATTCCGGGCGAGCATTTTGTGAGCCACGGGTGATGCGGTCGCGATAAAACGAGCGGATGCCGAGTTCATCGTAGTAATGCAGCCAGACTTCCAGGTTGTCGCGGGTCTGTTGGTTCACGGTACTCCGCGCACAGCCGGCGTCTGCCGCGAGCCGTGCCGCAGGTGGAGCGCTTCGTCCAGCACGCGGTTGGCGACCTCGAACTTGCTCATCCGTGGCAGCGGGAGCTCGCGGCCGTTCTGGCTGAACAACGTAACAATGTTGGTGTCTTCGTCGAACCCGGCGCCATTCTGCGTGATGTCATTGGCTACAATCAGGTCGGCGCGCTTGGCTTCGAGCTTTTCCCGGGCGTGTTCGGCCATCTGATGCGTCTCCGCGGCAAAACCCACCAGGATGCGGCTGCCCTTTTCGCGGGCAAGGTCGGCAAGAATATCCGGCGTGGGCTCGAGCTCGAGCGTCAGGCGGCCCGTGCCCCGCTTGATTTTTTTGGCGTGCTGCGCCACCGGGCGATAGTCGGCCACCGCGGCCGCCTTGATGATCACCGTGCACTCGGCGGCGCGTTCGAGCACGGCGCGGTGCATCTCCTCAGTGGTTCGCACCGGGATACGCTCGACGCCCCCGGGCGCGGCCAGCGACGTGGGCCCGCTGACGAGGATCACCCGGGCGCCGCGGCGTGCCGCGGCATCGGCTAGCGCGTAACCCATCTTGCCCGACGAGCGGTTGGTCAGGAAACGGATGGGGTCCAGGTCTTCGCAAGTCGGACCGGCGGTGACCAGCACCGTTTCGCCGGCGTAGTCGTGCCGGATGCGCAGCACTTCGCAGACGGCCTGCGCGATGGCTTCGACGCCGGCCAGCCGGCCCGGCCCGCTCATCCCGCAAGCGAGATAGCCTTCATCCGGCTCCACCACTCGGACGCCTCGGGCACGGAGCGTTTCTAGGTTTTCCTGCGTTGCCGCGTGCTCCCACATGTTGACGTTCATCGCCGGCGCCACCACCACCGGGGCAGTCGTCGCCAGATAGAGCGTCGTCAGGAAGTCGTCAGCGATGCCGCGGGCGAACTTGGCCAGGACGTTGGCGGTGGCCGGGGCCACCACCAGCAGGTCAATGCGCTGCGCCACGGCGATGTGCTCGATGGCGCTCTCGACGTTCGCCGGCGCGCCCGCGTCGTCGCCGAACATCTCGGTGATGACTTTCTGTCCGGTGAGCGCCGCGAAGGTGAGCGGGGTGATGAACTCCTGCGCGCTGCGCGTCATCACCGCCTGCACTTCCAGCTTTTCCTGCTGCAGCCGGCGCACCAACTCCGCTGCCTTGTAGGCGGCCACGCCTCCGGAGATACCGAGCGCAATTTTCATAGCTGCGCGCGCTAAGGCTTGCGCCGCTTCCCTTCCTTGTCCTCTTCCCCTTCGGGCCGCTCGGGAAGCTGGTATTCGAGCAGCGCCTTGTTCAATTCTTCCATCGCGACGCGAGTGGGCTTGTGCGAGCGGGGGCGATCGAACAGCGGCTGCGCCCCAGCCATCAACTGGCGGGCGCGGCGCGAGGCCACCACCACGTACGCGAATTTGCTTTCCGGTGGCTGGTTGAGAACCGTCATGCGGAAGCTAGCCTCCAAAGGATTCCAGGATCTTGCGGATGCGCGTTTCATTGCGCCCGCTGCGGCAGCGGGCCGCCAGCGCGATGGCCTGCACTTCACGCCCGGCGCGTTCCAGGTCGTCGTTCACCACAATATAGTCGTAGTCGCGATAGCGCTGCATCTCCTGCCGCGCCCGCTCCAGCCGCCGGGCAATCTCCTCCTCGGAGTCCTGCCCGCGCGCGCGGATGCGCCGCTCCAGTTCCTCGCGCGAAGACGGCACAATGAAGATCGCCACCGCCTCCGGCAGTTTTTGCTTCACCTGAGCCGCGCCTTGCACATCAATTTCCAGCACCAGGTCGTGGCCTTTGCGGCGCGCCTCATCAAGCCACTTGAGCGGCGTCCCGTACCGGTGCTTGCCAAACACCTGCGCATACTCCAGGAACTCCCCCAGCCTGGCCATGCGGTCGAATTCGGCTTCGGAAATGAAATCATACCATTTTCCAGGGTTCTCCGCGGAGCGGGGCTGGCGTGTGGTGCACGAAATCGAGAACAGCATGCCGGGAAGCTCCAGGATCTTCTCCACCAAAGTGGATTTTCCGGAGCCCGAGGGTCCGGACACAATCAAGACCTGCGGCTGCGGCGTGTCCGTCATCGTTATTCGACGTTCTGCACCTGCTCGCGAAGTTTTTCGATCTCGGATCGGACCTCCAGCGCCAGGTCGGTGATGGCCAGCCCCTCGGCCTCGGTCCCCGGCGTCTTCGAGAGCATGGTATTGGCCTCGCGCTGCATTTCCTGGAGCAGAAAATCGAACTTTTTGCCCAGTTCGCCGTCGCCGGCCAGTAGTTTCTGAAACTGCTCAACGTGGCTGCGCAGCCGGACGAGCTCCTCGCTGATGTCGCCGCGCTCGGCCAGCAACGCTGCTTCCTGGGCCAGGCGCGCAGGGTCGAGCGCCGTATCCCCCAGCAGCTCTTTCAGGCGCGTTTCCAGCCAGCGGGCATACGCCGGCCGGCTGTGTTCGGCAAGCGCGGCGATACGCGCCGCCTTCTCAGCGATGCGTATGAGCCGCTCGCCCATCTCCTCGCCCAGCAAGCGTCCCTCGGATCGCCGCATCTCTTCCAGACGACCCAGTGCCTCCTCGAGGCAAGCCTCCACCTGCGTGGCCAGGCGCTGCTGCTCTTCTTCACTGCGGCTCCAGGCGGGCGTCCCGGCTGCTGCTGCGATCACGCCGGGCAGGCGCAGCACCGCGACTAGGTCGGGTTCGGTGTGCATGCCGAACTGCCGCCGCAGGTCTTCGGCGGCCTTCAAGTAGGCCTCAGCCAGCTCGCGGTTCACCTGGACGGCGGACGGACCGGCCGGTTCGAAGTGCAGGGTGACGTCAATATGCCCGCGGCGGATGCGCTCGCGAACCATCTGGCGGATGCGGGGTTCAAACACCTCGAAGCCTTCGGCAAGGCGAAGATGCAAGTCCAGGAAGCGGTGGTTGACGCTCCGCAGGCTGATGCGCAGCGACCAGCCGTTCTGTTCGGCGCGCGCCTGCGCGTATCCAGTCATCGACTTGGGCCAACTGGTCATGGCTGCACCGAACCTGCCGGGCTGGCGGCGCTGTCGGCATCGGTGAACTGCAGCTCGCAGAGGCGCGCGTAGGTGCCGCGGCGCGCCAGCAGTTCCTGATGCGTGCCGGTTTCGCCGATCGTTCCGTCCTCGAGCACGACGATCTGATTGGCGCGGCGGATGGTGGAGAGCCGGTGAGCGATCACGAACACGGTGCGGCCGACGATCAGGTTGGCCAGCGCGTGCTGCACCAGCAGCTCGGACTCCGAATCAAGCTCTGAGGTCGCTTCGTCCAGGATGAGGATCGGCGAATCCTTCAGCAGGGCCCGCGCAATGGCCAGACGCTGGCGCTGCCCGCCGCTCAGCCGCTGGCCGCGGTCGCCCAGCACGGTTTGATAGCCCTGGGGCAGCTCGAGGATGAAGTCGTGCGCGAGCGCTGCCTGGGCAGCGGCAAAGACGCGCGCTTCCGGCATCCCGGGCATACCGTAGCAGATGTTGTTCCAGACGGTGTCGTTGAAAAGGATGGTTTCCTGGGTGACGATGGCCATCTGCTCGCGCAGCGAACGCAGGGTCACCTCCCGCACATCCACGCCATCAATGCGCACCGCGCCTGAGGTCACCGGATAAAACCGCGGCAGCAGGTTGACCAGCGTGGTCTTTCCCGCCCCGCTCGAGCCCACGATCGCCACCACTTCGCCCGCCCGTGCAGTCATGCGGATACCCCGGAGGAGCAGCCCGGCGGAATCGTAGGCGAAGCTGACATTGTCGAATTCCACGCCGTGGGAAAAGGGAGGCAGGATCTGGGCCCCGGGTGCCTCCGCCACTTCTTCCTCCAGTGCGAGGTAGGCAAAGACCTGCGCGCTGGCCCCCATCGCCTGCTGGTACTGCTGATAGACGGAGCTCAGACGCTTCACCGGCTCGTAGGATTTGAGCAGAGCATAGACGAATGCAATGAAAGCGCCGGCGGTCAGGAGGTGATGACGAATCTGGTCGCGGGCAAACATCAGCACGAAGGCAAACATCAAGGCGCCGATCGCCTCCATCAGTGGGGAGGTGATCACGTGCGCGCCCAGCCAGCGCAGGTTTTCGCGCATCAGGCGTCGCGCCGTAGCGCGGAATTTCTGGATTTCGAAATTCTCCATCCCGAACGCCTTGACCACCCGGTTCCCGCTCAGCGTCTCCTGCAGGATCTGGCTCAACTCGCCCAGCCGCGACTGGCTCTTTTCCACCGAGCGGCGAATCCGCTGGCCCAACTTTCTCACCGGCCAGATCACCAGCGGCATCATAAGTGTCGAGCCCAGCGCCATCCTCCAATTGATCAGCAGCAATACAAGGCTCAGGAAAATCAGGGTGAATGCCTGGCGGAAGAAATCGGAAAGCCACTCCGAGAGCGCGCCGCGGACGCACTCCACGTCGCTGATGACGGCCGACATTACTTTTCCGGTCGGGTGATGTTGAAAGAAGCCGATGGGCTGGCGGATGAGCTTGCCATAGACCTGGTTGCGGAGGTCCATGACGGCCGCCTGGCCGACGTACTGCACGAGCATGATGCCGAGGAATTCCGCGACCGCTTTACCAATGAACACCACCACCAGCGAAATCGCGAAGACCGTCCAAACGTAACGAATGCGGTGGGGAAAAAACGCGTTCAGGTAGAGCGTCGGTCCGCCGAACGGCAGTTTGACGAGCGGCAGGCTGGAGTCGGCGGTTCCCGGGTTGAGCACTCGGTCCACCGCCGGCGTGATCATCAAGGCGATCACGCCCTCCGCTAAACCCACCAGGGCCAGCAACACCACCGCCGCGGCCAACCGGCCCCGGTAGGGCCGGACATAGCCGAGCAAACGGCCGAATTCTCCCGAAAGTTTCACCTGCACGACTGGCAGCGCCGCTGGCCGGCGCGCAAGTCCGTTACGCTACGAATGCCCCGCGAATTTGTCAAGCCGCCTACTTTTCGACGTCGCGGTGCACCACCTTCGCCGCATAGCCGCGGCGCCCGAGCGCGCGGCGGACCGATTCGGCCAGCATGACGGAGCGGTGGCGGCCCCCGGTGCAGCCGAAGGCGATCGTCAAGTAACTCTTTCCCTCGCGGATGTAGTGCGGGATCAGATAGGCCAGCAACCCTTCAATCCGCCGGAGAAACTCGCCGGTCTGCGGAAACGAGCGCAGGTAGCGCGCCACCCGCGGGTGGCGGCCCGAGTACCGCCGCAGCCGCGGGACGAAGTGAGGGTTCGGCAGAAACCGCACATCGAACACCAGGTCGGAATCGGCGGGGATGCCGAACCGATAGCCGAAGCTCACCAGCGCGACCAGCAGCGGCCGCCGGTCCGGGCTCTTGAACCGCTGGGTGATGAACTGGCGCAACTCGTGAACATTGAACTTGGTCGTGTCCAGCACCACATCGGCCAGCTTGCGGATCGGAGCCATCAGCTCGCGCTCGCGCCGCAGGCCCTCGCGCACCGGGCGGTCGTGGCCCAGAGGATGCGGGCGTCGCGTTTCGCTGAACCGGCGCAACAGCGCCTCGTCGCTGGCCTCAATGAAGACCAGCTCGGCTAGCTGCTCGCGCCGCAACTTGCGGTAAATGGCCGGCAGGCGTTCGAGCTGTTCGCCCTCCCGGGCGTCCACCAGCAGCGCGGCGCGCTCGATCTCCCCGCTGCCGTGCACGCGCAACTCGCTGAACGTGGGGATCAGCTCGACCGGCATGTTGTCAACGCAATAGAAGCCCAGGTCTTCGAAGGTCTTGAGCACCGTGCTCTTACCCGAGCCGCTCAGGCCCGTCAGGATCACCAGGTGCCCGGAACCGTGCGTCCGCTGGCGCTTCACAGCCTGACGCGCCTAGGCCTTCACCCGGCGCTGGTGGGTGCTGGGAATGCGCAGATCTTCGCGGTACTTGGCGACGGTGCGCCGCGTCACGTGGATGCCGGCATCGTCGAGCCGCTTGGCGATGTGGTCATCGGTGAGGGGGTGGGCGGGGTCTTCTTCCTCGATCATCTTTTTCACCACTCGCTTCAAGGTGAGCAGCGACATCGCGCCGCCCTCGGGGCCGTTGACCGATTCGGAGAAAAAGGAACGCAGCTCCAGCACACCCTGCGGCGTGTGGGCGTACTTGCTGGCGACGGCGCGGCTGACGGTCGAGGGGTGGACGCCGACCTCTTCGGCCACCTCCTTGATCATCATCGGCTTCAGCTGGTCGGCGCCGTGGTCGAGGAACTCGCGCTGCCGGCGGATGATGGCCTGGCAAACCCGCAGGATGGTGTGCTTGCGCTGCTCGATATTCTTCAGCAACTGGATGGCCGCGCTGAACCGCTCCTTGACGTAGTTGCGGACGTCGCGGTCGGCGGCATCGCGCGCCAGCAGCCGCCGGTAGACCGGACTCAAGCGAAGCTGCGGCAGATCGTCCTCGTTCATGAACACCTGCCACCCGTCGTCCACCCGGCGGAAGTAGACGTCGGGCTCCACCAGCCTCGCCTCGGCCTTGTTGTAACGCAGGCCGGGACGCGGATCGAGCTTCTTGATCACATCCAGGGCGCGCTTGACCAGCTCGACCGGGCGGTTCAGCGCCCGGGCAATTTCCTTGAGCTGGTTGGACTGCAGCTGCTTGAGGTGGTCGGAGACGATTTGCTGCGCCAGGGTGTTCTGCGGGTCGAGCGTGCGGAGCTGCGTCAACAGGCACTCCCGCAGGTCGCGGGCTCCCACGCCCAGTGGGTCAAATTCCTGCACCACGGCCAGCGCCTCTTCGACGTCGTCCATCGAATAGCGGCCGTTCTGCGCCAGCTCTTCCAGAGACATGGGGCGGCCGTCGGCGGTCAGGTAGCCGTCCTCGTCGAGATTGCCGATGATCGTCTCGGCGATCTCGCGCACTATCTCGCTGCAGATGGTGACGCTCAATTGCCAGGTCAGGTGGTCGGAGAGGCCCTGTGGCGAGGAGAGAAACTTATCGAAAGACGGCCGCTCGATCTGCTCGCGCTCGTGGTGGTCCGCGCCGGCGCCGCTGTCCAGATACTGGTTGAAAAACGAGGCGATGTCGAACTCATCAAAGGGATTGGCCGCTTCCGTCTCGGGGACCTTTTCAGTCTCCGCTTTCACGAAGGCCTCATCGCTGTAGTTTTCGCTGACCACGCCGTCGTCACTCAGCTCTTCGAGCACCGGATTGGCGATCATCTCCTGGTTGATCATTTCGCGCAGCTCGAGCCGGTTGAGCGCGAGCACGCTGACCATCTGCACCAGACCGGGCGTCAGGATCTGCTTCTGCGCCACCTTCAGATGGAGTTTGGGCTGGAGCCAGCTCATGGTTTTGCTTCGCGTATCCCGCTCGGCGGGATTCAGTTCAGCCGGAAATGGTCTCCCAGATACACGCGGCGCACTTCCGGGTCGTCGCTCAGCTCACCCGGAGTGCCGGCGCGAAAAACCTTGCCGTTATGGATGATGTACGCGCGGTCGGTCACGTTCAGCGTCTCGCGGACATTATGGTCGGTCACCAGCACGCCGATGCCTGCGGCGCTCAGGTCGGCGATGATCTTTTGGATGTCCACCACGGTCAGCGGGTCGATGCCGGAGAAGGGCTCGTCGAGCAGGATAAACGTCGGTTCCAGCACAAGCGACCGGGCAATCTCCAGCCGTCGGCGCTCCCCGCCCGAAAGGGTATGCGCCCGGTTGTGCCGCACCGTCTCAAGTCCCATCTTCGCCAGAAGCTCCTCCAGCCGGTCGCGCTGCTGCTCCGGGGTGAGCGGGAGAGTCTCCAGCACCGCCAGCAGGTTGTCTTCGACGCTCAGTTGGCGAAAGACTGAAGGCTCTTGGGGAAGGTAGCTGATGCCGCTGCGGGCCCGAAGGTACATGGGGAGGTCGGTGATGTCGTCTCCATCCAGGAGCACGCGCCCTGAGTCCGGCCGGGCCAGGCCGACCAGGATGTAGAAAGTCGTGGTCTTGCCCGCGCCGTTGGGTCCCAGCAACCCAACCACTTCGCCCTGTCCGATCTCCAGATCGACGTCATCGACTACTTTCCGCCCTTGATACGACTTGCTGAGCTCGACGGCTTGGAGTTTCGGCATACCGCGTTCATTTCTCGACCCGGTGTTTCGTCAGCGTGCGCGATCCTTCCTCGGAATCCACGATAATCCTATCATCCGCAAAATAGAAGGTCAATTGACGCCCCGTGGTTGTGCCGCGAGAGGCATCGTAGATCGTGGGGTGCCCGCCGGAGAGCACGAACTTTCCCTCGGCAGCGGAGTAGTCGGCGCGGTCCGCGTTGCCGCGACGCTCACCCTGACGGACCGTTACCCCGCCGGTGGCTACGGCGCGCGTAATTTGCTGCGCGCCGGGGCTAGCCCCGGACGTGGCCGCAGACTCGGCGGCGGACGCAGACCCGGAAGCAGGCTCCGCGGAGGAGAAGAAAAGTTCCATCGCGGGCGAGCTGATCTGGGCCTGGCGAGAGACCGCATTCACGTTCGTCTCCAGGCGCGCCCGCGACTCCCCGTTCCAGTAGGTCAGGCTGCCGGCGCGAATCCGCCAGAGGTCCGCCGCCGCGGCTTGATCCCGCTTTGCGGGAGATGATTTGCCCGGCGAGCCGCCCGCCGAACCGGCGCCCGGGGAGTTCGATGACCCCGGAGCCTGCAGAAAGACGCCCAAGACGTTGCCGCGGGCGTTCAACTGGCGCGCATCTCGCAGCAGCTCAATCGAATCGGCTTCGATCACCGAATCACCTTGCCACAGTCGGGCGTGGCCGGAATACAGAAGGCGGCCGCCCGGGGAGTTCCCGGTCAAGCGGTCGGACGAGATATGCGCCGGCTCCGGGGCGAAGTTGGTGACGCCGTTACGTCCGCCCGAAATGTCCGTGGAGCGGATATTGCCCTGCCCTTTGATCTCCCCGGAGCGCCGGTTGAAGGAAAGCGAATTCGCCGTCGTCCGCATCATCCGGTCGGTGAGAACAGTCGAGCCGGCCAGCGCCACCAGATCGCTCGAGCGCTCGTAGCGAGCGCGGTCGGCCTGGGCGGCGCGGTCCGCCTCGCGCAGGCGGACGCTGCCGCTCTGCTCCAATTCGCTCCAGTCTCCGCCCCGATCAAATTTCGCCACCAAGTCTTGGGAAGTCGTGAATTGCGGGGGGTGTCCGGGCAAGCGTCGTTCGACCTCGGCCCCATTGCCGGCAGTGAGGCTCTTCATCCGGTTGAGTTCACCGAATTCCGCGCTCATCTTCTGGCCGCGGAGCCGCGTCGTTTCCTGCTCGGTCTTGGCTCCGGCGGCGCTCTGCGCCCGCAATTCGAGCGTAGCCGGAGCCAGGGTCTCGGCGCGGTCCAGGCGGCGGCTACCTGGTGTTGCCCCCGCCGCAAAAAACAGCTGCAAGGCCGATGTTTCAAGGCGCCGCGACCCGCCGGCCCCCGCGGCTGAATTCGATTGCGCCTTCACGTTGCCGCGGGCTATCGCCGTGCGGACCTGGTTCTGCCGCGGGAGCATTTCCAGGTCAAGTTGCTGCGCCTCGAGGCCACTTTCACCCGCGGCTCCCTTCCTACTGCCGCGCACGTTGCCGGTGGCTTGAATCCTCTCGGTCCAACCCTCGGGGTGGAAGAAAACGACGAACTTATCGGCGTCGAGAATCGTCACGCCTTGAGGTTCCGCCGACCGCACCTCCGGCTGGCCGCTGGCCCCGGCCGCACCGGAACCCGCGACCAGGCGTTTGGCGCGCAGATCGGCGTCCAGCTCGAGCGTGAGCTCTCCGGCGGACAGCTCGCGAATCCCCTGCCGGCCGCGCACTGGCCCGTTGAGTCGCAAGGTGCGGATGTCGCCGCGATAGTCCATGCTCGCGGCGGTCAACGCGACTGCCTCAGCCGTGCCGGCGGCCGAAACCGGCTGTTTCACCAGTGTCAATTCGACGTTGCGCAGCAGGCGCGCGCTACCCTCGCGGGAGCTGTAGGTGACTCCAATGCCGCGGCCATCGCCGTTCGGAAAGCGGAACACAACCGGCTGGTCCGTATGCGCCTCGCCACTCTCACGGTTGAAGGAAACCTTACTCGTGGCGACATGGACCAGACGTTCGCCCGGGCGTTGTGCCGCCTCGGCGGCGCTTTCCAGGTCCAACTGCACCTCGCCCGAGCACACCATGCTGCCTGTGTCGGAGAGATAGTCGCAGGCCTGTGTGTGGATATTGTCATTGCGTTGCCCGGTCGAGCCGTAGATGGTGATCCACACGTCTTCAAGCAGGTTTCGGTTGCCTTCCTTGAACTCGGTGGCACGGGAGGCGCGCACAGTAAACAAAGTGCGCCCCTGGTCGACCTTGGAGAACGAAAACCCGGCCGAGCGCTGCTGCACTGTCGGCGGCACAGCCGGGGGCGCCTTGCGCTCGGCCAGACGCGCTTGCCAGGCCCGAAAGGAATAAACGCCGGCAACGATCCCCGCCAGCAGGACGGCGGCGAAGGCAGCATGGCGGGCGTAACGCGCTGCTCGGCTCGTGCGCATCAGTTTGCGTGTCTCGGAACGCCTCGTGTAGGGGCGCCCGCCGCGCTTGCCCTGCCTGCCCTGAGCGCAGGCGAACGGGAGTGTAATCGAAGGGGCGGGCTGCCCGAGTCACATCAGCTTAGAGGACGAGTATAGGCGAGGGGTTGGCGCCGAACAACTGCGCCTCGGGCGGCAAACCAGGGTTTAGCCGCACCGGAGCAGTCGGGGCACGGTTGAGGATCTCATAGAAGAGGGCGGCTGAAGTATTCCCTTGGAACGGCAGCCTCCCGGTTGCCATCTCGTAGAGAACCGCGCCAAACGAAAACAGGTCTGTGCGTGCATCGAGTTCTTTGCCGAGGGCTGGCTGACCCACCCGCCCAAGCTCGAATTCGAGAGCGGAGGACGAACTGCTTGACTCTGTAGCACCGCGAGAATAGAGTGCGGCCTCGTCCCCATAGCTCATTGCAGCGCTCGACCGAATTCAATCAAAGGAGAACTGACAATGCGAGGTATCCTCACGATCAATTTTTGTGCGAGTCGTTATCGGCGTCTGCTTGTGGTGCTGATCCTGGCAGGCGTCGCAATGCCACTCTTGGGCATATCGGCGTATGCGCAGGGCTCGTACTTCGATCCGTCCCTCGGGGTGGGTGATTCCATCATCCGCAGCGACGTGTTCGTCGGCGATAAGCAGGGCAGGGTGACAGCCACCGAAGGGCTGTTCACTAAGCAGTTGTCCGGCTGGCTCAGCGGTGACGCAGAAGTGCTAATGGGAGAGGTCGTGCACGTAGGCAGGGGGTGCAATATTGACACTTACCTCGCTAACCCAGCCGGCAAAATCGCGTTGATCGAACGCGGACTTTGCACCTTTCAGGAAAAGATCACCCGAGCTTACAACGCGGGTGCCATCGGTGCAATCGTGTACAACAACAACCGACCGAATCCCGCAGACAACGATGTCCTCATCCGCATGGGTCCTGCCAATGGCATTCCGAGTCCTGGGCTGGTTCCCATTCCCGGTTTCTTTGTGGGGCGTACCAACGGGCTGATCCTGGCAGCTACTCCGGTGAGTGTGAAGATTCAGGCCGCGTCGTTCAGGGCCCTCAAGGATGGGGTGACGGCACTCCTGGGCAGCGGGATCCTCAACAGACAGCAAGCCGGGTCACTCAAGGACGAGATCTCCGCTGCCTCGGACGCTGCCGACAGAGGTGATTTTGCTTCGGCTGTGAACATAATCACGCAATTCCAGGCGGACATCCTCGCTCTTAAAAACGCCAGCGTGCTGCCGCAGGCTGACTGGAAAGGACTTAATGATGCAGCTGGCATTATCATCGAAAGGTTGGAGTCGCCTTTCACGAGCTTCACGATTTAGCGACGCAACAGCGCCCGCACTCCCGAACCCGCGCCCGGTCTCACCCGAGGCAAGGGTTCGGGAGGTCACGGATGGCCCACCGTAGTCTGGTATCGCCGTGCTGCCCCTGTCCAGCACCTCATGCTGGCGTGAATCGAGGGCTTCTGGAGGGGCGGAGTGGCCGCCGGCGGGTTTCCCACGCATGCCCAGGGCGACCGCCGTTCATTCAGCAGACAGAGGACAGCATTCTTCCAGAGCGGTTTTTCGACCCTGAGCCGTCCCAGCGCGATTGCTGGCCTAACTGGTGAGGATCTTCGACTGGCTGGAATCGGTCTGCTCCGCAAGTCGCTGAGGGGCTTTCAGCCGCGAAAGAGCATCCAGCGCAGCATTCTCGTTCGGATGGACGTAGCGGGCGGAGATCGCCATCGAGCCATGCCCGGCACAGGGGGGAGGACAGTTTTGGATCGCGCTCGCACACCAACCCATAGCGCACACGCACACAAAGCGCGAAATTGCACCAAATATAGTGCAAAAAGGGGGAGGGGGGGGGTGCAACTTCAGATCGCTCTGTCTCCTATCCCAACAACTGCGCCTCTAAATAGGAGACACTGCGTTTTGAAACTGCCCTCTTTGGACCACATTATCGTGGTCGCCACGCCGCCCGCCGCCACTAGCAAACTGCGCCGCCCGTGGGAGTTAGCCTTGACACGAGACGGCGGCGCGTGTATATGCTCTGCGCAAAGATAAAGTTGAAATCGGAAATTTCAGTCTAAGCCACCTGGAGAGAGGCGATGATGAACAAGTCTATCTGGCGCGCGGGCCTTCTTTTGGGCTTTCTCGTGCTGCTTGGCGCTGCGCCCGCACGGGCGCAGTCCACGGGCACAATTCGCGGCAGCGTCGCGGACGCCGGTGGCGGCCGGATCCCCAAGGCCCAGATGACCGCCCGGCAGATGAGCACGAACTACGAGCGAAAGACGCAGACCGACGACGCGGGGCTGTACTTGTTCTCGGCGCTGCCGGTGGGCACCTACCGGGTCGAAGCGCGGCTCGCGGGCTTCCGGACCACGGTAAAGGACGGCATCGTCCTCGACGTCAACAACATCGTCGAGGTGGACTTCTCGCTCCAGGTCGGCCAGGTGGCGGAGACGGTCGTGGTGGAAGCGGGCGGCGTCGGCGTGGAGACCAACACCATGAGCGTGGGCCACGTGGTTAACCAGTTCACTGTGCAGGAGCTCCCGCTCAACGGCCGGCACTTTGTGGACCTGGCCCTGGTGGCTCCCGGCTCGGTGGTCCCGCCGACCAACGGCTTCCTGACGGCGCCGCTGCGCGGCCAGGGATCGTTCGGCGTGGTCACCGCCGGCAACCGCGAAGACACGGTCAACTTCCAGATCAACGGCATCAACCTGAACGACATAGTTCAGAACCAGATCACTTTTCAGCCGTCCATCAACACCGTGCAGGAATTCAAGCTGCTGAACAGCGTTTACAGCGCCGAGTACGGCCACACCAGTGGTTCGGTGGTCAACATCGCCACGCGCTCGGGCACCAACGATATCCACGGCGAGCTGTTTGAGTTCTTCCGCAACGATGCCCTGGATGCCAAAAACTTTTTCGACAACCCCACTCTGCCCATTCCGCCCTTCAAGCGCAACCAATTCGGCGGCGCCGTGGGCGGCCCCATCTGGATTCCCCATATCTACAATGGGCGCAACAAGACGTTCTGGTTTTTCAGCTTTGAAGCCCTGCGGCAGCGCCAGGCGGTCACCTTCAGCAAGCAGGTGCTCAACGCCGCGCAGCGCGCCTCGGTCACCGATCCGGTCTCGCTGAAGCTGCTGCCGTTGATCCCGACCGCCAACGTCCCCGGCACAAGCAACTTCTCCGGCACGGGCAGCGCTCCGGTGGACATCAACCAGTGGACGCTGGACATCAGCCACGAGTTCTCCTCCCGGGACCGCCTGCACGGCTACTACGCGCACCAGAGGGACCTGCGGAAGGAGCCGGCGTTCCCGGTCTCCGCCTCGACGCTGCCCGGCTTCGGGGATATCCGCAAAGGCCACCGCCAGGTTTTCACCCTGAATGAATGGCACACGTTCGGCAATAACGTAGTGAACGAGTTTCGCTTCGGCTTGAACCGCATCTTGATCTCCTTCAACGGCGCCAATACATCCGATCCCGCGACCTTTGGTTTCATCGGGCTGCCCTCGTTCGGCATGCCGGAGATTTTCATCCAGGAGAATCAGCTGGACTTTGGCGGCGTGGCCGGATTCCCGCAGGGACGCGGCGACATGACCTTCGTGTGGGCCGACAGCCTGAGCTGGCTCAGAGGTAAACATACGTTCCGGGTTGGCACCGAGCTCCGACGCTCCTACAACAACAACCTCAACAACGATGTCGGGCAGTTCACCTTCTCCTCAATCGACAACTTCGCCGCCGGCAAGCCTTCCCAGTTTGTTTTCACGCAGGGCGGCACCAGCAGCGCCATCGGCACCAGCGCGGTGCAGTTCTTCGCGCAGGACAACTACAAATGGATGTCCAACTTCACGCTGGAACTCGGCTTCCGGTACGAGATGAACACTACGCCCACCGAGCGATTCAATCGCTTTGTTGAGTTTGACCCGGGCAGCGGCTCGCTGCGCCGCCTCGGGAGTACCGGCTTTGGCCAGCTCTACCCCACCAACCACAACTTCATGCCGCGGGTGGGCTTCGCCTGGGACCCCTTCCGGAAGGGTAAGACCTCGCTCCGCGGGGGTTATGGAATCTATTTCGACCAGCCGGTCACCAATTCCGTCAACGGCCTGTCCAGCAACCCGCCGTTCGCCAACAGCATCCGGATTACCAGCAGCCCGACCAGCTTCTTCAGCTTCGGGAACCCGCTCTCAGGCACGCCGGCAACGAGCGCCTTGAATTTGGCCGGCATTGACCCCAACTTCAGGAACGCCTATGTGCAGCAGTGGAACTTCAATATCCAACAGGAACTTGCGCGCGATTTCGGCATCATGATCGGGTATTTCGGCTCCAAGGGCACGCACCTGCGCCTCGCACGCAATCTGAACCAGCCGGTCGCGGGAACGGTTCCTTTTCTCACCGCCATCCCGGTAGGGGGAGGACCCCTACGGGCCATCAACGTCATCACCGAGCAGGCCGGCGTGGGCCAGTCCAACTACAACTCCTTGTGGGTCACCGCCAGCAAGCGCTTCTCGCGCGGGTTGCAGTTCAACGCGTCCTACACTTACTCGAAGTCGATTGACTTCAACTCGCTCAGCTCCCAGGTCATCACCCTCCAGGACAGCACCAGGCCGCAAACCAATCGCGGCCTCTCGGACTTCGACGCGCGGCACCACTTTGTGGTCAGTTACCTGTATGAATTGCCTCTCCGCGGCAACCGCCTCTTTGAAGGCTGGGCGGTCTCCGGCAACACCACCTTGCAGACCGGCAACCCGTTCAGAATCGTTCTGGGCGGCAGTAACCCTCGGCTCACCAACGTAACCAACACCGTGCGTCCCAATCTGGTCGGCAACCTGGTGGTGTCGAACCGCGATCCCTCCGGATACTTCAACCCGTTGGCTTTTGCCGCTCCACCCGCACTCCAATTCGGCAACTTGGGGCGCAACTTCCCGCTGCTCTTCGGCCCGGGCTTCGACAACGTCGATTTCTCCGTGTTGAAGACCACGCGGTTGACCGAGCGCTTGAAGATCGAATTCCGAACCGAGTTCTTCAACATCTTCAACCATCCGAACTTCGGCCAGCCGAACCTGACGTGCACGCCCGCCTCAGCGACCGTTAATCCGCCCCCGTTGCCTCCGCCCACGGCGCCCTTTACGGTCTCCTCTCTACCGGGGCAGACCTTCCCCGCGGGCACGTGCCTCCCCAACGATTCATTCGGCACGATCAAGAGTGCCAACCCTTTTAACCTGGGCGCGACGATCGCGCCGACCTCCTTCGGGAAAATCCTGACCACGCGCGGGCAGGCGGGTGATGGCGGGTCGGCCCGGCAAGTGCAGTTTGTGCTGAAGCTCCTCTTCTAAACCTCGAACGCGCTGTGCGCCCGCATTCGGGCCGCGCCCGCATTCGGGCCGCGCTCGGGCTTTTTGCGAACAATAACTTAGGCGATGGGGACGTCGCTGCCTATGCCGCTTTTCCTTCCGCCGCGCTGCGATTCTGCCTTCGGCATGCGCACAAGGAAGTACGCGGCGCAAACCCACAGCACTGCCACCGTGAGCCAGGCCACAAGGGAAGTGCTCAGCCCAAACGCGTTCGTTGCGCCCGGCACTACTGATGGGACAATGTCCTTGGAATTGTTCACTGCGGCGTGCATCAGCATGGGGAGCAGCAGGCTTCCGTTGGTGTGCACATAGAGCCACGCAATCGCAACGGAAAGCGCGGTCACTTCTAACACGAACACGAAGAATGGCTGTCCGTACGTGCCGGCTCCGGGAATAAAGAAGAGAGGCAGGTGCCAGCAGGCCCAGATCAGCCCGAGCAGGATGCTTGCGCCTGCGAATCCGAAGCGCGCCGCCAGCCGGGGAAGCGCATAGCCGCGCCAGCCGACCTCCTCTCCCGCCTGGAAAGGGGTTGAGATGACGATCGCCCCCGCGATGACATACCACGCCTCATGGCCGAAGCGTGGCCATGCGCCGGTGATGACGCGATCCAGCAGAGCCACAGCGAGCTTGTTCGCGGCCATATAGCCGGCCGCGAACACGAACCATCGCTTACCGACTCGCCATTCGACCACGCGATGTAGCAGCGCGCGCACACCCGCGCTGCCCTCGGTCCTCGCCGTTAATCCGACCGCGGCCAGGGAGGGAGCGAATACTCCGGGAAGGAAGAACAGCCAGCGGATTCCCCTGAGAGCGGGAACGCCCGAGGCGCTGCTCAACAACGCCGCAGCCACGATGAAGCAGGTCCACGCCACGGCGTATGTGAGCGAGAAAAAAGTGAGAAGAGAGCCCGCTGATGTGGATCTCGCGGCTGACAGGGGAGCGCCCAAGCCCGCGTCTTGCCTCGATCGATCGCTTGTCATACCGACATTCCTCCAATGAGGCCGACCTCATCGCCCCGCCGCAGGCGGGCCGGGCGCCCGCGGAGGGCGCCCTTTCCGCGGGGGTCATTCTGAGCGCAGTCCCGACTCGGTCGGGCGAAGCGAAGAATCTCTCTGGCTCCTTACTCCGTTTGTATGAGCGCCCGCCGCAGGCGGGCTGCGCCCCCGTGCGCGCCATCAAGCTTCCTTCGACCACCACCGCGGCGCACACAGCACTGCCAGAACGACCGCTGGAAGAAAAACGCCTGGCAGATCGATGAGCCAGTGATGAGCGTCCAGGCGTCCGCTCGCCAGGTCGAACACGTGGATGAGCCCGTGGAGCGTGTAGAAGACAGCCGCCGCCAGCACCACCCCGCGATGTCGCGACGCCCGCGGAGCGGCGAAGCAAAAGGCGATTCCCAGGGTCAGAAAGGCAGCGCCAAAATCGCGCACGAAGTGGACGTTGAGTGGGCCGGTATCGGGCACCCGGGCAGGGAGGCCGTAGTACCACGCGCGCGGTGCCAGGATCATCCACACACCGTTCGCCGTGTTGAATATGCCCAAGATCCAGAAAATCGCCCGCATCGTCTCAGTGTAGCGGCGTCCCGAGACTTCTGGGATTATGTCGCCACTTCGATGTCTCTTAAAGCGCGAGTATAGGCGAGGGGCTCGCGCCGAACAACTGGCCGACTGCCATTCCGAGGGCCGATGCTTTTGATCGGCCCGAGGAATCTGCTCTTGCCGGCTCCTCGCTCTGTTTGTAGGGGCGCCCGCCGCAGGCGGGCTGCGCCCGCATCGTCTCAGTACAGCGCCCGCCGGGGCGGGCTGCCCGAATCACACCAAAACCGCTCGGCGGGGATTAACGGGGACGCAACCCCGTTTCGACGAAAACTTCGTGGGCGAGGCCCAGGTCGCGGGCCGAGGGAGTCACAATGGTCTTTGGCCCGATGAAGATTTTTTCCTGGCGGGTGATGGCTGAGCGGACGTCGGTTTCGCTCACAAAGGCGGAGATATTGATTTCAGTTTTTGGCGGCGCCGGGGCGCCCGCCGCGGCGACCTGAGCGGGAGATGAACCGGCCGGCGCCGCAGCGATCGCAGCCGGGGCGGCGGCCGCAGCGGCTTTTTCGCGGAATACCCGCGAAACGATTTCCGCGGCGGGAGAGGACGCAGCCGGAGTCGGCCCAGCCGCAGCAGCCGCGGTCGCCGGAGGAGGACCGGCGGGCATGCCGACTCCCCGAGGGATGCCGAGGTGAGCCATCACGTGCTCGACGGTGCGCGCAATCGCAGCTCGATCGGGTGCGCCCGATTCGGGCGCGCCGGAGCCGCCAGCGGCCGCAGCCACGCCCGCCCCGGCGGCCGCAGCAACGTTCGGCGCCGCAGGCGGCTCTGGCACCGAGGCCTGGCCCGCCATGCGCTGTTCGGCAGGGACGGTGCGATGCTCCACGGCACGCGATGCCCAAGCAATGCGCTTGATGTTCATCAGGTGCTGCGGGCCGATGTTGTCGGAGGTGATGTTGCCGCCCAGCGCTCCGCAGCCAAGCGTCATGGCGGGAAAAAGATTCGTCGAATAGCCAATCGAGCCGTGCACGGCCGAGGTATTCACGCAGACGCGGAAGGCCGGCACCGCCCGGCCGAACTCGCGCACCACCGCCTCGTTCTGCGAGTGGATGGCGATGGTGTGGCCCATGCCGCCGTACTCGAGCAAGCGCGTGCACAGTTCGATGGCTGCGGCCAGGTTGGCCGCGGAATAGAACGCCAGAATGGGCGAGAGCTTCTCACCCGAGAGCGGATGCTCGCGGCCGACCTCGTCGAGCCGGGCGATCAGCACACGCGTTGCCGCCGGCACCTGGATCCCGGCCATCTCCGCAATCACCGTGGCCGGCCGGCCGACGATCTTCGGGTTGGGCGTATGCGTGCCCGGCTGGATCACCAATGGATTGAGCTTGCGGATCTCGTCCGGCGAAAGAAAATAGGCTCCCTGCCGGCGGCACTCCTCGAGCGCCTGCTCGCGCACCGGCTCTTCGGCGACGATGGCCTGCTCGGAGGAGCAGATGGTGCCGTAGTCAAACGTCTTGCCAGCGATGATGTCGGCGATAGCTTTGCGCACGTCCGCGGTGCGTTCGATGTAGGCCGGCACGTTACCCGGACCGACGCCGTAAGCGGGCTTGCCCGAGCTGTAGGCCTGGCGGACCAGCCCCGTCCCGCCGGTGGCCAGGATGACGCCAACCTCGCGATGCCGCATCAGCTCCTGAGTGCCCTGGAGCGTGGTGTGCTGCATGCAACTAATCAGTCCTTCGGGGGCGCCGGTGCGCAGCGCGGCGTGGATCATCACGTTCGCCGTCTCGCAGATGCAGCGGATGGCCGAAGGATGCGGGCTGAGCACGATGGCATTGCGCGCCTTGACAGAGATTAGCGTCTTGTAAATGGCCGTCGAGGTCGGGTTGGTCGAAGGGATCACCGCCGCGACCACCCCGACCGGCGTGGCCACTTCCACGATGCCCTTCTCCTTGTCCTCGCGGAGGATGCCGACGGTTTTCATTCCGCGGATGGCCCGGTGGACGTCCACCGAGCCCAGGCGGTTCTTGATGATCTTGTCAGCCACGTTGCCGTAGCCGGTCTCCTCCACGGCGAGGCGCGCAAGCTGCTCGCCGGCGGCAGTGGCGGCTTCGGCGCAGGCGTCCACGACGGCGTCCACCTGCTCCTGCGAAAATTTGGCGAATTCTCTCTGGGCTTCGGCGGCGCGGGCCGCCAGTTCGCGGGCTTCCTGGATGGAGATGAGGTCGCGGTCGCGCAAACTCAAAGCGCTTTACCTGTACCCAAGAAAACCACCGCCCCTGGAAGGGCGGGCGACAACAACTGCCGGGCCGACGGCCGGCGCTGCGCTTATTTCTTTGACGGGCCGCTGCCGGGGAGAATCTTTTCGACGTGCTCGTGCGGGCGCGGGATCACGTGGACTGCAATGAGCTCGCCGACGCGCCGCGCCGCAGCGGCGCCGGCGTCGGTGGCCGCCTTGACCGCGCCTACATCACCGCGCACCATCACGGTGACATACCCCGAGCCGATGTATTCCGTGCCGACGAGGATCACGTTGGCGGCCTTGACCATTGCGTCGGCCGCTTCAATCGAGCCCACCAGGCCTCGGGTTTCGATCATTCCTAACGCTTCATTGGCCATGGGCTCCTCGTTCGCGGATGGCGCGAATTTCCGCCCGCGGAGGCAGACCCGCCGAAAGATTCAACAAGGGTGTTGGCGGAATCCGGCACTTCGCGCCGTCGAGCGCGTTGAGCCTAGCACGGCCATTGGGTCGAATCAAGCCGGCGGAAATCTTCTGTGGAAAACGCGGCGCAATGCCGGGGGTCAATAGGGCGGCAGGACGCCCAGGTTGGCGACAGCGACGCCGTCGCGGGTCGTGTTCTTCACTCCGTACATGGCTTCGTCGGCCAGGTGCAGCAGCTCGACCTTGGTTTTGGAATCGCTGGGGTAGCCGGCCACGCCGACGCTGGAGGTGATCCGCACATCAAGCTGCTCGGCCTTGAGCCAGACGGTTTCGCGGATCATCTGGTGCAGCCGCCGCGCCACCACGCAGGCGCTCTGCTTGGAGGTCTGCGGCAGCAGGACGACGAATTCGTCTCCGCCGTAACGGAAGGCGAAATCAATCAGGCGGCAGTGGACCTTGATCACCTGGCCGATCTCCGCCAGCAGCTTCGAGCCCATCAGGTGACCGTGGGAATCGTTGACCTTCTTGAAGTAATCGAGGTCGATGAAAACCAGCGAGAACTCGTAGCCGTAGCGCTGCGAGCGGTAGATTTCGGTCTCCAGGATGAAGTTGAGGTGGCGGGCGTTGTACAGGCTGGTGCAATCGTCGGTGATGGTCAGCTCGTGGATGCGCTGGACGTGCCGCGCATTCTCGAGCGCAATCGCGGCGAAGTCGGCCAGGGCCTCGAGCAGGGCGAGGTCGCGGTCGTGGAAGCCCTCCGGCCCGACGCAGTTGACCAGCTCGATCACCCCCAGGCAGTGATCGCGGAAGCGCACCGGCACGGCTACAATCGAGCGCGTCTCCATCTTGGTCTTCTCGTCCACCTGGGCGAAAAAGCGCGTGTCCTTGCTCACGTCGGGCACGATGACAACTTCATCGTGTTGCGCCACCCAGCCGGCGATGCCCTGCCCCAGTTTGATGCGGACGTCCTTCAGCGCTTGGGCGCCCTTGCCGACGGCCAGCTCGAAGTAAAGCTCCTGCTTGGCCTCGTCCACCAGCAGCAGCGACCACGTGTCTGGTCGCAGGAACTCGTCGATTTTCTCCATAATGGTGCGCAGGACTTGGTCGAGCTGGAGCGAAGAGGTGAGCGCCTTGCCGAGCTCGTGGAATACAGCCACCTCGCCGACTTCCCGTTGCCCCACGCCGGGATTGCGGCGGCGCTCAACGCCGGTGAAGTTACTGGGTTGTTCCACTCTACGCCTTGACCTTGAATCGAATTTTGAGGTCGCCCGCCACGCTTCTCCTGGGTCAGGACGAAGGGGCGGCCTTAAGGGGCCACCGAATTATAAGCAACGCCCTTCGCGGGGCGCAACCTCCAGTTCAGTGGAAGGTTTCGCGAACATACCGGAGCCGCCAGCGCCCGCTGCGAACCCCGGCCGCCGCGACCGATTGACACTCCCCACCGGCCCGCCTATATTGCAGTTGTCTGCGCAATTCACCCCGCTGAAGCCTTCGGGGGCGCGAAAGGCGCGCCGCAAATGGACAAGGGCACCTTCGGCGACCATCTCAGGCGTGAACGAGAACTGCGGGGCGTGTCGCTGGAAGAGATCTCCGCGGCGACGCGCATCGGCACGCGTTTCCTGGAAGCGCTCGAAAGCGAACAGTGGGAGGTGCTGCCGGGCGGCGTCTTCAACCGGGGCTTTGTTCGTGCCGTTGCCCGCTTCTTGGGCCTCGACGAGGAGGGCATGGTGGGCGAGTACGCTCTGGCCACTAACGACCGGCCCGAGACCCGTCTGGGGACCGAGAAACAGCCTGCACCGAGCTCCGAGACACGCCGGCTGCTGTGGCTGGTCGTGCTACTCGCAGTTGCGCTCGTGGCCGGAGCGTGGTTCGCCTGGCACCGCTACGCTTCCTGGCGTGCCGGCCGGCGCCCAGCGGCGGTATCAGCACCCAGGCCGACATCGCATCTCCCCGCGGCCCCGCGGGCCGCGACGCCTACGGGTGACCCTGTGCCCGCTCCAGCTTCTGCGGCCGGGCCGACCCGCAAGAACCCGAAAAAACCACCGGGAGGACCCGATTAACCCGGAGCTGCGCGAGGAGATCCGCTCCGGCCGTGCCACCCGCGAGCGGAAGCTTGCCATCTGCAGCGGCGCTGCGTCGCTGGTCCCGGAAGATCGCGTCGAGCTGTTGGCCGTCTTGGCCAGAGACCCGGACGAGTTGATCGCGCAGCGCGCTGCCGGGGCTCTGCTCTCCCAACCGGCCACCGCTTTCCTCACCGCCCTGGCGCGAACCGAATCCGCCGGGGGCTGCGCGCCGCAACTCCTCGAATACTGCGCTCAAGAGCTCGCTGACAAGCCCGGAATCGCGGATGCGCTGGCCAAGAACCCCCAGTGCCCGGCAGCGCTGCTGGTGCGTGCCGTGCCCTACCTGACCACCTCGGCCGTGCAGGCCCTAATGGAAGACCTCGACCGGTTGAGCGCAGCGCCGGCTCTGGCGGCAGCGCTGGCGGCTTCACCCTCGCTCACCGCGGAGCAGCGCCGCGAGCTCCAGGAACTCCAGCAGGAGACCAGCGACCCAGCCGCCATCGAGGAGGCCGTGGCCGCCGCCGAGCCCGACCGGGCCAAGCGGCAAACGTTGTTGCAAAGGCTCGCCGGAATGCGGGTGATCGAACGCGTGCAGCTAGCCCTCAAGGGCGGCCGCGAGGAGCGCCTGGCGCTGATCCGCGACCCCTGCCGCGTGGTGCAGCGGGCCGTGCTTCAGTCGGCGCGCATCAGCGACCGTGAAGCGGAGACCTTCGCGGCCATGTCCAGCCTGACGGACGAGGTGCTGCGGATGATCGCGATAAACCGCAAGTTCCTCAAAAACTACGCCATCGTACGAAACCTGGTGAACAACCCGAAGACGCCGCTGGACATTTCCCTGCACCTGCTGCCCGGTCTCACCCCGCAGGACGTGAAGATGCTGACAACCAACCACAACATCCCGGAGACGTTGCGCAAGATGGCGGTGCGGCTCCAGCGAAAGCGCGCCGAGGTGCGGAAGGACAGCTAGAACCTATTGCAAAGCCCTCCGCAAGACGAGCATGAAGCAGGCGATATGAAAGAACGTCCGGCAGGACAGTTAGGGCGATTGCGTGGAGGGTACGTTCCAAGTCATCGCTAGACCGGACATGATGGCAGCATGAGCTCAGAGACGATTTCTTCCTTGCAACGTAGACTGCGGCGGGTGTTTAGTCCGAGCAACTTACTCTTCTTGTTGGGGCTTGGCTTATGGGCCGATGCATTATTCATAGCTCACTATGGTTCTTTCCGGCGGAGCGCAGGCGTTTTGGTCGGAGCGATAGCTGTTTATGTAGCGCGCTTAGTTAGACGACCTCCGGGTCAACGCTCGTAATTCTCGTGGAATTTGCATTCAAAGGCAGCTCACGGGGAACCTGTTCCGTAGGAATCAGTTCGGCGGGGCGGTGAGGGACCGCTTGACCTTTGCGCCGAACTCGCGGGCCTTGGCCACCACTTCGGCTTCCACCAGCGTCAGCACCCGCCGATTCTGCATCACCGTGCGCCCGCCGATAATCACCGTCTCGACGTCGCTCGCTTTGAGCGCATAAACTATCTGCGAATAGACTTGGTAGAGAGGAACGGCATGGGGCGCGTCAAGCCCCAGCACGATCAAATCGGCTTTTTTCCCCGCTTCGAGAGAACCGATCTCGGCCTCCATGTGCAGCGCACGGGCGCCCTCGATGGTGGCCATCTCCAACGCCTGCTCGGCGCCGAGGGCGCGAGGATCCAGGCGCGTGACTTTCTGGAGCTTTGCCGCCAGGTCCATTTCTTCCATCATGTCGAGGTCGTTGTTGCTGCCTGCGGGGCCGTCGGTGCCCAGCCCAAGCCGCACGCCCGCGGCGCGCATCTCCACCACCGGCGCCACGCCGCTCGCCAGCATCATGTTGCTCGACGGGTTGTGCACGCAGCCCACCTGGCGCCGGGCGAGCACCCCCATGTCCGCGGCGTCCACCCAGATGCAGTGCGCCGCCAGCACGTCCGGGCCGAGCAGGCCCAGCTTGTCGAGATAGCCGACCGGCGAAAGGCCGTGCATCGAGCGGCTCTCCTCCAATTCACGCTTGGTTTCGGAAACGTGGATCAGCACCGGCGCACTCCAGCGGCGCGCCAGCGCGAAGCTCCGCTTCAGAGTTTCCTCTGAGCAGGTGTAGATGGAGTGCGGCGCCACAGCGGCGCGGATCAGCGGGTCACCCTTCCAGTGCTGGAGAAAATTTTCGATGTAGGCCAGCGTCTGGGCGAGCGTCTTATTGTCGGGCGCGGGGAAATCAATCACGGTCTCCCCCAGAACCCCGCGCATTCCGGCCGCCTTGGTCTCGCGGGCGATGACATCCTCGAAATAGTACATGTCGACAAAAGTGGTCGTGCCGCCATGGATCATTTCAAGCGCCGCCAGGCGCGTACCCCAGGCGACGAAGTCTTCGGTGACGTTACGCGCCTCGGCCGGAAAGATGTATTTCTCGAGCCAGTCCTGAAGAGTGAGGTCATCGGCGAGGCCCCGCAGCAGGGTCATCGGCGCGTGCGTGTGGCCGTTGATCAGCCCGGGAAGAACCAGCTTGCCGCGGGCGCTGAAGCGCCGGGAAGGGAGAAACCTGGCCTCGAGCGCAGCACGAGTTCCCACGGCCACGATCGTGTCGCCGCGGACGGCCACCGCGCCGTCTTCGAGGATCCGGCGCTGTGGGTCCATCGTGACCACCGTCCCGCCAGAAATCAAAAGGTCAACCTTTTCGCGAGCAGGGCCCGACTTCTTTGCGGCCCCTTGCCCGAATGCCGGGCAGGCCGAAACGCAGATGCAGACTAAAAAACACAGACAAAGAGAGAGAAGCTTATTGACGCAGGAGGTCCCCCCCCGGTGTTTTTTGTAAGTGCGGATTCTCAGGGCCATGCGCATTTTCTTCAGCTAGAGGAACGACGAATCGAACGGTTGCGGCAACAGCTTCGAGGCGCGGTGCACTTCGACGCCGCCCTTCAGATTGGCCAGGACGATCTCCACGTCGCCGCAGAGTTCCCAGATGATCTGCCGACAGGCGCCGCAGGGCGGGGTGAGCAGGTCGGTGTGCGTAACGACGGCAATGGCATCGAACCCGCGCTCGCCTTCCGAGATGGCTTTGAAGATGGCCACGCGCTCGGCGCAAAGCGTCAGCCCATAGGTGGCGTTTTCGACGTTGCAGCCCGTATAAACGCGGCCGGAGCGGGCGCGCAGTGCCGCGCCTACACGAAAATTCGAGTAAGGCGCGTGGGCGTTCTCGCGCGCCTGGCGCGCCGCCGCGATCAACGTCTCGTGTTCGCTCATGTCGAGACCACACTCACTCCGTCAACCCTCTGCCCCCGCGGCTCGCCCTGCCGCATCTTTTACATCCTGGGCGATGCGCGGGATGACGGCGCGCAGCAGGGCCACAAACTGGCCCTTTACGCGCTCGCCTGTTTCGAGCACCTCCAGATGGTTGATGGGCTGGTCGAGGATGCCGGCGGCCATGTTCGTCACACATGAAATGCCGAGGACGCGGATACCAATGTGGCGAGCGGCAATCACCTCAGGCACCGTGCTCATCCCGACCAGGTCAGCGCCCATCGTGCGCAGGGCGCGGATTTCGGCGGGCGTCTCATAACTCGGGCCGGTGACCGCGGCATAGACTCCCTCGTGGATGTCAATGCCGAGGCGGCGGCCTTCCTCGAGTGCCGCCTCGCGGTAAGTTTTCCAGTACGCCTGGGTCATGTCGTGGAAGCGCAGGCCGAAGCGTTCGTCGTTGGGCCCGATGAGCGGGTTCGAGCCCTGCATATTGATGTGGTCGCGGAGCACGACCAGGCATCCCTGCTTGAAGTCGCTGCTGATCCCGCCGGCGGCATTGGTCAGGATGACAGCACGGATGCCCATCCGTGCGAACACCCTCATAGGAAAGATGACGTCCTTGAGCGCGTAGCCCTCGTAATAGTGCACGCGCCCCTGCATCGCCGCCACGGGGACTGCTCCGACCCGGCCGATCACCAGCCGCCCGGCATGACCGATGGCGGTCGAGCGCGGAAAATGCGGAATTTTCTTGTAGTCAATGCGGGTGGCGGCGTCGAAGTCGTCGGCGAAGGCGCCGAGGCCGGAGCCGAGCACCAGACCGATCTGCGGGCGCAGCTTCGTTTGCTTCAGGATGAACTTCGCAGCGCGCTCGGCCCGGGCAAATTCGTCGCCGGAGACGCGGCCGGAAGTGGCGCGAGCGCTCACAGCAGGATGCCTACAATCGAAGCCGACATCAGGTTGGCCATCGTGCCCGCCAGCATGGCGCGGATGCCCAGCCGGGCGAGCTCGCCGCGCTTATTGGGCGCCAGCGCGCCGATGCCGCCGATCTGAATGCCAATCGAGCTGAAGTTGGCGAAGCCGCAAAGGGCGAAGGTGGCGATGGTGAACGAGCGCGGGTCGAGCGCCGCCTTCATCTGCCCGAGAAACCCGAAGGCCACCAGCTCGTTCAGCACCATGCGCGTGCCCAGCAGGTTTCCGATGCTCCCGCAATCGCGCCACGGGATCCCGATCACCCAGGCCACCGGCGCGAACACCCAACCAAACACCTGCTGCAGGCTCGAGGGGAACCACCCGATGCCGTGCCGGGCGAGCCAGCCGTGTGTTCCCCCCATGACGCCGTTGGTGAAATAAATCAGCGCGAGGAAGGCGATCAGCATGGCCGCGACGTTGATGGCAAGGTGTAGGCCGTCGGTGGTGCCTCGGGCGATGGCGCCGAGGAAGTTCTCATTCTTGCGCTCCTCGTCTTCCGGCATCACGACGCGCCCAGCCGTCACCGGCTTGCCGGTCTCCGGCACCAGCATTTTGGCCATCAGCAGGGTGCCCGGCGCCGTCATGATCACTGCGGCGAGCAAGTGTTTGGTCTCGACACCCCCGACCGCGATGTAGGCGGCCATGATGCCGCCGGAAACGTGCGCCATGCCGCTGGTCATGACGGTCATCAGCTCGGAGCGGGTCAATTCCGGCAGGAACGGGCGAATCGTAAGCGGGGCCTCGGTCTGCCCCATGAAGATACTCGCGGCGACATTGAGCGATTCGGCCCCGCTCGCCCCCATCACCCGCTGCATCACCCATGCCGCCCCCTTGATGATCACCTGCATGACCCCGAGGTAATAGAGCACAGCGAAAAACGCGGCGATGAAGATGATCGTGGGGAGCACCTGGAAAGCAAAGATAAAACCGAGGGAAGAATCTTTCTTGCCCAGCTCGCCGAACACGAATGAGGAGCCGAAATAGGAAAAGCCGAGCAGCTTGTTCACTGCGCGGCCGGCCAGTTCGAACAGCCGCAGGCCGTAACCGGATTTCAACACGAACACCGCAAACACAACTTGCAGGCCGAGCCCCCAGACGATTGTTTTCAGGCGGATAGCGCTGCGCTTGGTTGAGAACGCGTAGGCCAGGCCCATCATCGTCAAAAGGCCGAGGATTCCCGTCAGTCGTCCCATGCGCCTCCTCAGCGCCCCGCCACGCTCGCAGGGCGATACAAGCCGTCTGCGGCCATCACTCGCCGATCACGCGATGGACCAGGGGTCTCGAGACTTTCGGCGGAGAGTGCTCGATACGGTAGCTCTGCTCGATCAGTTGCTGCGCCTGCTTCAGGCGCTCCTCTGAGTTGTAATGGATGGTGCACAGCCGCTCGCCCTTTCGCACCGCCTCGCCCACCCTCTTGTGAAAGACCAGTCCCACCGCGGGATCGATCGTATCCTCTTTCTTCTCCCGGCCGCCGCCCAGCACCACGCAGGCGATACCCAACTGCTCGCACTGCACGCTCGCGACATAGCCCTTCGCCGGGCTCAACACATCCGCGGTGTGGCGCGCCCGCGGCAGCCGGCCGGGATCGTCCACCACGGCGGGGTCACCGCCTTGCAGCGTGACAATCTCGCGGAATTTATCACGGGCGCGCCCGGATGCAATCATTTCTGCGGCGAGCTTCCTGCCGTCGGCCAGGCTGTCCGCACGCTCTCCCAGACGAAACATCCATGCCGCCAGCTCCAGGCACAATTCACGGAGGTCTTCCGGCCCGCCGCCGCCGAGTACCTCGATGGACTCCTCGACCTCAAGCGCATTCCCCGCCTTGCGGCCGAGCGGCTGGTCCATGTCGGTGATCAGCGCCACAACCTTCTTGCCCATGCGCCGGCCCGTTTCCACCATCAACTCGGCCAGGTACACGGCGTCTTCTTCCTTTTTCATGAACGCCCCCGAGCCGGTCTTCACATCAAGCACCAGCGCATCGATGCCCTCGGCCAGCTTCTTGCTCATGATCGAGGCAGAGATCAGATAAGGGCTCTCGACCGTGCCGGTGACGTCGCGCAGCGCGTAGATCTTCTTATCAGCGGGGGCAATCTCTGCGGTCTGGCCGATCAGGGCGCACCCGCACATGTCGAGGACACGGCGAAACTCCCTGAGCGAGAGGTTAACATTGAAGCCGCGGATGGATTCCAGCTTGTCCAGCGTGCCGCCGCTGTGACCCAGGCCGCGGCCGCTGATCATGGGGACCCGCAGACCGCCAGCCGCAACAATCGGGGCGATGACGAGCGAGGTCTTATCGCCCACCCCGCCGGTCGAATGCTTGTCCACCAGGCCGGGGATCGTTTTCAGTGAGTGCGGGTGTTTCGGCCGGAGGTCGGTGAAATCCAGTACCTTGCCTGAATACAACATGGCCTCGGTCAACGCGGCGAGCTCCGCCCGGGTCATGCCCTTGAGCACGACCGCCATCAGCCAGGCGGCCATCTGATAGTCGGGGATTTCACTTGCGGTGTAACCCGCAACCAGGAATTCGATTTCCTGGCGGGTCAGCTCGCCCGCATCGCGCTTCCGGCTAATGAGGTCAACGACGCGCATGAGGCGAGGCGGCCAGCGGTCAGCTTTCTGCTGCGGGTCGGGGCGGCGGCTCCCGCTCGGCTGCGCGGTCCGGCGAGTCGCCCGCGCTGCCCGCGTAGGAGCCGGTTAACCCCGGGATGAGAAGGTCGCCGGCGCGGGTGGAACTCCCCAGTTTCTGGGACGACGCCTTGTGGAAAGCTCCGCGGAGATCGCTGTGGAGCGGCTGCATGGATTCTCTAGTGGCGATGCGGCAGCCTAGCATCCCGCACCGAGGGAGTCAACGCAGCGTGTGTGGGAGTGGGGCAGTCAGGCTCGCTTATCCGGGCCGTAGGGCGGCGTGTGCGGCGATGTCGGCGGCAACTTGCTGCATCTCGGCGTGGATCCTCTTGTTCGACGCCAGCAACTCAGGCCCGCCCAACCTGTAAGGACGCCCGGCGAAGTCGGTGGCCGTCCCGCCGGCCTCGCGCACCAGCAGCACACCCGCGGCGGTGTCCCACGACTTCAGGCCGAATTCCCAGAAGCCGTCAAAGCGCCCACAAGCGAGCGCGGCCAGGTCGAGCGCGGCTGAGCCGTCGCGTCGCACGCCGTGCGAGCGGAGCGTGAAATCCCAGTAGTAATGGATGTTGGGGTTCTGGGCGCGCTTGATGCTGGGGAAGCCGGTCGCAAGCAGACTGGTGGCCAGGCGCTCGACACTCGAGACCTGAATCTTCTTATGATTGAGGAATGCCCCTTCGCCTTTCACCGCGCTGAATAGCTCTCCGTTGAGGGGATTATAGACGACGCCTGCCAGCAGTTCGTCGTCCTCCGCCAGCCCAATCGAAACGGCAAAGCACGGGTAGCCGTGCGCGAAGTTGGTGGTGCCGTCGAGCGGGTCCACGTACCAGCAGTAGCTGGAAGGCTTCGCGCCCGGTGCGGTGCTCTCGTATCCGCCTCCCTCTTCACCCAGGATGGCGTGCTTGGGGAAGTGGCTGCGCAGCCGGGCAACCACCGCCTGCTCCGAGCGCCGGTCGGCTTCGGTTACCAGGTCCACCTCGCCCTTGTAACTGATCTTCTGCGGCCGATCGAATTCGGCCAGCAGGATGCTCCCCGCCTCGCGCGCCGCCTGAATCGCTACGTCCAGGAATTGCTGCATTGTGCCTCAGAGGATCACCCGATGCGATCGAGCTCGATGATGCTCAATCGAGCGTGCCGCCGGCGAAATAGCCCTTGCGGTGGTGCACAAGGTAGCCGCCAGTTCCCTCCGTCCCGCTCGGGCTCTTCACGCGCACCTCGACGCGGCGGAAGCTCTTCGTCGGCGGGCGTGGATCGGGATAATATCCCAGGCGGTACTGCGTCCGCAGCTCGCGGTCAATGCGCTCGAACATGGCGTCAATCTCAGCCATGCTGTCGGGATAATACACGGCGCCGCCGGTGGACTCGGTGATGGTCTCGAGCGCGTGTTCCCCCGCTGTATTGCGGCCGCTCTCCGACTTCACCGGGCGGATCACGATGGTGTAGAGCATGGCTTCCGAGCGCAGTGCGCCACTGCGGGTCGTCTCGAAATTCGACCGACTGGTGGTTTCACCCGCGTCGGTCACCAGGACAATCACGCGCCGGCGGCCCGGGGAGCGCTTCGAGAGCGCCTGCGCGCCCAGATACACAGCGTCGTAGAGCGCGGTGCCCGCGCCTTCTCCGATATGCCGCACCGCTGACTGCAGCAGCGGCACGTCGGAGGAAAACTCGGTGAGCTGCGTGACCCCATCCGCAAACTCGAAAACCGCCAGGCGGTCGCCCGGCCGCACCACCTGCCGGATGAAGTGCGCCGCGGCTTCGCGCTCATTGGCGAGCTCCTTAATTGTACTCAGGCTCGAGTCAATCATCAGCGCCAGGTCCAGCGGCTGCTGGGTCTCCGAGTCGAACACCTCGATCTTCTGCTTGACTCCCTCTTCATAGATCTCAAACGCCTCTTTGGGCAGGTCCGGCGCCGGGCGGTTATTCTTGTCGAGCACGCTGACGATCACGCTGACCAGGTTGACCTCGACGCGGATGCGGCTCTTTTCCCCAGGCGCCTGTGGCGGAGCCTGCCGCTGAGGAGCTTGCGAGGATATGGCCTGAGGGAGAGCGAGGACCAGCAGGATGGCCAAGGCCGGCCACTGTGAGCCGCTACTAGCGTACTGGCGTTTTCTCTTTCCGCTCAAGGGTCCGGGACGCAAGGCGCGTCTATGAAGTAGATTCCGTGGGGCCGGAAAAGGATTTCGCAGGCGGGACTTCTCCCTCCGCCCAGGCGGCGCCATCGGCGAAATACTCTTTCTTCCAGATAGGCACGGTGCGCTTGAGGGTATCGATGGCCAGGCGGCAGGCATCGAAGGCGGCGCGCCGGTGCGGCGAGCTGATGGCAATGAACACGCTGGTCTCGCCGATCTCCAGGCGTCCGAGGCGATGCACCAGGGCGATGCGGTGGATGGGAAACTTCCGGCGAATCTCCGCGCCGATCTCACGCATCTTGCCGAGCGCCATCGGCTCGTAGGCCTCATAGTCGAGATACAGCGTGGTCCGGCGGCCGGAGTGGTTGCGCACGATGCCGTCGAAGACGACCACCGCGCCGTCCTCAGGGGCCTTGAGGTGCGCGACGATCTCCGCTGTGCGAATCGGGTCGCGCACCAGCTCGTAGATGTCTTCCACCACTTGAGCCTGCTGACCGCCGCTGACCGGCGGGAGAAACGCCACCTCATCGCCGCTCGCAAGCGGCGCGCGCCATTCGGCAAACTCCTGATTGACCGAAGCCACCACCGACGAGCGATACCGCGCCAGCTCCGGGAAGCGAGTGCCATACCGGGCGAACAGGTCTTCGACGCGGGCGCCTTCGGAGAGCTCCGCGTGGTCCTCGGCGTTGCCAACAATCTCTTTGAGTCTTCCGAAGAAAAGGACGTGCACGCGCATCGCGCCCATTCTAGCGTTTCGCGGGGGGCATTTCCACCGCGGCGCCCGCACCGAGCGCCGCCGGCGACCGAGCTATTCCTTGACCTGCGCCGATGGTCGCCGTAGGGTGGGGGGCAATGAGGGTTCTGATCTCCGGCTCGACAGGGTTGGTGGGGACAGCCGTGGTCGGGGCGCTCGAACGGGAGGGACATGCGGTCTCCCGGTTGCTGCGCCCGGAGAGCGGCCGGGGCACGCCACCGCTTCCAGATGCCCGCCCGGCGGCGGCAAGTGTGCGCTGGGATCCCGTTGCCGGCGACTTTGACGCTACCGCGGCGGAAGGCGCCGATGCAGTGGTGCATCTGGCCGGCGCTTCGATCGCCGGAGCGCGCTGGAACGATGCGCGCAAGCGCGTCCTGCGCAGCAGTCGCGTCGAGGCGACGCGGCATCTGGTCGGCGCGCTAGGGAAACTGGCTCGACCTCCGCGGGTGTTTGTTTCGGCTTCGGCGATCGGCTACTACGGCGACCACGGCGATGAGGAGCTGACCGAGCAGAGCGCGCCGGGAGATGATTTCATCGCCGTGCTGGCGCGCGACTGGGAGGCGGAGGCCGCTTGCGCCGAACAATTCGGCGCGCGCACCGTGATCCTGCGATGGGGTTTGATCCTGAGTTCACGCGGCGGCGCCCTGCAGCGCATGCTGCCGCCCTTCCGGCTGGGTATGGGGGGGCGGCTGGGGTCCGGCAAGCAATGGATGTCGTGGTTGACACTCGCGGAGGCGGTCGGCCTGATCCGCTACGCGCTCGAAAACGCGCAGGTGCGCGGCCCCGTCAATGGCGTCGCGCCAAATCCGGTGCGTAACGCGGAATTCACCGCCACGCTGGGCCGCGCCCTGCACCGCCCGACAATTTTCCCCGTGCCGGGCGTCGCCCTGCGTCTCACGCTGGGTGAAATGGCACAGGCGCTGCTGCTCTCGAGCCAGCGGGTAGTCCCGAAAAAACTTCAAGCGCTTGGCTATCGCTTCCTGCACGCTGAACTCGGACCTGCGTTTTCCGCGGTGCTTGGTCGAAGTGCGTGAGCAGGCGCCGCCAAAACACTACCTGTAGGGGAGGTCGGGGGCGCGCCGCTAGGACTGGTGCTGGTATTTACTTGACTTATGTTTTCCTTTTGTTAGGATGTGGCCGATTCATAGCCTTGCTGCAAATCCTGGAACTCGCAGCGCGTTTCAGGGAAGGGAGGCGGAACTTATGTTCTCGAGGCAACTGCTCGCAGTCTTGCTTGCGCTCGTGCTTGCCTTCCCAGCCTGGGCAAGTCCCAACATTGTTGGAAATGTTTCAAGCAGCGAGTCGGCTACGGTTCGCGGCACCAACTTGACGCCCGGCTCCACCATCCTCAGCGGCGACGCCATTGACGTGGGGGCGCGCGGAAGCGCGCAGATCCTGCTAGTCGGTGGCGCGCAATTGCGGATGCTCGAGGATAGCCAGGTGCGCGTGACCCGGACGGCCGACGTCATACAGGTGAGCGTTCAGCGCGGCGTGGCGTCCTTCCGGACAGCGGAGAACTCGTCGTTGGAGGCACTGCTGGCGGATGCGACGATTCGCTCGGCCGACGGATTGCCCGCAGTCGGAATCATCAGCGTGCGCAGCCCACAATCGGCCATGATCGCCGCGGAGAAGGGCACGCTGCTCATCACGACAGCGCACGATTCCAAGAGCGTGACCCTTCACGAGGGCGACGCCGCGGAAGTCACCGTGGTGCCGGAGAGAGCCAAGGACAAGGATAAGGGCGGGGCGCCGGCTCCTGCCGGCTCGGCGACGCCGGCCAAAGTGGTGCTCATCGCCATTATCGTGGGGGGCGGGATCACCGCCGCCGCCCTTTTACTCGGTCGCCGAGAGACCAAACTGACCACTCAGCAGAAGTGCAATTCCGTCAGCCCGTTCAAGTGTCCGTAACCTAGCCTTTTTTCAAACCGTTCAGGCGTGCCCGCCCTCGCGGGCACGCTTTTTGTTCTGGGCTCACGCCTCCCCTTTGCCGTCCGACGGTGTTTCCCGTGCCGCCGGTGGCGCTATTTCACCACCGATAGGGTGACGTCCACTTTCAGCACGCGCCCACTCACCGGGTCGGTGGCCACCGTGTTCTGCACAGTCTGCCCGTCCTTCATCAACAGCTTCAAGGACGCCCGAAACGTTCGGGTGATGGGCTGCAGGCTCAGCGCAGGGTCACCGGGACTCCAGCCAAGCGACTTTTTCTCCGGACCGGCTGAATAGATTGACGACCGCTCCACCGTGAGATCCAACTTAAAGCGCGAATCCTCCGCTGCTGCGGCCGAGCAGTCAATGTTCGTCCCCACGTCAAGGTACTGGATTGCGGAGGGAGAATCTTTTGTGCCGGCCGTCACCGGGACACGGAGACCCATTCGCACGGCGCTTCCCACGCGCGGGCCGGGGTCATTGGCGATCACGGAGAGAGCATAAGGGAAGCTGCTAATCTTCTTCTCTCCCTCGAATTCGCTGAACACGACTTGCACCTTGAGCTGTATGACCTCCTTCTGTTCCGGCGGAACTTTGGGCTTCTCCTGCGCCCGCCCTGCAGGGACGAACAACATTCCCATTGCCAGGGCGAACGCAAGCCTTCGCATCGTTTTCATCGTTCGCTCCTCTCTTTTCTCATCCATCATTCCCGAGCTGCCCGCCGTGCCAATATTTCGGGGAGAGATTCTGGAAATCCTGCCAACTCAGGCGCTCAATGATCAGGACCCCCTTCAGGCGGCATCGGCCGTATCTCCAGACTGGCCACTTCAAGCGGAGCGAACTCCAATGAGAATGGCTCGGACGGCACTGGCGACGCCAACAAGGAGGCCGTATCGATGCGGCGTTTCTGCACCGATTCGTAGAGAAGCAGCACAGCCGCTTGCTCACCCGGCGGCGCCAGGGCCTTCGGGTCGGTCGCACGGGTAGTCAGTTGCCGAGTAGCGCGCCCGCCTGGTAAGGATTCAAGCTCAGCCCCTACTTTCTCCGTCGCTCTATTTCCCTCCGTGGCCAAAGGCCGCGGGATTGGCGCGGTTTGCGCCGTTTCGGTCGTGACCGGTCCCACAGCCGAACGCCGGGCGATCCAGACTGCTACGAGCGCCAGCGCCGCCAGTGCACCCGCAACGATGGGTACCCAATCCCACAACCGTCGCCGCGTCGCAAACCGTTCTTCGTCAAGGCCCCGGCGCATGTGTGCAAGGAAATCCGGCGAAGGCTCTGCGGCCACGCTCTCCTCAATGCCGTGGTCAATCGCCGCAAATAGCCGCCGCTCATTTTCGAGTGCGCCGCGGCACGTTTCGCAGCCCCCCAGGTGAGCCGAAAGCTCCGCTTCGAGTCGCGGATCGAGCGCGCCCAGCGCAGCGTCGGTCAAACTTTCTTGGTAGCGTTCACAATCCATCGCAACTTCTCCGCCAACTGTTTCCTCGCAAAGTGGAGCCGCGATTTCACGGTGCCTTCGGGAAGCCCGAGCAGCCGGGCCACTTCGCGCAGGTCGTGCCCTTCGACGGCCGCCAGGATCAGCACCTGCCCCAATTTCTCCGGCAGCTCGTCCATGGCGCGCTCCAAGTGCCGTTGGAATTCCCGTGAAGCGGTCAGATCCTCCGCCGTCGGCGCGGGCGCCAGATCCACGGAGGCCAGCTCGCACCGCTCGCGTCGCCCCGCCGCTCGCCGCCGGTCCAGCGCGAGCCGCCAGGCGATGCGCGCCAGCCAAGCGCGAAAGCGCTCGCGATCGCGGAGGCGATGGAAACTCCGGTAGGCGCGCAGGAAGGCCTCCTGGGCAACGTCCTCGGCGTCCTCGCGGTTGCGAAGCACCCCCAGCGCGACGCGAAAAGCCAGCCTCGAAGAATCGGCGAGCCGCTGTTCGAATTCCCGGACGATCTCGGACGAGGGCTCGGTGTCCAGGCTCACTGCGCTCCCCGGGTAGCTGGCCGCCAGTGCGTGCATTTTGGTCCCATCTACAAGACGCCGCCGGCGGGCGATCCGTTCACTGGGAGCGCGTGGTGGGTAAGAAGGAGACACCTCAGAGGTCGAGCCGGCCGAGCAGAGCTTGCAAGTTGGACTCGTCCACCAGCAACTCGGGCTGCGCGATGGCCAGGTCATCCATCTCGTCAAACGCCTGAAACAATCTCATCTTGGCGACGGCGTACTCTTCAGTTCCGCTCAATTCCCGGCCACGTTCTTGGCCCACTTCTCCACGGCGCCGTGGCGGACAAAAATCCGCAAGGGAAAGACCTTCTGACGATCGACGGAGACCATATAGACGTATTCGGTGCCGGCCGCCAGCCCGCGGCGCGTCTTCTGCACTTCATAGAAGTAATACTGGTAGACGTAGCCTGTCGCAGCAGAATAGCTCTTGATCCGCCGAGCCGCTTCCGGGCGTGCCATGGCGCGATTATTCGGGTCCGTCTGGCGAAGTCAACAAAGCCTGCGTAGCAGTAGAGCGAGAGGACCCGCGAATCTGCATCACTTCAGAACGCTTGCCGCAGCGCGGGTTCCAGATTGGAACGTGTCCGATCGAGGATGGCGTTTGCATCCACTTCAACGGCGCGGTAACGCTCATTTAATCGGAGCCTCGTGATCCTGCCAAAACTCGCGGCATTGATTGGTCTTAGCCTCTAATTGCGTTCGGTTTGTCTCCAGCATGCCCGAAGCATTGTGCCTCGCCAAGCTCGAAGTTTCGCCTTGGCAGAGTTCTTGCTTTCACGCAGGTCATGGCGAGGGTCGCAGCAGGATCGGCAGCGAGGCCGGCAAGCCGTCTGATGAATCTACAACAGCGCCAGGCGATTCCCGACGGTATGTCCGAGTGGGACGGTGTGCAGTGACTTCCGAAGAAATAGAGTATGAGCAGAACTACCGCGAGGCGCTGCCTAACTTCTGGCACGCGGCGAAGCGAGATGAACTGCGCCGACGCCTCGGGAGCTACCGGTAGAGAAGCGAAGGCGCGAAGAAGAAGAAGTGCAGAGCGAAACAGAAACCTAAGCCGAGCCTTAGAATTCAGGCAGCAGCTTCACGCTGACAGGATTTGGCACAGACATTGTGAGGGTTCTATGCGTTGGAAATTGAGCATCGCTTCTCTTTGCATGGTTGTACTCCCGATGGCCGTAAGGGTGCCTGCTCAGGATACTAGTCGTTTCTTCAACCCGAAAAGCGGTTCGGGAAGTCCCAATGTTGCTCCTGTTTCCTGTACGCCTTCGAGCAACAATCTAGCGAAACTGCTCTATTGGGATACTACAAACTTCGTGTGGTACTACTGCTCGGGGACGAATAGTTGGACGAAGTTTGGTAGCGGAACGATCGCTGGTACTGCCACTGCCGGGCAGGTGGCCTTCGCCACGGGAGCAAGCACCATCGGAAGCGATGGGAACTTCGGGTGGGACAACACCACACACAAATTAACCATCGGCCCAGGGGGGACAGATTCTACTTCACTTTTTTTACAGGCCACTAACCAAGTTGTTCCAGTCCTGATACTCGGTAACGCCACGATTGACGCGTCGGTAGATACTCTTGCAGCTCGGGCAATAGTGACCGGAGTAAGCGGGCACAAAGACTTTGAAGGCGGGCACTTCGACGCCGTTGCTCAAGGTGCATCCAATTTAACCGTAGCCGCTGGAGATAATCCTGGGTCAGTCACCGGAGTTGTTGCAAGAGGGCTCGTAGACGACACCAGTCACGTTGATGAGGTGTATGGTTTACTAGCCATTGTCGGTCAATTCACAAACAATGCCAGTACAGGAAATGCCTACGGCGTTCTAAGTTCGGCGCTTAATAATGGTATACAGAACACGACAAACTATGCCAGATTTTACGGTCAACATTCTACCGACAGTGCTGGCAGTGCCGCAAATGTAACAAACTCTTATGGCCTTTTACTCGATAACGTGGATGAAGGAACAAACAATCGGGCCATCAAGACCGGCCTCGGCCTCGTGGAGTTTGGTGACGCACTCGCGCTCGATTCTATTACCGTAGCCATGCTTCCAGCAGCCGCAGCCGGGAATAAGGGATGGATGAGAACGGTTTCCGATTCAACGGCGGTCGCCGCAGAGGGTCAGACATGCGTTGGGGGAGGCACTGCTACGGCGCTGGCATTCTCTACGGGCTCGGTCTGGAAATGCTTCTAAATAGTGGAGGAGTTTACGATGCGTAGAAAAATCATAGCCTGCTTCTTGGTCTTAGTTCTAGCACAAGTCTGCGCGATAGCGGCACCAAGACTGCGCATCACAACCAGGAGCTTGCCGGGAGGAACAGTAGGGGTCTTGTATAGTGCTACTGTAGCCGCAAATTTCGGTGTGCCTCCTTATGGGCTCTCGCCTTCCCTTTGCCGCCCGACGGTGTTTCCCGTGCCGCTGGTGCCGCTATTTCACCACTGATAGGGTGACCTCCACTTTCATCACGCGCCCGCTCACCGGGTCGGTGGCCACCGTGTTCTGCACAGTCTGCCCGTCCCGCATCAGCAGCTTCAACGACGCCCTAAACGTACGGACGATGGGCTGCAGGCTCAGGGCAGGGTCACCGGGACTCCAGTCAAGCGACTTTTTCTCCGGACCGGCTGAATAGAGTGACGACCGCTCCACCGTGAGATCCAACTTAAAGCGTGAATCCTCCGCTGCTGCGGCCCGAGCAGTCAATATTCGTCCCTACGTCAAGGTATTGGATTGCGGAGGGAGAATCCTTTGTGCCGACTGTCACTGGGACACGGAGACCCATTCGCATGGCGCTTCCCACGCGCGGACCGGGGTCATTGGCGATCACCGGGAGAGCATAAGGGAAGCTGCTAATCTTCTTCTCTCGAATTCGCTGAACACCACTTGCACCTTGAGCTGTATGACCTCCTTCTGTTCCGGCGGAACTTTAGGCTTCTCCTGTGCCCGCCCTGTAGAGACGAACAACATTCCCATTGCCAGGACGCCCGCAAGCCTTCGCATCGTTTTCATCGCTCGCTCCTCTCTTTTCGCATTCACCATTCCCGAGCTGGCCGCCGTGCCAATATTTCGGGGAGAGACGGGGCTTCCCCATTTTCGAAATTCCACCTAGAATCTCGACTCATGAAAATCCTTCTCTTCGGCGCAACAGGAATGGTGGGTCAGGGAGTCCTTCGCGAATGCCTGCTCGACCCTGACGTCAGCCTCGTTCAGACCATCGGCCGGACCCCGACCGGAGTCCAGAATTCCAAACTTCGGGAGGTCATCCACAAGGATCTCTGGAACTATGAATCGATCGAGGCGAACCTTGCAGGATTTGATGCCTGCTTCTTTTGCCTCGGAACCACGTCCTCGGGAATGAACGAGGCGGATTACACTCGCGTCACCTACGATCTGACCCTCGCCGCGGCCCAAACCTTGTCCCGGCTAAATCCACAAATGACACTTGTCTACGTCTCTGGAGAGGGAGCCGACAGCTCAGAAAAGGGCCGTACCATGTGGGCGCGCGTGAGAGGCAAGACCGAGAACGCTCTTCTTCGACTGCCGTTTAAGGCAGCCTATGTTTTCCGACCGGGCTTTATTCAGCCTTTGAACGGGATCCGATCTAAGACGCCTTCTTACCGAATTCTCTACAGCCTCTCCAAACCCCTGCTGCCGATTCTTCGTCTTGTTTTTCCAAGGATGATCATCACGACCACGCGACTGGGTCGCGCGATGCTAGCCGTCGCCAAAAACGGCGCTGAAAAAAAGATTCTCAAGACCCCCGATTTCAACAAGCTCGCCGGAGATTGAATTAGCCTCGTTCTGAACGGAAATCCATTACACTTTTATTACACTCGCCCATTTCTGGACGATCCGAGCACGCGCAACCTGTTGAAAAATATGGTGGGCCTGGGGAGACTCGAACTCCCGACGCGCGGTTTAGGAAACCGCTGCTCTATCCATCCTGGGCTATGGGTCTCGAATCTACTTGTTTGAGGCCGGAGTCAGCCTTCATGATCGCCGGGTGTGTGTCTTCTTAGAATGCATAAGTTGGTGGCAGCTTGTGCACAGGGTGATGAGATTGTGCTCGGCGTCGTCTCCGAGCTGACTCCGCGAGTGAATGTGGTGAATGTGGAGTTCGCCCGGGCGCCCGCAGCGCTGGCAGCGCCAGCCATCCCGCTCCAATACCTGCTCGCAGAGGCGTTTATAGGATTCCGGGCCCAGCCGAAGCCGCGGCCGTCTTGGAAATGAGTCAGCCATGCCCCCTTCATGTGTGTGTGAGAAACTCCTGCCTCTGCGCCGGAGACAGAAACTCATAGAGGCGACAAAGCGAGAAGAGCAAAGCTTTCGGGTCGCCATTCTGCAGGTTCGCTCCGGCCAGAAAATCGGCACAGATCATCTCCAAGCAGTAGCCGCGGGACTTATCTGTGCCCAGCATCAGCGCGGCTGTCTCTAAGGCCTGCTCGATCACCGGCAGCTGGCTCTTGTACAGCTTGAAATAGATGATTTCCCAGGGTTCGGTCTCCTGTCCTGTTAGGTGACGTTCTACCTCGCGCTTGAACTCCTCCTTCGGCAGCTCTCGGGCTTTGTGCAGCCAGGTTGCACAATCAAACCGCTGCCCATCCCGACGAGCCACCTTCACCAGTTCCGTCGCCTTGGTCCACCCCACCATCTTGAGCTCGGGCTTAGGGATCCGCG
>Ga0207646_10000304_pt1 | contig 66838 bp, 62 predicted proteins | sample KBSK5502metaG_FD_184343 | JGI IMG/M metagenome (GOLD analysis project Ga0207646, IMG submission 184343) | Corn, switchgrass and miscanthus rhizosphere microbial communities from Kellogg Biological Station, Michigan, USA - KBS K5-50-2 metaG... | ecosystem: Host-associated > Plants > Roots >... | reverse complement strand
GACCTGGCCGCCGCAGACCTGGCCGCCGCAGACCTGGCCGCCGCAGACCTGGCCGCCGCAGACCTGGCCGCCGCAGACCTGGCCGCCGCAGACCTGGCCGCCGCAGACCTGGGTGCCCCGGAACCCGCCGACCCGGACCCAGCGGACGCCACGGGGGACCGTGCGCCCCAGCGAGCCCGGGGAGACATCGAGATGGAACCTGGCTACCTGGCCGCACCCTGCCCGGAGTTCCCGGCAGACGTCGGCGACGCGCGGACCGGGGACGACCGCTGGGCGGACATCGATCCGGGCCTGGACGACGCCGACGACCCGGACCTGGACTACCCGGGGGACGCCGACCCGGACTACCCCGGTGCCGGAGACTGGCACGATGCGGCTGGCCAGGACGACTCCTGGGACGCCGGGCCGGATATCGCGGCGGGCTCCCGCCAGGATCGCGACCTGGGCTCCGGGCGCAGCGACGTGGCGGGTCTGGACCAACTCTGGGACATCGGCCGCAATCGGGCCGCCGGTCATGACCACGCTCCGGGCGCACCCGGCTATCCGGCACGGGACGCGGGCCGGGACGATACGGCGGCCCCGCGCGACGGCACCGGATACGACGGCGCCGGATACGACGGCGCCGGATACGACGGAACCGCGAACGGCGGCACCGCGCACGCCAGTGCGGCAGGCTTTGGCCTGGGCTCCGGGCACGACACCGGCCTGGGTTCCGGGCACGACACCGGCCTGGGCTCCGGGCACGACACCGGCCTGGGCTCCGGGCACGGCGCCGGACCGGGTTCCGGGCAGGACGCCCGCCTGGGTTCCGGGCGCGAGACCGGACCGGGTTCCGGGCACGACACCGGACCGGGTTCCGGGCACGGCGCCGGACCGGGTTCCGGGCAGGACGCCCGCCTGGGTTCCGGGCACGACACCGGCCTGGGTGCTGGGCACGGCGGCCGTCCAGGCCCGGCGCCAGCCGCGGGCCTGTTCCGGGACCAGGACCCCGGCGGCCTGTCCGGCACCGGCCGGCGCCCGGCGCGGGACGCCAGCTCAGCCCCGAAGGCCGGTCCCGCACGGGACGCCGGTGCCGCCCAGGACGCCCCGGCCCGGGCTGGCCAGCGGGACCTGCCGCGAGGCTTCGGCCCGGATCCGCTCGACGTCGGTGCTGGGGTGGCCGCGGGTGAGTTCCTCGCTACGCCGCCGGGGGGGAGCATCCTCACCACCGCGCCGCGCCAGGACTCCCGGACCGCCCGCCCCGCGGTGGCCACCGATACCATCGCGGCCGAACTGGCCGGCTGGGCCGCCGGGGAACTGCCCGGGCAGGCTTCGGCGCGCCTTGCCGCGTGGGCGGCAATCGGCGGCGTGCCCGCCCCCGGATACCGCCGCAGCGACAGCTCCGACGTGGGCGCGGCGGGCGTCGGCACCGAGCGCGTCCGCTAGGCCGCGCAACTCGGCTCAAGGCCTGCGCGCCCGGCGCCCAGCTTGGCGCCGGGCGCGCAACCATGTCGGGGCGACCGGTCGCGCCGGCAGCGCGCTGGCGCCCGGGCTGTCGCAGGCAGGGTGGACAATCTAGAGGCGTGCGCATGGCGGTGGTCGGCGGTCCCGGGCAGGGTTGCCTGATGTCCGAGTGCGCCGAGGACGGCACCGGCCACGGTCCAATCGTTAAGCATGACGATCTTGCCGCTGCCGTGGCTGAGCGTGAGCGGGCCGGCGACGTCCGCTGGGTGTGGGCGGCCTGCGGCGAGGTGTACCCGGCGCTGCTGCGCGCCGGGGTGCCGGTGCAGCGCTGCCACGATGTGGCGCTGACCGAGGCGCTGCTGCTCGCCAGGGACGGGCAGCAGGGTGAGACCGCCTCGCTGGCGGCGGCCTGGGCCCGGCTGCACGGGGCGGCGGCGCCCGCAGCGCAGGCGGCCGGGCGGCCCACGACGGCCGGCCAGGCGGTGCTGTTCGAGCCCGCCGACCCGGCCTTCCCTGCCCCGGGTGCGGCGCTGGACGCCTTGGTCGCGGTGCACGCCGATCAGCTGCGCCGGATCGCGGTGGACGAGCACGCGGGGAGGTTCGCGCTGCTCGTGGCCGCGGAGTCGGCGGCCGGCCTCGTGGCCGCGGAGATGGGCTTCCACGGGCTGCCGTGGCGCGCCGACGTGCACTCAGAGCTGCTGACCAGCCTGCTCGGCGACCGGCCACGGCCCGGGCTCCGGCCGCCGCGGCTGGCCGATCTGGCTGCCCGGCTCTCCGCCGCGCTGGGCGGCCGCCCGGTGAACCCCGACTCGCCCGCTCAGGTCCTGCGGGCGCTCGCGGCCGACGGTGTCCGGGTGCCCTCCACGCGCGCGCACGTGCTGCGCGAGGTGGACCACCCTGCCGCCGCGCTGCTGCTGGAGTACAAGGAACTCGCCCGGCTGCACGCCGCGCACGGCTGGTCCTGGCTGGAGGAGTGGGTGACCGGCGGCCGGTTCCACCCCGAGTACGTGGTCGGCGGGGTGGTCTCCGGCCGGTGGGCCACCCGGGGCGGTGGCGCGCTGCAGATCCCCCGGGTGCTGCGCCGGGCGGTGGTGGCAGACCCCGGCTGGGTGCTGGTGGTGGCCGACGCGGCGCAGCTTGAGCCGCGGGTGCTGGCCGCGCTCGCCGGGGACGAGGCACTGGCCGCCGCGGCCGGCACCGGCGACCTCTACCAGGCGCTGGCCGACGCGTTCGGCGGGGAACGGGGCAAGGCCAAGATCGCGCTGCTGTCCGCCATGTACGGCGGGGCAGCCGGGCCGGCGAGGCAGCTGCTGGCGGTGCTCCGGCACCGGTTCCCGCGCGCCGCCCAGTACGTGGAACTGGCCGCCAGGGCGGGGGAGGAGGGCAAGGTGGTCCGGTCGCGGCTCGGGCGGACCTGCCCACCACCGTCGAGCCACTGGCGCGGCCTCACCGCCGACCCCGACGACCCGGGCGCCGACGACCCGCGCGCGGGCCGGTCGGTGCGCGCCCGCGGCCGGTTCACCCGCAACTTTGTCGTGCAGGCCAGCGCTGCCGACTGGGCCGTTGTCTTCCTGGCCGGCCTGCGCCGCCGCCTGGCGCTGTTGACGCTGCCATACGGAACCGGGACGGCCGTCCTCCCGGACGCTGCGCCCGGGGTGCGGCCAGCCGGCGGAGGCGGCGCGGCCCGGCCGAGGCTGGTGTTCTTCCAGCATGACGAGGTGATCGTGCACTGCCCGGAGGGACTGGCGGGGGAGGTGGTCGCGGCGGTCGGCGAGGCCGCGGCCGAGGCGGGCCGGCTGGTGTTCGGGCCGACCCCGGTCCGGTTCCCGGTCACCACGGCCGTGGTGACCAGCTACGCCGACGCTAAGTGAGGCACCCGCGGCCGGGTGCCCGCCGGGTGCCCGCCGTCCGGCCCGCCGCCGGGTCACTGGCCGGCCGGTCGCGGTCAGGCGGCGGAGGGCGCTGGCTGGTCCGTGCCGCAGTACTTGCACTTGAGCGCGGCGGCCGGCAGGTCGCTCGACAGGCACGCCGGGCAGGTCTTGACCGGGGCGGCCGGGCCGAACGCCGTGATCCCGCGCCGGGCCTGGATCACCCGGTAAGGGACGACGATCACGTAGTAAACGACCGCCATAAAGATGATGAAGTAGATGATCGCGGAGATCAGCGCGCCGAAATTGACGAACGTGGCCTTGTTGTTGGCGGTGCCGAGTTGAACGCCGAGGCCGATGGCGCTGTTTCCCTCGGCCCTGGCCACGATCGGGTTGATGATGCTGTCGGTGAAAGCCTTGATCAAGGTGCTGAGCGCGAGCGCCACGACGAGGCCGACGGCCACCACGATGACGTCGCCCCGCATGAGGAAGTTCTTGAATCCGGTGAGCATTCCTCGCACCTCCCTGACTGCCCCCGCGACCCGGGCGGGGGCGGGCGAGCCGGGCGTCCGCCCGGGTGTGGAGGACGACGATATCGCGCCGCGGCGGGGCCTCGCTCTCGCCCGGCGGCCGGGCACCGGTCGCGCGCTGCTGACCTGCGCTGCGCACGGTGTAGCGCGCCCATGACGCCTGCTGGCCTGGGACCGTGCCACCAGGCGATGAGCGGGCCGGCCCGCTGCGGTTTGCCCCTTTTGAACTGGCGCCGGGGCCGGGCCGTTCACACTGGTGGATGACAATTCGCGGGCGGCCTGAGCGCCCGCAAGGCGCGCGGGAAGGGGCGGCGATGAGGCAGGTCGTGCTCGTGGTGGCCGGCGCGGCCGCCGTGCTGGCGGGCGTGGTCTGGACCCTGCAAGGGCTGGGCTACGTCGGCGGCAGTTTCATGAGCGGGGCGAGGCTGTGGGCGGTCGTCGGACCCCTCGTCGTGCTGGCAGGCCTGATGCTCATCGGCTTCGGGCTGCGTGTCCGCCGCCGCGTGCGCTGATCACTAACTGTCATTGCAGTGCCGCCAGAATATTACGGAGCGCAAAAGCTTCGCTATCCTCGCATTTAGTAAACCAGCAGGTCAGCTGCTCATTTTCTAGACCGGCCGAAGTTTTGGCACCAAAACCCTTGTCACTCACGGTAAACTGCCACTTCAGGAGATGGCTCGCGGGGGGTTTTGGAGGGCCAGATGGATGGGCGATTCGTGGTCGCGGAAGGCACCGACGACGCCGGGGTGTCGTGGGTCATCTGGGCGCGGCGCGATGCCCCGCGCGACGGGGACCTGCTGAGCATGATCAGGCTCACCGACTCCGGTGGGCGAATCATCCATGTCGGGGCCGCCTCCGGGCCGCCGCTGTACCCCGGCCGCCTGCTGAACATCTCGACCAGCGGCAGCGAGGAGGGCCCCCGGGCGTTGCTGGGCCGGGTGGACCCCAGCGTGCGCCGGCTGGAGTTGCGGGTGCACGATGGCAGCACCAGGGGCGTGCCGCTGTACGACTGCGCCGAGATCCCCGAGGTCCGGTTCGCCGCCCTCCTGCTGCCGCGCGAGGAACTGCTGGACTCCGTGGCGGGCTTCGGTGCCAAGGGCCCCGAGCTGGAGCGCTTCGACCTGCGGTTCCAGCAGGGGCGCTGGGAGGCCAGGCATCCGGCCCACGCCCTGCGGGCCGGCGCTTTATTGCCACCCGCCCGGTGGCGCGCCGCGGGATAGGCGGCGCGGAACGGCCGTTCGGCGTACCCGGCCGGCTACTGGGCGCGGTGGTGCCCGGGGCCGCGCACGCCGGGGCGGGAGCCACACGGCGGGGAGGGCGCGGCGGTCTCCGGCATCCGCCACGCGGTGGCCGCGGCGGCCATGATCTCGGCGGTCCTCCGCAGGCCGGGTACCGCCGAGACCGGCTGGTCGGTGAGAAACCGGCGGACCGCGCGCAGGGCCGCCGGGTCGCCGAGCAGCTCGCCGTGGAACGCGGGAATGACCACCACGCTGTGCGACAGCGGGCAGGCGGGCAGGGTCACGGCGTCGGCCAGCGGAATGACCTCAAGCAGGCGCACCGGGGCGTGCCCGGCCGCCGCCGCGAACCGAGCCCCGACGCTGTTTACCGAGCTGATCAGGGTCTGCGCGCCGGCGCTGCCGAACGGGGACAGGCCGCCCACGAACCAGATCACCGCGTGCAGTTCGTCCCTGGTCACCATTCCGCTGCCGTCTCCGCGGTAACCGGACTGCCCGGGCGCGACGATGGGGCTGAGCAGCACCACCGACCCCGCGGGGGCGTCGGGGTGGCGCGCGAGCATCGCGTCCAAGCCGAGGGTGCCCTCGCTTTCGGCGACGATGTCCACCGGCTTGCCGGTCCGCTCGTGCAGCCGCCACACCTGCGCGGCGATCCGGTCGCCCAGTTGCGGCAGCGGGAGGTTGCTCGCCTTCGCGCCGTACGGCAGGGGCTGGCCGCGGCTGTTCGTCCCCAGGTAGGAGAACTGCTGGACCACGGTGCCCGGCAGGGCCCTGGCCAGTGCCCGGTCCTGGCCGCAGCACCACGACCCGAATCCCGCGACCTCCAGCACCGGGTGGTGCCCGGCGTCTACGACGGTGTCACTCGGGCGCGCGATCCCGCCGGTCCCGGTCACCCAGGCCACGGCGGCCTGGGGGTGTCCCGTCGCGGCCGGGCCGCTTATCGCGAAGACGAGCCTGGTCAGGCCGATCACCGTGACGATCACCGCGGCCAGGGCCATGGCACCGGAGGGCACCCGGTGGAAGGCGGGCAACGCCAGGTCCGCCGCGGGCGCCGCGGGCGCCGCGGCCGCCAGCCCGGCCACCGCCCCGGCCCCGGCGGGCACCGGGCCGGCCGACGTAGCCCGGGCCTGCGCGCCGGCCCGGGCGATCGCGGCGGTCAGCCCGTACCACGCACGGGCGTTCACCAGGCCGGCCAGCCCGGCCACGGGCACCGCGTCCGGCGGCGGCAGCGCCGTGCACACCGCGGCGGCGGCCGAGAGCACGATGAACTCCGCCAGCAGCCACCACGCCGCCGAGACCGGCGGAAGGGTCCGCCACCAGGTCCCGGCCAGCCCGGCGTGGCTCAGCGGCAGCGCGATCAGCAGCATGGCCGGCAGCAGCGCGAGGAACGGCCAGGAGAAAGGCAGGATGGCCACCCCGAATGTCAGGCTGACCAGCGGGGATATCAGCAGGCAGGCCAGCGTCGTGACGGCCAGCGCCCCGCGCAGCGCGGCGAGCGACGGCGGGGCAAGGTGGGCGGGCCAGGCCAGCCGTACCAGCGCCGTGTTCAGCGCGGCCCGGGCCACCAGCAGCCCGGTGAGCAGCAGGCCGAACCAGAGCCAGGATCGCTGGGTGCTGTACAGCCAGCGCAGGTCGTGGAAGATCGCTAACGGGGGAAGCGTGGTGACCTGAGGGGCAAGGGCGCGGGCGTCGGGCGCGAGCACGATCAGCAGGAAGGCCTCGGCCATGGCCGTGCCGCAGCACAACGCGATCAGGCCCCTGTGCGCCAGGAACCGGTCGCCCCGCAGGCTCAGCCGCTGCGGCTCTCCGTCCATGCCCCGCATCTAGATTCGTGTTCTGCTTCGGCGGCCGGGCGGCCCGGATCCACCGGTATCTGTATATCCCAGCACGGCGCCCGGACATCGACGCATTAACCCCGCGCGTCGCCGTTGGCTGCCCCGCGTCGCCGTGGCGGCCCGCGCCTCAGAGCCGGCCGGCGTCCACGATGCGGCGCAGGAACCTTCGGGTGCGGTCGTCCCGCGGGCTGGTGAACAGCTCTGCGGGCGGGGCGTCCTCGATGATCCGCCCCTCTTCGAGGAAGCACACCCGGTGCGCGATGTCCCGCGCGAAACCCATCTCGTGCGTGGCGATGACCATGGTCATGCCGGTGGCGGCAAGCTCCCTGATGACGTCGAGCACCTCGGCCACCAGTTCCGGGTCGAGCGCGCTGGTGACCTCGTCGAGCAGCATGATCTGCGGCTTCATGGCCAGCGCCCGGACGATCGCTACCCGCTGCTGCTGCCCGCCGGACAGCCGGTCGGGGAAGTCGGCCACCTTGTCCGCCAGGCCGAACCTGGCCAGCAGCGCCTGGGCCTCCGCCTCCGCCTCCGCCCGCGGGATGCGGCGGACCTTGACCGGTGCCAGCGTCACGTTGCGGAGCACGGTCATGTGCGGGAAGAGGTTGAACGACTGGAACACGATCCCGACGTACCGCCGCACGAGGTTCGGGTCGATGCCGGGCGCGGTGATCTCCTGTCCCCACAGCGTGATCCGCCCGGAGTTGATCGGCTCCAGCAGGTTCACGCAGCGCAGCAGCGTGGACTTGCCGGACCCGGACGCCCCGATCAGGCAGACCACCTCGTGGGTGGCGACCGTCAGGTCGATCCCCTTGAGCACCTCGTTGGCGCCGAACGACTTCTGCAGCCCTTCGATCCTGATCGCCTCGCCGCCCGCGACCGGGCCGGGGGCGCTCACGGGGTGGCTCCGGCGAGCCGGCGGCGGCGGTCCCGCTCGATCAGCCCGTCGGTGAACCGCGCCAGCGGGATGGTGAGGATCAGGAACAAGATGGCGGCCACGGTGAAGCTGGAAAAGTTGAACACCTGCTCGCTGTAGATGTCCGCCGCCTTGTTGGCCTCGATGGTGCCGAGCACGCCGACCAGCGCGGTGTCCTTTTGCAGGCTGATGAAGTCGTTGAGCAGCGGCGGGATGATGTTGCGCACCGCCTGCGGCAGGATCACGTAGCGCAGCGCCTGCCGGTGGGGCAGGCCGAGCGACCGGGCCGCCGCGACCTGGCTCTGGTGCACCGAGTTCAGCCCGGCCCGGTATACCTCGGAAACGTACGCGGAGTAGGACACCACCAGCGCGGCCACCCCGTACACCGCGTTGGACTGGGTGGACAGCACCGGCAGGCTCAGCGCGGGGATGCCCAGGCCGATGGCGAAGATCACCAGGATCAGCGGCACGCCGCGGAAGAAGTCCACGTAACCCGTGCCGAGGACCCTGATCGGGAACAGCGCGGGATGGGCGGACTGCCTGATCAGGGCGATCAGCAGGGCCAGCGCCAGGATGAGGATCTCGGCGATGACGAACATCCGGATGTTGAGCCAGATCGCCGCGCCCACCGAATAGTAGCCCTGCCGTGGGTTCCCGATGAACGACTGCCACATGTGCTGCGGGCTGAAGAACGCGTGCTCGACCGCCCGCGCGCCGGGCGCCAGCAGGAAGATCGCGGCCAGCGCCCCGAGCACCACGAGCGTGCTGGCGGTCGAGATGACCGTCCCGCCGCGCCCGCCGCCGAGCAGCCTGGCACCGCGCCCGGTCCGCGCGAACGAGCCCGGGGGCGGGCTGCCGCCCAGCGAGCCCGGGGGCGGGCTCCCGCTCACCGCCACCAGCGGCTCAGGGCTGGATGGTCGGGAACGTCAGATAGATCTGCAGGTACTTCTGCTGCAGGCGGTGCAGCGTGCCGTTCGCCTTCAGCGCCGCGATGGCCTTGTTGACGCAGTTCACCAGCGGGTTGCCAAGGTGGAACAGCAGCCCGTAGTGCTCGCCCACCGCAGGGAACTGCGCCACCAGCACCGCGTGCTTGAGCTGCGCCGACGCCATGTACTGCGCGGTGGGTGTGTCGGTGATCAGGGCGTCGATCCGGTGCGCTTCCAGTGCCGCAGACACCTCGCTGAGCGTGTCGAAGACCCTGGGCTGCGCGGTCGGCTGGATGTCGTTGGTGATGTAGGTCAGGCCGGTGGTGCCCACCTGGTCGCCGTAGAGGTACTTCTTCAGGTCCGCCGGGGTGTGGTGGGTCACGATCGGCGAGCCCTTGAGCGCGACGATCGCCTGCTGCACGTCGTAGTAGCTGGCGGAGAACGTGACCGCCTGGGCGCGCTGCGGGGTGTAGGAGATCTCGTTGATGTCGAAGTCGAACTTCTTCGCCCCCGGCGCGTAGGAGCTGCTGAACGGCTCGGTGACCCACACCACCTGCGACGGTTTGAAGCCGAGCTGGGCGGCGATCGCGTAGGCGACCGCGCTCTCGTAGCCCTGGCCGTTGGAAGGCTTGTTCTTCACGAACCACGGCGTGTAGACCGGGTTGTCGGTCGCGACCGTGAGCACGCCCTTGGTGTACAGCTCGTTCTGGATGCTGGCGTGCGAGCAACTCGAACCCGAGCCCGCCGCGCTGGTACTTCCGCCGCTGGCGGTGCTGCTGGACGAGGTGCTACCGCAGGCCGCCACGGCGGTGCCGATGAGCGTGGTGGCGGCCGCCGCAACGATGATGCGCCGCATATGATCACTTCCCCACCGTGCCGACGGGCGCGGGTCGTTCCTTGATCGTCGGCCGGAGCCTATCGGTTCCGCCGTGTTTACCCAAGCCCGCCCGGCTCTGCCGGGCCCTGCTCCCCCAGCGCGAAGCGGAGGTAACGGTCCGCGGACCTTGCGACCGCCGCCGTCCCGTCGGCATGCACCACGCGCCGCCACCAGGCACCGTAGACCCGCTCGAACGGGTAGGGCTTCAGCCGCGCCAGCCCGCGCCGGATGACCTCGGGCCGCTCCGGGATGAGGTTCGGGTAGGAGTACATGAACGACACGTACCGCCGGTCCTGGACCACGGTCATGATGTCCCCGGAGAACAGCGCGCCTGCCCCGCCGTCCGCGCCGGCCCAGTGCAGCACCTGGCCGCCCTCGAAGTGCACGCCGACGTTGATGAGCGTCAGGCCGTCCCCGATCTCCTCGGTCTCGCCCTCCCAGAACCGGATCAGCGGATCCGGCCGGGCCACCCACCGCCGGTCGGCGGCGTGGATGTACACCGGCGCGCCGAACTCGCGGGCCCACTCGGTCATGGACCCATAGAAGTGCGGGTGGCTGATCGCGATGGCCGAGATCCCGCCCAGGGCGCGGATCTCGGCGGCCAGGTCCTCGTCCAGATAGGTGATCATGTCGAAGAGCACGTTGCCGGAGGGGGTGGTGACCAGCAGCGCGCGCTGCCCGATGGCGGTCGGGGGGTCGGCGCCGATGCCGAGCACGCCGGGCCCCTCTTCGTAGAGCCGTCCCCGGTGCCCGGCGGCGGTGAGTTCGGCGAGGCTGGTCCACCGCTGCCCGTCCCAGCCGACGTACTGGCGTTCGTCCAGGCAGATGGGGCAGTCCTCGCGTGGGGCCGGGTACTGTACCCCGCAGGTCGCACAGATCGGCAGGTCCACGTCCATGACCCAGGTATAGCCGACGCGCGGGGCACCCTGCCGCCCGGCCCGAGCGCGGAGCCGGCCTGCAGGCTAGCGCTTGGCCCAGTAGTCGTCCGAGGCCAGCGTCTTCGCCATCGCCTCCGGGGTCTCGAAGCCCGGCGCCATCGACGCCTCCGTCCCCGGCATGACCTCGTGGTGCCCGATGTTCAGCATCCGCAGCCAGCTCTGCTGGCCGAACGTGAGCCCGACGAAGCACCCCAGCTCCACCAGTTCCGGCTCGCTGAAGTGCGCCCGCATCCGGTCCCAGAACTCATCGGGGGTCGGCAGGTGCCAGGCGATCGCCTCCGCGTAGGCGAGCGCGGCCTTCTCCCGGTCGCTGAAGCGCGGCGACGTCTCGAAGTTCAGCAGCTCGTCGTACTTGCCTTCGGTGAGGCCCGCGGCAGCGGCCGCGACCGAGCGCTGGTTGCCGCAGTACTCGCACTGCACCGTGCGGGAGATGTAGACCCGGCACAGCTCCTTGAGCTGGTGGTCACACACGCCGTTGCGGAAGATGTCGTGCCACGACCGGGCGAAGAACCAGAAGCAGGCCGGGACGTGGGCCCGGATCGCGGAGCTTTCCGGCCGCGGGGTGCCCTCACGGGCGCACCGGTCCATCTCGGCCCGCATCTCGTCATCCATCTGCTCCAGGGGCACGTAGCTGATGCGCTGGCTGTCCGCCATGGGGCCTCCTCCTCGCCTGCGGCCGCGTCCTGCTTCGGAGCTTGCCACGCCGGCCGCCGCCCGGCCTGGGCTAGTGATGGTGATATCGGACACGCAGCGCCCTCTTGTCGATCTTGTCCTCGTCGGTCATCGGCAGCTCGGCCACGAACTCCACATCCCGCGGCGCGTGCCCCTCGCCGAGCTGGCCGGCCACCAGCTCGCGCAGTTCCGCGGCGGTGACGCCGGTCCCCGGCGCCCGCACCACGAAGGCGGCCACGGCCTCGCCGAGTGCGGCGTCCGGCACGCCGATGACCGCCGCCGCGCGGACCCCGGGGTTCCCGGTCAGCACGCCCTCGACCATCCCCGAGTAGACCCGCACCGGGGGCGTGCCGGTGGTGATCACGTCCGCTGCGCGGTCCACCAGGTACAGGTAGCCGTCCTGGCCGGTGTAGCCGATGTCCTCGGTGCACAGCCAGCCGCCGACCAGGACCTCGCTGGTCAGTTCGGGCTGCCCCACGTAGCCGTCCATGACCAGGGGCCCGGCCACCCAGATGGTGCCCACCTCGCCCGCGGGCAGCACCCTCCCGTCCTCGCCCCGTACCTCGATCTTGTTGGTGCCCTGCGGCTTGCCGCAGGACCGCAGCCGCTCCGGGTGCTCCGGGTCGAGGTCCATGTGGGGGTAATCGCTGATCAACGGCATCTCGGTCATGCCGTAGACGGCCCTCAGCACCGGGCCGAAGCGCTCGATGGCCTGAGCCAGGTCGGTGGCGGGCGCGGCGCTGCCGGTGAAGCTCAGCGAGCGCAGGCTGGAGCAGTCCACGTGGCCGAGAGCCGGGTCGGTGAGCACCGCGCGCAGCCGCGGCGGGGACAGCAGGATGCCGGTGACCCGTTCCCGTTCGATCACCCCGAGCAGTGCCGCGGCGCGGAACTCGGTCATCAGCACCGCCGTGCCGCCGCCAAACAGCGCCAGCAGCGCCGCCACCTGGCCGTTCGTGGTCGCGAACGACGAGACGCTCAGGTGCCGGCCGGCGGGCTCGCCCTGGGCGCGGTGGAGCTGGCCGCGGAGGAAGAGCGCACGGTAGCAACGCTGCCCGTGCTGAACGAGCCTGGGCCGGCCGGTCGTGCCCGCGGTGTGGAACAGCGACCGCGGCTCGTGGTCCGCCGCGGCGCTCTGCACCGCCTCGCCGTTCGGCTGGCTGCCCGCGGCGGCCATGACCATCTCGGCCAGCAGGTCCGGCCGGCCTGTTCCGGGGCCGAGGCCGAGCACCGGGCGGGCGGCCTTGGCCAGGTAGTCGCCGATCAGGTCGGTCGCGAGCCCGCGGTCGTGGATGAGCAGGTCCGGGTCAGCGCGCTCGATGAAGTCAAGCTGGTCCTCATGCGAGGCGTAGCTGGCGAGGAACCCGGCCCGGCAGCCGAGCAGGTGCAGGGCCAGCAGCAGGATGATCGATTCCGGGTGGTTGCGGGTCACCGCGACCGCGGTCATGCCGCCGCGCACCCCGCGGCCGGTCAGCGCGGTGGCCATGGCCAGCACCGCGGCGCGGGTCTCGCCGTAGGTATACCTGCGCTCGCCCTGCACGATCGCCTCGGCCGGGCCCATCCGGGCGAAGAACTCTAATACGTGCGGCACATAGTTGGGCTCGGTGGTGCGGTGCAGCGCGGCGTGCTCACTCATCGCTCAGCACGGGTCACGACCGGCCCTCCGGGAGTCAGACCACAGATGAGCGTGACATTTTACGCCGGTTCACGTTGTCAAGCCCGGCCGCGGCGGGGTCACCCCCCGCGGAGGGACCGCCCCGGAAGGTCCCTCCGCCAGGGGCAAGCCTCGGTGCACCCCCCTGCGTCCCATGCACGTCGGCTGCGCCAGCCCACAATGGCCCGCCCGCCCCCAGACGGGGAGCCAGCGACCGTCACATTCGTGACCGGGCCTGTGCCTGGCGGTCCGCCGGGCACTTACCCAGTGTGTCGCCCCACGTGCCGTTTCGGGGGTGAACGGGAAACTGTCGGACAAGCCCGGACACCCCTGGTGGCGGGCCTGGCCTCGGCCCGTTGGTGATCTCACGCACTCATGCGCGCTCCGGCCCGCCTAGCGCCGGCCGGCGAACAGGGCGGCGACGCGGTCGCGGGGGAGCGCGGGGACCTGGTGACCGTCGCGCCCGGTCATGTCCTCGTTCGCGACCAGGGCGTTGGCCACCGCTTCCTCCGTGGCCTGCACGACGGCCGTGAAGAACGGGTTGATTCGTGCCCAGGGAACGAACCGGATCTGGTCGTAGTCTGGCCCGGCGTCCGGTGCCGGGTGGTAGCCGCTGAACCCGCCCGGGTTGGCCGTGGAGAAGGCGAGAAAGAGGTCACCGGAGAAGTGCGAGCTGACGGTGCCGGTGCGCGCGATCCCGTGGCTGACCCGCCGGGCCAGCGCCGAGCACTGGTGCGGGAGCAGCGGCGCGTCGGTGGCCACGACGGCGATCACCGAGCCGGCACCGGGCGGCGCCGTGCCCTCCCCGCGCGATGCCGTGCCCTCCCCGCGCGATGCCGTGCCCTCCCCGCGCGATGCCGTGCCCTCCCCGCGCGGTGCCGTGCCCTCCCCGCGCGATGCCGCGCTGGACGCCGGGCCGCCGTCGGCGAGAAGCCGCCCCAGCGGCACCCCCGCCAGCGTCAGTTCCTCCCGCGAGCCGAAGTTGGCCTGCAGGAACACCGCCACGGTGTAGCTGGCCCCGCGGTAGGACACCCGCCGTGAGGCGGTGCCGTTGCCGCCCTTGAACTCGTAGCAGATCATCCCGGTGCCGCCGCCCACCGAGCCTTCCTCGACGGGCCCGTCGTGCGCCGCCTCCAGCGCGTCCAGCACCGTGGCCTCGGTGACGTGGTGCCCGAAGGCGTCGTTGAGGTAGCCGTCCCAGGTCTCCCCCGCCACCGGAAGGGGCCACTCGTCGCCGAGTTCCGGGTGGTGCTTGGCCGTCCACGCGATGATGCCGGCGTGCGCGACGCCGACCGCGTGGGTGTTGGTGATCGCCACGGGCAGGGAGAACGTGCCGGACTCCCCGATCCAGGAGACGCCGGTCATCTCGCCGTTGCCGTTCAGTGAGAAGAAGCCCGCCGCCACCGGGTCGGCGGCGCCCGCCGGGCCCCGCGGGTGGATCCCGGTGACGCCGGTCCGTACCGTGTCGCCCTCGATCAGGGTGGCGTAGCCGACCTCGACCCCGGGCACGTCGGTGATCGCGTTCCACGGGCCCGGCGTCCCGGCGAAGGGGATGCCGAGCGACCGGGCCCGCGGCTTGCCGGCCGGCGTCGCCGCGTGCGGGCCTGGCAGGGGTTCGGTGCTGGTCACTGTCTTGACCTCCTCACGGTCCCGGTGGCGGGACCGCCCCGGGCGAGGGGACGGCCTCGCCTGGCGGCACCGCCTCGCCCGGTGTCACGGTCTCGCCGTAACGCAGCGCGCGGACCGCGTCGCTGACCTCCGTGAGCGCCGCCTCGCCGAGGGTCTGCGGGGTGCCCGCCAGCCTGGCGTACCAGTACACCCGGGCCAGCCACTCCAGCGTGCGGGCCCGCTCGTAGGCGCGGGCCAGCGTCGGCCCGCAAGTGAGCGCACCGTGGTTGCGCAGGATCACCGCGCTGCGCCCGGCCAGCGCGCCCGCCGCGCCGTCCGCGAGCTGGGTGGTGCCGAACCTGGCGTACGGCGTGACCCGGACCGGCCCGCCGAGGTCGGCCATGGCGTAATGCACGGCCGGCAGTTCGTCCAGCACGGTGGACAGCGCCACCACGAACGGCGAGTGGGTGTGCACGATCGCCGCCGCGTGGCTGGCCCGGTAGAGCGCCAGGTGCATGGGCGTCTCGGTGGAGGGCCGCGGGCCGGACACAGGCGCGCCGTCGGAGGTGCGGACCAGGGATATGTCGGCCGGGGTCATCCGCTCGTACGGCATGCCGGACGGGGTGATGGCCATCAGCCCGCCGCGCCGGAGGCTGAGGTTGCCCGACGTGCCCGGCGCGAGGTCGTCGGGCGCCATCCGGCGCGCGTGGGCGACCAGGTCCTCCCGGTCCGCCAGGCTCACGCCCTCGGCCGCGGCCATGTCACCACCATCCGCCCTCCTCGCCTCGCCACCATGATCGCGGATGCCGGTGCCGGCCGACGGGGGAGGGGCGAGGGGAGGTTGCCGGCTCCGGCGGCGGGTGCGCCCGGGAGGGAGCGGATGCCGGTCCCAGACGGCAAGGGACTGCGGGAGGGCGTTCGGGCGGCGGAGGCCGGCCGGCGCGGCAGGCCGGGGCCGCGGGAGGAGGGCGGTTGGCGCGGCAGGCCGGGGCCGCGGGCGGGCGCGGGCGGAGGGCGGTTGGCGCGGCAGGCCGGGGCCGCGGGAGGGCGCGGGCGCAGGGCGGTCGGCGCGGCCGGTCAGGGCGCGGGGGTACTCGGCCTGCTGTCGAGCCAGAGCGCCCAGCGCTCCAGCGAGCCGATCTCGAGCAGCCCGGCCCTGGCCCACGGATCACGGGCGAAGCGCCCCCTCACCTCCGCTTCGTCGGTTGCCTCGACCGCGTGCAGGGTCTGCTCGCCGGGGCCGACGGGCCCGCCGAGGATCAGGAAACCATCGTCGACCAGCCCGTCCATGAAGGCCGCGTGCGCGTCCCAGCCGTCCTGCTCCCGGATCTGGCGCGACGCGTCCCAGCCTGGGCCGTGGACCAGGCGCACCGCGAAGTTGGCCATGGCCGGAGCCTACGCGCCGCCGCGGACAGCCGGCCTTGATGAGCACCGGCCTCGCTGAGGCACCGGGCCTGCCCCTGGCCTCAGGCGCTCGCGGCGCCCATCCCCATGCCGCTAACTCATCCCGGTGGTGGAGGTCGACAGGGAACGGGGATCGCGCTGGCGCCAGGCGCCGCGGTCGACGGCGGCAAGGAACCGGTCCACGACCGCGTTGAACTCCTCCGGCTCCTCCAGGTTGGCCGTGTGCCCGGTCTGCGGCAGGACGGCCAGCCCGGACGAGGGGATCGTCCGCTTGAGCATCAGGGCGGTCTCCAGGCACCCATCGTCCTCGTCGCCCACCACCAGCAGCACGGGCGTGCGCACCGCGGCAAGCTCGTCGCGCAGCGCGTACAGCGACGGGCGGGCCGCCTGCACGCCGCGCATGGTCAGCGCCGAGCCCAGCGCCGAATGCTGCGCGAGCGCGGCGGCGAACTCCGCCCAGCCGCGCGGGTTCTTGTTCTGGAACTGCACCCGCGCGGGGCCCACGGCGTACCGCTGCGCCACCCGCGGCGCGCCTTCGGCCTCGAACGCCGCCGCGATCGCCGCGCATTCGGCACGGAACGCCCCGGCCCGCTCCGGCTGAGCGCCGTAGCCCACGCCCGCGACCACGGCGGAGATCACCCGGTCCGGGTTACGCAGCGCGAGGTGTAGCGCGGTGAACCCGCCCATGGACAGGCCCGCCACGTGGGCACGGCCGATGCCCAGCCCGTCAAGCACGGTCAGGGCGTCCTCCACCGCCCGCTGCTGGGAGTAGGCGGCCGGGTCGGTTGGCACCCCGGACGGCAGGTACCCCCGGGCCGCGTAGGTCACGCACCGGTAGCCGCGCCCGAAGAACCGCACCTGCGGCTCCCAGCTGCGGTGGTCGCCGGCGAACTCGTGGACGAACAGCAGCGGCGCACCGCTCCCCGTGCTCTCCACGTGGAGCGCCACGCCGTCGCCGGTCATGATCGTGGGCATGTCGGCCTTTCGTTTGCTGCAGGTGCGGTGCTGGCACCGCGTCAGTGCGCGGCGCCCATGATGTGCTGGTAGGTCCGGGCGGACGCGGCGGCGGCATCCCCGGCCCGGAGCGCGTCGAGGATGGCGTCGTGCTGCCGGGCGGACTCCGCGTGGCTGCGCTGCACCCGTGGCCCGCCGTGCAGCGAGGCCCAGAGCAGCCGCATGAGGGTCAGCAGCAGCGGGCTCCCCGCACAGGAGTACACGGTGAAATGGAACTCCCTGTTGAGGTCCGCGTAGCGGGGGTCGTCGTCGGGGAGCGCCCGCATCTCGTCGTTCAGCGCCCGCAGCCTGCCCAGGCCCCGCTCGTCGATCTTGCGCGCGGCCAGCGAGGCGCCCAGCGACTCCAGGGCGGCCCGGATCTGGAAGTTCTCCTCGACCGGTCCGTCGTCCGGTTCGACCACGGTGAAGCCCCGGTGCGCGTCCCCGACGACCAGGCCCTCGGACTCCAGCCTGCGCATCGCCTCACGCACCGGGGTCTGGCTGACCCCGAACCGCTGGGCCAGGTCGCGCTGGCGCAACTGCTCGCCCGCGGCGAGTTCCCCGGTGATGATCAGCTCCCGGATCAGGGCGGCCACGAGGTCGGTCTTGCTGACGTAGCCCGGCGCCCCCTCGCCACGGCCCGGGGGCATCAACGGCGCAGGTCGCACGGGGCTCATTTCACTGCCCCCCTCGCGGGCGCTCGGCCTGGGGCCTCCATGGTCGTGCCGGAGGCGCGCGAAATTGCGGTGCGGGAGGCACGGGGGTTCCGGGGGTGTCCCCCGGGCCGGGGGGTTCCGGGGGGTCGGCCCCCCGGGCCAGCACCGCTGGGCGCCGGGATTCGCAACGCGCAGCGTTGCTTGTTCGGCCCGGCGGCTGCGGCGTGACGCGACCAGAAGATGGCGGAGGGTGCCTCGGGACGCGGGGTTGCCCGGATCGCGGGCTCATGCCAGCGGCGGCATCCGGTTCAGCCAGGGCGGCGACCCGCGCCGGGGTCAGCGGCAGCCGCCCGACGCTGCCTGCCAGCCCGAGCGCGTCGCGCACGGCACCGGCCACGGCCGCGCCCGCCGCGCTGATGCCCCCCTCGCCCGCGCCCATCACACCGAGCGGATTGCCCGGCGCCGGGGCCTGCTGGGCCACCAGCACGTCGATCGGCGGGATCTCGGCGGCGGTGGGGATCCGGTAGTCCATGAACGTGACCGCCTGCGGCTGGCCGGTCTCGTCGTAGCTGAACTCCTCGAGCAGCGAGCCGCCGATGCCCTGCGCCACGCCGCCGCGCAACTGCCCCTCGACCAGCGCCGGGTTGACCGCCCGGCCCACCTCGTAGGCGACCAGGTACCGCAGCACCCGCACGTCGCCGGTGCCCGGGTCCACGTCGGCCACCGCGATGTGCACCCCGTAGGGGTACGTCATGTGCGTGACGTCGAACCGGCGTCGCGCGGCCAGCCCAGCGGGCTCCCCGGGGCGCAGGTACCCGCTGGCCGGCGCCGCGGCCCGGGCGATCTGCCCCAGGGTGACCGACGACTGCGGGTCGCCCCGGACCGCGATCGTGCCGCCGCAGGCGACCAGGTCGTCCTCGGCGGCCTCCAGCATCCGGGCGGCAAGCTGCCTGGCCCGGTCCGCGACCGCGGTGGCGGCCGCGTGCACCGCGTTGCCGCCCACCACCGTGGACCGCGACGCCCAGGACCCGGACCCGAACGGCTGCAGGGCCGTGTCCCCGTTCACCACCCGGACCATGTCGAGGCCGACGCCGAGCGCGTCGGCGGCGATCTGGGCCAGCACGGTCTCGATGCCCTGCCCCAGCGAGGTCCCGCCGGAGTACACGTTCACCGTGCCGGTGCTGCTGACCAGCACGTCCGCTGTCTCCTGCGGGCCGAGCCCGCTCTTCTCCAGGAATACCGCCAGCCCCAGCCCACGCCGCCGCCCCGCCGCGCGGCCCTGCGCCACCAGGTCGTGGTACCCCAGCCGCGCGGCCTCCGCCTCGGCGGCGGCCAGCAGCGCCGGGTAGTCCCCCGCGTCCAGCACCACCTCGGTGCCGAGGGTGCGCAGCGGCCGGCGGCAGGGCAGCTCGCCCGGCCCGAGCAGGTTGCGCCGCCGTAGCTCGGCACGGCCGATGCCGAGCTTGTCGGCGGCCACGTCGAGCAACTGCTCGCGCGCGGTGGTGCCCTCGAACCGGCCCGGCGCCCGGTAGGTGCCGCACGGGGTCTTGTTGGTGAGCAGCACCCGGATCCGGCCGTGGAACGCCGGCACCCGGTACGGCCCGGGCAGCATCGCCACGGTCAGTTCCGGAACCGTGATCCCGTGCGTGCGGCAGTAGGCGCCGTTGTCGTGCAGGATGTCGTCGGCCAGGGCGAGGATCCGGCCGTCGGCGTCGAACGCCGCGCGGATGCGGTGCACCTGCTGCCGCGAGTGGTTCACCGCGACCAGGTGCTCGGCCCGGTCCTCGGCCCATTTGACCGGGCGCCCGAGCGTCCTGGCCAGCCACGGGATCAGGTAGTCCTCCGGATAGAACTCGCCACGGACCCCGAACCCGCCACCGGCGTCGATCGCGCGCACGTGGATCAGGGTCTCGTCGATGCCGAGCATCCCGGCCAGCACGTCGCGGTTGAACACCGGCACCTTGGTCATCCCCGTGACCGACAGGCCCCCGGTGCGCGGGTCCGGTTCGGCGAGCAGGGCCCGCGGTTCCAGCGGCACCCCGGTGTGCCGCCCGATCCCGATCTCCGTCTCGGCCACGTACGCCGCCCCGGAGAACGCCGCCTCGGCGTCCCCGTAGCCCATCGTCATGACGGCCGCGACGTTGCCGCCCGGGAACAGCCGCGGTGCGCCGTCCCCGGCCGCCGCGGCCGCGTCGAGCACCGGGGGCAGCGGCTCGATGTCGGGGTCCACCAGTTCGGCGGCGTCCTCCGCCGCGTAGGCGTCCTCCGCGACCACCACGGCCAGCGGTTCGCCGACGTAGCGCACCACGGTGGCGGCCAGCACCGGCTGCAGGTAGTCGGTGAGCGGCACGTCGCGCAGCGCGAGGCGGACCGGGATGGCCAGCCCCGGGGGGAGGTCCGCGGCGGTGACCGCGGCCGCCACCCCGCTGGCGGAACGGGCCCTGGTCACGTCGACCGCGCGCAGCGTGCCGTGCGCCACCGGGGAACGGACGATCCTGGCCCACAGTTCGCCCCTGGCGTGGAACGAGTCCGTGAAGGCCCCCCGGCCGCGCAGCAGCCGCGGGTCCTCTTTGCGCGGCACCGGCTTGCCCGTCACGGCCATCGGCGGGCCCCGGTCATCGCATGGGCCCGGGTCCTCGGGCGTGCCCCGGTCATAGGGCGGCCCCGGCCATCGGGCGTGCCCCGCTCATCGGGCGGCGCCGGCCATCGGGCGGGTCCCGCCCATCGGGCGGCCCCGGCCATCGGGCGTGCCCCGCTCATCGGGCGGCGCCGGCCATCGGGCGTGCCCCGCTCATCGGGCGGCGCCGGCCATCGGGCGTGCCCCGCTCATCGGGCGGCCCCGGTCATCGGGCGGGTCCCGGTCATCGGGCGGGTCCCGGTCATCGGGCCGGCCCAGGTTCCCGGCGGAGCGCGGCATAGCGGGACCGGGCGGTGGCCAGCATCGCCGCGACGATGCCCTGGTACCCGGTGCACCGGCACAGGTTGGACGCGGCCAGCTCACGGATCTCCGCCTCGGTCGGCTCCTGGCCCGCCACGGCCGGCGGCTGGCCGGGCGGGGCGGCGGGTGGCGCGAGCCCGCGTTCGGCAAAATATGACTCGGCAAGCATCAGGAAGCCGGGCGTGCAGAAGCCGCACTGCAGCGCGTGGTGGTCGCGGAAGGCCTGCTGCAGGTCGGACAATTCGTCACCGTCGGCCAGGCCCTCGACGGTGCGGACCTCGGCGCCGTCGGCCTGCACGCCGAAGACCAGGCACGAGCGCACCGGCGCGCCGTCCAGCCGCACCGTGCACGCCCCGCAGATGCCGTGCTCGCAGCCCACGTTCGTGCCGGTGTAACCGAGGTCGTGGCGCAGCACGTCGGCCAGCGTCCGCCGGTCCTCGACCAGCAGTTCGTGCTCGGTGCCGTTGACCCGCAGCCGCACTTGGTGTCTGGAGCTCACCCCACTCGCCTCCCCTTCCCCCTTCACTCCCCGGGCACCCCGGTGCCCGCCGGGACCCCACCCGCATCCCCTTCCCACTGCACCGCCCCAGCCAGCGCCGCGCAGATCTCACCGGGCAGCACCGGGATGTGGTCGAAGCTGGCCCCGGTGCCGGCGAGCGCGTCGTTGACCGCGTTGAGCACGCACCCGGGCGCCCCGATCATGCCGCCCTCGCCCATGCCCTTGGCCCCGCTCTCGCTGAAGGCGGACGGGGTCTGCAGGTGGATCACCTCCACCGGGCACACCTCCGCCGCCGTGGGTACCAGGTAGTCCATCAGCGTCGTGCTGACCGGCTGCCCCTCGGCGTCGTAGCAGATCCGCTCGTACAGCGCGGCCGCCACGCCCTGGGTGACCCCGCCCCGCACCTGGCCGTCCACGATCAGCGGGTTGATCACCACGCCGCAGTCCTCCACGACCAGGTACCGCCGCACGCTGGCCTGGCCGGTGCCCGGGTCGATGGCGACCAGGGCGGCGTGGCAGGCGTTGGAGAACGTGCCCGGCGGGTCGTAGGAGGCGCGGGCTTCCAGCCCGTAGCGGGCCCCCTCAGGTAGCAGGTGCGTCTGGAAGTGGACCAGCCTGGCGATCTCCGCCAGCGGCACCGCCGCGCGCGCGTCGCCCCGGACCCGGGCCGCGCCGTCCCACAGTTCCACGTCGGCGGCGCTGGCTTCGAGCAGGTGCGCCGCGGCGGTGCGGAGCTGGTCCGCGACCTGCTCGGCCGCCCGCGCCGCCGCACCGCCGCCGATCACCACCGACCGGCTGGCGAACGTCCCCCAGCCGTAGGAGGCCAGGTCGGTGTCACCCTGCCGGAGCCGCACCTGATCGGGGTGGACGCCGAGCCGGTCGGCGACGATCTGCGCGAACGTGGTCTCGTGCCCCTGGCCGTGCGCGCACGTCCCGGTGGTGACGATGACCTCGCCGGTCGGGTCCATCCGGACCGAGGCGGTGTCGTAGCCGGGGGTCATCCGCATCCGGCGCAGCGACATCGTCGGGGTGCCGTAGGCGGTGCGCTCGGAGAAGCACGCGTACCCGATGCCAGCCCGCAGGCCGCTGGCCCGCAGCCGGTCCCGCTCGGCGGCCCAGCCATCCTCGGCCACCCGCCGTTCGGCAAGGTCCAGCGACTCGCGGTAGCTGCCCTCGTCGTAGCTGATCCCGTTCACGCCGGCGTAGGGGAACTCGCCGGGGCCGATCATGTTCCGCCTGCGCACCTCGAGCGGGTCAAGGCGCAGCTCCCGTGCCGCCTTCTCCATCAGGCGCTCCATCACGAGCACGATCTGCGGCCGGGACACGCCCCGGTACGGCGCGGTGGGCGCCTTGTGCGTCGCGATGCCCCGGCCCCGGGCCCGGTACGCGGGCACCTTGTAGATCCCCGGCAGCTCGCTGGCCGCCATCAGCGGCTCGACCGCGCAGGTGAACGGGTAGGCCGAGTACGCGCCGACGTCGCAGGCGATCTCCGCGTCCAGCCCAAGGATCCGGCCGTCGCCGTCAAACGCGGCCCGCACCTGGTAGCGCTGCTCGTGCCCGTGGAAGGAAGCGGACAGGTTCTCCTGCCGGTCCTCGGTCCAGCGGACCGGGCGCCGCAGCCGCAGCGCGGCCGCCGCGACGGCCACCTCCTCCCGGCCGACCACGCACTTGAGCCCGAATCCGCCGCCCACGTCGGGGGCGATGACCCGGACCGCGCGCTCTGGGATGCCCAGCGCCTGGGCGACCGCGGAGCGCACCTGGTGCGGCACCTGCGTGGAGACGTGCAGCACCAGCTGCCCGTCGCGGTCGTCCCACTCGGCCAGGCAGGCGCGGCCTTCCAGAGGCATGGCCGCCACCCGGGCGCTGGTGAACACGCCGCCCACCACCACCGCCGCGCCGTCGAAGATCCCGCCGAGCCGGTCGTCGTCGAAGATCAGCAGGTCCACCAGGCAGTTGCCGCTGGTCTGCGGGTGCACCTGCGGCGCGCCGTCCGCCTGGGCGGCGGCCAGCCCCGCCACGGCCCGTCCCGGCGCCCAGTCCACGTCGACCAGTTCCGCGGCGTCCTCGGCCAGGTAGGGGTCGGCGGCGGCGACCAGCGCGACCGGTTCCCCGGCGAACCGGACCGCCTCACCGGCCAGCAGCGGCATCCGGGTGGGCACGAACTCGTTCCGCTCCAAGGTGGCCAGCAGGAACGGATCCCCCAGGCCGGCCGAGGTGAACACGGCCGCGACGCCGGGCGCCCGCCGCGCGGCGGAGGTGTCGATGCCGGTCACCACCGCCGCCGGGAACGGGCTGCGCACGAACGCGGCGTGCAGCATCCCGGCCCGGGACATGCCGCCCACGAACCGGCCCCGGCCCTGCAGTAGCCGGCGGTCCTCCTTGCGGGTGAGGGCCGCGCCGACCCAGCGGCCATCCCGGCCGGGCCCGGTGGCGGCGGGCGGGGTCATGCTCCGGCCGCCTGCGCCAGGGCCCGCGACACCAGCGTCGCGGTCAGTTGCTTGCGGTATTCGGCGCTGCCGTGGTTGTCGGAGGAGGGCTCGACCTGGGCGGCCGCGAGTTCGCCGGCCGCGCGCCAGGTCGCCTCGGTGGCCGGCTGCCCGGCCAGGCCGGCCGTGTCGAGCCGGACCGGCAGCGGCCCGACGCCGCCGACGACCACGTCGGCGGACCGGACCGTGCCGTCGGCGACGTCGGCGAGCACCGCGGCCGCGACGATCGCGAAGTCACCGGCACGCTGGGCGAACTCGGTCAGTACGGTGCGCCCGGAGGGGGGCGGGACGCGCACCTCGGTGATCATCTCGTCGGGTTCCGCGGCGGTCTCGTAGTACCCGCGCAGGAATTCCGGCGCCGGGACGGTGCGCTGCCCGCCCGGCCCGTGCAGCACGACCCGCGCCCGCAGCAGCACGGCGAGCAGGCACCACTCCGACGCCGGGTCCGCGTGGCCGATGCTGCCGCCGAACGTGCCGCGGGAGCGGATCGGGTAGTGCCCGATCCACCGCGCGGCCCGGGGGAGCACCCCGAAGTCCGCGAGCACCGCCGGGTCCGTCGTGGTCTCGATCGCCCGGTGCGTGGTCAGCGCCCCGATGCGCAGGCCGTCCCCGTCGGTGCGCAGGTAGGACAGGCCGGGGATCCGGGTCACGTCGACCAGCGCGCTCGGCCGGGCGAGCCGGAAGTTCATCATCGGGACCAGGCTGAGCCCGCCGGCCAGGATCTTGGCCTCGTCGCCGAGTTCGGCGAGCAGTGCGACCGCCTCGGGCACGCTGCCGGCCCGGTGGTAGGCGAACGCCGCCGGCTTCACTCGCACTTCCCTCCCTCCGGCAGCGCCCGTGCGGCGCGCGGCAGCGCCCGCGCGGCCCGCCCGAACGCCGAGCACCCGCGCGGCCCGCCCGAACGCCGAACACCCGCGCGGCCCGCCGCGGCGCCCGCGACAGCGTCCGCGCAGTTCGCCGCCGCGTCCGCGCCGCGCGCTCCCGGAAACTCGGGTCATTTGGTATACCATATTTCAACATGTCTGGCTGCCGCCCGCGACCCAGAAACCCGTACCCGTCCCCCCGGCGCCCCGGGACGCCGCGCGCAGCCGGCCCGCGCCCGGGGGAGCCGTGCGCATGACACCTCCCTGCCTGCGGGCGGAACGCAGCCCGCACGGATTCCGGCGGCTCCTGCTGGCCTGCCCGCAGCGGCACAACCCGCTCAACGCGGAACTGGCCCGTGCGCTGCGGGACGCCTTCGCCGCGGACCCCGGCGAAGCGGTGGTGCTCGGCAGTACCGGCGAGCGCGCGTTCTGCTCCGGCGCCGACCTCAACATCGGCGAAGCCGAGCGGGCCGAGGTATCCGCCCTGGTATACGAGACCCTGGAAATCATGATCACTCGGCCCGGACCGGTGATCGCGGTGGTGGCCGGCCCGGCGGTGGCCGGCGGGGCTCAACTGGCGGCTGCCGCCGACCTGCGCATCGCGGGCCCGGCGGCGCGGTTCCGCTGGGTGGGGCCGCCGGGGCGCGGCCTCGCGGTGGGCGCCTGGGTGCTGCCCGACCTGGTGGGCCGGGGCCGGGCGGCGGAACTGGCGATGACCGGGCGCTGGCTGGACGCCGCCGAGGCGCTGGCGGTGGGCCTGGTCAACCGGGTGGAGCCGGACCCGTTGCCCGCGGCGGAGGAACTGGCGGCCGGCCTGGCGGCGGGCAGCGCGGAGTCCGTGGCGGGGGTCAAGATGATCACCGCGGTGGGCGGCCTGCTGGACCGCCTGCACGCGGAGCAAGAAGCGAACCGCGCCGCCTGGGCGGCAACGCTCACCCCCGGCCCCGGCGCGCCACAGTCATGACCTGCGGCTCGCCGGTGATCGCCCGCCTCCCCATGGCACGAGTGCCCAGGGGCATGAAGGTGGCACCGAGGCCCCTAGAGGGGCATCAATCTCACATTCATGACCATCGGTGCGCGCCCCAGGGCGGACAGGCTGCGCAATGGCCGGGCGCGACCCGATAACCGGGCGCGACCCGGTGGCCGGGCATGACCCGGTGGCCGGGCATGACCCGGTGGCTGAGCGCGACCGGATGGCCGGGCGCGGCCCGGTGGCCGGGCGCGGCCCGGTGGCTGAGCGCGGCCCGGTGGCTGGGCGCGACCGGATGGCCGGGCGCGGCCCGATGGCCGGGTACGAGGAGTGGAGCCGGTCCAGGTGGGGCGCGCACCTGCCCGGTGTCGCGGACATTCCCGGGCACGTGGCCAGCCTCGGCGACGCGACGATCCCCGGGCTGGCCGCCGCGTCCGCGGACCGGGTACCGGACCGGGTCGCGCTGGAGATCGACGGCGACGAGATCACCCACGCGGAACTGGACGCCGGTGCCGCCCAGGTCGCCGCCTGGCTCGCCGCCCGGCTGGGCCCCGGGGACCGGGTGCTGCTGGCCGCCCGGTCCAGCCTCGGGTTCGTGCGCTGCTACCTGGGCGCGCTGCGCGCGGGCGCGGTGGTCGTCCTCGCCAACCCGGCCTACACCGCCGCCGAACTCGCGCACCTGGTGACCGACTCAGGGGCGGCGATCGCGTTCGCGGACGGCGGCCCCGCGCGGCTGCTCGCGGGCCTGCCGGACGCGCCGCTGACCGTGGATCCCGCCGAGCCCCCCGCCGGCGCGCCGGCAAGCCCCGCGATCGTGCCGGGCCCGGATCACACCGCCCTGCTCGCCTACACCTCGGGCACCACCGGCAGGCCCAAGGCGGTGCCGCTGACCCACCGCGCGCTGCTCACGTCCATCAGAGTGGCCATGGCGGCCTGGCGCTGGCACGAGGATGACGTGCTGGCCCACGCCCTGCCGCTGTTCCACCAGCACGGCCTCGGCGGCGTGCACGCGGTGCTCGCCGCTGGCGGCACGGCTCACGTAAGCTCCCGCTTCACCGCGCCAGGCCTGGCCGGCGACATCCGCCGCCACCGCGCCACCGTGGTGTTCGCCGTCCCCACCATGTACCAGGCGCTCCTCGATGACGGGCAGGACCACGGTGGGCTGCTGGCCGGCGCCCGTCTCGCGGTATGCGGCTCGGCCCCGCTCACCGCTCATACGGCCAGACGATTGGCCATCGAACTGGGGCGCGCCCCGCTGGTGCGTTACGGGCTGACAGAAACCGGCCTCAACGTCTCACACACCGTCACGGACATCCGGCAGGGTTCCGTGGGCATCCCGCTGCCCGGTGCCCTGGTCCGCCTATGGGCGGACTCGGTCCCGGCACCGTTCGGCGCGGACGGGGAGATCCAGATCCGTGGGCCGCACGTGTTCCACGGCTATGCCGGCGGCACGCCCGGCACGGGCGAGGCGTTCACCGCGGACGGCTGGTTCCGCACCGGCGACATCGGCCGGGTGGACCCCGCCTCGGGGCACCTGGTGATCCGCGGGCGGATCAAGGAGATGATCATCTCCGGTGGCCTCAACGTCTACCCCCGCGAGGTCGAGACGGTGCTGGAGGAGTACCCGTCCGTTGCGGAGGCGGCCGTCGCCGGCGTGCCACACGCGCAGTGGGGCGAACAGGTCACCGCGTGGGTCACGTTGCAGCCGGGCCATGACTTCGACGAGGCGGCGATAATCGCGCACGCGCACACCGCCCTCGCGGGCTACAAGTGCCCCAAGCGCGTCTACCCGTTGCCCGCGATGCCCCGCACCCCCCTGGGCAAGCTCCGGCGCACCGCCCTCACGGAGCCAAACTGAGCCGCCCGCCAAGCTGCCCGCACCGTGCCAGCCTCCGTAGCGGCATGCGTGAGGCGGACACGGCGTCGCGTGGCCGGCGCCCGCTGCCAGCACGCGCCTCGGGCCGGACACAGCGCGCCGCGGCCGACCGTGAGCCAGCCCGTGGGAGCGGGGCGGAAGCCGCCGCAGCCCGGCCGTCTAGGGCCCTGTTCCGGGCTTGCCCAGCCCGGCCGGCGGGCCCTGTTCCGGGCTTGCCCAGCCCGGCCGGCGGGCCCTGTTCCGGGCTTGCCCAGCCTGGCGGCGGGGCCCTGTTCCGGGCTTGCCCAGCCTGGCGGCGGGGGCCCTGTTCCGGGCTTGATATTTGATATACCATCCGTCAGTACCCGGATAGGTGTGACGGTTTGCCTGGGCATGCGCGCTGGGCGCCCGGGCCTGACCGCTGGCCTGCCCGGCGGGCCGATGGCCCGCCCGTGGCAGGCGACGGCGATCCGGTTGTTGCCGGCATCAGGGCGGCCGGCGGCCGGTGAGAGGGGTTGGCGTTGGACCTGCAGCTGGGCGGGAAGGTGGCCTTCGTCACTGGTGCGAGCAAGGGGATCGGCCGGGCCGTGGCCGCGCAACTCTCCCACGAGGGCGCCGACGTGGTCATCACCGCGCGAACCGCCGAGCCGCTGGAGAGCGCGGCCAAGGAGATCTCCGCCGCCACCGGGCGTGCCGTCGTCCCGATGGCCGGGGACATGAGCGTCACCGCCGACGTACGGCGGTGCGTGGACGCTACGCTGGCCCGGTTCGGCAAGCTCGACATCCTGGTCACCTGCGCGGGCAGCTCACCCGGCGGGCTGCTGGAGGAACTGACCGAGGACCAGTGGATGTCCAGCCTCAACCTCAAGTTCATGGGCTACGTCCGGTCGGTCCGGGCGGTCATCGGGCACATGCGCGAGCAGGGCGAGGGCGCCATCGTGCTGGTGGTCGGGAATGACGGCCTCAAGCCCAGCTACTGGGAGATGACCGCGGGCGTGGCGAACGCGGCCGACATCAACTTCGCCTCCTCGGTGGCCGAACAGTACGGGCGCTACGGCGTGCGCATCAACACCGTCAACCCGGGGCCGGTGAACACCGACCGGTGGGACACGCTGGAGAAGGCGTTCGCGCGGGACAAGGGCGTGACCCAGGATCGCGCGCACGAACTGGCGGCCCGGTCCATTCCGTCCGGCCGCATCTGCGAGCCCGGAGAGGTCGCTGCGCTGGTGACCTTCCTGGCCTCGCCCCGCGCCAGCTTCATCAACGGCGCGCACATCCCCATCGACGGGGCCCAGCGCAAAGCGATCATGGATCAGTGAGGAACCTTGCCGTGCCTGACCGGCACGGACGGCATGAATGAGGTGTGCCATGGCTGAAAGTCAGGGCGCCACCGGCGCCAAACTGGCCGGCGCGGCGGAACTGCGGCCGCTGCAAATCGAGATGAACGGCATCAATGTCATCTCCGACTCCCAGCGCAAGGGCCATCCACGTGACCTGTTCTGGCCCTGGTTCGCCGCGAACGTCTCGGTCCTCGGCCTGGGCTACGGCGCCTTCGTGCTGGGGTTCGGGATCTCGTTCTGGCAGTCCGTGGTGGTCGGCATCGTCGGCATCATCGTTTCGTTCCTGCTGTGCGGGTTCATCGCGGTGGCGGGCAAGCGCGGTTCGGCGCCGACGATGGTGCTCGGCCGCGCGGCCTTCGGAGTCAACGGCAACAAGCTGCCGTCGGTGATCTCGTGGCTGCTCACGGTCGGCTGGGAGACCATTCTGGTCATCCTCGCGACCCTCGCCACGGCGACCGTCTTCGACCGCCTCGGCTGGGGCGGCGGCAACGTGACGAAGGTGATCGCGCTGATCGTCGTGGTGGCCCTGACCATCTTCGGCGGCGTGATGGGCTTCGACCTGATCATGCGGATGCAATCGGTCATCACGATCGTGACCGGCGTGCTCACCATCGCGTTCATCGCCCTGGTCGTTGACAAGATCCACTGGAGCGCGGTGTCGGCGATCCCCGGCGGCTCGGCGCAGAATGTCATCGGCGCCCTGGTCTTTGTCATGACCGGGTTCGGGCTCGGCTGGGTCAACGTGGCCGCCGACTACTCGCGCTACCTGCCGCGGCGCTCCTCCGGCCGGGGCGTGGTCGGCTGGACGGCGTTCGGCTCGTCCATCGCGCCGATCTTCCTGCTCGTCTTCGGACTGCTGCTGGCCGGTTCCTCGAAGAGCCTGTTCAGCGCCATCAACAGCGACCCCATCGGGGCGCTGGCCAACCTGCTGCCCACCTGGTTCCTCGTGCCGTTCATCTTCGTTGCGGTGCTCGGGCTCGTGGGCGGTTCTGTGCTGGACATCTACTCCTCGGGACTGGCGCTGCTGACGCTCGGCGTGCGTATCCCGCGTTTCGCCGCCGCACTGATCGACGGCACGGTCATGACCCTCGGCTCGATCTACGTCGTCTTCATCGCCAAGAACTTCTTCAACCAGTTCGAGGGGTTCTTGATCACGCTCGGCGTGCCGATCGCCGCCTGGTGCGGGGTCATGCTGGCCGACATCATGCTCCGCCGGCGCGACTACGCCGAGCGGGAACTGTTCACACCCGCAGGCCGCTACGGCGACATCCGGTGGTTCCCGGTCGGCCTGATCGTGGTCAGCACCGTGATCGGCTGGGGCCTGGTCACGAACGGCTTCGCGAACTGGCTGACCTGGCAGGGGTACCTGCTCGGCCCGTTCGGCCTGGGCGGCAAGAACGGTGCCTGGGCGTTCGCCAACCTCGGCGTGATCGTCGCCCTGGTGATCGGGTTCGTCGCGACCTGGGCGTTCGGACGCGCGACGGTGCGCGCGCAGGAGGCGGTCCCGCTGGAGCCCGCCCCCGTGCCCGCGTGACCGGGCAGGCCGCGGATCTCCCCGGAACCGGCGGCCCCGGGGAGGCGCCCTACCTCGCGGTGATCGACATGCAGCGGGTGTTCGGCGAGCCGGGCAGCCCGTGGCTCGCGCCCCGGTTCGCCGAGATCGTCGAGCCGGTCCGCCGGCTGGTCGAGGCGCTCGCGCCCCGAGTCATCTTCACCAGGTTCGTCGCCCCCGCGGAGCCGCACGGCGCCTGGCGGCGGTACTACGACGTGTGGCCGTTCGCGCTCCAGCCGCCGGACGCGCGGATCTACGAACTGGCGGACCCGTTCGCCGCGATGGCCGGGCCCACCCTGGACGCGACCACGTTCAGCAAGTGGAGCCCGGACCTGGCGGCCCGGGCCGGCGACGGACCGCTGGTGCTGGCCGGGGTGTCGACGGACTGCTGCGTGCTGTCCACCGCCCTGGCCGCGGCGGACGCCGGCGTACCGGTCCAGGTGGTCGCCGACGCGTGCGCAGGCGTGGACGACGAGAGCCACGCCAAGGCGCTGCACGTCATGCGGCTCTACGCGCCGCTGGTCGAGGTGGTCACCCTGGCCGGCATCCTCGGTGAGACTGCCTTCGCCCAGCACTGACCATGCGCATTTGTGGTTGGTGGCGCAACAACCACACAAGAGTGTGGGTGGAGCGCCAACAACCACATGCGTCTCCGGATCGCGGCCGGCACGGCAGACACATCGGTACCAAAAGCCACACTGGTACCGGTCGCCGCCTGGCGCACCGAGATCATGGAAGCGGTGATAGTGGGGGAGCGGATCGCTGTGATCGCCGGTACGGCGGGGGCGCCGACCGAGGGCTGGTGCGCGCGGGCCGGGCGGTGCGCGGTGCGGCGGTGGCGCGGTCGCGGGCCACGGGGCCGGTGCGCGGGCCGGGCGGTGCGCGGTGCGGCGGTGGCGCGGTCGCGGGCCACGGGGCCGGTGAGCGCGGGGGATTGGGGTTGGAGGCCGGTGCGTCATGCATGAAATGCGGTCGCGCGCCCTGGGGGCGCTGTACGGGCTGGCGATCGGCGACGCGCTGGGCATGCCCACCCAGTCGCTGCCCCGCGCCGAGATCGTGGCCAGGTACGGGCCGCTGGTGGGCGAGTTCCACCCGGGCCCGGCCGGGCACCCGCTCGCGGCCGGGCTGCCCGCCGGCACGGTCACCGACGACACCGAGCAGGCGGTGCTGCTGGCCGGGCTCGTGGTGGCGGACGGCGGGGAGGTGGACGCCGCGGAACTGGCGCGCGCCCTGCTCGCCTGGGAGGAGTCGATGCGGGCGCGGGGCTCGCTTGACCTGCTCGGCCCGTCCACCAGGCAGGCTTTGGCCGCGCTGGCGGCCGGGGCCGGCGTCGCGGAGGCAGGCCGGCACGGGGTCACCAACGGCGCGGCGATGCGGGTCGCCCCGGTCGGCATCGCCACCTCCGCCCGCGGCCCGGGCCTGCTGGAGGACCGCGTGGTCGCGGCCAGCCGGCTGACGCACAACACCGGGGTGGCGCTGGCCGGCGCGGCCGCCGTCGCCGCGGCGGTGAGCGCGGGCATCGACGGGGACCCGGTGCCGGTGGCGATCGGCCGGGCCGTGGCCGCCGCTGCGAGCGCGGCCAGGCGCGGGCACTGGGCCGCCGCCGCCGACGTGGCGGCGCGGATCACCTGGGCCACCGGGCTGGTCGCGGGCCTGCCCCAGGGCCAGGTCATCGACACGGTGTACCGCTTGGTGGGCACCAGCCTGGCGACGCAGGAGTCGGTCCCCGCGGCGTTCGCGGTTGCCGCCGCCATCCCGGACCCCTGGCTGGCGTGCCGCGTCGCCGCGTCCCTGGGCGGTGACTGCGACACGATCGCCGCGATGACCGGTGCCATCTGCGGCGCCTGCCACGGGGTCGGCGCGTTTCCCGCCGCCGCGCGCGAGACGGTGGCCCGCGTCAACGGCCTGGACTTCGGTCCGCTCGCAGCCGATTTGCTTGCGATACGGAGCGCCGCGCATGACTAGTCGCGTGACGCGGCTGCTGCACCTCGGCAACGTGGTCGTGGACGTGGTGCTGAGCGTGCCCGCGCTCCCCGAGCCCGGCGGGGACGTGCTCGCCACCCGGGCGGAGACCGCGGCGGGCGGCGGCTTCAACGTGATGGCCGCGGCCGCCCGGCAGGGGCTCGCCGTCGCTTACGGCGGAGCGATCGGCACCGGGCCGTTCGCCGCGCTGGCCCTCGCGGCCTGCGCCGCGGAGGGCATCGAGGTGCTCCAGCAACCCAAGCCGGGCCAGGACACCGGCCTGGTGATCAGCATCGTCGACGGCACCGGTGAGCGGACGTTCCTGACCAGCCGCGGTGCCGAGGCCACGCTGACCGCCGCCGACCTGGATCCGGTCCGCCCGCTCCGAGGCGACGCGGTCTACCTGTCCGGCTACGGTCTGGCTCACCCCAGCAACGCCGGCGCGCTGCTCGCCTGGCTGGGCCGCCTGGGCGGCGATCACCTCGTGGTCTTCGACCCCGGCCCGCTGGCCGATTCACTGCCAGGCGGCGTGCTGGACCGCGTATTCCGCCGTTCCGATTGGGTGACCTGCAACGCCCGGGAGGCCAGCCTGCTCACCGGGCTGGGCGATCCGCAGGACGCGCTGCGGGCCCTGACCGCCCGGCTGCCCCGCGCGGCGCTGATCGTGCGGACCGGCCCGGACGGCTGCCTGCTGGGCCGGCCCGGGTCACCCGTGCTTCACGTGCCCGGCTATCGCGTCAAGCCGGTCGACACCAACGGCGCCGGCGACACCCACACGGGCGTGTTCCTTGCCGCCCTTGCGGCGGGCGCCGGCCCGGCCGAGGCGGCGGGCCGGGCTAACGCGGCGGCTGCCCTATCTGTGACCCAGCCTGGCCCCGCGACCGCGCCAACCCCGGCAGAACTGGCCAGATTCCGCGCCTCCCAGCCGTAGCGCGGGGCTGGGGGCGGCCGTCCCGGGCGTTTCGCCCCGGACGGGTGAGCCCTTGGGCCGTGCCCTTTCGGGCGTCACCGGCCCGGCCCACGGCTCAGCGGTTCACCTGCCGGGATCGTCACCGCGCTCTGGGGCGCGGGGCGCACCGGCGGGCTCCGCCGGTGCGCCCGCACCGCACCCTCCGCGCCGCCGCAACACGCCGTGCCGCCGCCTCCCGAAGGCGGGCGCCGCGCAGCGCGCCCGCGCCGCTCTTGCATACCCGCCCGCCTCGGCGGTCGGCTTCAGAAATGAGGGACTTTCGGCGGTGGGTGGCCGGCCGTGATACGCGAAGCGGGCGCGGCCGGTTGCACCTTTTGCCATCTATGATCGTTTCTGCCGTTCCACAAGGGGCTCTGACCTGGCCAGTTAGCGGTTTTTTCTGATGCTTGCTGGTGTAAGTAGCGGCCAATCGTGGAATAGCTTCCCCCGTAATTGATCACTACGGGGGGAGATCAATGCCTCTGCAATCCACGGCCCGTAAGCCCGCCAGGCGCGGTGCCGCGAATACCGCCCGCGCGCGGACCAGCCGCACCGCGGCGATCCGGCGCACGGCCAGCAAGCCCAAGGCCACCATCAGCAAGCCCAAGAGCCGGGCCAGCGCCCGGCCGGCCACCGCCAGGACCACGGCCAAGGCCGCGCCCACGACCGTGGCCGCCGCCAGGACCGTCTCGTCCGCGGCCGCGAAGGTCACCTCGGCCGCAACCAAGATGACCGCGGCAGCTACCAAGGCCACCACGTCGGCCAAGACCATGTCGACCGCACTCCAGGCGATGAACGCGGCGACCAAGGCCATGACCATCGCCTCCAAGGCACTCACAGCGGCCGCCAAGACCATGTCGTCGGCGAAGCCCGCCGCCGGGGCGAAGCCCGCTGCGAAGAAGGCCACCGCGAAGTCGCGGACCGTCGCCAAGGCGCGCGCGATCGCCAGGCCGAAGACCGCCGCCAAGGCGAGGACCGCCACCAAGCCCAGGGCCGCCGCGAAGTCCAGGGCCGCCGCCAAGCCCAGGGCCGCTGCCAGGCCGCGCACCGTGGCCCGGCCGAAGACCACCGCGAAGCCGAAGGCTGCCACCAGCCCGGCCAGTGCCAGGTCTTCGGCCGCGCGGAAGGCCACCCCGCGGACCGCGGTCACGGCGAAGCCGAAGGCCGCCGCGCGGCCCGCGGCCGCCAGGCCCAGGACCACCGTGGCCAAGCCTGCCGCGGTCAAGCCGCGCACCGCGGTGAAGCCCGCCAACGGGGCGCGGAAGATGAGCACCGCCGGCCCGGGAGTCGGCCGGTCCATTCCTGCGGCCCGCAGCGCCGGCTCGGTCAGCAGGCCGGGGACCTCGGTGCCTCCGTCCACGGTGACCAGGACGTCGGACTCCGGCGAGTACCGCGACATGCTGGCGGGCCTCATCCGCTGACGCCAGCCCTGGAGGGAGCGCCCGGGAGCCCACCTGCCGCACGGCCACTGGCCGCGCGGCCGGCCGGGGACCCGGGCGTCCCCCTGGACGCGGCGAACCACAAGACCGTGGTGTGCCGCGGATGGGCTCCCCGAATGCCTCCCGGGGCGGTGCTAGCGGCCGAACTCGGCGCGGACGCCCAGCAGGCGGACCGCGCGCCGCCCGGTGAACCGGCCGAGCGCCGCGAGGGCGGCCTGTTCGATCCGCGCGGGATCGGTGGTCGGCTCCGCCAGCGGATGCCCATGGGTCTGCGTGAAGAACGGCGCGTACCGGACCTTCACCACGACGCGGCCCGCGGGCCGCTGCTCCGCCCCGATGTCGGCGGCGACCTCGCGGGCCAGCCGCGCCACCTCGGCGCGGACCGCGTCCCAGTCGCCGATGTCCCGCTGGAAGGTCGCTTCGCGGCCGTGCGACCTGGCCACGTACGGCGCGCTGTCCACCGGTGCGGGGCTCAGCCCCCGCGCGGTCTGCACCAGCCATGGGCCGGTCACCGGGCCGAAATGCGAGGCCAGGGCGAACGGGTCGGTCGCGGCCAGTTCGCCGACCGTGCCGATGCCGAGCGCGGCCAGCTTCGCGGCGGTCTTGCGGCCGATGCCCCAGAGCGCATTGGTGGGCTGGTCCCCGAGCACCTCGAACCAGGAGCCATGGGTCAGCCGGAACACCCCGGCCGGCTTCCCGTACCCCGTCGCCAGCTTCGCCTGGAGCTTGTTCTCACCGATGCCGACCGTGCAGTCGAGCTGGCTCACCGCGCGCACCCGCTCCTGGATGCGGCGCGCCACGCCCTCCGGGTCCCCGGTCTCGACGGCCAGGAACGCCTCGTCCCAGCCCATCACCTCGACCACGGCGTCGAACTCCCGCAAGGCGGCCATGACCGTGGCGGACACCGCCTCGTAGGCCGCCTTGTCTACCGGCAGGAACACCGCATCGGGGCACCGCCGCAACGCGGTGCGCAGGGCAAGCCCCGAATGCACCCCGTGGGCGCGGGCCTCGTAGGACGCGGTGGCCACGACGCCGCGCTTGGCCGGGTCCCCGTCACCGCCGACCACCACGGGCCGGCCGCGCAGCCCGGGATGCCGGAGCACCTCCACGGCGGCGATGAACTGGTCGAGGTCCACGTGCAGGACCCAGTACGCCACGTTCCCAGTCTCGCCGAGCCGGGCCCGCTGGGCGGCGCCGGCTCCCGCCGGGGCCGCTATGCCGACGGCCCGCGGCAGGCGCCGCGGGCCGTCTGTTACCGACAGGCGGAGCGGATCAGTAACCGTACCCGCCGCCGCCGGAACTGGAGGCGCTCGCCTTGGGCGCGGGCCCGGCCTTCCCGGACAGGACGACCTCATGCCAGACGCCGCCGGACAGGTTGAGCCCGTTGCCCTTGGCCGTCCCCGGCGCGGTGTCGCCGATGTAGGTGTACAGCGGGTGCCCGTTCCAGGTGGCCTGCTTCGCGCCGCTGGACCGGGTGATCGTGCCGAGCGTGCCGGTCACACCGCTTCCGGCGGTCACCGGCCCGGGCACGGGCGGCCAGTAGTGGATGCACGAACCGTTGCAGTTCGAGGTGGTCGAGGTGTCCGGGACGAACCAGTACAGGGTGAACCCCTTGGAGTTGGTCAGCACGGTCGCGCCGCCAACCTTCGTGGTGGACAGGGTCCGTGAGCTTCCCGCGCCGCCTGAGTTGCTCGAGCCGCCAGTGCTTGATGACGAGCTCCCGCACGCGGCGATTACCAGCGTGGCCGCCACGCCACCCACCGGCACCAGCCATCTGATCCGCATGACTTATCTCCGTTCGCATGAAATCAGTCAGTTACTCATTCCACGTAGCTTGCGGCCAGTTCGTTCACGAGTGGTTCACATGTAGCGGAACGGGTGGGCCCGCCCGCAGGTCATAAGGCTTAACTCGTCTCCGGCGGCGGCAGGCCAAGCTGCCTGCGGATGATGGCAACCGCCTGCTCTACCGGCTTGTTGGCCTGCGCCAGCCGGCGCTCGGCGGCGCGGAGCCCCGCCAGCGAAGGCGTCGACGCCGCGGCCGTGGTCATGCTGGCGCGGGCCTGATTGACCCAGTACAGAAACCGGGCGAACCGCTCGGTCGCCGCCGGGAACGCGATGCCTAGCAGGCGCTTGTCGAACAATCGCTCCGTGGCGGCGACCTGGAGCAGGTCGCGGTGCGCCGCCGCCAGCTGGGTGCGGTCGCGCCCGTCCAGCCTGCCGAACTCAGCTTCCAGCCGCCGGTTGCCCGCCTTCGCTATCGCCAGGTACCTGGCGGCCAGTTCGCGCCGCTGCGCCCCGGCCGGGAGCGCGGCCGTGGTGGCGCGGTTGTGACCGGCCGGGCTGGGCGAGGCCGGGCGAGCAGGCGGGTGCGCCGCCCCACCGGAGCACCCGCCTGCGGGCACCGCGACGGCGGCCACGGTGGCGGCTACGACGGCGGCGCGGCGGGGACGGCCAAGTCCGGCCATGACCGCATCGTATGGCCGCTTGCGGCCTCATGGGCCGTCATGCCTGGTTCCGCTGCTCCGCGTCGCCGGGGCCGGGCTCCATCGGCTGGCCGGGGCGGTACATCTGCGGTGGTTTGTTCCCCGCAAGCTGCCCGCCGTCGATGGGTATCACGCTGCCGGTGATGAACGAGGAGTCGTCCGAGCAGAGCCACAGCACGGTCCGCGCCACCTCCGCGGGGGTGCCCGTCCTGCGCATCGGCGTGGACTGCCCGGCCAGTTGCTGCGCCCGCGGGCCCGCCGCGGCGAGGTGGTGGGTCAGGATCGGGCCCGGCGCCACCACGTTGACCCGGATGCCCTGGTCGGCGTAGTCGAGCGCGGCGACCTTGGTGAGCCCGATGATCCCGGCCTTGCCCGCGACGTAGGCGGCGAGGTTGGCCGTGCCGGTCACGCCGGCCACCGAGGCCATGTTCACGATGGCGCCACCTCCGCCGGCGAGCATGGCGCCGATCTGGAACTTCATGCCGAGAAAGGTGCCGCGGATGTTGGTGGCGATGCCGGCGTCGAACTCCTCCGGGTCCACGTCGGCGAGCGGGGCCGGCCGCGGGCCGCCGCTGGCGTTGTTGAACGCCACGTCGAGCCGGCCGTAGGCGGTCATCGCCTGGCCCACCAGGTTGCGCATCGAGTCCGGGTCGGTCACGTCGGCCTGGACCGCGATCGCGTGGCCGCCGCCGGCCACGATGCGGGCGGCGACGTCTTCCAGGGCGGCGATGTCGCGGGAGCCCAGGACGACCGCGGCGCCGGCGGCCGCGAAGGCCTCAGCCGTGGCCGCGCCGATGCCCCGGCTGGCACCGGCGACCAGGGCCACCCGGCCCTCGAAGGCCCGCTCGGTCATTTGCCCGCTCCTCTGCTGATTTCTTAGATATTGATTCTTAGATATCTAAGCCTAGGATATCAAAGCTTCGGCGCCGAGGTGGCGCGGCCGGGAGGTGGTGTGAGTGCGCCGGAAAACGTAGGGTGCGGGCGTGAGCGCGGATGCGAGCACGCCCGATCTGGCGCGGTGGTACCGGGAAACGCGGGAGCGGCTGACGGCGCTGGTGACCGGGCTGGACGAGGCGCAGCTCGCCACCGCGGTACCCGCCTGCCCGGGGTGGTCGGTGGCGGATGTCATGGGGCACCTGGCCGCGATCCCGGAGGACGCGCTGGCGGGCAGGCTCACCGGGCCGCCCACCGAGGCGGAGACCGCTGTTCAGGTGGACCGGTTCCGGGGCAGGCCGATCCGCGCGACCCTGGCCGGGTGGACCGGCCTGGCGCCGCGATTCGAGGAGATCGTCGCCGCGTTCAAGGTCTGGCCGGCGGTGATCGACGTGGCCAGCCACGAGCAGGACATCCGCGGCGCCGTGGGCAAGCCTGGCGCGCGTGACACCGAGGTGATACGGGAGCTGGCGGGCTGGCTTGTCGCCCGGCTCCGGGCCCCGGTCCCGCTGCGGGTGACGGTCGGCGATGCACACTTCCAGACCGGGCCGGACGGGGAGCCGGTGCTGGAGCTGGCCACCACCTGGTACGAGGCGTTCCGCTGGCGGATGGGGCGCCGGAGCCGCACCCAGCTCGCCGCCCTCGACTGGTCGGGTGACCCGTCGCCCGTACTGGATCACCTGGTGATCTTCGGGCCGGCCACGACGGACATCATCGAATAGCGCCCGCGGCATTCCCGGGACGGCACATTCGCCTCACCGCCCGGTCTCCGGGCTGAGTCGATGACGGCCTGGAATGGCGCCGTCGCGCGCGAGTATCTTCGGTTTATGGTGGCCCCTGATTCAGCGCCGTCAGACTCGCTGCCATGGGTGTTCCGCGCTTCCGACTCCGACCGCGACGACGTGATCCGGATGCTTCGCGAGTGCTCGGTCGAGGGCCGGATCTCGAACGACACCTTTTTGCGCCGGGTGGACCGGGCGCTGCGCGCCCAGGGCGTCGACGAACTCGCCGAACTGCTCAGCGACCTGCCAGCGGTGCCGGGCGAGGGCCCGGCACCCGGTGCCATCGCGGAGCGGTGGGCCAGGTTCACCGCCCTGCTGCGCGGCGTCCGCATCCGGCCGCCCCGGTTCCTGGGTGCCTTGCGCCCACCGCACCTGCCCCGGCTGGTCCTGCCGCGCGGCCCCAGAACCGTGTTCACCATCGGCCGGTCCCCGGACTGTGACCTGGCGCTCGGGGACGTCACGGTGTCGTGGCACCACGCCGAACTGCGGCGCGAAGGGCTCGGCTGGGTGCTGGTGGACCTGGGCTCGAAGAACGGGACCCGGGTCAACGGGTGGCGGGCCGACGCTGGCTTCATGGTCCGGGCCGGCGACTGGGTCAGCTTCGGCCGGTCGGCGTTCCGCCTCACGGACACGGCCTGACCCGGATGAGACCTACCCCGGGGCGCGGTCGGCCGCCGCGGCGGGCTGGTCTTCGCCGTGGGAGCCCGCGACGTTCCCGGGCGGCGCCGCCTGCGAACCCTGGGGACGTCCGCCGGCCGGGGCCGGTGTCCGTGCGTCCGGGCCGGGCGGCAGGCTGTCCCGCTCGTGCGGCACCGGTGCCAGCAGCGTGCTGAAGATCAGCTTCAGTTTCTCCGCCGCCTCGGGCGAGAACAGGCCGACGAGGGCGGAGATCGCGGCGAAGCCGAAGAAGTTGACCGGCCGCTTCCGTGCGGGGCCGGGGCGCCCCGGTCCTGGGGCCGCGACCAGGCCAGCCCGGCCCGGCCGGCACCCGGAGTCGTCATTTCTTTTCTCCCGGATCAGATGGGGCGCAATCCGCACGGGTGAGAGTACCGGGAAACGGTGGGATAAGGGGGAAAGCAGGGTTCAGTGCGCCCGGGGCCGGCGGATCCTTGTCGCGAAGAGGTCCCGGAGGCTCACCACACCGCAGACCGCCCGGCCGTCCACCACGGGAAGATGGCGGAACCCGTTCTTGAGCATGATCTCGGCCGCCTCCTCGACCGTGGTGTCGGGGCTGGCCGACTGCGGATCGGGGGTCATCCAGTCCGACACCCGGGCCGCCCGCAGGTCCTCGCCCGACGCGGCGGAACGCAGCACGTCCCGTTCGGTGAGGATGCCGGCCAGGAACCGGCCCTGCATGACGATCGCCGAGCCCACGTTCGCCCGTGCCATGCTCGCCGCCGCCTCGGCCACAGAGGTGTCCGGCGAGGTCAGCGCCACCTGGGTGCTCATCAGGTCGCGGAGCGCTGTCATGGCCGCCGCCGGGGGCGCTCAGTCACTGCCGCCCACCTCGTCAAGCTCGCCATCGAGGTGTGGGCTGGACGGCCCAGCCAGTTCCTCGGAGAGCATCCGCCACAACGAACCGGCCCATGCGGACAAATCAGGCCATTTCTTCCAGAAAAGCTGCAAAGTGGTCTCGTCGAACTCGGCGTTGGCACGCTCGGCCGTGATAGCGTCCCGCACGTCCTCGAGGCGGTGAATCGCGTCGAGGAATTGGCCCGCGACATCATCCATGCAATCACCCTTCCGGCGATTGTAGGCAGACGCCCGCCCGCTGCGCGAGAGTCCGTGCACTGCGGCTGTGGCACAGGAGGAACCGGGGCAGTTCGAGTTCGGCACCGACGGGCCCGAGGAGATCCTCGTCGGCGTGGACGATTCGACCACCTCGCTCCGGGCCGCCGCGTACGGGGACCAGGTCACCGTCGGCAGGCGCTCGATCTGGCGGCGGGGCATACGCTTCCCGCCCTCATACCGCACCAGCTTGGTGGGCCTGCCTGCCGAGAAATAACCGGTCATGGTGGACCCCGTACGGATCGCGGTACCCACCTTGGGCCTGCACATCCACGCCTTCAGGCTAGCCGCCGCTCGTTCTGCCAGCCAGAGCGCAGATGGCGCCGGCGGGCAGGCGGCGGCGATCCGCGTCGCGGCGGACTGAGCGGCGTCCGGCGGCTCCACCCTGGCATCTCGGCACTCGGGCCGCTGGCGGGCGAGAGGTGTATCTGGATCTGGGCTCACGGCTCTGTCTTAGTAGGTGGCCGGTCAGGGGGCCGGTCAAGGCGTGAGGACAGGGGGACTCCATGCCTGTTTTGAGCCAATACTGGTTCCACAACGGTTTCTTCTCCGGGCCGTTCGACGTCTTCAACGAGCCGTACCCGGACGGGGGCTGGGCGTGGATCTCGAACGGGTCATCGTCGGCGGCCACGCTGGCCTGGAACCGCCCGGACGGGGAGCACGCGGTCGACCTGGCCGCGCAGCTCAACACCGGTGACGTGCTGGCCATCGTGGACGGTGCCCTGGGCAGCCAGGCGTCCCGCACCAGCGGGATCATGGTGCAGGGCGTGTTCTGGCCAAGCGTGCCGTACTACGGCAGCGACCCCGGCCGTCACCCGAGCTCGATGATGCTCGCCCGGGTGTACTTCGACTTCCACGTCCCGACGCCGTGGTACTGCTCCGACGCGAACGGCAACGTCGCGTACTACCTGGTGCTCTACCTGGACGCGTCCGGCCACGCGAAGGGGTACGTGGACGGCTGGAGCTACGACTACAGCGGCGGCGGCCCGTTCTGCACGGGGGCCATCAACGACATGCTGAACAAGGCTGTCCCGGGGGCCATCGGCCAGGTCCAGAAGGTCCTGGACGACAAGCTCGCCGCGCTGGCCTCGTTCACCTTCTCCACCATGTACTACCTGCCCGGCTCGGGCACCTCCAGCCAGGGCGACCACGCCGAGAACGCGGACACCGACCTCGCCGTGGCCGTGCTGTCGTAGCGCATCGCGCCTGCGAGAGCAGCAACCGGCAAGCCATTCCTGAGAACGGGAGACAACATGAAGAACGACGTCATCGACCGCCTCGAATCACTCCTGCGGGATGAGGGGTTCACCAACCTCACCACGCTGCGCGCCAGCCACGACGTCACGATCAGCGCCGCCAAGGGTGACACCCGGCTGGTCACGCACGTCAGCGACCGCGTGTCGGTGCCATCCCACGCGCAGCCGCACGACGAGGTGCCGGACCCGTCGGTGATCGCGGTCCGCCCGCAGGTGCCCGGCATCCCGGCCGACCCGATCACGGGCATCCCCGGGCGGGCCGGCGGCAGCGGTCTCGGCAAGCGCCGCTGACCGCCGCGGTGCGCCCGCCCGGGATGCCGGGTGAGCCCACCGGCTGGGGCCGGCCCGGACGGACTGGCCCGGGCCGGCCCAAGGCGGAGACGATCGGCCCCCCGCGCGAACCGTCCCCCGCGCGGGGGGGTCTCCCGTCCGGGCAACTCCAAACCGGGCCAGGACGTGCACGCAGGCCCGGCCCGTGCGCGGGGCCGGCCGGACACCTGGCCCTTTTGCCCGGAGCCGGCCGGACCCGCGAAATCGCCGTGGACACGGCCCCGGCCAGCCCGCCCGCCGCTCGATCAAACCGGACAACCAGCCCGATACCGGGCGCCCGCCCACACCCCGCGGTCGATGATCACGGGAGAACCGCTGTCCCAGGTACGCCATCGCCGTGATCAAGTGAGTTTGTTCATGCATGCCATGAACAAACTCACAAGATCATGGAACACAGGGCTGCGGGTGCTGCGGTCTGGCGCGGCGGGCCTCGTGAGCTGGGCCGCTCGCCGGGGCGCCGGCGGCGTCAGGTGGTCACCGCTAGCACGAACGGCAGCACGGCCGGGGCGCCGCATTCGCGCAGCAGCTTCGCGCCGACCGTCATCGTCCAGCCGGTGCCGATGCGGTCGTCCACCAGCAGCACCGGGGCACCGAACCCCGCCAGCGCGGCGCTCAGTTCGCCCGGAACGGCCAGGGTGCGCCAGAGCGCGGCCAGCCGCTGGGCGCTGTTGTGCTGCCGTCCCGGCGGCCCCCCATTCCGGTAGCCGAGGGCGCCAAGGTAGCTGAGCTTGCCAGCCGCGGCGATCCGCTGGCCCAGCGTGGCGATCAGGTGCGGTCTCGACCGGGACGGCAGGGTCACCACCCCGGCCGGGCGTTCCGCCCAGTCCCACGCCGCGAGCACCTTCAGCGCCGCGGCGAACAGGTCGCCGGGCACGGACTCGTCCGGTGCGGTGTCGGCGAGCACCTTGCGCAGCGCGCCGCCCCAGCCGATATCGGTCAGCCGGCCGACGCTCCGCCCGGGCCCGGCCGCCACCTCCGCCGGGATCCGCCCGGCGGCGTCGATGCCGAATGCGGCCATACCGGTCGGCCAGAGCCGCCGCGGCGTCACGGTCACGCCCGGGCGGCGCAGCCGGTCCCTGGCGAACTCCTCGGTGCGGCCGCTCACGCCGGCCGCGCGGGCCACCCCGGTGCAGTTGTCACACCGCCCGCAGAGCGCCGCCCCCGGGTCGTCGAGTTCGCGGCGCAGGTACTCCATCCGGCAACCGCCGGTTTCTGTGTACCGGAGCATCGCCTGCTGCTCGCGGGACCGTTCAGCCGCGACGCGATCGTATCGCTGCTTGTCGTAGCTCCAATCCTGGCCGGTCACGGTCCAGCCGCCGGGCACCCGGCGGACCGCGCCGTCCACATCGAGGACCTTCAGCATGGTTTCCAGCCGGCCGCGCGGCAGGTCGACGTGGGCTTCCAGCGCCGCGAGTGACTGCGGGGCGCCCGCGGCGGCCAGCGCGGCCAGCGTCGCCCGGACGTCGCGCTCCGGGGGGAAGGCAAGGCTGGCGAAGTAGGCCCAAATGTCCCGGTCCTCGGTGGCCGGGAGCAGGATCACCTCGGCACGCGTCACGCCGCGGCCTGCCCGGCCGATCTGCTGGTAGTACGCGACGGGCGACTGCGGTGCGCCGAGGTGGACGATGAAGCCGAGGTCGGGCTTGTCGTAACCCATGCCGAGCGCGCTGGTCGCGACGACGGCCTTGAGCTTGTTCTCCTGCAACTCGTCCTCGATGGCCAGGCGCTGCACCGGGTCGGTCTGCCCGGTGTAGGCCTCCGCGGTGTGTCCCCGGTCCCGCAGGAACTCGGCCACGTCCTGCGCAGCCGCGACGGTCAGCGTGTAGACGATCCCGGATCCGGGCAGCTCACCGAGCCGGTCGGCCAGCCATGCCAGCCGCTGAGGCGCGGTCGGCAGCCGCACGACGGCCAGATGCAGGCTCTCGCGGTCCAGCGGGCCGCGTAGCACGAGCGCGGGCGGCGGCCCGCCCGGGCCGCGCCAGCCGGAACCTAGTTGCTCGGCAACGTCCCTGGTGACCCTGGCGTTGGCGGTCGCGGTGGTCGCGAGCACCGGCACATCGGGGGTGAGCCCGGCGGCCACCGCGCGCAGGCGGCGGTAGTCGGGCCGGAAGTCGTGCCCCCAGTCGGAGATGCAGTGCGCCTCATCGATGACCAGCATGCCGGCCGTATCGGCCAGCTTGGGCAGGATGAGGTCGCGGAAACCCGGGTTGTTCAGCCGCTCCGGGCTGACCAGCAGGACGTCGACCGTGCCCGCCTCGATCTCGGCGTGGACCTCGTCCCAGTCCTCGACGTTGGCCGAGTTGATGGTGCGGGCGCGGATGCCAGCAGCCTGGGCCGCGGAGATCTGGTTGCGCATCAGCGCCAGCAGCGGCGACACGATCACCGTCGGGCCCGCACCGCGCTCGCGCAGCAGCGCGGTGGCGACGAAGTAGACCGCGGACTTGCCCCAGCCGGTGCGCTGCACCACAAGGGCGCGCCGGCGATCCACCACGAGGGCCCTGATCGCGGTCCACTGGTCGGCGCGCAGCCGGGCGTGCTGCCCGGCGAGCGCGCGCAGCCGTTGCTCGGCCTCTTCCCTGATCGCGGCGCCCGTATCCGGGGCTGTCGGGGCGTCTTCGCGTGGTGGCGGGCTGGCCGTCATGCCTCCTTGCTTACCAGCCGGGCCGGACGTTGGGGCGGCGCGCGGCCCCCGATCATTGGCATCATTTGTCGAGGGTCGGCCGGAGCAACCGGCAAGCATGAGCCGTGCCACCATGGCCTGGACCAGCCGCCGGCGGCCGGTGAGCGTCCCGGGACCGGTCGCCCACCTCGTGCTGAACTGACCCGGCGGGCGAGACACGTGGCTGGCCGTCAGGTGGTTCCGGTCTGCGGGGCCGATGAGAACGGCCGGCGACCGCGGTCGTAGCGAGTACGGCCGCTGCCAGTTCATGCCCAGCGCACAGCGGCACCCAGCGACGACGGGAGGCTGAGTTGGCAAAACTGATCTACTCGGCGATTGCGTCGCTCGACGGATACGTCGAGGACAAGCAGGGCAGGTTCGATTGGGCGGCGCCCGATGAGGAGGTGCACGCGTTCGTCAACGACCTCGAGCGGCCAATCGGCACCTACCTCTATGGGCGCCGGATGTACGAGACGATGGTGTACTGGGAGACCGTGCGCGCCGGCGGCGATCAGCGTGCGGTGACCCGGGACTTCGCGCAGATCTGGCGAGCGGCGGCAAAGGTCGTGTACTCCCGGACGCTCCGGGCGCCGTCGAGCGCGCGGACGCGGATCGAGCGCGATTTCGACCCCGCAGCGATCAGAGGGCTCAAGGACTCCTCCGCCCGCGACTTCTCGGTCGGCGGTGCCGAACTTGCCGGCGAGGCGATCGCCGCGGGCCTGGTCGACGAGTGCCATCTGTTCCTGCACCCGATCGTCGTCGGCGGCGGCAAGCGCGCACTGCCCGACGACGTCCGCGCCAGGCTCGAACTCCTGGCCGAGCGCCGCTTCCGAAGCGGTGTCGTTCACCTTCACTACGGGTGGTAGGTGGCTGACCACCGCTCGGTCCCGCATGCTGGACGAGTTCGCCCAGACCATCCAGGTCATGGCCACCGCCATAGCCGAAACGCACCGGCCGGGACCCAGACGACTTCGAGGTCCGCACGTTCGTCGGTGCCGCCCTCGGCGTCGCCCTAAGCTCCTGGTTCACCGCCCAAGGCGACATGGAGCGGTTGATCACCGACTACACCCGGGCGCTGGAACTCCTGCTCACCGGGCTGCCGTTGTAGCCGGCGGCCCACCGCCACCGGTTGTTTCGCGGCTGCTGGACCGCTGGACCTGGCCGGATGGGCAGTCCGCCCATGACCAAAACCGGACATTACGCCACTATGCCGAGGCCCTGGTGTCGTATGGGGGACTGGGCGCCGGGCCGCCTGGGCAGTGACGCGTGGGAGATCCAGAACGGCTGGCTGCTGTACGGCTGCCCCCTTCGGGGGGCCCGGCGCGAGTTGCGCGCCGCGGGCGGCACCGTCCGCAAGCGTCCCGTCACTACGACGGTCGAGCTGACCGCGCAGGAGACGCAGATCGCCCGGCTGGCCGGGGAAGGGCTATCAAACCCGCAGATCGCCACCCGGCTGTTCCTGTCCCCGCGGACGGTCCGGTACCACCTGGAGATGGTCTTCACCAAGCTGGACATCACCTCGCGCGCCCAGCTCAGCCGCGCCTCATCCGGCAGCTCAACACCGGCCCGCCGCGCACTCGTGGCTGGGTTGCCCTTCCCCCGCATCTCCCCTGCCCCTCTGTCGCGCTTAGTGATTGCTATCGATCGAACGGTGCTGGGTGAGCCCGGGCCAAGGCGGGGGACCGACCGCAGCGAGCATCAGCCCCAAGGCGGAGCCCCCGCACCCGCAGCAGCGCTATTGCCGGCATGCCGAGTTCCGCATGCTAGGGCAGGACATGCGGCTAGTGTGTGGAGCTATGCCGGATGACGAAGCCGACCTTAACTCCCCCGGCGGCGCTGCCTCACCCAGCCCGGGAGCGGCTGCACGGGTCGTGTTGGAGCGTCTGAGTGAGGCCGAGTGCATGGAACTGCTCGCCGGCGGGAGGCTCGGGCGCCTGGTCTACAACAGCGGGTACGGGGCCATCGCGCTGCCGGTCGTATACACGATCGACGCAGGGTCGATTGTCGTGGGCACCTGGGACCCGGTCCTGTTTGACGAGGACCTGCGTACCGGCATCGGCCGGGCCGATTACCAGGTCGCGGTGGAAGCGGACCAGATCGATGTGGCAGCGCGTGAGGGATGGTTCGTGCTGGCACGCGGGGCGGCGCATCATCTGGATACCGAGGCCGAGCGCGCGCCGTTCATCAATGCTGGGCTTGAGCCGTGGATCGAGGGGGTGCCTGTGCACTTCATCCGGGTGAATCCCACCGATATCTGGGGCAACCGCGCCCGCCCGGCATGATGCCAGCGACCCCGGCACCGGACCGCACGTGGTGGGGTAGCTGAACCAGGCAAACTCCCAGGGCAGCTGAGTCAGGTCTTCACGTTTGGCCGTGACCTGCGGGAACGGGCGCTGACCGGAGGGCTGTCCACGGGTTGGCCGGGCTGTGTCCACGGGGTTTTGGGCGGCCTGTCAGGTGTTGTCCTGGTCGCCGGCGCCGATGGCCTGGAGGGTGAGTTCCTGGAGCTCGGCGAGCAGGCTGCGCATCTTGCGGGCGTTGTCGAACAGGGGCTGCCAGGCGGCAAGCTGCTTTGGGGTGAGGCGGCGGGTGACGGTCTTGCCGCCGCGCAACAGGCATCCGCAAAGTGCAGAAGCGCTGCGGACGCCCCGGCGCAGGCTCGCGCCGCAGGATAGTGACAAGACGACGCACCGCTCGTCGCGGGCCGGCCCGACGATCAGGTGTACGACGGTCCGAGCCGCAAACACGTACGGCACGTGACCGTCGTAGCTGACTGGTCACGGCGATAGCTCACCACGCCCTCACCCTGGGGAGATTGTCATGCCTCGTGATGAGGGCGGCGGAGTCGCGGTCACCGAGCGCCACCGGGCCCGACTGGGCCGGGTTCGTGATCTTCACGGCGGCGCTGGCGAGCCTGGTCTACGGCCTGATCGAGTCGAACCAGCGGTCGTTCACCGACGGCCTGGTGCTCGGCTGCCTCGCCGCGGCGGCGGTGCTGCTCGCCGTCTTCGTCACCGTGGAGCGGCGCACCGCCCACCCGATGTTCGACCTGAGGCTGCTCCGGCTGCCGACCTTCAGCGGCGGCACGCAGGCCGGATCCGGCCGAGTCGCAGCAACCACTACGGTGGCTGCCGCCGAGGCGGCCGGGATGGCCGAGGCGAACCAGATGGAAACTATTGCCGCGTCCGCTGACGTGATCACCGCTACCGTCCTGGCCCTGCGCGGCGACTCCGGCGCGGACGGGACGAAGCGCCTGGACCCACCTCGATCATCCGGTGTGCTTCATGCCGCCAGCCGGCCGCGTTCCCAGCCGGAAGTGCAGTAAGCCGTGCAGTAGGCCTGCGGATACCCCGCCGCTAGGTTCCAGACGCAGACTCAGACCGTGCGAGGTTACCCGGCACCGGACCAGCGCCGCGTCTTGGGGGCGTCTGAGGACGCGCCAGGCGAAGGGCTGACCCGGGACCATCAACGCGCCGACCGGTCAGCGCTTGGTGACCGCCTTGTAGCCGCGCAACCCAGCGTCCGCACCGGCGCCGGGCACACCAGGAAAGGAGACCTCAGTGAACATCACCCGAATCGCGCAGCCAGGCAGGCTGCGGCTCATTATCGCGGCGGTCATCGTGGCCATGGCCGGCTTGCTCACCCCGCTCAGCCAGATCGCGCCGGCCCGTGCCGCCGGGGCTGCCGCCGCGGGTGACGGCCCGAAGCCCAGCATCGTGCTGGTGCACGGAGCGTGGGCCGACAGCGGCAGCTGGGACGGCGTCACCCAGCGCCTGCAGGCTGACGGTTACACCGTGTACGCGCCGCCGAACCCGCTGCAGGGCCTGGCCTACGACCCGGCCTACCTGGCTGACTTCCTGCACACCATCTCCGCTCCCATCGTGCTGGTGGGGCACTCCTACGGCGGGGCCGTCATCACCAACGCCGCCACCGGCGACCCGCAGGTCAAAGCGCTCGTTTACGTGGACGCCTTCGCGCCCGCGCAGGGCCAGACCCTCGCGCAGCTGCTCGCCGCCTATCCCGGGACGTGCGTGGTGCCCGCGAACCTGAACGTGGTCCCGTTCCCCGGCGCCCCCAGCGGCGCGGGCGACGCCTACATCAAGCAGAGCGTGTTCCCCAGCTGCATGGCCAACGGCCTGCCCGCCAGCGAGGCAACTGTGCTCGCCGCCGCCCAAGAGCCAATAGCGACGATCGCGCTAACCCAGCCGAGCGGTGTCCCGGCGTGGCAGACCATCCCGTCATGGGCCGTGGTGGGCACCGCCGACCACGCCATCCCGCTGGCGTTGCAGCTCGCCATGGCCAACACGGCGCACGCCCGCATCACCGAGGTCGACGCGCCGCACCTGTCCATGATCTCCGATCCCGATACCGTGACGAACGTGATCCTGAAAGCCGCCCGGGCGACCTCCTAACCTAGGCCTTTCGCCTAAGGCAGCACCTGGCACGGCCGGCCGAGGATGCCTGCCGCGGGGGATCCGCGGCAGGCATCACCCTGTCGGCGGCATCTGCGTAGCGGCCGCGGTGGCGGCACCCAGCAGCGTGCGAAGCGGATCGCTGAACCGCGGGAGTCCGATCGCCTCACGCCGGGCCCGGCGGGCAGGATGACGGCGATGTGCCAGGCGAGTTCTTGCCCAGTCCGCGATCTGGGCGCGTGCGGCGCTGACGAGTTCGGCGTTGGTGTTGCATGCCACGCCCAGACCCATCCGCCCTCGGGCGCCTCGGTCAGCAGCCCTCAGGTCCGGCCGGTCAGGGCGGGGTCGTCGGCGGCAGCTGGATGATGTCGGCGCGCTGGCGGACGACCGCGAGCTGCTCGTCGCGGGTCTAGCCCAAAGTCACGCGGCTCTTTCCCGGCCGGCGAGACCGGCGGTACCGCCACGCGGGCCGCGCAACTGGCATCCGCAAGGTGCAGTAGTGCTGCGGATACCCCGGGTGCGGCCTTGCGACGCACGATGGCCATAAGACACGACCACGAAGGGAACCCCGAGATGAACACCCGGCCGAACATCGTTCTCGTCCACGGCGCATGGGCCGACGGCTCTTGCTGGAGCGGCGTCATCGAGCGCCTGCAGGCCGACGGCTACCACGTCACCGCACCGCAGTTCCCATTGACCGCACTGGCCGATGACGTTGCCCGGCTGCGCCAGGTGCTGGGCCTGCAGGACGGCCCCGCCATCGTCGCCGGGCACTCCTACGGCGGCCAGGTCATCACCGCCCTGGGCCCGGACGCGCCGAACGTCGCCGGCCTGGTGTACATCGCCGCGTTCGGCCTGGACCAGGGCGAATCGCTCGGCGGGCTGCTGTCCCAGGGACCGCCGACCCCGGCGCTGGCGCACCTGGTCACCGACACCCGCGGCTTCAGCTGGCTGTCCGAAGACGACTTCGTCACCCACTTCGCCGGCGACGTCGACGCGGTCAGGGCCAAGGTGATGTACGCCGTGCAGCAGCCGCTGGCCGCGTCCGCCTTCACCGACGTGATGGGCGTCCCGGCCTGGAAAACGCTGCCGTCGTGGTACCTGGTCGCGGCCGACGACCAGGCGATCCCACCCGATGCCGAGCGGCAGTTCGCCGCCCGCATGGGCGCCACCACCGTCGAGATCCCCTCCAGCCACGTCCCGATGGTCTCCCACCCCGGCGACGTGGCACAGCTCATCGAGACGGCCGCCGAGGCCGTGCTGGCCACGAGCTAGACCGGCTCGCTCACGCACGGCAGGACAAGTCCGTCAATCTGAAGGACGAAAGATGAACGGCTAGCGAGACCTCGTGGGCCTCAGCGCCCTGGTTACCGGGGCCACCTCCGGCATCGGCAAGGCAGCGGCCGAAGAACTCGGCCGGCATGGCGCCGAGATCATCGTGCATGGCCGCGACGCCGCCCGCGGCTCCGCGGTGGCCGGCACGATCACCGCGGCGGGCGGCACGGCCCGCTTCGTGGCGGCCGACCTCACCGACCCGGCCCAGGTAGACCACCTCGCCGGCCAGGCTGGCGCGGTCGACGTGCTGGTCAACAACGCCGGGTTCTCCTGGTTCGGGCCGGCCGCGGACCTGGACGTGGCGACCTTCGACCGGCTGGTTGCCGCCAACGCCCGGGCGGCGTACTTCCTGGTCGCGGCGCTGGCCCCGAAGATGGCCGCCCGGGGCAGCGGCAGCATCATCAGCCTCGGGAGCATGGCCGGCCAGATCGGCCTGGCCGGTGGCGCCGCCTACGGCGCGACGAAGGCCGCTTTGGCGGCGATGACCCGGTCCTGGGCGGCCGAGTTCAGCCCCGCCGGGGTCCGGGTCAATGCCATCGCTGCCGGGCCGGTCCTGACCGCCGGGGCCGCCCCCGGCCGCATCGAGGCCCTCGGCGCCACGACCCTGCTGGCCCGGGCCGCCCAGCCCGGCGAGATCGCCAGCGTGATCGCCCTCCTCGCCTCGCCCAAGGCCAGCTACATCACCGGCGCGGTCATCGCCGCTGACGGCGGCCGCACCGCCACCTGACCCCGGCGGCCCGACGGGAACGCCGCCACGTGGTCCGCGCCACATCCTCCCGTACGCTCGCATAGCCGACGCCTCGCGAAAGGGGAATGCCAACCTTGAGCAATTCGCTGCGCGCAGTCACCTTCGACCGCGCCGACGCCGCTACCCTGGCCGGGTTCTGGGCCGATGTGCTCGGGCTTCAGGTTGGCGCAGACCCCACGTCCGAGCGCGCGGTCCTGCTCCCCGGCGACACCAGCGGGCTACGCATCGTGTTCAACACGGTGCCGGAGCCGAAGACCGTCAAGAACCGCCTGCACCTCGACGTCATCAGCGACACCTTCGACGCCGAGACGCAGCGCCTGCTGCGCCTGGGCGCCCACAGGCTCCGCGACAACCAGCGAGACAAATCCCGCTGGACGACCTTCGCCGGCATCGAAGGCAACGAGTTCGACCTCATCGCCGGGTAGATCCCCGCGGCCCTGACCGTCGTCCTACTCACCCATGCGGACGACTGGGAAGCCAGGACGGCTCGTACGGTTACAGGGAAGGTCAGCCGGCCTGCCCGTTCTGCGACGGGCTCTGGAGCCGGTTCTCCGGTCCGCTGTGCCGTCTGCCGGCCCGGGCTCGGTGGCCGGTGAAGTCGAGCAGTGCCTGGTTGACCTCGTCGGCGTGGGTCCAGATGATCGCGTGCGGCCCGCCCGCGATGACGGTGGAACGGGTGTTCTTCAGCAACGCGGGAAGCCTCCGGCTGGTGGCCTCGTAGGGCAGGACGCGATCCTGGTCGCCGTGGATGACCAGGACGGGGACGCTGATCGTGGCCAGATCGCCCCGGAAGTCTTCCAGGCAGGCGGTGACGCAGCCGAGGGCGGCGTGGGCCGACGCGGAGATGGCCACGTAGAAGCTGTTCTGCCACGCCTGGTCGCTGACCCGGTCCCCGCCCAGGAGATCGACGTTGTAGGAGCGGTCCAGGAAGTCTTTCATTGCGGCCGGCCGGTCAGCCGCGATGCGCGCCGTGAGGCGGTCGAAGACGCTGCGGTCGATGCCGTCAGGATTGTCGTGCGTCTTGAGCAGGAACGGCAGCAGAGGCGCGACCAGCACGGCCGCGCTGACCCGCTCGGGGCCGTGCACGGCCAGGTAACGGGCCACTTCCCCGGTGCCCATGGCGAACCCGGCCAGCACCACCCCGCGCAGGTCGAGTTCGCTGAGCAGGACATGAAGGTCGGCGGCCAGCGTGCCGAAGTCGTATCCGGTGCTGGGCCGGCTGGAGGCGCCGCAGCCGCGCCGGTCGTAGGTGATCACCCGGTGCCCGGCGGCCACCAGGGCGGCCTCCTGCTTTTCCCATGAGTGCCCGTCTTGCGCGTACCCGTGGACCAGCACGACAGGAGAACCGGACCCGTGATCTTCGTAGTAGATCCGGATGGCGGCTGAATTCTCCCGCCCGACGGTGACAAAAGACATCGCGATCCTCATCGTTTTATGCTCGCCGTGCTAACTCCCGGCCCGGTCATCACTGTGGCTCCCAGGCAGGCACGAGCGGTATCCGTGGTGTGACTGCACTTTGCCCGCTGCGGGCATGCCCGGGCCATGGCCGCTGTTGAGCCTGGGGACGGCGTTTCGAAACGCGCTGGCCGAAAGGACAGGCCATGCCAGGTCCCGGTGAACTCCCCGCACCGCAGCCGGCCGGCATCATCGGCCGGGACGCCGGGCTGGCCCGGGTGCGCGCACTGGTGGATCCGGTCCCGCAGGCAAGCCAGGTTCTGCTGGTCACCGGCGAGGCCGGGATGGGCAAGACCGTGCTGCTGGCGGACGCCGCCGAACGGGCCCGGTCGGCGGGCATGCTGGTGCTGTCGGTCACCGGGCGGGAATCGGAGTCCAGGCTCGCGTTCGCCGGGCTGCATCAGCTCCTGCGGCCGGTGCTGTCCAGCGCCGCCGGCCTGCCAGGCCGGCAGGCCCAGGCCCTGTCCGGGGCGCTCGGTCTTTCTGCGGACCCTGTTGCTCCGGACCCGCTGCTGACCGGGGCCGCCGTCCTGACCTTGCTCTCGGATCTGTCCGAACAGTCCCCGGTCCTGGTGGTCGCCGACGACGCCCACTGGCTCGACCGCAGCTCGCTGGACGCGCTGGCCTTCGCCGGCAGCCGCCTGGACGCCGAGCGGGTCGTGCTGCTGGTGGGGGTCCGGGGGCAGGCCCCGCCCCCCGGCATTGACCGCGGTTTTCCCGAGCTGCATCTTGAGCCGCTGTCCGCGGCGGACGCCGGCCGCCTGCTGGACGGCCAGCCGCGCCCGCCCCGCGGCCGGGCGCGAGCCCAGGTACTCGCCCAGGCCGCCGGCAATCCCATGGCACTGATCGAGCTGGCCAAGGTGATCGCCGACGATCCCGCCGCCAGCCGCCGCTGGGCCGCCGAGCCGCTTCCCCTGACCGACCGGCTGAGCGCCGTCCTCACCGCCCGGTTCGCCGCCCTGCCGGAGCAGACGCAAGCCGCGCTGCTGCTGGCCGCGGTGGCCGACGGCCCGGACCTGAGCGCGGCAGCCACGGCTGTTTCCGGGCCAGACGCGCGGGCGCTGACGCCTGCCGAGCAACTGGGCCTGGTCAAGGTAGACCGGACGGGCCTGCAGTTCTCCCATCCCCTCGTCCGCTCGGCCATCTACCACTCTGCGCCCTTCGCGCAGCGGGCCGCAGCGCACCGCGAGCTAGCCGAGGCCCTGCACGACCGGCCCGACCGGCGCGCCTGGCACCTGGCCGCCGCGGCCCTGCAACCGGACGAGCACGTCGCTTCGATGCTGGAGGCCACCGCTGTCCAGGCGCAGCGCCGCGGCGGCGCGGCCGCCGCAGCGCTGGCCATGGAACGCGCGGCCGAGCTCAGCCCCGACCCCGAAGACCAGGCACGGCGGCTGGTAGCGGCCGCTTCGGCCGCCGTTCCGACCGGCCGGGGGGACTGGGTGCAGGAGCTCGCCACCCACGCCCTCGCGGTCACCGCCGACCCCGAGCTGCGGCTGACCGCTCGCGGCATTGCCGGCTGGACGATGGCCTGGTCGGGCCGGCGCACGGCCGCGCTGTCGGCGCTCATCTCCGTCGCCGAAGAGGCATCGCGTGACCAGCCGGCCCTCGCCTGGGACGCGCTCGGGAGCGCCGCCACGGTCGCCTACCAGTCCGGAACGCCCGCCAGCCACCAGGCCGTCAGCCGCGCCCTCGGCCTGCTGGAACGCCGGGGTCCGCCGCCTCCCGGCCGGGCCCAGGGCATTGATGTCAACGTGCTGAGACTCTGGGTACGCGCCAGCGCCGACCCGATCGGCAGCAGAAACCAGCTCCTCCCGTACCTGCGCAAGATCGCCAGCTCGCCCATCGAAGAGCCCTCTTTGTGGCGAGTAGGTTCCGCCGCGTGGCTGCTGGACGAATCCGACCTGGCGGTTCGCATGCTGCAAGACGTCATGCAGCGGCTCCGGGCTCCCGGCGTACGGGGCACTAGCGGCGGGGGCCTGACCGTGCTCGGGTGGGCCTACATCGACACCGGGCGCTGGGACGAGGCGCTGGACGTCGCCGCCGAGGCCGCCGGCACGGCCGAGGCGAACCAGATGGACATCGTCGCCGCGTCCGCTGACGTGATCACCGCCACCGTCCTGGCCCTGCGCGGCGACTCCGCCGCGGCACGCCGGCATGCGGCCAGGGCGCTCGCTGCCATTGATCCGGCCGAATGCGGGCTGGTTGCCGCCCGGGCCCGGCGTGCCCTCGGCGTCGCGGCTCTGGCCGACGGCAGCTACCTCCAAGCGTTCACCCAGCTCCGCGGGCTGTTCAGCGAGGACGGCACGTCGCTGCACAACTACGCCTCCTACCTGGGCGTGGCAGATCTCGCCGCTGCCGCGGTCCGCGCCGACCGGCGGATGGAAGGGTGCGATGTCATCGAGCAGGCACTCAGCCGCCTCGCCGGGACAGCTTCTCCCCGGCTGGAGCAGCTCATCGCCCGGGCCCGGGGCATCCTCGCCGGCCTGGGCGGGGCCGAAGCCCATTTCGGCACGGCGCTTGCCGACCCCGCCGGGGACCAGTGGCCCTTCGAGCGGGCGCAGCTTCGGCTCGAATACGGCGAATGGCTGCGGCGGGGCCGCCGGATCAACGACGCCAAGCCCGTCCTGACCGAAGCCCTGGGAACCTTCCGGCGGCTAGGAGCCCAGTCATGGGCGCAGCGGGCGCAGGCAGAGCTGAGAGCGGCCGGGGTGGCCGTCACCGGCGCGCCCGCCGAACGTGACGCCCTAGGGGAACTGACGCCCCAGCAGCGCCAGATCGTCCGCCTGGCCAGCGATGGCCTGACCGACCGCGAGATCGGCGACCGGCTGTTCCTCTCCCCGCGCACGGTCAGCTCGCACCTGTACCGGTCCTATCCCAAGCTGGGGGTAGCCAGCCGCCACCAGCTGCGCGACATGATCGCCGGCGCCAGCACGCCACCGCCAGCACACGAAAACGCCGAAAGCCGGACTCCCCTTCAGCCTCGATTCCCGGGACGGTAATTCAGTTGAGGCCAAGCTTCTTGCGGGGCAGTGCCTGAGGGCGCAACCTGGTCAGATGCGAGCAGTTGCCCGGCAGGCCACTGGCGGACCTCAACTGGCCCGGCACGCCGGGCCGCGGGCGCGAGACGACCAGCGCCTGGCCGCCTGGGCCTGCCCACAGCACGGACTGCAGGTCCACCTCCTGCGGGCCGTCGGCCGGAACTGAGCAGCGGAGAACTGGTCCTCACACAAGATCGGTTGTCCGGCGCGGGCGGAGAACTCGGTGATCCCCTGCGGGGTGACGGTGACGATCCTGGTGCCGTCGGGGGTGAGGAGCGTGTTGAGGCCGAAGTCCGCCCGGCTCGGGAAGGTGAGGACGATCTTGGAGGACGCCAGGCTGGTGCCGGCGCGGTGGTGTCGAGCAGCCGGATGTTCGTGGCCCCCGGGCCAAGCCCCGGTAGGCGCCAAGCGCGTGCGCTGCCAGCGCGATCGTGATCGCGGCCGCGGCGATAGTCCGGGCCAGTGGGTCAGCCCGCAGCACGCGGACGCACCGCCGCACGAGTATCCCTGTGAGCACGATCGCGGCCAGGGTGCCAGCGACCGCGGCTAGCCCGTGAATGCTGGTGCTCGGCCGGCCTGGTCTCGCTTTGTGGGGAGAGCGAACATGTGATCGACTTGCGTAGAGCCGGGCGGTTAGGATCATGGGTAAGCGGCCCGCATGAGCGGGGCGGTTACGCTTGGCGGGGGCCGATGGCGAGTAACCGGCGTCATCTCCAGGTGCCTGGGATGCAGGGTCGCGGGCCGAGTATGGCGGTTAGCGATCTGCCCGTTCGGAGCCTGCCCGCGCAGCTGACGTCGTTCGTTGGCAGGAGGCGTGAGCTCCGCGATCTGGCGGGCCTCCTGACGAGCCGGCGGCTTATCACGCTGACTGGAGTCGGCGGAGTCGGTAAGACGCGGCTGGCTCTGCAGGTGGCTGAACGGGTGCGGCGGGGCTTTGCGGGAGCGGTCGGTTTCGCCGACCTTGCCGCGGCCACCGACCCGGCGGAGCTGCCCTCCCTCGTGCAAGCTGCGCTGGGCTTGCGGGGCCGCCAGGCGGGCTCACCGGCGGAGGTTCTGGCGGCAGGGATTGGTCAGCGCCGGGTGCTGCTTGTTTTGGACAACTGCGAGCATGTTGCTTTGGCGTGCGGCGAGCTGGTGGAAGAACTGCTGGCTGTCTGTGGGTCACTGGTTGTGCTGGCGACCAGTCGTGAACCGCTGGGTGTCGCAGGTGAGAACTGCCAGCGGGTGGATCCGCTGCCGGCCACCGAGGCGGTGCAGTTGCTGTGCGAGCGCACCGCGCGGGACGCGCCTGGCGCGATGGATTTGCACTCGCACCTGCCGCAGGAGCAGGCACAAAGGCCAGGGCACATCCCCGGCGCGACGAACATCCCATGGGCCCGGGCGGTGAACCCGGACACCGGCGAGTTCCTCCCCGAAGACCAGCTGCGCGCCCTCTACGCCGGGCAGGGGATCGACCCGGGCGGCGGGGTGGTGGCCTACTGCCGGATCGGGGAACGGAGCGCGCACACCTGGTTCGTGCTCCACGAACTGCTCGGCTACCCGCGGGTGCGCAACTACGACGGCTCCTGGACCGAGTGGGGGTCGATGGTCGGTGTGCCCATCGAACGATGACATCCTCGCGTTTTCCCCCGTCTTGCGCGAGCCGGCTGCCAGCGGGGCCTCCGTCGACGAGCAGGTCGCGGAGCTGGCGAGACGATATTCCGAGCGGGCCGAGGCCTACGACCGCCTATGGAGCCCCGTGCTGCAGTCGGTGGCCCGGCGGCTGCTTGAGCACCTGGCCCTCGCCCGGGCGGCGGATGTGCTTGACGTGGGAACCGGTGCGGGCGCGCTGTTGCCGCTGATCCGCCAGGCCGCGCCGCGTGCCAGGGTGCTGGGGATCGACAACGCCGAGGGCATGCTCCGGCTTGCTCGAGGTCGGCATCCGGGGCCGCTGGCACAGATGAACGTAGAGCGAATCGGGCTTCCCAGCGGCCGTTTCGACATCGCCGTCATCGCGTTCGTGCTCTTTCACCTTGCTTGCCCTGACCGGTGCCTCACAGAGGTATGCCGCGTGCTGAGACCGGGCGGAATGGCGGGCACGGCCACGTGGGGCGCCGAGCGCTGGCCCGCTGCCGACGACATTTGGGACCGGGAGCTGACCCGCGCCGGCGCGGCCACTTACACGCTGCCAGCCGTGCAAAACCGCAGCTGCTGTGACAGCGAGCCCAAGGTCAGAAAGCTCTTGCACGCCGCCGGGTTCAAATCGGTCCGCACCTGGCAGGAGCGGCTCGTGTACCGCTGGCCAGCGCCCAGCCACTTCGAGTACCAGATGCTGGTGACGTCGCGTGCCCGGCTTGAGTCTCTCGGCACACCCGCGCGCGCGGAGTGTCTGCGGCGCATCAGGAGGCGGCTGGCTGACGCCGCCGAGGACGACTACGTCTACACGGGCGAGGTCATTTGCGCTGTGGCCAGCAAGCCTGGACCGCCAGGGCGGACGTGAGATGACTACCTGGCAGATTCCCGAGCCCCTGGCGGTCGGCTGGCCGATGCGGACGCCGGAATCAGCGAAGGTCACCGCTGGCGTCCTCGATGACGGCCGGTTCCGCCAGACGGTCGAGCACGCGCCGCTGCCCCGTGTCACGGCCGCGATGTGCCTGTGGTATCTGGAGCGCCTGGACCGGGTGCTCACCTGGCAGAACCACACCGCTATTGGCTACCGGTTCTGGCATCCCCGCGACCACATTTTCTTCGCCCGGCACGGGCGTTCGGCCCGGGCGGCCGGTGGCACATCGTGGAGGCCTTCGGCGCCGACCGCCACTTCCTCCTCGACCAGGTCTTCCATGTCACCCGGCTCGGCGACGCCGGGTTCACCATGGAGGTCCGGAAGCTCGGCCATCCTGTAGCCGTCATTGAGGAGCGCTGGCAGCCGACACCGGCCGGGCTAGCCTGGACCGTCGAGATGACCGTGGGCAGTACCGCGCCCGGATGGCGCGCGGTCGCCAGGCGCATCGTCCGGCACCGGATGGCGTTCCTTCACAGATGGCGCCAGCACAACGTCGAAGAGGCCAGCAACCTGCCGTACTTCCTGCCCGACCTCTACCAGGGGGGCGGTTAAAGTGATCTTGACCCAGCACTACCTGGCCTGCCTGTCGCACGCCTCCTACGTGATCGGCGATGAGACCACCGGGCGAGCGGTCGTTGTCGATCCCCGCCGCGACGTCGGCGTCTACCTGGACGAGGCCGCGGAACGCGGTTTGCGGATCGAGCGGGTGATCGAGACCCACATCCACGCCGATTTCCTGAGCGGCCACCTGGAGCTCGCCGACCGGACCGGCACAGTCATCTGCTACGGGGCGGGCGCCGACGTGGGCTTCCCCATCGAGCCCTTGCAGGACGGGCAGCGCCTGTCCCTGGGGGAGGTGACCCTGGAGATTCTTGCCACACCGGGCCACACGCCCGAGTCGATCTGCGTGGTCGTCTGGGAGCACCCCGACGACCCAACACCGCACGGCGTGCTGACCGGGGACACCCTGTTCGTGGGGGACGTGGGACGCCCCGACCTGCTGGCCGCCACAGACCCGGATCTGTGCGCCGATGCGCTGGCGCGGCAGTTGTACCGGTCGCTGCATAGCCCGGCGAGTGGTCGGCCGGGCACGCGCCCCAGGCGACCTTGATCCCGATGGGCGAGGTCCACAGGCGCGGGGACGAGCTTCCCCGGGACACGCGCATCGTGGTGGTGTGCCGGTCCGGCGGCCGCTCCGCTGCCATCACCGACGCGCTTCGCGCCCACAGTTTCGACGCCGTCAACCTGGCCGGCGGCATGTGCGCCTGGGCCGCGGCCGGCCTGCCGGTCCTCGCCCAGGCGGCGCCGGCCGCCGCGCCCCAGGACGACCAGGGCCACGCCCCGGCGCAGGGTATGGTGGTGCACCGCGCCGACCCACTCAACTGCGAAACCTCCATTCCCGCGCTCATCGGCGGGGTGGTCATGCCCACCGCGCGCTTCTACGTGCGCAACCACTTCCGGGCACCGGCGATCGACGCCTCCGCCTGGCGGCTCGAGGTGACCGGCCTGGTCGAACGCCCGCTCGCGCTCGGCCTTCACGAGCTGTCCCGCATGCCCGCCAAAAGCCGGGTCGTGACCCTTGAATGCGCGGGAAACGGGCGCTACGCCCTGGACCCGCCCGCCGACGGCGAGCCCTGGCGGCTGGGAGCGGTCAGCACCGCCGAATGGACCGGCGTTTCTCTCGCCGAGGTCCTCGACCAGGCTCGCGCCATGCCAGCGGCCCGGGAAGTGGTTTTCCGCGGCGCCGACCATGGCGTGGTGGCGGGACGGCCAGGCGAGATCCACTTTGAGCGCAGCCTTGCCCTCGACACCGCCCGCGACAGCCAAGCCCTGCTGGCCTACTCAATGAACGGCGAGGCCCTTCCCCTCCAGCACGGCTACCCGCTGCGCTTGGTCGTGCCCGGCCGGTACGGCGTGGCCTCGGTCAAGTGGCTCACCACCATCAAACTGGCCGACCGCCCCTTCGACGGCTACTTCCAAACAGACACGTACTGGTACGAGCACGACGGGAACCGCCGGGAGCCCGTCACCCTGCAGCGGGTCAGGGCCCTGGTCACAGACCCCGGCGACGGGGAGGAACTGCCTCCCGGCGAGACCACCGTGCGCGGCGTCGCCTGGTCGGGCGCGGCGCCCATCGCCGATGTCGAGGTCAGCATCAACCACGGGCCCTGGCAGCAAGCCCGCCTGATCGGCGACCACCACCGGCACGGCTGGCAATGGTGGGAACTTTTCACCAACCTCACCCAGCCCGGCACCAACTCCATCCGGGCCAAGGCCACCGACCTCACCGGCCACACCCAGCCCGCCCGGCCCCCATGGAACCGGCACGGCTACGGCAACAACGCCATGCAAGAGGTGCTCGTCCAGGTCGCGCCGTAACCAACCACAGGCAGAACGCCCGCACCGCCCGCCCGCCAACCATGCCCGTGGCGCTGCGGACCACGGCGCACTCACCGGCCCAGTCGGATCGGCACCGGTGACCGGCCCGGGATCCCGCCGCCGACACCCTCGGTGCGGCGAAGCCAAAGGCCCCTGGTGCCAGCAGCCCAGTGCCCCGTCCCAGCAGACACCGAACAGCCTGTTCGGCACGTCCGGACCAACCAACTCATTGATCACCACAGTCGTGCATTAGGCGGATCCGGCATCTCAAGAGTTCGCTCGGTGTCTGACTGGGCGTGAGGCACGGGGGTGTTGCGCCTAGCTGAGGGCGCCGCTGTTTACATGCGTCGTCGTGCCGCGCGGGAGGTGCCAGGCTGAGGGCATGGCGCCTGAAAGCCAGCCACACCACGAGATCGCCCTTACCCGGCTCCGCGCGGTGCTCGACCGGGTGATCCACGACGGCACGGCAACAGCTCGCACCGACGGCAGCGTCCACCATGTGTTTCCGGTTGCGGTCGGACCGGCCGAAGGCGGGGCCATCCGGTCCTGGGTGATCCGCGAACATGCAGCCCGCACGGTCGAGGTCGGCCTGGGCTATGGCATCTCGGCTCTGTTTGCCTGCGAGGGCCTTCTCACAGCAGGCGGGCCGGGCATGCGTCATGTCGTCACCGACCCGCACCAGGACACCAGGTTCGCTGCCCTGGGCCTGCAGACCCTGGGCGAGGCCGGAGTCGCCGGGCTGGTGGAGTTCCACTCCGAGGAGTCGCAGATCGTGCTGCCCCGGTTGCTGGCCCAGGGCCGCAGATTCGACATGGCCATCGTGGACGGCAACCACCGATTCGACGCCGTGTTCGTGGACCTGTACTACCTGGGGCGGCTGTTGCGTGCGGGCGGGATCGTGTTCCTCGACGACTACCAGCTGCCCGGTGTCGCACGCGCCGCCTCATTCTTCACCGCCAACCTCGGCTGGGGAGTCGAGGAGACAGGCAGCACCGGCGATCGCCACCACTGGGCCGTGCTCCGCACCAGCACTGGCCCCGACACCCGGCCATTCGACTACCTCGCCAACTTCTGAGGCGGTTCTGCCCTACCGTCGGGGTATGGCTGCCAGGACAAGGCCCACCCCCGAGGACGCGGCCGCCGCCCGCCGGCTCCTGCTCGACGGGCTGGCGCGCGGCGCAGACGTCTTCGAGCTGCTGAGCGAGCTTGCGCCGCTGCACCCGCGCGACAACACCTTCCCCGGCGAGGTCCTGCTCCGCCTCGCCGCCGACGCGCTGGACTGGTGCGGGGCCAGCCGCGCTGACCCACTGGACCTGGAGGGGATCCGGGAGCGGTTCCTGCCCGAATGCGCACCCCGCGGCCGCCAAAACGAGAAGCTCCAGTACGCGGTCCTCGTCGCGGCCGCGCTGCGCGGCGGGACCGACCCGGGCCTGCTCGACGAGGTCGCGTGGTGGCAGACCGACGACTTCTGGCAGTACGCCCCGGCTCGGGCGGCGGCAGGCCGGCCCGCTCCCGCAGGTGCCGGTGCCGGTCGGGCACCATCACCGCCAACCGCATCCAGCCCGCAGACGGCCTGCCCCGCTTCACCCTGATCACGACGCCCACGCCCGTGCGGCAGCGGGCCTTCGAACTTCTCGGCGTCTCCCATCGCCTGGGCCACATGTAGTCAGCCAGCGCAGCACTCTGACCGCGTTTCCGCAGGCAGACCACCATGACCCGCGAACCGCTGGGGCGAACTTCGGCCTAGCGCGTAGATGCCTGCTGCCGTGCCAATCGGCGGTGCGCTGTTTTACTGAGGGGGTCGCCAGGCGGTGCTGATAGGCGTACCGGGCGGCTTGGGCGCTATCCCCACGTGGCGTTCGTCACCTGGTTGGGGGGGACAGCGACTGTCGTCGCGACGGAGCCGTCGGGTTCCAGCACCGTGTAGTCGCCGGCAGGCAGGCTCGGGAACACTGCCGCGTAGACTGTGCCTTCCCGGCCCACCCGCGGCAGGACCCAGACGTGTGTGCGCCGCGACAGGTCCGAAGCTGGGTGGATCTCGGGAACCCGGCATTGTCGCCACCGCTGACGCCCAAGATGTTGGCTGACGAGGGCGAAGCAGGGCCGATCGCCACGTTCAACCGCAGCAGGTCTGCCTTGGTGGCCCCAGTGAAGTTCTGGAAGCCGGCGAACACCCCCAGCCGGTACGCCGGTGAGGAGAACCGCGTCGAGGTCGGGCCGAGTGTTCGAGGGGTTCGCGGTGTACGCCGCAATGTTTGCGAAGGCGCCCGGGTAGAGCACGTTGAGCAGCGCCGCGAGCGACGGATGGTCGTAGAAGGGCCCGAACTGAGCGTCATCCACCGGCGCCTGCGTGTTCCAGTGGTCCTTCTGGCCCATCGGGATGATGACCTCGTTGATGACGGGCATACCCAGACGGGACACCTGGACCCACGGCCCCGCCTCGCTGATCGGGTTGCCGAAGATCAGGGCCTTCCTGCGGCTCGCCGTCGTCCAGACGCCGATGGTCGAGTCGGCCGCCTTGTAGTTCGCCGGCTTCGTGCCGTCGCTGGTGAGGTCCGTGATCGGCACCTGGATCTCGATGCTGTGGACGTTCAGGCCGGCGAGGGTGTTGATGCCGGCCATCGCTGACAGGCCCTTGACAAGGAAGTCGGGCTGGAACGGACGGAGGTCACCGAGGTCGAAAACGGACCCGAGGTCGAGGTAGAAAAGGTCCGCGCGCTGACCGGCGAAGACCTGGCGGCCAGCCTCGCGTCTCTGCCAGCCGGTGGATCTCACATATGGCCAGGTCAGACCGAGTGGGGCGCCAGGGGCTCGAACCCTGAACCAACGGATTAAAAGAGGACCGCTGCGGCGCTCCGAATGCTCCACCTGCACGGATATCCCGTCCATGTGCCCGGAAAGCACACATTGCACAGGGACACGACCGGTGCTCGTTCCACAAGTCGTTCCACGGCCACCGGACCCAAGATCGCCTCATCGCTACCGAAAGTAGCCGAGGAGGCTCCGGGTTTCGTGGCGAGCCGCAGCCGTGATCTTGGTGTAGAGACGGCCCACGGCCCGCAAGGCGGCCTTGTCATAAGCACACTTCCAAGCCTGCACATCTAACATCGGTGTCCGGGTCCGATCAGGCAGGGTCCGCGGCCTGGCCGAGGGCTTCTGGCGATGCCTGATGAACGCATCCGTACGTAGGTGAGACTACGGATGAGACTACACAACTGATCAAGATAGGCACGTCGCCGTGGCGCGCGGCCTGCTGTGGGCACCCCGACACGCAGCGACGATTGATGGGGCACATGGAGGACACGTAGATCAGTCATGAAGGCAGGAACGCAGTGGGCGACAACGACATGAACGGTCCCGGAGTTCACGAGGACGCAGCGTCGCGACCGCTGATGGACGGGCGCACAGATGACGCGAAGGTTCTCGCCATCCTCGCGTTGGCCTCGGCGATCAACCGACCGGCGGCCGCGCAGGAGGCCATCGCGAATTCTTAAGGGACCTCCGGGCATATGCACTCGCATCTACTACGGCATCGGGCACTCGCCGTTTACCGCCGACTACGCCCGCAGCGTCAAGGTCCAGCCTGCCTGGCCTGTTGCTCCCTAGGCCGTCAGAATACCAAGGTTAATTAGTCGGTATCCCATTGCTTCAGCACTCACGTCGAAGATCCTGGCCAGCTCAGTGATCAAGGTTTCGCGTGTAATTTGACTGTCAGCTCTCACCAATTTAAGGACATGATCGAAGACTATATTTTCAGGCATTAGAAGTGCGGCGGCAAAGGTATTGGCTTCTATTTCTTCTACATCAGTGCCCATGCTTGACAAATCATTCCGCAAATCAACCCGGAGAACTGCCTGATCAACAATTATCTTGCCTTCGTGCAAAAGAAGATGCCCAAGTTCATGCGCGACGGTAAACCGTTGCCTTCGCCGACTTGTCTGTGTGTTAAGACCTATGATTCGCCGACTTCCGTCACGCAAAGCGAATCCTGACTCCGGCCCCTCGAACCGGTGCCGGACGATCTCTATGCCCTGAGAGTGAGCTATCTCCTCGACCCTGATCGGAGGATGAGTTATTTCATGATCGCGTATAATTTGGCGAGCAGTGTCGCGAGCCCTATCGCGGGCTTTGTCTCGCATGCGGTCCTGAGCGAGGTTCACCATCGCAAATTAATCCTCATCATTATCATCTGCACCCAAACGTGCGACGGCGCCGCGCACGAAGCTTTGCATGGTTTCTGGGGAATCCGCTAGTTCTTCTTGAAGATCACTGATAATAGACACCCTATGAGACTGTGATCTTTCGGGAAGAAGTTCGCAGGTGTCTTTGTTGAGCGAGTGAGCAATCGCGGCGAAGAGATGCAAAGCGATCCGCTGTCTACCCGCTTCTAGGTTTGCCACAGATGATCGAGTAAGTCCGACTTTGTTCGCCAGGAACTCCTGACTTATTTCTGCTGCCAGCCTAGCGGAGCGCACCTTCGAGCCTACGAGGGCATAGAAATCCTCGATCCCGGCATCTTCGACGTCGGGCACCATGCGCCTCCCTTACGTACGTACCCATACTAGACCAGCTACCGTTTGCAGTGCAAACGGGGACCGACATTATACGGTCGGTGCGGGGAGGGGTACAGGGTCGTGAGCTGGGCCTGTACTCGGTTTGACCCGCCTTCCGGGAGGCCGATAAGGTGTTCGCGTTGCTGACGGTGCGCAGCCCTCCGTGACAGCAGATCGCCGCGGAGGTCAGCTGCCCCGTACAAGCATCTGTCGTTGCCCGTACCGGGCGGCGGCAAGACGAGAGGCCCCAGGCATAGCAGAGCGAAGGGCCTCTCGTATCCACCGCGGCTCTCAGAGCCGACTAGTAAACAAGGAGAGACTACAGTGCAGTTCTCCGAGCATGGCAAGAGTCAGCCGCCACAAGGCCTGACCCGACCGGCCCGCGCACTTGTGGGCTGGATGCCTCAAGAGCAGGGAGAGATGGTGCTGCAAGGCAACACCATCGGCAATGAGGTGACCGCCGAGCAGCGCGAGGTGGCTCGGCAGGCGAGGGAATCGGTGGCAGCCCGGTCGGCCGGGCTTGATCAGGACGACCTGATCTCGGAGCCCCCAAGCCAGCTAGATGAGCACATCGCGCGGCTTCGGAAAAGCGAGTCAGCTACGGCTTTCTTCCGCGAGGGCTGGCGTGTTCAGGTCGTGGACCTTCCTCGCGTCTGTGCCTTCCAGCCCTCGATCTTCACGGACAGTGCGGCAGAACGTGTGATGGACATCAAGCACGACGACCTTGCTGGCATCGCGGCGGTCAGCTTGCCAGCCGAGTCGCCGGAGCCGCCGAGAGTGCAGTTCGACCAAGGGCGGCAGGCATACATGGTGCTGTCGCCCAACCCGAACCTGCGGATCGTCGGACAGTTCGGCGGGCCAGTTCCGGACCAGCCCGGCGCTGCCGCCCTCGGCTTCATCGTGCGGGTGATGCCATCGCCCATGCAGGTGATCCGTTTCCGGGGCCGCTACATCCTTCGCGATGGCTATCACCGCGCCCTGGGACTGCTAGATCAAGGCATCACGCAGGTACCGGTGTTCACGCGCACGATGGAGACCATCGAGCAGGTTGCCCTGCCTGGCATGCTGCCTCAGGACGCCTACCTCGGAGAGCGACCGCCGCTCCTGCGCGATTACCGCGACGACACCGTGGCGCGCGATGTCCGGCTACCAGCCGTGCAGCGCATGATCGTGATCCAGGGCAACGAACTAAGCCCTGGCGGCTGAGGGCTCCCTCTCGTTGGTCAGGCAGCCAGCCACAGCAGCAAGTGAGACTTGAACTGAGACTGGCAGGAACGCGGGGCCGGTCGCATGCACAGATCGGTCCCGCGGTTTTCCTGGTCGACGCGGCGGAGGATAGGAGATTCGAACTCCTGAGGGGTTGCCCCAACACGCTTTCCAACAATGCTGACCAGCGTTCACCAATGGCCGCCACCGTCCGTGACCTGCCCGAACACGACCGGGGCGGTCGCTGGTGAACGGCGCCGAACGGAGGTGAATGAGACAGAAACTGAGACAGGAGGCCAGGCGGCCCTCAACGGAGCAGCACGTCTGAGGAGCGACGCCCGGTGAGCGTCGAGGCGATCTCCTGGGCGCTCAACCTGGCCCCGATTCCGGCCGACCGGGGCGGGCAGCCGTCCAGCGCGTGCAAGTACCTATTGACTGAACTACCTGGGGTGTTTTCGCAGTTCAGGGGACGTGTATGCGGCTGCTCGCCTAGGGTTCGTCGTCATGGCTGGATACGGGGGGCAGCCGCGGGACCTG
>Ga0207646_10000302_pt1 | contig 67008 bp, 71 predicted proteins | sample KBSK5502metaG_FD_184343 | JGI IMG/M metagenome (GOLD analysis project Ga0207646, IMG submission 184343) | Corn, switchgrass and miscanthus rhizosphere microbial communities from Kellogg Biological Station, Michigan, USA - KBS K5-50-2 metaG... | ecosystem: Host-associated > Plants > Roots >... | reverse complement strand
CGAGAAGATCGACAAGAAGATCGAAACGATCACCTGGGATCCGATCGCCGCCGCGAAGTCCGGCTACAAGCACTTCCTGCTCAAGGAGATCAACGAGCAGCCGCGCGCGATCTCGGACACGCTCCTCGGTCGCGTCGACCGATCGAGCGGGCGCGTCGTGTTCGACGACAACCTCAAGATGGACGACGCTTTCGTGCGCGGGATCCCGCGCGTCAGTTTCGTCGCCTGCGGCACCGCGTCGTACGCGGCGCTCGTCGGTAAGTACCTCATCGAGCGACTCGCGCGCATCCCGTGCGACGTGGAGATCGCGAGCGAATATCGCTACCGACAGCCGGCCGTCACGAAGGGCCAGCTCGTCCTGGCGGTGACGCAGTCCGGTGAGACGGTCGACACGCTCGCGGCGATGGAGGAGGCGAAGAAGCAGGGCGCCCGGCTTCTCTCAGTCGTGAACGTGGTCGGCAGCCAGGCGAGTCGCGTCGCCGACGACGTGATCTATCTTCACGCGGGACCGGAGATCAGCGTCGCGTCGACGAAGGCGTACGCCGCGATGCTCGTCGACCTCTACCTCTTCGCGATCTTCCTCGGGCAGCGCCGCGGGACCATCGACGCGGAGCGGTCGCGGAAGCTGCTCGCGGAGGCTTTTCATCTGCCGACGCTTGTGGACGCGGTGCTCCAGGAGGAGCCAAAGGTCCGCGCGCTCGCGTATCGGTACCACGCGGCGCGCAACTTTCTCTTCCTCGGCCGCGGCGTGAACTACCCGACGGCGCTCGAGGGCGCGCTGAAGCTCAAGGAGCTCTCGTACATCCACGCGGAGGGCACCGCGGCCGGCGAGATGAAGCACGGCACGAACGCGCTGATCGATGAAGACCTGCCCGTCGTCGCGATCGCCCTCAAAGACGCCGTCTACAAGAAGATCCGCAGCAATATGGAAGAAGTCCGCGCGCGGGCCGGCGTCGTGATCGCGATCGCGACGGACGGCGACGACGAGATCGTCGGCAAGGCAGACGAGATCATTCGGATCCCGCCGGTGGAGGAGCTGCTGTCACCGGTGCTCGCCGTCGTGCCGCTTCAGCTTCTCGCGTACCACATTGCGGATCGGCGTGGCAACGATGTCGATCAGCCTCGAAACCTTGCGAAGGCAGTCACGGTCGAATGAGCCGCGCGCCGGGCGCACCGCGGGTCCTGTCCCGGGGTCGGGGTCGCGCGCTCGCCTGCCGGTCCGCTTCCCACCATTTGCGACCAGTCGCTCATGACGCGGCCGGCCAACGGCTCGCGCGCAACCCGCTCCCCCGTGCCACCCGCGGTGCGGCGCTCCGCGGACTGGTCTCATGAGTTCGGAAGTTGGCATCGACATCATTGAGACCGACCGCATCCGTAATGTGCTGGAGCGGCACCCCCGCCGATTCTTGGATCGCGTCTACACAGAGTGGGAGCAGATGTACTGCCGCACGAACATCCTGCATCTCTCGGGCCGGTGGGCGGCGAAAGAGGCGGTCTCGAAAGTGCTCGGGCTCGGTGTCCGTGGCGTCGGCTGGCGCGAGATCGAAATCCGCCGCACGCGGGCGGGACAACCGACCGTGACGCTCCACGGCCGAGCGGAGGCGCGGCGAGAGGCTATCGGACTGAAGAGCCCGCTTTCGGTCTCCATCTCGCACATCCGCGATCTCGCAGTCGCGGTGGCCGTAGGACTGCGCTGACTCAGCGGGCGAAGTCAACAACGCTTGACGCTCGCGTCGTCCGCGCAGCGATCAAACCACTGCCCAAGGACGCCGGGAAGGAAACCCGGGGACGCGTCCTCATCGTCGGCGGCTCGCTGCGTTACCCCGGCGCGACCCTCCTGGCGGCTCGCGCGGCGCTGCGGTGCGGGGCCGGCGTCGTCACGATCGCCGCGGCGCGCTCGGTGATCGAGGCGATCGCGGGCGCGGATCCGAATGTCACGTTCTTTCCGCTCGCCGAAGCCCAGGTCGGGGTCGTCTCGGCAGCCGCGGCCGCTCAGGTCTCGACGATCACCAGCGAGCGCACGCGCGTGCTTCTCATCGGACCCGGCCTCGCGCACGCGGCTGGTACCGACGACTTCGTGATCGCGGTCCTCGGAAACGCGCGCTCGGTCGCGACGGTGATCGACGCGGACGGTCTGAACGCACTGGCTCGCACCGAAGCGTGGCGGGATGCCCTCCCGGCGAAGACGATCCTCACTCCGCACGACGGAGAAGCCGCGCGCCTCGCCGGCGGCGTCGTGCCGTCGGGAGCCGCACGCGTCGCCTTCGCCGAACGACACGCGCGCGATTGGCGAGCCGTCGTGGTGCTCAAGGGCCCGGTCACCATCGTGACCGATGGAAAAAAGACGTACGTACACGACCAGCCGAACCCCACGCTCGGTGTTGGCGGTTCGGGCGATGTGTTGGGCGGCGCGATCTCCGCGCTGCTCGCTCGCGGACTCGCGCCGCTGGCCGCGGCGGCGTCCGGAGTCTGGGCGCACGGGCGGGTGGGCGCCCTCCTTGCGAGCGAGACTGGAGAGTCCGGGGTGCTCGCGAGGGAGATCGCGGACGCGCTTCCGCGCGCGCTCCGTGAAATAGTCGAGGGACGATGACCACTTCCGAGGCCATTCGCTCGACCGTTGCTGACATCGACCTCGACGCGATTGCCTCCAACGTCGCGGCGATCCGCGCCCGGTCAAAGGCCGACGTGATCGCCGTGGTGAAGGCCGACGCGTACGGACACGGCGCCGAGGCCGTCTCGGAGACCTGCTTCGAAGCCGGTGCGGTGATGGTCGCCGTAGCCGAGGTCGAGGAGGGCCTCGCCCTTCGCGAAGCCGGCGTCAACGGGCCGATCCTCGTCTTCCTCGGACCGACCGACTCCTCGGAGGTCGCGCACGCCGTCGCTCAAGGCCTCCTCATGGTGGTCTGGGACGTCGAGCGGGCGCGTGCCATCAGCGAGGCGGCGAGCGTCCTTCGCCGGACAGCGCGCGTCCACTTCAAGGTCGACACCGGCCTCACCCGCCTCGGCGCGCCCATAACTGAGGCCGCGACGCGGTATCGCGCGATCGCGTCGATGCCCCACATCGAGATCGATGGAATCTTTACCCACTTCGCAACCGCGGACGATCCCGACCCATCGAACGACCGGGCGCAGTTCGAGAGATTTCGCGAGGTACTGAGCACCATCGCGGACCGTCCGCGCCTCGTGCATGCCGCGGCGAGCGCGGGCGTCGCGGCATTCGGACCGCTCGACGGGATGAGCGCGGTACGCACGGGCCTTTCGATCTACGGACTGCACGCCGCACCGCATCTCGCGAGCACGCTCCCGCTCCGGCCGGCGCTGAGCTGGCGGTCACGCCTGCACCGAATGGCGAGCGTTCCGGCGGGCACGGGGGTGTCCTACGGTCACGAGTACCGGCTTCCGCGTGACGGGCGGATCGCCACGGTGCCCGTCGGGTATGGCGACGGGCTCCCGCGCATTGCCGGGAAACGGGGCGCCGTCCTGTTGCGCGGTCGGCGCGTCGGCTTCGCGGGCCGGATCTGCATGGACCTCGTGATGCTCGATGTGACCGACATCTCCGACGCGCGAGAGGGCGATGAGATCGTGCTCATCGGGGCGCAGGCCGGTGCAACGCAGACGGCCGAGGATCTCGCGGAAGCGTGCGGCACGATCAACTACGAGATCATCACCGCCATCCGGCGACGTGTTCCTCGGCGATATTTCCGGGGAGGCAAGATCGTCGCCACCCGAACGCTCGCCGAGGGGTATCACGCGAGGTGATGCGCCGTCGGTGGCCGGCGCTACTCGCGCTGGTCGTGCTCCTGGTTGGGTGCATCCCGCCACAGGCCGCGCCCAGCGCCTCGCCTACGGGATCGGCCGGCACACCGGTGCCGAGCACGCCGACCCCGCTGCCGTCGTCGGCGCTCTCGACGCTCGACATGACCGCGGCCCTGCTGGCGAAGACGCTGCCGTATGCGAACGGCTTCGAGCTCACGCGAACGGTCCGGGGACGGTCCGGCCTGCCGGCGAACGGCTTCGAGCCGGTGCGGACAACGCCGCCGGACGAGAACGTGGGCAGCCAGCACGACTTCTGGACATACGACTTCGCCGCGAAGAAGAACGTCAGGACAACCGCGACGCTCCGGCTCCTCACCGATCACGCGAAGTGGTGGGTCGCGAACGACGCGAGCGTCGACCCCAACGGCCTCCGCACGACGGCAAATAACTTTGAGGGGAAGATCTACCCGACCGACCGGCGGCTTTATGGCGAGGAATGGTCACCGGGGATCGACGCGGACCCGCGCATCAACCTCGTGTTCGCGCGGTTGCCGGGCTCGGCGGCTGGCTACTTCAGCGGCGCCGACGAGGAGCCCGCGTGGGTGAACGAGTTCTCGGCCGAGCGCGAGATGATCTATCTCAACACGCTCGGGGCGCGAGTGGGATCGCCGGATGTGGACCGGATCCTGGCCCATGAGTTCTGCCACATGATCGAGTTCAACACGCGACGACGATCCGCGGTCTGGTTCAACGAGGGCCACGCCGTCCTGTGCGAAAAGGGAAATGGCTTCACGCCGACCGACGGCGAAGCGTACCTTCGCGTTCCGGATACACAGCTGAACGACTGGGCCGACCTCGACACCGCTCGGCCGCACTATGGGCTCGCGTTCATGTTCCTCGACTACCTCCGCCAGTACGCGGGTGGGGAAGATGTCGTTCGCGCGCTGATGCAGAAAGGCATCGACACTCCGGCCGACATCGACACGGTGCTCAAGCAGCGCGGCCAGCTCGGCGTCGAGGAGCAATGGCTCAACTTCGTCGCCGCGAACGAGTTCATCGGAGTCAACGCCGATCGCCCGTACACGTATCCGCAGGGTGCGCCGGCGCGCCAGCCGGCGGCGGTCGTCGTCGGCGATAAAGTCGACGTCGGCGGGACGTTCCAGTCGACGGTGCGCGAGTACTCCGTCAAATACGTCGAGCTGCCGAAGGCGAAGCTGACGCTGAGGTTCGGCGGACCCACCAGCAACCGGCTCATCCCGACCGATCCCCATTCCGGACGCACGTTCTGGTGGTCGGACCGCGGTGACGGGATGGATGCCACGATGACGAAGAGCATCGACCTCCGCTCCGTGACCGACCCGAAGCTCGCGTTCTGGACGTGGTACGGGATCGAGGTCGATTACGACTACGCGTACGTGACGATCTCAGCCGACGGCGGCGCGCACTGGACGCCGCTGCGGACCGAGGCCTCGAGCGTGACCGACCCGAATGGACAAAACCTCGGGAACGGCATCACCGGTTCGTCTAGCGGCGAGACCGCGACCGGGTGGAAGCACCTGACCGCGGATCTTTCGCCCTACGTCGGCAAACAGGTACAGCTCCGCTTCGAATACGTGACCGACGGCAACCTGAACTTCGGCGGCTTCGCGGTCGACGACATCGAAATACCTGGTCTCCCTCTCGACGAAGCCGAAAGCGACAACGGCTGGACCACATCAGGCTTCATCCGCTCGACGAACCTCGTCTCGCAACGCTTCGCCGTGCAGGTCCTCCACTTCACCGGTGACCGCGCGACGGTGGAGCGGCGGAGCGTCGATGGGGGCGACCTCACCTTCGACGTCGACACCTCCAGCGACCGCCGCGCGCTCCTCGCCGTGACCGGATTCGCGGTCCGGACCACCGAGCCGGTCGCTTTCAGCGTCAACGCCGAGAACGGCCCGTGAGCGACGGCGCGCCGCGCCTGCGGCCGGTGCGGTACGGCGTAATCCCGGCCGGCGGCCTCGGAACTCGCTTCCTTCCCATCAGCCGGACTGTGCCGAAGGAGCTCCTCCCGATCATCGACACCCCCGTAATCGAGCTCGTTGTCGCGGAGATGGCGGCGGCGGGGATAACCCGCGTAGTCATCGTGAACGCGCCAGGCAAGGAGTCCCTCGACGCATACTTCCGGCCAAACGAGCGGCTCGAGCGCCGGCTCGCGGTCGAGTTCCGGAAGGAGGACATCGCGCTCCTGAAGCGGCCGGAGCGCCTCGCGACGGTGCGGGTGGTCATCCAGGAGGAACCCAAGGGGAACGGTCACGCCGTCCTTCAGGCGCGGCCGCTCGTCGGCGCGGAGCCCTTCGCGATGCTCTGGGGCGATGACCTCGTCGTGGGGGATTCCCCAGCGATCGGCCAGCTCATCGAGGCCCGGCAGCGCCTCGGAGGGGGCAGCGTCGTCGGCACGATCCGTGTGAGTAAGGAGAAGGCGGCGGCGTACGGGGTGGTCGCGGGGACGCCGGTGGACGAGCGGACCCAGCGCGTCCTCGCGATCGTCGAAAAGCCGAAACCCGAGGATGCCCCGAGCGAGTTTGCGGCCGTCCATGGATACGTGCTCGAGCCGGAGGTTTTCGAGGTGCTCGAGCGCGCCAAACCTGGCCGGAACGGCGAGATCTGGCTGACGGACGCGGTGAGCGAACTCGCGCGCCAAGGAGCTCCCGTATGGGCGGTCGAGCTTCAAGGCACCCGCTACGACACCGGCGACAAGCTCGGCTACGTCAAAGCCTTCATCGACGCCGCCTTACGACGCGAGGACCTCGCCCAGCCCCTCCGTGCGCACCTCAAACAAAGCGGCTGGCGGGCCCCCGGGGAGCGCTAGGACGGCGACCCTCCAGCCCCGCTAGACTCTCCCGGTCCCCTTGTTTTCCAGTCATGGCATCGCCATGGCCAAAAGCGAGTGGACTGGGGAGGCGAGTTGGTGGGGCGTCGGCACGTGCTTTCTGTTTTGCTGCGCCTTGGACGGCTGGTCCTCGTGACGTACGTGGTCGGCTTCGGCACCTGGACGCTTCTGGGTCCAAATCCGGTCGCCCGGTCGACGGCGATCGTCGCCAGTCGGGCTGCCCCGGTGCCGCGGGGGGCAGTCCTTGGCGTCGAGACCGCTCCGCTGACCGTGTCGGTCGACGGGCTCGTCGCGAACGTCCGCACCACGTCTCCGACCATCGCCGATGCGCTTCGCGGGCTCGGCCTCGCGACGGGGGCGGGAGACCGACTCTCGTCGCCGATCGAGGCGCCCGTCCTTCGCGGCCTGCGCCTGGCCCTCGACCGCGGGCTGCCGGTGACCCTCATCGACGGGGGTCAGGAGGTCGCCGCCCGGTCGGTCCGCGGCACCGTCGCCGATCTGCTCGTCGCCGACGGGATCGCCCTCGGGCCGCTCGATCAGATCGACCGACCGCTCGGCGCTTGGCTCTATCCGGGCGACGTCATACGGATCACCCGGATCGCCGACCAGCAGGTGACCGTCCAGGAAGACGTCCCGTTCGCCGTGCGCCTGCAGCCGGATCCGAACCTCGACCGGTTCCGCCAGGTGGTCGTCGCGCCTGGCACTCCCGGGCTCGTCGAGAACACATACCTCGTCCACGTCGTCGACGGACAGGAGACCGCTCGCGTGCTCCTTTCGTCGGGGGAGCTCGCGGCGCCGATCACCGAGGTGCGGCGGGTCGGCACGCGCGTGCCGCCAGGGAGCGCAGAGATCGAGCAGATCATCCGCGACGCCGCCGCCGCGCAGGGCGCCGACCCCGACCAGCTCCTTCGGGTCGCCTACTGCGAGAGCCGGTACAACCCGGGCGCCTACAACGCTTCGGGGGCGTCGGGGCTCTTCCAGTTCTTGCCGAGCACGTGGGCAGCGAACAGCGTCCGTGCGGGCTTCGCAGGCGCGAGCGCGTTCGACCCCGTCGCCGCGGCGAACGTCGCGGCGTGGATGTTCGCGCGGGGCCAGGCAGGCCAGTGGGTCTGCAAGTGACCGTCTAGCCTCCACCCCATGAATCTCGCGGACCCGCGGGCGCTTCGCGACGTCCTCCGCCGGCACGGCGTCCGCGCCGCGACCTCGCTAGGACAGCGCTTTCTCGTTGATCGCGCCGTCCTCGCTGCGATCGTCGACGCCGCCGAGCTCTCGCCAGACGACGACGTGCTCGAGGTCGGGCCTGGGCCGGGTGTACTGACGGCCGCGCTTGCGTCGCGCGTTCGGTCGGTCACGGCGGTCGAGGTCGACCCGCGCATGGTCGCCCTGCTCGTGGAGACCCTTGCCGACCACAAGAACGTCCAGGTCGTCCGGGCGGATGCGCTCAAGGTCGACCTGCTCGGCATCGCAGCCCGACCGATCACCCGCATCGTCGCGAACTTGCCGTATCAAATCACCACGCCCCTTCTCGAGCGATTCCTCGCGGACGATCGCCGGCCGCCGCTCGTCGTCGTCCTGGTCCAGCAGGAGGTCGCGCGGCGCATGGCGGCGACGGAACGCGCCGCACGCGAGCGCGGCTATCTCTCCGTCTTCACCCAGTCGTTTGCGGAGCCCCGGATCGTGCGGCGCGTGCCGGCCCGCGCATTCCGTCCTGCGCCGCGCGTCGATTCCGCCGTCGTCGCACTGCGCACGAGGACGCGGCCGGCGTTCGCGCCGCTCGCGCAGGAGCCGTTCTTGCGCCTCGTCTCCGACGCGTTCCGGCACCGTCGCAAGCAGCTCCGTTCCGCCCTCGGTCACGAAGCCGGACTCGATCGCGAGCGCGCGACGGCGGTGCTCGCGACCGCCGGCATCGCGCCCGATCTCCGACCCGAGACCCTCTCGCTCGACGAATGGGTCGCGCTCGCGCGGGCGATCGGCCTCCCCGAGCAATGAGCCGCGCCGTCATCCTCATGGCGCCCGCGAAAGTGAACCTGACGCTCGAGGTGCTCGGTCGGCGCCCCGACGGCTATCACGAGCTCGCCTCAATCTTCGCGACCGTCGATCTTCGCGATCGCGTGCGCGTTTCTCCATGGCGCGCGCTCGACGTGCGCATCGCTCCCGCGGTCGGCGCGCCCGCCGGCGACGACCTCGCATCGCGCGCCGTGCGCGCGCTCGCGGAAGCGTCGGCGCGGCCCGCGCTCGCGCACGTGCGCGTGCGGAAGCGGATCCCAGTCGCGTCCGGCCTTGGGGGCGGATCGAGCGACGCCGGTGCGGTGCTCCGCGGTCTCGCCCGCGCGTGGCGGCTCGACGGCGTCGATCTCGCGCCCATCGCGGCGCAGGTCGGCTCCGATGTTCCGTTCTTCGTGAGCGGCGCGGCTTATGCGCTCGTCCGCGGTCGCGGTGAACTGGTCGAAGAGCTTCCGGCGCCCGACCCGATATGGATCGCGCTGGTGCAGCTTCCCCAACATGTGTCGACAGCCGAAGTTTTCGCTGCGCACCGCGCGAGACCGTCGAGCGGAGACCGGACCGCCATGCTCGCGAAGGCGTTACGCGATCGCAAGGTGACAGTCGCGCTCATTCGGGAGGCGATCCAGAACGATCTCCGTGATGCAGCCGAGCGCGTCGCACCCGCGATCGCCGAAGCGCGAAACACGGCGGCCGGCATAGGCGTAGATCTCGCCGTATCGGGCAGCGGTCCCTCGCTGTTCACCCTTGGAGATGACCGGGCGCACGCTATTGGCGTCGCGCGTCGGTTGCGTCGCGCGGGTCTGCGCGTGCGCGTCGTGCGCCTCGGTGTCGCTCCGTGAGTGACAAGCGAGCGAGGGCTATCCCCCTACGTTTGACACATGGACCCACGAGGAGAGCTCACCGTCCGGCAGGCCGGTCAACGGGGCGGGAGTTCGACCGCGGACAAGCACGGATCGGCGTTCTATCGCGAGATCGGCCGCCGCGGTGGCCAGGCTCGTAAGGGTCAGCTCGGTCCCGAGGGCTACGCGAAGCTCGGTCGCAAGGGCGGCGAGGCGCGGAAGACACAGCTCGGATCACGCGGCTACGCCGAGCTCGGCCGCAAGGGCGGCGAGGCCCGCAAGACGCAGCTGGGGAGCGAGGGTTACGCGCAGCTCGGTCGCAAAGGCGGACGGCGCGTGGCCGAATTGATCAAGCGGGGCAAGCAGCCCGAGAAATAGAGCACCGCCGCCCTATCCTTTTGGTCGTGTCCTATGGGGCGTGGCCAAGCGGTAAGGCGGCGGACTTTGGATCCGCTATCCCAGGTTCGAATCCTGGCGCCCCAGCCTGAAGCAACACCCTATCGGCGACGCGCCGCTCGCCATCGTGCTTGCGGCGGGCCTCTCGACGCGGATGAAATCCAAGACCCCGAAGGTCCTCCATCCGGTCGCCGGGCGCCCGCTGCTTGGGTACATCCTGAAAACCGTCCGCGAGGTCGGCGCGCGGCCTTTGGTCGTGCTGTCCGAGGAGACCACGGCGGCGCGCGAGCTTCTGGATGAGAGCACGCGAGTCGCGATCCAGGACGTGCCGCGCGGCACCGGCGACGCGGTCCGTGTTGCGCTCGCTGCTGCCAACGGCGACCGTGGCGTCGCCTTCATCGTCTACGGCGACACGCCACTTCTGCGCCCCGAAACGCTCACCCGCATGCGCGCGCTGCTCACCGAGCGCGACGCGGCGCTCGCGCTTCTCGCCGGCACGGTCGGCACCGACAACGCGTACGGGCGCGTCGTGCGCGACGAACGCGGCGATGTCGCTCGCATCGTCGAAACGCGGCTCGCCACGGCCGCGGAGAAACAGCTCCCCGAGTCGAACCTCGGCGCGTACGCGGCGGATCTCGAGTGGCTGCGCGCGGCGGTGGGTCGCTTGCGCCCGAACGAAACCGGGGAGATCTTCCTCACCGATCTCGTGGCCGACGCCAGGCGTGAGGGGAAGCGGATCGCGGTGCATCTCATCGACGATCCCGAGGAGGGCATCGGAGTGAACACCCGTGCCGAGCTCGCGATGGCCGAGGCGGCGATGCGAAAGCGCATCCGCGATCAGCACATGGCCGCCGGTGTCACCTTCCGCGACCCGGATTCGTGCCAGGTCGACAGCGATGTGCGGATCGCGGCCGACGTGGTCATCGAGCGGGGAACCATCCTCGAGGGCAAGACTTCCATCGGCGCGGGCTCGCGTGTGGGTCCGTACGCGGTGCTGCGCGACACGATGGTGGGGGAGCGCTGCAAAGTCGAGAACTCGACGCTCGAGGGCGCGACGCTCGAAGACGATGTGCGCATCGGCCCGTACTCGCATCTGCGCTCGGGCGCATATCTCGAGCGCGGCGTGGAGATGGGCAACTTCGGCGAGGTCAAAAACGCGCGCCTCGGGACCGGCACGAAGATGCACCACTTCAGCTACATCGGCGATGCCGAGGTCGGCCAGCGCGTGAACATCGGCGCGGGGACGATCACGCTGAACTACGACGGCACCAAGAAGAACCGCACAGTGATCGGCGACGACGCCTTCATCGGTTCGGACACGTTGCTGCGCGCGCCTGTCACGGTGGGCGCGGGGGCGACCACCGGTGCCGGCGCGGTCGTGACGAAGGACGTGCCGGAGGGCATGGTCGCGGTCGGAATGCCGGCGCGCGCCATCAAGAAGGCCGACCGCCGCCAGAAGAAGGCGACCTAGTGGACGCGATCGTCGTGGAGCTGCTCCTGCTGGAGCTACTGCTCGTCGCGGTGCTCGCCGTGCTCTCCGCGAGCGAGGCCGCGCTCCACACGATCCGTCGGCCACAGCTGATCGAGGAGCTCGCCGCGCGCGGCCGCCGCGGCCGGCGCGCCGGGACGATGGGCCGAAAGGCGGTCGAGTACCTCGCTTCGATCCAGGTCGCGGAGTTCCTCATCGTCTTCGCGTTCTCGGGCATCTCCGCGGCGTACATCGCACCGCGTCTCTCGGACCTTCTTCGATTCGTCTTCGGCCCTGGCGCGCCCGTCGTGCGCGACGTCGCCGCCGTTGCCGTGACGGTCTCTGCTTTGTGCCTTTTCGCCGTTCTGTTCGGCATCTTCGTCCCGCGCACGATCGGCGCGCGGCACGCCCAGACGGTCCTGCTGATCCTCGTGTGGCCGCTCGAGCTCTTCACCTGGCTCCTGCGACCGCTGGTCGGGGTCCTCTTCGCCCTGACGCGCCTGTTCACGAGACCGTTCGGCGGCAATCCGCAGTCGAGCGCGCTGGTCACCGAGGACGAGATCAAGTCGCTCGTCGAGGCGGGACAGGCGCAGGGCGTGGTGCAGGAGCGCGAGCAGCGGATGATCGCCTCGATCTTCGCGATAGCCGAGAAGCCGGTCCACGAGGTCATGGTCCCGCGTACGGACATCGTCGCGATCGACGTGGAGACGCCAGCCGAGGAGATCCTCAAGATCATCACGACCATCGGACACTCGCGGATCCCGGTCTACGAGGGCTCGCCGGACAACATCATCGGGATCCTCTACGTCAAGGACCTCTTTCGGCGCCTGGCGCGCGGCGAAAAGGACGTGCACATCCGTCCTTACCTGCGACCCGCCCAGTTCGTGCCCGAGTCGAAGACCATCGATCAGCTCCTTCGCGACATGCAGAAGGACAAGGTCCACATCGCGATCGTCGTCGACGAGTACGGCGGCACGAGCGGGCTCGTGACGATCGAGGATCTCGTCGAGGAGATCGTCGGCGAGATCCGCGACGAGTACGACGTCGAGCAGGAGATGGTCATCCCGGTGTCCGAGAGCGAGGCGCTGATGGACGCGCGCGTGCCATTCGAGGACGTGCGCGAAACCTTTGACCTCGACCTGCCGCCTGCCGAGGCCGCTCCGAACTACGACACGCTCGGCGGATTCGTCGTCGCCCAGCTCGGCCGATTCCCGAAGTCGGGCGAGGCCGTGGAGGCCGGCGGCGCGAAGTTCGTCGTCGAAAGCGTCGAGGGGCGGCGCATCCGGCGTGTGCGCGTCATCAAGAAGATGCCCGCGGGCGAGAGAGTCTGAGTGGAGAGGCTCAGGCCCGGGGATGAGGACCTCATCCGGGTCGCGTCGCTAGCGCGCCAGCGTGCGTACGCGCCGTACTCGAAGTACAGGGTCGGCGCGGCCGTGCGCACGAAGCGGAACAAGATCTACTCGAGCGCGAACGTCGAGAACGCCTCCTACGGCCTCACCGTGTGCGCCGAGCGCTGCGCGGTGTTTGCTGCGGTCGCGGCCGGCGAAACGAAGGACTACGACGCGATCGCGATCGTGATCGACGACGACAAACTCCCGACGCCCTGTGGCGCGTGCCGACAGGTGATCGCGGAGTTCGCGCCGGACCTACGGGTCGTGCTCGCGACGGTCGGCGGGCTCAGGAAGACGACGACCATGACCGCGCTTTTGCCAGAGCCATTCCTACCGGGGAACCTCAGCTGACCGGGTAGCGGGCGCGACGTGGAGGTGAGGCTTGCCTTTCATCGAGGTCAGCCACCGGATCGAGGCCGGTCTCGCAGCTATCCCGAAAGACGGCGGACGTCTCCATGCCGTGCCGATCGCGTGGGTCGGCGGCGCGACCTTCCCGGTGCGTCCTTATATGATCGTTGAAGATCCGTCGTCCCGTACGGCTCGCGGCTGACCAGCACGAGGATGACCTTCGAAGATTGACCGCAGATCGTTGTGACGCCTAGACGGCGTCGTGGCCGAATCGTGGTCGCGCGACTTCTCGCCAGGCACCGCCACTCTCCTCGTAGAGGACGAGCTCGGTCACTGCGAAGTCGACGTCGAATCTCTCGCCGCCCAGCGCCACCCACGCTGCTTCCGCTTGCAGCGCGCTCGTCACGCTCTCCCGGTGGAGGAGAGTGATGTGCGGCCGGTAGTCGGGATCGTCTGTGGCAAGCGCGGCCGCTCGGAAGCGCCGCAGGTCGTTATGGGGATCGAGGACCGCGACGAAGATCCCCGGCTCGGAGGTCCACTGTTCGACCTCGCCGGCGCGCAGCCGAAGGGGCGGTGTCGCGTGGACCAGCCGGTCGAGCTGCGGTGAAGCCGGCGCCTCGTAGAGAACACTCAAGTGAGACTCGATGCGCGCTGCCATGCGCGGATCCCAACGCAGACGAAGCCCGTCGATCCGGACGCCCAGAGCTCCAACGAGCGGAGCGATCGCGATGCGGCGGGTCGGCTCCTTCGTCAGTTCGGCGTCTGCGCGTCCGTGAGTGCTTGGTAGAACTTCGTCGATCCGGTCATCGCGAGCTCGTGCGTTCCACCCTCGAGGCGCTCCTGCGCGTGTTCGCCGGCTGACTCGAGGTGGAGCACGCCGTAGTCGCGGATCATCGAAAGCGGGAACGGATGCGAGATGCTCGCGTCCTGGACGCGATCTAGTAGGAGCGCGGCCTGCGTGCGGTTGAGAACCCCGCGTTTGGTGATGATCCGCCGGTCCGTGAGCACGAACCACTTGGCGCTCCAGGGGATCCACTGCACTACCAGCCAGAGCGTCAGCAGCGCGAACACGGCGAGGAACAGGACCATGAGCGCTGGCTGTATCGGCGTGAAGTAGAGCGCAAGGATCACCAACAGGATGTCGATGATCACGAGCGGCTCCCAGAGGAAGAGTGGGCGGGTAGCCATGATCACTTTTTCGTTCGGCTCGAGGATGATGCCGCTCGGTGCCATCGCCGCCGGATTCTAGGTCGCGACCACTCCGGCTGGCTCGGTTGTCGCGCCTGTGGAGGATGCGACGAGTCGCTCGAGAAGATCGAACGGCTCGCGTGCGGCGATCGGCGCGATCCCACGAAGAGCATGGAGAGCCCGACCGCGCTGTGTCGTGATCTCGGCGTCGATGAGCGCGCGGATGTCGAGGTCGTCAAGGATTTCGCGTATTTGCGTAACGCTCTCGCTCGATAGCGGCGCGGCCGGAGCGAAGAGCGCCGCCAACCGCTCGCGCGTTTTGCCATGCGCGCGCTCGAACCCAAGCACGACCGGGAGCGTCTTCTTGCGCTTGGTGAGGTCGTTCATCTCGACCTTTCCGGTGCGCTCGGTCGAGGCCCAGATGCCTAACACGTCGTCGTGCGCCTGGAAGGCCTGCCCGAACGCGTCGCCGAAACGCGCGAGCGTCTCCCGCACCGCGACGTCGTCGGTCGCCAGAAGCGCGGCGCCCTGCGCAGCCGCGGCGAAGAGCGCGCCGGTCTTCTTCGCGGCCATCGCCCGGTAGCGCTCTGCTGTCACATCGGTCCGCGTCTCGAACGAGATGTCCAGGAACTGCCCCTCGCAGACGCGTACGCACGCTTCGTCGAGGAGCCGGGCGAACTCGAGCACGCGCTCGGCCGGGAAGCCCCGAAGCCGTTGCACGGCGAGCCGCGAGACGGCGAACATCCCGTCTCCCGCGTTGATCGCCTGCGGCACTCCCCATACGCTCCACACAGTCAGCCGGTGGTGGCGCGCCGGATCCTGGTCCTCGATGTCGTCATGGATGAGCGTGAAGTTGTGGAGCAGTTCGATCGCGGCGGCGGCCGGAAGCGCGCCGCGCGCGTCGCCGGTCAGCGCTTCGTAGACGAGGGTGCAAAGCACTGGCCGGAGCCGTTTTCCCGAGGGCCCTCGCCCAGCGTCCAGCCCGAGGTGATACAGCATCATCCCGTAGAAAGGCTGAAGGGACGGGTCCGCACCGATCAGAAGAGCGCGGATTTCCTCGTCGACGGCGGCGATATGTGCCTCGAGAGTTCGACCCACCGAAGACCGATCATATGCGTCCCGCGGCTCGTTGCGAGCGCCGTTTCGTACCATTGACTCGACGTGGCATCTCGCACGTACCGTGCCGAGGCGATCGTCCTCAAGACGAACGACTTCGCCGAGGCAGACCGCATTCTCGTCCTCTTCACGCGCCATTTCGGCAAAGTGCGTGTCGTCGCAAAAGGCATACGCAGAGCGACGAGCCGCATGGCCGGGCACGCGGAGCCGCTGACGCACGCCACGTACCAGCTGGCCCGCGGGCGTGAGCTCGACGTCCTGACCGGCGCTGAAGCCCGCGCCATCTACCCCGACATGCGCGACGACCTCGCGCTCATCGCCGCGGGCTGGTACGTCGCCGAGCTCGTGGATCGCTTCACCGCCGACCGTGTCCCATCGGCGCCGCTCTTCGACCTGCTCGAGACTTCCCTACGAGCGCTCGACGCAGGCATCAACGCTCCGACGGTGTGCCGCTGGTTCGATCTGCATCTCCTCGATCGGTCCGGGTTCCGGCCCGAGCTGGGCGAGTGCGCCCAGTGCCGCAAAGCGCTTGCCGAGGAGACGAACGCGTGGGAGCCCGCGGCCGGTGGCGCGATCTGCGGCGGCTGCGCGGCGCGCTTGCCGCACGTGGCGCCGCCGCTCACGGTCCGCGCGCTCAAGTCGCTGCGTTATCTCCTGGTGAGCGACCTGGACTCGGCGTCGCGCCTGCGGCTCGACGCACCGCTCACCGGCGAGCTCGACCGGCACCTGCGTGCCTTCCTGCGGTACGTGCTCGACCGCGACATCTCGACGACGCACCTGATGGACGAGCTGCGCACGCTCCCACACCCTGCACCCGTTTCGTGAAACCGGAGGACGTTTCCGAGAAGATCACGTCGCTCGCGAAGCGACGCGGTTTCGTCTTTCCCTCGAGCGAGATCTACGGCGGGGCGGGCGCCACCTGGGACTTCGGACCGCTGGGCGTCGAGCTCAAGAACAACGTGAAGCGCTCGTGGTGGCGCGCGATGGTCCAGCTGCGCGATGACATCGTCGGCTTGGACGGCGCGATCCTCATGCACCCCAAGGTGTGGGAAGCCTCGGGCCACGTCGAGAACTTCAGTGACCCGCTCGTCGAGTGCCGCAACTGCCGCAAGCGCTTCCGCCTGGACGACCTTCCGAACGGAGATGACCTCGCGACGGCGTGGCGCGCGCGCTCGCTCGACCTGTCGGGCGTCTCCTGCCCGAACTGCGGCGAGAAGAAGCTCGCGGACCCGCGGCGGTTCAACCTCATGTTCAAGACCTTTGTCGGACCGGTCGAGGACACCGCGTCGATCGCGTGGCTCCGGCCCGAGACGGCGCAGTCCATCTTCGTCGACTTCGAGAGCATCCAGCAGACCTCGCGGAAGAAGCTGCCATTCGGGATCGCGCAGATCGGCAAAGCCTTCCGCAACGAGATCACGCCGGGGAACTTCATCTTCCGCTCGCGCGAGTTCGAGCAGATGGAGATGCAGTACTTCACCCGTTCCGCCGATGCCCCGCGCTTCTACGACGAGTGGAAGGAGACGCGTCTGGCATGGCATGTCGAGCAGGGCATCCCGAAAGAGAAGATGCGTTTCCGCGATCACGCGGACGACGAGCGCGCCCACTACGCGGCCGCCGCGACGGACATCCAGTTCGCCTTCCCGTTCGGCTGGAACGAGTTCGAGGGCATCCATTACCGCACCGACTACGACCTCCGCCGCCACTCCGAGTTCTCCGGCAAGAAGCTCGAGTACTTCGACGATGTCGCAAACGAGCGATTCATCCCGCACGTCGTCGAAACATCCGTCGGTGCGGACCGCGCGACCTACGCCATCCTCTGCACGGCGTACGACGAGGAGCCCGACAAGGAGGGCACCCGCGTCGTGCTGCGCTTCCGTCCGCATCTTGCCCCGTACAAGGTCGCGGTCCTGCCACTCTCGAAGAACGAGCGCCTTGTGCCCCTGGCGCGCAAGGTGTGGTCGAAGATCCGACCGCATTTCATGTCGACGTACGACGAAACCCAAGCGATCGGCCGGCGCTACCGCCGCCAAGATGAGATCGGAACGCCGCTCTGCGTGACGGTCGACTTCGAGTCGCTCGACGACAAACAGGCGACGATCCGCGAGCGCGACTCGATGGGCCAGGTCCGCGTGGCTATTGACGAGCTCGTGCCGGCGCTGCGCGAGAAGCTCGGCGCCTGACCTTCAGAGCGCCGTCCAGTCGGCGCTCACGCTGTACTTCTTCACGACCGGCACGCGGACCCCGCTTCTCGCGCTCCTTTCCCTGCGCCGTCCGCGCAACCTGGCCCCGATCGTTCTCGCGTACGCCGGGCTCGGCTTCGTCGCGGCGATCATCGGCGATCCGATCGTCGCGATCCTCGCGCTGGCGCCCTCGCCGCTCATCGGGCCCGCGCTGGCGCGGTTCGTCGGTGCGCGCGAAGAGACGGTGGGGGCGCTCCTCACCGGGTCCGTCGTGCTCTCGTTCCCGCTCCTGCTCGCGGCGATCCCCGGCATCGGGCCGAGCGTGAACGTCGCCCTCTTCGCGTTCGTTATTGGGGCCGCGCTCGCCGGTGCGGTGCCGCTCTTCCGTGACGCGATCCTGCCGGTCGTCGACGGTGCGCGCTACGTTGCGCTCGTGATCATCCTCGGCGGGGCTGGGCTCGCGGCCGTCTCGTTCGTCGACCCTCGTGCGGTCGGGGTCGCGGCCCTGGTCGTCTTCGTGGGCGCGGTGGCCGCAGCGATCGGCGCGATGCTGTTCGGAGGCGATTGGCTCGCCGCCGCGATCGGCGCGGGGACGCGCGATCCGGCGGTCGCGGCCGGACTGGCAATCGCATCGGGCCTGGCGGGCGGGGCTGCCGTCGCGATCGCGTACGCCGCGCTACTCGCGCTAAGTCTGGGAGTCGGGAAGCTCCTCGTCGCCCGTCAGACGTGAGACGAAGCGTCGCGCGAACAGGGTCGCCGCGGCCGTAAGGGCGGCGGCGGCCGATTCCCAGATCATCTGCTTCGCGCGCGGGCCGGTCTCGACCTCTTCGATCTCCTTCTTGAGCGTCTCGCGGAATCTCTTCCGCGCGCGACCCTTAAGCCGGTCGAGTCGTCCGCCGAGCCGCTCGATGACCTGGTCCAGCTCCTTCTCGGTGCGCGATCGGCGGAAGCTCTTTACACGCGAGGCGAAGGCGATCCCCACGATCGCGGCGAGCGACCCGAGCGTCCCGAACACCGCGATCGGCTGACGCCGCGCGAGGTTCCGCGGGTCGGCGTCGTCGCGGACGCGCGCGACCAGGTGGTCGAGATCCGCGTTGATCTGGCCGCGAAGCTCGGCTAGCTCGCGCTCCGTCCGAGCAGACGCTGTTTCGCCCACCGAATGGTCTCCTTCACCGAATTGATCGATCGCGTGGGGCCGCGAAGGTCGAGGCGCTGGTAGCCGACAAAGCCCGTGATCCCTGCGCCAAGGCCCATGAGGACGAGGACGATGAGCGCCGACGCCCAGAGTGGCAGCATGAGCGCGATGAGAGCGACGATCAGGAAGACGAGCGCGATCAGGAACATGAAGACGAACGCAAGTGCGACGCCGAACCACTTGGCGGCGGCAACATTGGCGCGGACGATCTCCGCGATCTCCTGCCTCGGGAGCTCGAGCTGCTTGCGGATGTAGGTGCGCACGTTCTCGCGGATTCGAGCGAGAAGCGTGCGGTAACCGGGTCGTTCATACACGGGCGCGACTGTACCGCTCACGACACGCACGCGCGTGGCGGAGCAGGTTTTCTGCCAGAATCCCCGGTCGTCGCAGCCGCGTCGCCGGCCGCTCGGTCACGGCGCGAAAGCCAGGACGGTGCCCCGGCCGCGATCGGGTGGTCACGCACGGACGGGAGGAACCTGGGAATGGTCTACGTATCGCATTCGCTCGATCACTCTATGCACGGCAATCGCGCGGTCAGCGCACTCTTCGCGATGTTCGTTCTTGGCGCCTGCTCGAGTCCGACGCCCGGCCGCAGCGCAACCAAGTCCCACCGCTTCACCGAGCCCGTTGCCGAGTGCGTCGGCAACGCCGTCGGATTGGCCCAAGGGCGGCCCAGTGCCGTCCGAGCTGACTGGAGTCTGGTATGTGGGCAGCGCCCCGATCACCTTCTTTGGGAGTAACTTCACGTTGGGCGAATCGGGTGGGAACGTCGTGGTGAACGGAGCTGAGATCGATTTCTTCAACGGAGTTACCTGTGCGATGCCGCTTCCGGGTGGGATCAGGCGGTATACATGGACCTTGACCGGTGGGTCGGTTCACCTCTTGTCTCTCGCTCCCGATCCGTGCCCTGGTCGACGCGACGTTCTCGGCGATGCGACCTTGAGGCGGACGAGGTCCTGATCTCCGGGTAGGTCTGCGTAAGCGACCGGTCTCTGCCAGAATCGACGTCTCCAAAGGGGAGGTCCGCCATGGCCGTTCGTAGCCGCACGCGTCCAACCTCAGCCCGCCGCGCCGCTCCGAAAAGCCAGAAATGGGTCTATCTCTTCGCGAACAAGAAGGCCGAAGGCAACGCGAAGATGCGCGATCTCCTGGGTGGCAAGGGCGCGGGCCTCGCCGAAATGACCAACGCCGGTCTCCCTGTGCCCGCCGGCTTCACCATCACCACCGCGGCGTGCAATGCGTACTTCGCCGCAGGCAAGAAGCTCCCGTCGGGACTCTGGGACCAGGTCGAGAGGGCGCTCGCGACCATCGAGCGCTCCACCAAGAAGAAGCTCGGCGACCCCAAGGACCCGCTCCTCGTCTCGGTGCGATCCGGCGCGGCGATGAGCATGCCCGGGATGATGGACACGGTCCTCAACCTAGGCCTGAATGATGAGAGCCGGCGCGGCCTCGCCAAGCTCACGAAGAACGAGCGCTTCGCCTGGGACGCGCACCGAAGGTTCATCTCGATGTTCGGGAGAATCGTCCTTGGGATCGATCCCGCGAAGTTCGAGCACGCGCTCGACGCCAAGAAGAAGGCGGCGCGGGTCAAGAGCGACCCGGAGCTCACGCCGAAGCAGCTCGAAGACCTCGTCAATGAATACAAGGCGATCGTCCGAAAGGAAACCGGGAAACCGTTCCCGACCGATCCGCAGGACCAACTGCGTCTGGCGATCGAGGCGGTGTTCGGGTCATGGTTTGGGCAGCGCGCCAAGGACTACCGCAAGCAGTTCAAGATCTCCGACGACCTCGGCACAGCCTGCAGCATCGTCACGATGGTGTTCGGGAACATGGGCGACGACTCGGGCACAGGCGTGGCGTTCACCCGCGATCCGAACACTGGCACGAAGCAGCTCTATGGGGAGTACCTGACGAACGCACAGGGCGAGGACGTCGTCGCCGGCATTCGCACCCCGTCGAAGATCGCTCAGATGAAGAAGGACCTGCCCGCGGCGTACGCGGAGTTCGAGAAGATCGCCAAGCGGCTCGAGAAGCACTACCGCGACGCGCAGGACCTCGAGTTCACGATCGAGCGCGGGAAGCTGTACATGCTGCAGACGCGCTCGGCCAAGCGGACGGCGGCCGCCGCGATCAAGATCGCGACGGACATGGTGAAGGAAGGTCTCATCACGAAGGACGAGGCCATCCAGCGCGTCGAGCCGGCCCAGGTCGAGCAGCTCCTGCTCCCGCGCTTCGACCAGAAGGAAGTCGACAAGGCCCGCAGCGCGGGGCGCTATCTCGCGAAGGGCCTCAACGCATCACCCGGTGCCGCCACCGGACGCGCCGTCTTCGACGCCGACCGCGCGGTCGTGCTCAAGGGACAGAAGCAGCTCGTCGTTCTGGTCCGTCCGGAGACAAGCCCAGACGACTTCCACGGGATGGTCGCGGCCACCGGGATCCTCACCGCGCGCGGCGGCTCGACCTCGCACGCTGCCGTGGTGGCCCGCGGACTCGGGTTGCCCTGCGTCGCGGGCGTCGCCGCGCTCGACATCGACCTTGCGAAGCGCGAGATGCGCGTCGACGGCAAGGTCATCAAGGAGGGCGAACCGATCTCTATCGATGGGACCACCGGCGAGGTGTTTGCCGGCGAGCTGCCGACGATCGCCGCGAACTTCCGCGAGGAGAAGGAGCTCATCGAGCTCTTGTCGTGGGCGGACAAGCGCCGCAAGCTCGGCGTCTGGGTGAACGCGGACACGCCGGGTGAGTGTCGCCTCGCGCGCGAGCTCGGCGCCGAGGGCGTCGGCCTCGCGCGGACCGAGCACATGTTCCGCGAGGCCGAGCGTCTTCCGATCGTCCAGGACATGATCCTCGCGAACGACACCGCGGGGCGGAAGCGCGCGCTCGCAAAGCTCCTCCCGTTCCAGCAGGGCGACTTCCGAGAGATGTACGAGGCCATGGATGGCTTACCCGTAGTAATTCGACTAATCGACCCTCCCCTTCATGAATTCCTCCGTGAATACGCCGATATCAACGTCGAGATTGCTGTTGCTCAAGCGACTGGAAGAAACGGAACAGAACTCGAAAAAAAGGCGCGCATCTACCGGCGGCTCGAGCAGCTGCACGAGGACAACCCGATGCTCGGTCTCCGCGGCTGCCGCCTGCTGCTCGTCTATCCAGAGATCCTCGAGATGCAGATCCGCGCGATCCTCGGCGCCGCGATCGATTCGGCTGAGAAGGGGATCAAAGCGAAGCCTGAGATCATGATGCCGCTCGTCGCGACGATGGGAGAGCTCGATCGTCTCGCAGCGCATGTCACCGAGGTCGCGGAGGCGGTGTTCAAGGAGCGCGGCAAGCGCGTCGAGTACAAGTTCGGCACGATGATCGAGATCCCGCGCGCGTGCATCATCGCGGACCAGATCGCGACGAAGACGGAGTTCTTTTCGTTCGGCACGAACGACCTGACCCAGACCGTGCTCGGTATCTCGCGCGACGATGCGCAGAAGAGCTTCCTCACTCGTTACGTAGAGGAAAAGATCATCCCGGCCGACCCGTTTCAGGTGCTCGATCGCGACGGCGTCGGCGCGATGATGCGCATGGCCGTCGAGCGCGGCCGCAAGACAAAGCCCAACCTGAAGATCGGCATCTGCGGAGAGCACGCCGGCGAGCCATCATCGGTCGCCCTCTGCCACGAGCTCGGGCTGTCGTACGTATCGCCGTCGACATATCGCGTGCCGGTCGCGCGCCTCGCCGCAGCGCAGGCCGCGCTGGCAAGCGGCGCGGCGCGCGACCGTTAGTTAGGCGCGCTCAGCTCTTAGCGGTCGTGAGGGGCGGAGCCGCCTGGTAGCTGTCCGGCAGCGGCGTGCCCGTCGCGCTCGAGTCGACTTCGACGATGTCGGATTTGAGCGGCCCAAGTATTCCGAGCAGCTCGTCCTGCTCGGCCTTCCCAACGCCGAACTTGTTCAGCGTCGCGACGAGGTCCTCGACCAGCGCGTTGAACTCACCGGTCGTGACCCCCATGTCGGCGTGCGCGGTCTTCATGTCGCGGCCGGTGTACTTCGCCGGTCCACCGGACGCCTCGGACACCTGATCGATGAGCATCGAAGTGAGCCGAGCCATGTCGGTCCGCGCGAACTTCGCGTTGATCCGCGAGTCTCCGCCGCAGCGGTCGCGGAAGTCTTCGACGACCGCCGTGATCGCGCCCGTTCCGCCCAAACGCTCGAACAGGGACTTCGCCACCTCACACCTCCCCCGTCTGGGCGCAAGGGATACACCAGGGAAGGGGTGGTGTAAAGCCGAGGGTCAGCCCAGGAGGCGGAGACGTACGCGGGCGAGATCGCGTTCGTCCACGCCGATGGAGCGAAGGTAATCGGCCGCGCCCCCGTAGCGTTCGTCGAGGTAGCCGAGAGCTGCGAGCATCCGCGCGGGTGAGAGGCGAAAGCTCTTCGCCATTCCGTCGCTCTCTTCCTCCGGCCGGCCCGCGATCCATGCTGCGTAAAGTGGCGCGAGGTAATCGTCGCTTCGCGCGTACTCGTCGGCGATGACGGCGTGCGGAACGCCGACGAGGGCAAGGAGAAGCGCCGATGCGACCCCTGTGCGCTCCTTCCCGGCGTGGCAGTACACGAGGACGCCATCGGATGGCGACGAGGCGATCGCCGTGAAGAGCGCGGCGACGGCCGGCGCACACTCCCGCAGAAGCGCGATCTCGAAAGGCTGCGTAAGCCCCGCCTCATACCGCTGGATGAACCTCTCGGTCAGCAGGGGCACGCCGACATAGGCAACCTCGTCCATGTCGCCTCGCGAGAAGGGATCCGTTTCGAGGAGCAGCTCGTCCGGCGAGCGAAGATCGATGACCGTGCGGATGCCGTAACGCACGAGAGCCTCGCGCCCGTGACGCGTGAGTCGGCAGATGTTGTCGGAGCGCACGATGGCCCGCCAACGTGTCGTATGCGCCTCGTCGATCGCGAACCCACCGAGATCGCGAACGTTGTAGCAGGCGTCCCACAGCAGGCGACGAGGATTGGTCGTCGCGTCCATAAAGCCTCCCGCCCCGGACGGGGCTCGGCATTGTCCGCGCGGGCCTGTGTAAAGAACAAGTCTTGAACTTCGGTGGCGTCGTGCCCACACTTGTAGGTGCCCCAAATCGCGCCCACACATCAATTAGCCTTACCCGCGATGGCCACACAGACACGCGGGGAGGCCAAGCTCTCCCGGGCGCGCTCGGTAGCAGCCCTCCGCGTCCGCGAGCACACCGAAGAGCTCGAGAACGCCAACGTCGCGGAGTACGCAACGCGATCCGCGAGCGCGCATCGCGATCGTCCCGAGGAACCGTCGCCGACTAGAGCCGCGTTCGCGGTCGACCGCGACCGCATCGTCCACAGCAAGGCCTTCCGCCGGCTCAAGCACAAGACGCAGGTCTTTCTCGCACCGGTCGGCGACCACTACCGCACGCGGCTCACGCATACGCTCGAGGTCACGCAGATCGGGCGCTCGATGGCGCGGGGCCTCCGGCTCAACGAGGACCTCGTCGAAGCGATGGCGATGGGGCACGACGTGGGCCACACGCCCTTCGGTCACATCGGCGAGGAGCTGCTCGGCACGTTCCTCCCGGACGGCTTCCGTCACAACGAGCAGAGCGTGCGGATCGTCGTGAAGATCGAGAAAAACGGCGCGGGGTTGAACCTCAGCAAAGAGGTGCGCGACGGGATCCTGAAGCACAGCGCGCCCACCGAGGGCGGTGTCGAGACCGCTGCATGGGGAATTCCTGAGACGCCCGAAGGCTGGGTCGTTCGTTACGCCGACAAGATCGCGTATCTCCATCACGACATTGACGACGCCATGCGCGCGGAGATCGTGCGCGAGGAGGACATCCCGCAGGAGATTCGCGCCTCGCTCGGCCGCGACCGCGCCGAACGTCTCGACACGATGATCTACGACGTGATCGTCACCTCGTACGGGAAGCCCGCGGTGACGATGAGCGACGAGGTCCTCGAGGCGACCAACGCACTCCGGAAGTTCATGTTCGAGAACGTCTACCTCGCCGGCCCGGCCAAGACCGAGGACCGCAAGGCGCAGGGGGTCCTCTGGGACTTACTCAAGCACTTCGAAACCCACCCCGAGCTGCTGCCGCCCGAGCATCAGCGGATCGCCCAGCGGGATGGCGTCAAGCGCGCCGTCGCTGACTACGTGGCGGGCATGACCGACCGGTACGCGCTGGACACGTACGCCTCGATCTTCATTCCGTCGGGATGGAGCCATTTGTAACGCGATGAGATCCCGACCATTCGCGTTTGGCACGCCTCTCGCAACGCCCGAAGCCGTGACAGCGAACGAGCGTCGCATCCTCGTCGTCGACGACGACGTCGATGCCGCCGAAGCACTCGGGGAACTGCTCCGTGACTACGGCCACGACGTCGCGACCGCGCACGACGGCCCGCAGGCGCTAAAGCACGCTCGGCTTCATCGTCCGGATGTCGTGCTTCTCGACATCAGCATGCCGGACATGAACGGTTACGACGTCGCGAAACGTATGCGCTGTGAGCTCGGCCTCGGCGAGGCGCTCATCGTTGCCCTCAGCGGTCATGGGGAAGATCGCCATCGCCAGTTGGCCCGCGAGGCTGGCTTCGATCATCACGTCACCAAGCCCGTCGACACCGCGAAGCTCGAGGAGCTGCTGAAGCTGCCGCGTAACTAAAGAGCAAGCCGGGCGCGATACTTGGCTTGATGCCCGGGGATTTCGAGACGGTCAAAGAGCGCGTCGACATCGTTCAGGTCATCAGCGAGCGCGTCGTTCTAAAGAAGACAGGTCGTATCTATACCGGGCTCTGCCCCTTCCATTCCGAGAAGACGCCTTCGTTCACGGTCGACCCCGAACGGCGCACGTATCACTGTTTTGGCTGCAACCGGCACGGGGACATCTTCACTTGGCTCGAAGAGCTGGACGGGCTCGAACCCGTCGAAGCGCTCAGGGTCCTTGCCGAGCGCGCCGGGGTTGAGCTCACCAGCCGGCGCGACCCGGCCGAGCAGGAGCGCGAGAAGCGCCTCCTCGCGGCGAATGACACCGCCCACTTCTACTTCCGCCAGGCCCTCCGAGGCACCGACCGGGGCAGAGAGGTCGCGCGCTACCTCGCCGAGCGCGGGGTCATTCCCGAATCCGTCGACAGGTTCGGCCTCGGCTACGCCCCGGACAGCTGGGACGGCCTGGTCGGCTACCTCCGGAAGAAGGGGTATTCCGACGAGGAGGTCGTCGCGGCGGGCCTGGTCGGGCGGAGCGACCGGGGCCTCTTTGACTGGTTCCGGCACCGCCTGATCGTCCCGATCAAGGACGGCCGCGGCCGGATCATCGCCTTCGGCGGCCGGGCCATGCGTGCCGATCAGCGCGGCAAATACGTCAACTCCCAGGGGACGGTGCTCTTCAACAAGAGCGCCACCCTCTACGCCCTCGACGCCGCCCGGGCCGCGATCCGAAAGCAGAACGCCGCCGTGATCGTCGAGGGGTATTTCGACGCCATCGCCCTGCACCAAGCCGGGTTCGAGAACACCGTCGCCTCGATGGGAACCGCCCTGACCGAGGACCAGTACCACGTCTTGGATGCGATGCGGATCGAGCGCGCGATCGTGGCCTTCGACGGCGACGCGGCCGGTCAGAGCTCGGCGGAGCGGCGGGGCATCGACCTTGCCCAGCAGGTCCAGCGCGCCGTGCGGCGGGCCGGGCGCGGGTCGGTGACGGCGCGGACGGGCTTGTCGGTCTACGTGACGGTGCTTCCGACCGACACGGATCCGGACGTGCTCGCGCGACGCGATCCCGCCGGCCTTCGCGCGCTTCTCGGGCAGGCGAAGCCGGTCCTGGAGTTCGTCCTCGAGCGGATCTCGAAGCGAAGCGACCTGGAAAAGGCGGACGGGCGGCGGCGCTTCCTGGTCGAGGCCCTGCCGCTCGTCGGAGGGGAGCCGGATCCCCTGACGCGCGAGCTCTACCTCGGGACGCTCTCGAAGCTCACCGGCCTCGACCAGGAGGCGCTTCGCCGCGAGGCCGCGGCCGCGCCGCCGCCGGCACAGCGGGCGCCGACGGCGGCCAATGAGACTCCGGCGAAACAAACGGCCCCTGCTGAGCGTTACCTAATGGCACTATTGATTCGATTTCCAGAAGAGGCAGCGCGCAGCGAACTCGCGTCCGGCGACCTCGACGACCCCGACCACCAAGCAATGTTCGAGTGGCTGAAAGCGGGGAAGCATCCGACTTCTGACCTGCCGGCTCATCTGGCCGCCAAAGCCGCGGCCCTTGGCGCATCAGCGCCTGAGCTCGAAGGCGAAGTCGACGTCGCCCAAGCGATCGAAATCGCTGCGCTGGCTCTTCGGGAACGAAACCTGCGGCGTCGCATGAAGGTCGCGCAAGGACAGCTTGCGCGGGCGAACGGCGGCGACGCTGGTGCGGTGGACGGAGAGGTCGCCCAGCTGGCGGACGAGCTCGCGGAGCTCATGCACCGCCGGGAGCGACACACGGTCTTACATGCGGCGGACGCCGACGAGAGGGATGAATGAAGAGCACAACGAAGATCAAGGAAACGACAACAGCAGCAGCGGCGACGCCTGAGCAGCGCGGGATCCACCCGGAGCACCGCGAGGCGGCCGAGCGGCTCATCGCGCGCGGACGGCAGCAGGGCTACGTCACTCAGGAAGACATCGTCCGGGCGATCCCGGACGCCGAGCCGGGGGAGGTCGAAGAGCTTCTCACGACCCTGGACGACAACAACGTCGAGATCCTCGAGGCCGAGCGCTCGCCCACGTGGGCGCAGGTCAAAGAAGAGGAAGAAGAGACCGAGGAGCTCCAGCGCGAGGACTCGATCGCATCGGTCCTGGCGAGCGACCTCATCAGCGTCGACGACCCGGTCCGCATGTACCTCAAGGAGATCGGGAAGGTCCCGCTGCTGACGGCCGAGGAAGAGGTCAACCTCGCGAAGTCGATCGAGCTCGGCGAACAGGCACTCGTATCGCCGGCGCTGTCGGTGATCCACCTCTACGAGCTAGGCGTCGAGGTGAAGAAGCGCATGGCCCTCGGTCGTCCGAAGGAATTCGTCGATGAGGCCACACGATTTACGAACAAGTCGCTCCGCTTCACGCTCGGCGACGACGAAGGCGGCAAGGAGCTGCGGCGCGTCGCGAACCGGCTCCTCAAGCTTCGGGACCCACTGCAGGGCGAAGCGAACAGCAAAGAGATCAGCTACGAGGCGAAGGTGCTCATCGACGAGACCGTCGCTCTCATCGACGCTGCGCGCCGCGATCCCGAGCGTCTCGCGTTCCGGATCCTGCCGCAGTACGCGAAGATCCACGGCCCGGCGGAAGGCGCGGAGCGTCTCGGCGAGCTTGTCATGCTCGGTGCCGAGCTGCGCGACATTCTCGTCAAGCATCTCGACAAGCTCGCACAGCTCGACTCGGACGAGCAGCGTGCGCTGCGCCGTCTCGCCGACGAGCTCATCCAGAAGGGCGACGACGCGCGACACAACCTGACCGAGGCCAACCTTCGTCTCGTCGTGTCGATCGCGAAGAAGTACATCGGCCGCGGCATGAGCTTCCTCGACCTGATCCAGGAGGGGAACATCGGTCTCATCCGCGCCGTCGAGAAGTTCGACTACCGCAAGGGCTACAAGTTCTCGACATACGCGACGTGGTGGATCCGCCAGGCGATCACGCGTGCGATCGCGGACCAGGCGCGGACGATCCGCATCCCGGTCCATATGGTGGAGACGATCAACAAGCTCATCCGCGTCTCGCGTGGACTCCTTCAGGAGCTCGGTCGCGAGCCGACCGCCGAGGAGATCGCGGAGCGGATGCTCATCACGGCCGACAAGGTCCGCGAGATCGTGAAGGTCTCGCAGGAGCCTGTGTCGCTCGAGACGCCGATCGGCGAGGAAGAGGACTCACACCTCGGGGACTTCATCCCCGACAACCAGGCCCTCGCGCCGAGCGACGCCGCATCGCACAAGCTCCTCAAGGAGCAGGTCGAATCGGTCCTCGAAGGACTGACTGGACGCGAGCGCCGTGTGCTTCAGCTCCGGTTTGGCCTCGAGGATGGGCGCACTCGCACGCTCGAAGAGGTCGGCCGCGAGTTCAACGTGACTCGCGAGCGCATCCGTCAGATCGAGGCGAAGGCGCTGCGCAAGCTCCGCCACCCCTCGCGGAGCCGCAAGCTCAAGGACTACCTCGAATAGAGAAAAAGGGGGCGCCGAAAGGCGCCCCTTTTTCATTGGTGCTTCGACGCGCCCCAGCGGTCGTAGCTGACGAGATCCGAGATCGGCTTGCGCCCGCGTTTTGGTCCCGTCGGGCGCGGGTCTTTCGTTGAGGTGGGGCGGCCGATCATCACGATCTGGCGTGCGGTCCGGTCCGCCGGAATGCCGAGCACCCGCTTCGCGTCAGCCTCCTGCGTGGCGTCACCGAACCACACGACACCGCCGCCGTACCCGAGCAGGTTCGCGCCCGTCAAAAGGCGCTCGGTCACGCGACCCTCGTCGTACGCCTCGCTCATCGGATTCGCGCCGTCGAGCATGATCGCGATCCCAAGCGGCGCTCCGGCAAGCCAAATTGATGTTCGGGCGGAGCGCCGCGATTTTCCCCAGGCGGTCCTTGTCGCGCACCACGATGAAGCGCCACGGCTGGCCGTTCCTCGAGCTCCCCGTCCAACGCGCGAGCTCCAGCAACTGGTCAACGACCTCGTCGGGCACCGGCTCGGGGGAGTATTGCCGGATCTGCGGTACCCGACGGATCGGCTCGAGGCTCCCCGACCGGTCGCGGCGTTGTGGCATGCAGGTGGGATGATGCCGCAATGAAAGAGGTGGACCCGGGCGAGCTTGAACGCCTCGCGTCAGCGCTTCGCCTCGCCGAGTCAGCGCTCGAGGAAGCCCTCGAGGCTGCGGAAAATCTCGGGAGCTTCGATCGACGCTTCGATGTCCCGCGCGCGGTCGGTGGCGCGCAGCGTCTCGTCGGGAACGCGCTCGAGGCGGTGGACGCAGCGAGGAAAGCCGGATGACTGAGACGCCCATCGCGACGACCGACGGCGTGAGCCACCGGCGCGATCGAATGTGGGGATGGTCAGCAGGCGTCGTTGGTGCCGCCGTCGGGCTGGGCTCCGCCGCGGTCGCGGTCCTTGTCGAAGGCGCGAACGCTTTCCAGTCGAGCCCCTATCCGCCCTTTTTCACGAAGCGAGAGCTCCTTGTTTATGACGTATTCCTGGGAGCGGTCGTCTTCGTGGGCGCAGTCTCAGGCATCGCGGCGCTCGTTCTCGCCCGGCGCAGCCGCTTTCCGCGTACGGACGCGCTCGGCGCGGGCCTCCTTGGGACCATCCTGATGCTCCTGGGCTCGAGTCTTCTCTTCACGCGATTGATGGCGGTCATCCGCGGCACCTAACCCCTAAGGGTTCCCGCTCGCGAGCACTCGGAGGTAATGCACGAGTTCCCAGCGCTGCTGCTCGCTCAGCAGTGAGCGCCACGCTGGCATGGCGCTGTCAGGGAATCCAACGCTGACCATGTAGTAGAGCTCGCCGTCGGTGTGCTGCGGAACGTGCAGCACGAGATCGGCCGGCTTGGGTTCGAGCGTCACGCCAGCGGCGCCGTCACCGCGGCCGCGATCGCCGTGGCAGGCGACGCAGCGTTCGCGGAAGATCACGCGCCCTCGCGAAACCGCCTCGCTCGACGGCGCGGTCGGGTTCTCGAGCTTCGCCGCGGCGTTGAGCCCGCGCGTCCAGTCACCCTGCTCCGCGAATGCCCACCCCGCTGCGACGATCACGCTGGCGGCGACGAGCGCGGCGAGTGGCCGCCACCGCAGACCGCGCGGAGAAGATCCGCCTATGCCGTGAGGCTACGCGCGAGCGAGCGGCGCCGATCGACATACGCGCCCACGATCGTGATGAGGATGACCCCACCGCCGATGAGGAATGCGGGCTCGATCTTCGGCAGCTCGACACCGGCCGCCGCGGGGGCGATCGTCGGAGCCGGCGTCACGGGCCTCGCCGCGATGACCTGCACGCGCACGCCATTGCGGTTCAGCGGCGACTGATCCGCGGCGACGTCGATCTTGCCAGGCGTCCCATCGAGCGGGACCGTGAACGCGTAGATCTGGCCGGCGAGCTCGATGCGTCCGCTATGCGTGTATGTGCCATACGCGCCGAATGAACCTCGGTACATCGCGACACCATGCGACTGGCTTGTCTTGGTGAGCGTCGTGCTGAGGCACTTCGTCCGGTTGCCGTCGACCTGCATCACGACGGCGACCACAGTGTCGGGCAATGCGACGTCCTCGCTTGCCTGCGCTGTGAAGCTCAGGTCGATGTTCGTCGACGTGCGTTGCGCAAACACCGAGGTAAAGCAGGAGGTGCAGTCGGCGTAGGCCGCCGTGCCGAGGGCGAGCAAAGCGAAGAGAAAGGCGAGCAGGAACACTCTGACCACTCGAGTTACCTCCGTCGCGCCTGGGCTTCACCTCCCATACAGCGCAGGCCCGGCGCGGTTCCCGCCGCAGTACCATCGCCATATGCGTGGACTTCTGGGTAAGCGCCTCGTCGACATCGACGTCGGTTAGATCGCTGCGGTAGCCGCCGGGTTCGGCCACGTCCTCGTGGACGTGGGCCCCGGCGACGGTGGCTACGTCCTGTTCCGCGCGCGGACCGAGCCGAATACCTTCGCGATCGCCGTCGACGCGAGTCCCGACGGCCTGGTGAGCGGTGCCTGGAAGGCCAAGCGTGAGCGTCTTCAGAATGCCGCCTTTCTCGTGCAGAGCGTCGAACATCTGCCCCGCGAGCTGGCGTGCCGTGCGGACGAGGTCACCGTTCACTTTCCGTGGGGCTCCCTGTTTCACGGGCTCCTCGACGGATCGAGCCCGGTGCTCGGGCCGATCGCCAGCCTCATGAAAGTCGGCGCGGAGCTTCGTGTTCTGCTGTCGGCCGTCGACCGCGACGGCTTCGCCGAGGTGACACCTTCGGTCATCAGCTCACGGCGCGCGACGTACGCCGAACATGGACTTCACCTCGTCGGGGCCGAATGGGCTTCGAGCGCGATCGTCGCCGCGAGCCACTCCTCGTGGGCGAAGAGGCTCGCGGTCGGTCGAGAGCGCCGGGCTGTCATCGCACGCTATCGTCGCGACGCCACGTAGGAGGTCGCCTGTGTGTCATCCCGAAGTACCGGCGGGCGCGCCGATCCCTGATGTCCGAGTCGAGGACGCCGTGATCCCGGTGGAGGATGGGGCTATGCCAGGACTCATGGCGTTGCCTGAGCGCAGGCCCGCGCCTGGAATTCTGATCATCAACGACGTCTTCGGCCGCAGTCCGTTCTATGACCAGCTCGCGCGGCGCATCGCGCAGGCCGGCTTCGTAGCCGTGACTCCCGAGTATTTCTTTCGCGAGGGTTCGCTTCCCGAGCCGACGCGCGAGGCTGCGATGTCGCGGGCAAAGCAGCTCGACTTCAAGCGCTGGGGCCGCGACATGTCCGCGGCGATCGACTGGCTACGCGCACGGCCCGACGTGAGCGGCGTTGTCGGGACGATCGGGTTTTGCATGGGTGGGACGCAAGCGCTCCTCCTCGCGGCGCGCGGCCAGGACATCGCCGCGACGGTGTCCTACTACGGCTTCCCAGCCGACGCGCGCACCGACGCGTCGCCGATCGAGGTCGCATCCAAGATGCACGGGCCGATCCTCGGCCACTGGGGCGATCAGGACGCGGGAGCAGGCATGGACAACGTAGAAAAGCTACGCGCGGCGCTCCAAGAGGCCGGAGTCGAGCACGAGTTCAACATCTACCCCGGGCTCGGCCACGGCTTCCTCAAAGCGTCGCTCGAAGACGAGAAGACGCCCGGCTACGCGCAGGCGTGTGCCTCGTGGACGCGGACGCTCGATTTCTATCGCCGGTGCCTCGCGAGCGAGAAGGTGCCGAGTTAGGTGATCTTTGTGATAACGAGCGTAGCGGCCTGCTTGTCGTGGAGCCCCTGCTTTCGCGGGTCGGTCGCGGTCGTGTAAAGCAGGTAGATGTAGTACAGGAGGACGACGAGGCTGACGAGGGCTCCGAGGCCACTGGCGCCCGGGAACAATGAATTCAGCACCGACGGGCCGAAGAGAAATGCCCAGCGCATCGTTGCCTGGTTCCACGTGAGAGCGGCGCCGTCCGCGGCGTTCACCGTCATGAGCCCCAGGATTCGTTGCCCGGGCGAGGCGCGCCAGGCAGTCCAGGTGTAGCCGAAATACAGGAACCCGAGGACCGCGTAGATGATCGCGCGGGTGACGCTACCAACGATCGTGATGTCGGTGATGATGAGCCCGAGGACGAATATTCCGATGACTCCCACGATGATCGCGTCGATGATGTATGCGATGATCCGCGTCACGACCGCGGCTGGCGCGAGCGCGGCGGATGCTGCTTGGACTGTCACAAACCGTCTCCCTTCCTCGGCGGCGTCACCGCCGGATACACGTCGGCGCGGAGCATACCGGTCGCGTCTTAACGCCGCCGTTTCGGCTCGCTCCACGGAGCGTCGGCCGGCACCTCGGCGCGGAGGAGTGGCTCGAGCGCGTTGACATAGGCGGAGATGCGGTTCCCGACAAGTTCAAGGAACGCCCGGTCCAGCGTCGCTAGGTCGATGGGCTCCCACACCCGTGCCCAACCTTTGTCCCACGTTTCGATCCGCACGTCGGCGCCGAGTGCCCGGTGGATGGCGCGCTCGCGCGCGCGGAACGCCGCGAGGAGTCGCGCATTCGTCAGCGCGTCGGCTTCGAAGTGCAGCCCAAGCTCGATGACACCTAGGCGCTCTCGTATCCACGCTTCGTAATGGAGCTGCTTGTTGCCCGACCAGATCTGAGCCATATGCGACCAGGCGATCGCATGAAACGGTGGATACTCCGCGCGGGTCCTGTCCTGGACTCGGTCGACGACGCCGCGGAGAAAGGTGCGCGAATCGAGCCTACGAAATTCGGGCGCGGAGGGGGTGGACGCCTGTGAATGCGAGCGTCGCGATGCCCGCGAGCGCGACGAACTCGACGACGCGGCCTCGCGTCGGGCGCTCAGCGACATGCCAGATCCGTCCCGCGATGACTGAGCGGCTGCTGGCTGCCCACCGGCGCCAGCCTATCGCGCAAGAGGTGCATCGAAACAAATGAACGGATCCGAAGGCGAGAAGAGATCCTCGAACGGATGCGTCGCGTGCCATGAGGCGGATCCCACCCGAACCTGACGCCGACCGCGAGGATGTCGAAGATGACCGCGAGCCACAGCAGGCGGTACGCGTATCGAGGCAACGCAGTCTCGCGCGGTCTCGGATCCGAGTGTGGTCGCCGTCACGCGCAAGTCGATAGTCAAGGGATCGAAGCGACACGGCGTCGAACCTCTATCGGTCACGGCGTGCGATACCCTAAAGTCACAAGCACGGTCCCCGGTGGCGCAATGGCAGCGCGGCTGACTGTCCAAAAATGGTGGCAGCCTCTTGGGGAAACCCAAGAGTGAAAACTGGGTGAATTGCGGGAAACCTAAAGCGCGAAAGCGCCAAGGCAATCCGCAGCCAAGCCCGAGGACACGCCTCGGGAAGGTTCAGAGACTAAGCGCCCAGTGCCTGTAGCGCGGGAACGCGCGATGGCAATGAGATAGTCCACGTCCGAGGGAAACCTCGGGGAGCGGGTAATCAGTAGGTTGGAGGTTCGAGTCCTCCCCGGGGAGCAAGATTGCGGAAAGCCTCAACTAGGTCCTCGCCGTCCCATTGACACGGCGCTAGAACCTATGTTCTATCCTGCTCATGCTGGTCTGTGCGAGTTGCGGGGCGAACTTCCCGGTCCAGATCGCCATCGAAGGACGGAAGCGGAAGCTAAGCCTCCACGGCCGCAAGCAATGTCTCGACTGCCGACCGCACCGACCGCTCCGCAAACCACGAAAGTCCGTCGCACGCCCGCCGAAGTCGCTTGTGTGCGTGGCCTGCGGCAAAGAGTTTCCAGCAAAGATGGTCATCGATGGCAAGATGCGCTCGCTCTACCGGCGTCGCTTCTGCCTCGACTGCTCGCCCTTCGGCGACCACAACACCTCGAAGGTGCCGCCCGGGTTCAGGTCCACCGAGGACGCCCTCAAGGCGCGTCGCGAACGTCGACGGGAACAGTTCCGCCGGTCACTTCGAAAGAGACGCCGTCAACGCAAGGCCGATCTCGTCGCAGCGTACGGCGGCCGATGTGTCGACTGCGGTTACTCGACGTGCCCGGAGGGTTTGCAGTTCCATCACCGCGATCCCTCAACGAAAGACTTCGGCCTGGGGAATTTCAGTGGAAGTCTCGCGCGGTACACCGCGGAGGCGGCCAAGTGTGACCTCTTATGCGCAAACTGCCACCGGATCCGACATGCACGCGAGATTTCGGTGTCGCGCCACAGGATGGTCGAGCTGCGTCGTGAGACGAAACGCCGCGCGATCGAGTCGTTCGGCGGAGTCTGCTCGGCTTGCAGCTCCGCGTACGCGCCCGCGGCTCTGGAGTTCCATCACCCGAACGCGAGCAAGAAGGAGTTCGCGATCTCAGACGATGGCAGTTATCGCAGTTGGGAGAAAGTGCAAAAGGAGCTCCAGAATTGTGTGATGCTCTGTGCGAACTGCCACGCGGAGATCCATGCCGGCGTGCGCGTCTTGAATCCGGCCCTCCCATCGGCCCTGGAACGGCCGATCGTCGCAGCGTCCTGACCCTCCGGGATGGGCCGCTAGCATCCGCGCAATGACCGACGGTCCGTTCCTCGAAGACTTCAAGGTCGGCGACATCTATCGCTCGGCGGCCGGCCGGACGATCACGCAGGCCGACAACATCTGGTTCTCGCTTCTCACCAATAACCAAAACCCGATCCACTTCGACGCCCACTATGCGTCGACGACCGAGTTCAAGCGCCCTCTCGTCAACAGCGTGTTCACGATCGGCGTGGTGACCGGGCTGATGGTCCCGCACACGAGCCAGAACGGTTTCGCGCTTGGGTGGAATGAGGTCACCTTGCCGAACCCGTTGTTCGAAGGCGACACGCTCTACGCGGACACCGAGGTGCTCGAGACGCGTGCATCGAAGTCGCGGAAGGGCTGGGGGATCGTGAAGGTCCGCCAGCGCGGCTTCAAACCGGATGGGACCGTGGTCCTCGTGATGATCCGCAGCTTCATGATTCCGACACGCGCGGCGGCGCCCCGTCGCGATCTGCCGTCGCCGCGAGCCTGACGATGGACTTCTCGGCCGATAAGGATCGCGACCAGATCCGAGCTGCCGTCCGGCATCTCTGCGCCGAGTTCGGCGACACCTACTGGCGCGAGGTCGATCGGAAGAGCGAATACCCCGAGAAATTCGTCCAGGCCCTGACGAAGGCGGGCTGGCTCGGAGCGCTCATTCCGACCGAGTACGGCGGATCGGGACTGCACGTCGCTGACGCCGCCGTCATTCTCGAGGAGATCAATCGCTCCGGGGGCAACGCCGCGAGCGCGCACGCGCAGATGTACACGATGGGCACGGTTCTGAAGCACGGAAGCGAGGAGCAGAAGCGCAAGTACTTGCCGGCGCTCGCGAAAGGCCAGACGCGGCTGCAGGCATTCGGGATCACCGAGCCCGAAGCCGGCTCGGAGACGACGCGGCTTCGCACGACCGCCGTGAAGAGGAAGAGCGGCCGCTACGTGATCAACGGCAAGAAGGTCTTCATCTCGCGCGCCGAGCACTCTGACCTGCTCCTGCTCCTCGCGCGCACGACGCCCTACGAAGAGCTCGAGGACAAGACGCAGGGGCTTTCGGTCTTCATCGTCCATCTGAAGCGCGCTCTCGCGGACGGCCGCGTCACCATCCGGCCGATCCGCACGATGCTCAACCACCACACGACCGAGATCTTCATTCAGGACCTCGAGGTCCCCGCGCGTGACCTCATCGGCCAGGAGGGTCAGGGCTTCCGTCACATCATCGACAGCTGGAACGTCGAGCGGATCCTGATCGCATCCGAGGCGATCGGCGACGGCCGATGGTTCGTCGAGCGAGCGTCCAAATACGCGACCGACCGCGTCGTGTTCGGACGCCCGATCGGAGCGAACCAGGGCGTGCAGTTCCCGATCGCGCAAGCGCACGCGCGCATCGAAGCCGCGGCCCTCGTTCGCGATAAAGCGGCGTGGCTCTACGACAACGACAAGCCGTGTGGACCCGAAGCGAACATGGCGAAGCTCCTCGCATCGCAGGCGTCGTGGGACGCGGCCAACGCGGCCCTCGACACGCACGGCGGCTACGGGTTCGCGTCCGAGTACGACGTCGAGCGGAAGTTCCGAGAGACGCGCCTGCTGCTGGTCGCGCCCGTGAGCAACAACCTGGTCCTGGCGTACCTCGGGCAGAACGTGCTTGGCATGCCGAGGTCGTACTAGTGCTTCTCCTCCGCTCGCTCATGTTCGTCCCAGGGCATCGTCCGCGGATGGTCCAGCGCGCCCTTGGACTGGGCGAGTTCGTACCGAGTGCTCTCGACGTCGCCATCCTCGATCTGGAGGACGGCGTGCCACCCGATGAGAAGGATCGCGCGCGTGCGGCGATCGCCTCGGTGCTCGGTCTCGCATCGCGCGGCGTGGGTCCCGCCCGATACGTGCGGGTCAACGGGGATACGGCAGCGCGCGACGTCGATCTGGCCTCCGTCCTTCGTCCGGGCCTCGATGGGATCGTCGCTCCGAAGGTCGATCGACCCGAGGAGGTCGCAAGCCTCGCGCGCGATCTCGATGAACGGGAGGACGCCGCTCGGATCGCGCGCGGCTCGATCCGTATCGTGCCGTCGATCGAGTCGGCCCAAGGCCTGCTCCAAGCGCACGCGATCGCGGCGAGCACGGATCGCGTGATCGCGCTGCTGTTCGGCGCCGAAGACTTCGCGCGCGATCTCGGGCTCCCGGCCGAGCGCGTGGCGGAAGCCGCCGATCTCTTGTACGCACGCTCGGCGGTCGTCGTCGCCGCGGTCGCGGCACATCGGCCGGCGATCGACGGGATCTGGCCCGACGTCACCGACGCCGATGGACTTCGCCGCGACGCGGTCCAGGCGCGCCGGCTCGGCTTCAACGGAAAGTCGCTCATCCATCCGGGGCAGATCGAGACCATCAATGACGTCTTCAGCCCGAGTGCGGCTGAGGTCTCATACGCGCGCCGCGTGATCGATGCGTTTGAAGGGGCGCGATCGAAAGGGCTTGGCGCCGTCGCGCTCGACGGCAAGCTGCTGGACCAGCCGATCGTGGAGCGCGCCCGACGGACACTGGCGCTCCACTCGAGCGTGTCCTCTAAACAGAGAACGCCGCCGGTGGAGAGACCGGCGGCGTTGGAGGGGAAGCTGTTGAAGTGATTTCTCACTCGGCCTAACGACCGGTGTGGAGCGCAATTAGGCTTTCCGGTCTCAGCGCGGTAACGAGGGAAGGAAACAAGAGCGGCCCGCCTGGTGGGGCGGGCCGCTCGACGCAGGGGGGTCGGATGAACGAATTGGTCGGGGTCGCACATTCAACGCGCCGCAGATAGGCGCGTTACTCGACGGCATACATTCGTCGCGTGTTGCGACAAGCGCGCAGGCTTTGGCCGTATTTCGTCGCGGTCGTCGTTGTCGCCGCGATGGTCGCCTACGGCGCGATCTCGTTCCGGGTCGCGGAAACGGTCACCCAAGTCGAGCGCGTTCCTCTCGATCCGCCGGCGAGCTCGATCGCGGCCGTCCACGAGGACGTGACCTTCAACAGCCGCGACGGGATCGTATTGAAGGGCTGGTGGTTCCAGGTCGTTGGCGCGGATCGCGCTGTGGTCATGGTCCACGGTCGCGGAAGGAATCGCGTCAACTCGGACTTCATGGAGGCCGCGATCGCCAAGATCCTCCTCGCCCACGGCTACTCCGTCCTTCTCTTCGACCTTCGCGGTCACGGTGAGAGCGGCGGGACGAGGTACACGCTCGGCATCGAAGAGCCGCGCGACATTCTTGCGGCGATCGATCTCGCGGCCGCGAAAGCCCACATCGATCGGGCGCGTGTCGCGATCATCGGCGAATCGCTCGGCGGCGGCAGCGCGCTCATGACCGTCAAAGCCGATCCGTCGATCGGGCCGGTCGTCACGGACTCCGCCTTCGCCGACGCCAACACCGTCGTGAGCGAGTCCGCGACCAAATACACCAATCTGCCGTCGTGGTTCACGCCGGGCATCGTGCTGATGTCGCGTCTGTTCCTCGGTCTCGACATATCTCAGGTGAAGCCCTTGCAGGTCGTCGCCGCGCACCCCGAGCGTGTCTTCCTATTCATCCAGTGCTCGGACGACACGACGGTCCCGCTGCATCACGGGCTCGACCTGAAGGCGGCGAGCGCGAATCCGCGGACGGAGCTTTGGGTCGTCCCCGGTTGCGAACACGTCAAGGCGTTCGCCACGCATCCAGACGAGTGGGCGCGACACGTCCTTGGTTTTCTGAGTCGCGAGCTCGGTGCCGAGAAACCCGCATCGGTCCCGGCCGGTATCCTCGCCCTACCACCACGGGGAGGATGACGTTGACGACAGCGACGAAGGGTCGACGCGTTCGCTGGGAGGATTCGCCGCGCGAGGACCTGATGGCCGGCGTCCAGCGGAGGTTCCTCTACGGCGAGAAAGCGATGCTCGCGCAGATCTGGCTGAAGAAAGGCACGACCGTCCCGAGGCACGTCCACCCGGCGGAGCAGCTCTCCTTCATCGTCGAGGGCGCACTCCGCCTCCGTCTCGGCGACGACCTCTCCGAGATCCACGACGTGCGCGCCGGCGAGGTGCTGGTCATTCCGGCGAACGTGCCGCACGAGGCCATCGCGCTCGAGGACACCTACGACCTCGATGTGTTCAGCCCGCCGCGCGAGGACTGGATCAAAGGACAGGACGCATACCTGCGCGGTCGATAGTGCCCGTCAGCCGCGATCTCTTTCGCGCCCTCTCGGGCTCGTTCCCCACGGGGGTTCTGATCGTCGCGACGGTAGACGACAAGGGCGAACCAAAAGGCCTGACGACCCAGGCGTACATGGGCGTGTCGACCGAGCCGCCGCTCGTGGTCGTGTCGATCGACAAGACATCGCGAACGCTTGCCGCTTTGCAGCACCACCGCGCCTTCGTGATCAACTTCCTCAAGAAAGGCGCCGAGGACGTGGCGACGCTCTTCGCCTCGAAGGCCGACGACAAGTTCAAGAACGTCCTATGGGAAGCCTCGCACGAATCGGGCGGCGCGCCGATCCTGCGGGATATCTCCCTCGCATATGCGGCCTGTCGGGTGATCGAGATCCACGAGGCGGGCGACCACATCCTCTTCATCGCGAGCGTCGAAGGGGGCGAGGTCCTCGGCGGAACGCCGCTCATGTACTACAAGCGCACCTACACGGCGTGGCCCGAAGAGCGGCCGGCGCCGCCGGTCGAGAGCTCGGCTTAGCGTGCGGATCTGCACGTTCGAGCAGCGCGGAACTCCGGCCGCGGGCCTGGTCGCGGCCGACGACACCGTCGTCTCGACCGTGGACCTCGTGGGTGGAGCTACTGACGAGGACGACGTCCTGGACCTATTGCTCTCGGGCGAGGAGTTCTGGGCCGAGCTTCGCAGCGCCGCTCGAGCCGCGCGCGACGGGACCCCGCTCGGGTCCGCCAAGCTCCTCGCTCCGATCCCGCGTCCGTCCCGGAACGTGTTCTGCGTCGGCTGGAACTACAGCGAGCACTTCGAAGAAGGGAAGCAGGCGCGCGGCCAAACCGGCGCGCAGCTCGCGCCGCAGGAGATACCGCAATTCCCCGCGCTCTTCACGAAGAATCCGGCGACCGTGGTCGGCCCCGACGCTCCGGTGTTCTTTCCCTCGCGGTATTCGGAGCAGCTCGACTGGGAAGCCGAGCTGGCGGTCGTGATCGGGAAGGGCGGCCGCGATATTCCCGAAGCGGAGGCCATGGGCTACGTCTTCGGGTACACGTGCGCGAACGACATTTCGGTGCGGGACGTGCAGCGGCGGCACGGCGGGCAATGGTTCAAAGGAAAGAACTTTGACACCCACCTGCCGATGGGGCCGTGGATCGTGACCGCGGACGAGCTCGACCCATCGGATCTCGCGATCCGGTCTCGCGTGAACGGCGTGGGCAAGCAGGACTCGCGAACGAGGTTCATGGTCTTCAAGATCCCTCGTCTCATCGCCGAGGTGTCGGCGGGCTGCACGCTTTGGCCCGGCGACATGATCATCACCGGCACGCCGGCGGGCGTCGGCTTCGCGAGGACGCCGCCCGAGTACCTCAAAGTCGGTGATGTCGTCGAGGTCGAGATCGAGGGCATCGGCGTGCTGCGCAACACGATCAAAGGGAGGACCTAGATGCTCGATAAGTTCACGTGGTACAAGCAGTCGACCTTTCGTTGGAAGGGCGAAAAGCTCGTCGTGTACATCGACTCGTGGGGACTGACCGATGGCCTTCCGCCGGCGGACCTGCTCCTCATCACACACGCGCACGGGGACCACTTCGCGCCGGACGACATTGCTCGCGTGAAGAACGACAAGACCGTCATCGTCGCCCCGGCCGACGTCGCGAAGCAGCTGTCCGGGAACGTCAAGCCGGTAAAGCCCGGGGATCGACTCGACGTCGCCGGCGTGAAGATCGAAGCTGTGCCGGCCTACAACATCGACCCCGCGCGTCTCGAGGCTCATCCCAAGGCGAACAACTGGGTCGGCTACGTCTTGCAGCTCGGCGGACATTCCTACTACCACGCGGGCGACACCGATCACCTGCCCGAGCTTGACAAGATCCGGAGCGACGTCGCCTTCCTGCCGATCGGCGACGGCGGCTACGTCATGACGGTCGACGAAGCGGCGGGCATGGCCAAGGCGCTCAAGCCGAAGGTCGCCGTGCCCATGCACTTCGGGTTCTACCCCGGCGTGGGCGTGCCCGCGGACGGCGAGCGGTTCAGGAAGGCTGCAGCGCCGGTCGAGGTAAAAGTATTCACTCCGATGCATCCATTCGCGAACAAATAAGGGAATATCCTCGAGTCATATGGCGACCACCATTAGCCAGATCGTTGCGGTGAATCCGGCGACCGAGGACGTGATCGCCTCGTTCGATGCGTTCGGACCCGACGAGGTCGAGATGGCCCTCGCCGAAGCACACGACGCGTACCTCGAGTGGCGTGAGCGTCCGATCGCCGAGCGCGCCGTGCCGATGCGCGCGCTCGCGACGCTCCTCAGAGAGCGCGCCGATCGCTACGCACGCCTTGCGACGCTCGAGATGGGGAAGCCCATCGCCGAAGCGAGGGCCGAGATCGAGAAGTGCGCCTTCGGCTGCGAGCATTTCGCGGAGAACGCGGCGCGGTATCTCGCCGACGAGGAGATCCGCGCGAACGCGCGGCGAAGCATCGTCGCCTTCCAGCCGCTCGGCGTCGTGCTTGCGGTCATGCCGTGGAACTTCCCGTTCTGGCAGGTGATCCGGTTCGCGGCTCCCGCCCTCATGGCCGGAAACGCGGCCGTCCTCAAGCACGCCTCGAACGTCCCGCAGTGCGCGCTCGCGATCGAGGAGGCCTTCCCGGAGGCGGGCTTCCCGCAGGGGTTGCTGCGGACCGTCCTCGTTTCTGGTTCGGCGATCGAGCCGATCATCGCGGACCACCGCATTCGCGCGGTCACGCTCACGGGAAGCTCGGATACGGGCTCACGCATCGCCGAGCTCGCGGGTCGCGCCCTCAAGAAGACGGTGCTCGAGCTCGGCGGATCGGACCCGTACATCGTTCTCGCGGACGCCGACATCGAGGCCGCGGCCACGACGGCGGTCCGCGCGCGCAATCAGAACAACGGCCAGTCATGCATCGCGGCGAAGCGGTTCATCGTCGTCGAGTCCGTCGCCGCCGACTTCGAGCGGCGCTTCGCGAAGGGCGTCGAGGATCTCGTCGTCGGTGACCCGATGGATCCGAAGACCCAGGTCGGTCCGCTCGCGCGGCGGGACCTCTTGGACACGCTCGAGCGCCAGGTCGAGGAGTCGGTTCGGGCCGGAGCCCGCGTGTTGACCGGCGGCGACCGACTTTCGGGGAAGGGCTACTTCTTCCGGCCAACCGTCCTGACCAACGTGACCCGCGACATGGCCGCCTTCCGCGAGGAGACGTTCGGTCCGGTCGCCGCGGTCGTACGTGTTCGCGATGCCGAGGAAGCGGTGCGCGTCGCGAACGACTCCGCCTACGGCCTCGGTGCGTCGATCTGGACGCGTGACGTCGCGCACGGTGAAATGCTCGCGCGCCAGATCGAATCGGGAAGCGTTTTCGTCAATGGCATGGTCGCATCGGACCCGCGGCTGCCATTCGGAGGCATCAAGCGCTCGGGTTACGGGCGCGAGCTCTCAGCCGTTGGAGCCCGCGAGTTCACGAACATCCAAACGATCTGGATCGGGCCCGCGGAGGGGCCACAGCCCACGTCGCAACCGGCCGAGTGACGCGTGCGCGCGCGGCAACCGTCGAGGACCCCGAGGCGATCGCGCGCATCCTCATCGGCGAGGCCGTCCGTTGAACGTCGCGCAGCTGCTCGTGAAGTGCCTGGAGAACGAGGGCGTCCGGCACGTCTTCGGCATCCCCGGCGAGGAAACGCTCGCGCTCAACGCCGCGCTCGCGGATAGCGAAAAGATCCGCTTCGTCCTCACCAGGCACGAGCAGGGCGCGGCGTTCATGGCCGACGTGTACGGTCGTCTCTCGTCCTACCCCGGGGTATGCCTCGCCACGCTCGGCCCGGGCGCCACCAATCTCATCACCGGCGTGGCCGATGCGCACATCGACCGCGCGCCGCTCGTCGCGATCACCGGGCAGGTCGGCCTCGAGCGCTCGCATAAGGAGTCGCACCAGTACATCGACATCGTGCGGATGTTCGGTCCGGTCACGAAGTGGAGCACTCGCATCAGTGTCGCCGAGGCGACGCCCGAGATCGTCCGCAAGGCCTTCCGCCTTGCGCGTCTGGAAAAGCCGGGCGCGACACACATCGAGCTTCCCGAGGACATCGCCGGCGAGACCATCGACATGCAGCCCCTCGAAGTCCGACGGACGTCGTACCCGAAAGCTCAGGAGGCGGTGATCAGCCGGGCGCTCGAGCTCATCAAGCAGTCAAAGAACCCGCTCGTCCTCGCCGGCAACGGCGTCGCGCGCCGCCAGGCGGCCGGTCACGCGAGCGTCGAAGCACTCCGGCGCTTTGTCCGGCGGAGCGGAATTTCCGCGACGCACACGTATATGGCGAAGGGCGTCCTCGACCCCTTCAGCCACCAGTCGCTCCCGGCGGCCGGTCTGCAACGCCCGGGGGCGGAGCTCGCGAATATCCCGCAGCTCGCGGAAGCCGATCTCGTCATCGCCGTGGGTTACGACCTCGTCGAATGGTCGCCCTCGCTCTGGAATCCCAAACGGGACAAGGTCGTCATCCATGTCGACAGCACCGCCGCCGAGCTCGATGGTCACTACCAGCCATCCGTCGAAGTGGTGGGCGAGCTCGACGAGTCCCTCACCGAGCTCGCGGAGCGAGTCGAGGAGCGGAAGGACCGGCCGATCCGCGCCGCGAACAAGCCGCTCGGGGCCGCGGCGAAAGACACCCCGGCGCCGTTCGCGCCGCAACAGGTGGTGGCCGCGGTCCGGGAGGCGCTCGCGCCAGAGGACATCGTGGTCAGCGACGTCGGCGCGCACAAGGTGTGGCTCTCGCGCTACTACCCGACGCCGGTGCCGAACACCGTCGTCGTCTCGAACGGTCTCGCGTCGATGGGCATCGCGCTGCCCGGCGCGATCGCGGCCAAGCTCGTCTTCCCCGAGCGCAAGGTCATCGCGTTCGCGGGAGACGGCGGCTTTCTCATGAATGTCCAGGAGCTCGAGACGGCGAAGCGGATGGGCACGGCGATCGTGTGCATGGTCCTGGTGGACGACCGTCTGGGGATCATCGAGGCGAACGAGCGGAGGATCTTCGGCCGGGCATTCGCGACCGAGTTCGGCAATCCCGGGTTCGTCGAGCTCGCGCGGGCCTTCGGCATTGCGGGATTCGCGGTGCCGACCGCGCGCGAGCTCTTCCCGACGCTGCGCCGCGCGCTCGACCTCGGCGAGCCGGCGCTCGTCGCGGTGCCGTGGGACCATCGCGCCAACGAGCGCATCGCGGACAAGCTCGCTTAGTCGCGGGCGGGGAGGCCCACCGTCCGCCGCCAGTGCTGCTGCCCGAGCTCGAAGCCGATGGCGCATCCGAGATCGACCAGCTCCGCCTCGCTGAAGCTGTGATGGAGGCGCGCCCAAAGCTCATCGCCCGCGCGATCCGAGTCGTATGCGATCGCGTCCGCCCATTCGAGCGCTGCCCGCTCGCGCTCGTCGAATTGAGCGAAGTCAATCACCGCGGGATCATTCGCCAGGTACCGGAAGCAAAGTTCTTTGATGCGCTGGTCGACGACGCCTCGCTCGAGGACGTTCTCGCGTATGTACCGCCAGCTCTCGAGCGCGTCCGGGACGAGCGCACGGATCTCGTCGGCCGTCGAGCCAAGCCGCCGCATTAGCCCGTCGGCACCGCTGGCGCGAGGCCTGCTCCGGGATCGCCCGGGAGCTCGCCATGACCCACGGACCAGGTCTTGATCACGCGCTGCTGTCCATAGGTGACCGCGATGAACGACCCCAGCTCGACGATCTCGTCATCCGTGAGGTGCTCGCGGAGCATCGCCCAGACGCGCTCGTTCGAGCCTTCGGGATCCCACACCAGCATGCTCGTGTAGAGGAGCGCTGCCTTTTGCCGCGGGTTGAAGCGGTCCGAGCGCTCGAAGTTCAGAAGCTCTTTGTAATCAACCTCGGTGAGGCCTTGCTCTCCGCCCCGGAGAGACCGCTGCGACCCTCAGTAGTTGCATTCGATCGTCTGCGACACATACACCCGGCACAGTTCTTTCAGCGAATGCTCGAGCACGCCGTGCCGGAACATACGGTCCCAGGCACGAGAGAACGCTCGGGCGACAGCCGGGACGTGTGATCGGATCGCCTGCGTCTCAGGCCGGGGCGTACCGAACCATCGAGCCTGCTCCATGTATCCACGCAGCTCCGGGTCGTGGAGCTTGTCGACGTCGACGTAGCTGATGCGTGCTATCCGTGGATTGTGCGTCAGACCCGCCGCAGGATGTACAGACCTCCGCGAAGACGATCGGTTACGAAGATAAGTCCATCCGCGCCGACCAGCACGTCGTTGAGCTGGATAGCCCGCTGACCGGCAGGTGGCTCGGGCACGTAGGACGCGATCTCCGCGGGACGAAGGGGGTCGCTTGTGTCGTAGACGCGGAGCCCTGCGTTGAAATACGTCGCGAAGACGATTCGATCGCTCTGGAAGGTACCCGGGCGATTCTCGTGCAGATTGTGCGGGCCGAACCGAAGTCCGCGCGAGCAGTAGTCGCCCGCGGGGACGGGAAAACGCGAAAGCTCCCGCGGCATCGTCTCGTCAGAGATGTCCACGAGATGGATGTCCTTGCGCGCGCCGTCGCAGTCTGGCTCGATGGCCTCGTCCGTAACCACGAGAAGCTTTCGGTCCCCGAGTGGCAGCGCCGTGTGCGTGTGGGGATGACCGCCTGAGCGATCGGCCCACGACAACGAGCTGATGAGCTCGAGCGAGCCGTCGTCTTCGACCGAGTAGACCACGAGCCCGGCGTCGAAGTAGCCGCCGTACGCGCGGTCGCCGTGGACGATGACGTGATGCGCGCCGACGTCGCTATCGTCGGTGAGTCTTTCGCGGTCCCGGTCGTGCTGGCCCGGCCACCACCAACGCGATGCGACCTTCGGCTGCGCGGGGTCGGAAAGATCGACGACGATGAGGATCCGGTTGCGGTAGCCCGTCTCTCGAGCCGAGGCGTACGCATAGCGACCCCCGGCGAACCAAATGCGGTGCACGCCCAAGCCGTCGATTGGGAGGAACCCGATGCGCCGGGGGTCGGATGGACTGGTGACGTCGTAGACGATCAGGCCGGTGCTTGCTGGGACTCCGACGCGATAGGGGTACTGCTCGTGATTCGCGAGCAGAAGCCTGCCGGCGAGCTGCAGCTTGTGGGAGTGCGTCCCGTTCGGGACCGCGATCTGTCGTACGACGAGGGGACTCCTCGGATCGGCGATGTCGACGACACTCGTTCCGACACCGAAATCGCCCATGTGGCCCACATACAGCACGTCGCCATTCCGCATCACCTGCATGCCGTCACCGCGCCCGTCGAGCTCCGTGTGGCCGACGAGCTCGAGGCCGTGCTGCTCCAGCGCACGGGGACGGTCGGGTATGGGCATCCGGCGCGATTGTGGTCCGTTTGACGCTCTGCTCGCCGCGTCCTAGCCTCCGCCAAGGCTTCCGCAAACGATTTCCGAGGGGGCGGCACACGACAGCACGCCGCACGATCACCGACGTCGCGCGCCTGGCCGGGGTCCACCCTTCGACGGTCTCGCGGGCGCTGCATCGGGCCGACCTTCCGCTCAGACCGGAAACGCGGCGCCGAGTGCTCGCCGCGGTCGAGCGACTCGGCTACCGCCCGTCAGCCATCGCGCGCGGACTCCGGCTGAGGCGTACGCGGACCCTCGGGATGCTCGTACCGGACATCACCAATCCGTTCTTCCCGCCGATCATCCGCGGGGCCGAGGAAGCGGCGCGCGAGCGGGGTTACGAGTTGGTCCTGTGCAACACGGACGATGTGCCAGAGCGCGAGGAGGCTTCGCTTCGGCTTCTCCGCGAGCGACAAGCCGACGGTCTTCTCATAGCGACGAGCCGAATGGCCGACGCCATGCTCGCTTCGGTGCGCCGAGAGCGGTTCCCGTTCGTACTGGTGAACCGCGGCTCCCGCGTGGCGGAGGATATGGCCGTGGAGGTCAACAACGAGCGTGCGTCGGCCGAGATCGTCGCGCACCTAATCGATCTCGGCCACAGGCGCATCGCGCATATCGCCGGTCCGCTCAGCACGACGACCGGCGCTGAACGCGCCGCGGGCTACCGAAGCGCGTTGCGGTCGCACGGCCTGCCCGCTCACCCGACCCTGATGGCGGAGGCCGCCGCGTACTCGGAGAACGCGGGCTACCTCTCGGCGAAGAGCCTGCTGCGTATGTCCCCGACAGCGATCTTCGCGGCCAACGACCTTCTGGCGCTGGGTGCCCTGCGCGCGGCGCGGGAGATGGGCTTGCGCGTGCCCTTGGATCTCTCGCTCGTCGGCATCAACGACATCCCGATGGTCGGTCTCGTCGATCCGCCGCTGACCACGGCACGAGTGCCGCAGCGAGAGATGGGCGCCATCGCCGCGCGGATGCTGATCAGCGTCCTCGAGCACGAGCCGGTCGCGCAGCGCCACGTGCTCTTCGATACGCAGCTCGTGGTCCGCGGCTCGACCGCCGCGCCTCGAACCGCGGGCCGGAGGATCGCATGACTGCGTCGGTCCGCATCTCGGTCGAACACGTGACGAAGCGATTTGGGTCGGGGACGCTCACGGTCTTCGAGGGTCTCGATCTCGCGGTGCGCGACGGCGAGGCGCTCTCCATCCTGGGCCCTTCCGGATGCGGCAAGACCACGCTCCTGCGGTGTATGCATGGGCTCGCCGGGATCGACGACGGGCGGATCGTCATCGATGGAGTCGAGGTGCGCGGGCCGAGTCGGAAGGTCGCGATGGTCTTCCAACACTTCGGGCTCATGCCGTGGAAACGGGTACGCGAGAACGTCGCCTACGGCCTCGAGCTCGCGCGGGTGCCACGCGCGACGATCGACGAGCGGGTGGAGCGGTACATCAACATGGTGGGACTGCGGGGCTTCGAACGGGCATATCCATACGCGCTCTCCGGCGGCATGCAGCAGCGCGTCGGACTCGCTCGCGCCCTCGCGGTCGAACCGGACGTCCTGCTCATGGACGAGCCGTTTGGCTCGCTCGACGCGCTCACGCGCGAGGTCCTGCAGAACGAGCTGTTGCGGATCTATCAGGAGCGTCCGCGCACGATGGTGTTCATCACGCACTCGATCGAGGAGGCGATCGCGGTCGGAGATCGCGTAGTGGTCCTCTCGTCACGTCCGGCGCGCGTCCGCGAGATCGTCGCCGTGGACATCGAGCGTCCGCGCACCGTGGCCTCGGTCATCGCGCACTCTCGCTTCGTGGACCTCCGGGACCGCTGCTCGCGCCTCGTCCTGGATCGCCCGGCGGCATGACCATCCGCGAGGCGCAGGCCCACGCAGTCGCGGCCGTCAGGCGGCGGAACCTCTCGCCAAGAATGAGCGATTGGGCCGTCCGGCTCGGCTCGATCGCCGTGGTCCTCCTGGTGTGGGAGTTCCTCGCACCTGGGTGGAACCCCCTCATCATCAGACCGCCTTCGGCGATCGCGGTCGCGTTCGTCGATCTTCTGCAAACGGGTGAGCTGCAGACGGCGCTCGCCACGAGCCTTCGTGCCTTCATCGGAGGGCTCGCCATCGCTGTCGTCATCGGGGTCTTCCTCGGCGTCGTGACCGGCCGATGGCGGACCGCGTTCAACGCTTTCGATCCGCTCGTGAGCGCGCTGTATTCCGTTCCGTCCGTCGCGCTCATCCCGCTGATCGGCTTCATCTTCAAGTTCCAGGGAGACGCCCCACGCGTGGCGGCCGTCGCGCTCTTCTGCGTTTTTCCGGTGCTGATCAACACCCAGCAGGGCGTCCGCAATGTCGACCGCGGACTCCTCGAGGTCGCTCGCGCGTTCAACACGAGCGAGCGCAGGCTCTGGACCGACGTGATCCTGCCCTCGGCGACGCCCTTCGTGCTCGCCGGCATCCGCCTCGCCATCGGCCGCGGCCTCATCGGGATGATCGTCGCTGAATTCTTTATCGGTCTCGTCGGGCTTGGTTATCTGATCATCGAGTACGGCAACGTGTTCAGGATCGACCGCATGTTCGTGCCGGTCATCGTCGTCGCCGCGATGGGCATCGTGTTCATAGGAGTTATTCAATGGCTCGAAGGCCGCGTCGCGCCGTGGCTGCGACGCGAGCAATAAGGAGGACGAAGGTGGGTTATCGGGTGTTCGCGTTCGCGTTCATCTCGGCGCTCATCGTGACGGCGTGCGGTGGCGGTGGCGGAGGCGGTGCCGCGATTTCTCCGACTCCGATCGCGGTGGCAAAGGCGGTCTGCGACGCGAAGAAGATCACGATCGCCGTGCCGGTGACGCCGCCGAACGTGGTCCACCTCACGCCGTACGTGGCCGATTCGTTCGGCTACTTCAAGGAGGAAAACCTCACCGTCGAGCTGATCCGCTTCGAGGGCGGCGTGGGTTCGTTGCGGGCCTCCGCGTCTGGCGGCATTACCCTCGCGGGCACTTCGAGCGAGCCCGTCGTCGACGGGATCGCCAACGGCGCCGACGTGAAGGTGCTCTACTCCTACGCGCCGAACGTTGACGTCTCCTTCGTGGTCGGCCCGGGCATCAAGACGCTCGCGGACCTCAAGGGCAAGAAGATGGGCGTGCAGGAGCCGGGTGGCTTCGCCGACGTCATGACCAGGATCGTCCTCAAAAAGGCCGGCCTCGATCCCGCCAAGGACGTCACGTTCGTCCAGACCACGACAGCGGGCCGCGTGCAGCAGCTCGTCGCGGGCGCGACCGACACCGCGGTGCTGCACATCGACCAGACGAAGACCGTCCAGAAGGCCAATCCGCAGATCTCCGTCCTCTCGAACATGTGGGAGATCCTCTCGGACTACCAGTACTCGGTCTATGTCGCTCCGACTCAGGCGATCAAGGACGACGCCGCGACCCTCGAGTGCACCATCCGCGCGCTCATGCGCGCGAACCGCGCGATGTACGACCCGGCGAACCGGCAAAAGATCGTCGACATCGCGGTCAAGGAAGGGAAGATCGACGCGCAGATCGCGGGGGACACGTTCGACCTGCTCGTGAAGGCCAAGGCCTGGCCGCAGAACGAAGGCGTCCCGCAGAAGAACATCGAGGGCACGATCGCCAGCGAGAAGGCGTTCGGCAAGATCACCAAGGACCTCACCTTCGACCAGATCGTCGACCTCTCCATCACGAAGAAAGTCGTCGAGCAGCTCGGTCGGGTGAAGGACTTCCCGTATTGATCTCGTGAAGCTCGTCGACCTGACACAGCCGTGGGGCGATCGGATGCCGACCTGGCCGCAATTCGAAGCGGTCCAGGTGACGGACATCACGACGCACCATCGCGACGGCAAGAGCACCGTGCTCGTGCGCACGAACATGCACACCGGTACGCACATCGACGCGCCCATCCATTACTGGCCGACGGGCAAGCATCTGGGCGAGATCCCGATCGGTGACCTCTATGGCACGGGCTTGGTGATCGACTTGCGACCGATCACCAAGCCCTGGTCTTATTACTCGCTGAAGGATTTCCTCTCATGTGTCCCGAAGGGGGAGCAGGTCCGCGACGGAGACATCGTCATTCTCTACACGGGTTGGGACCGCTACAACTGGACCAAGCCCACCCGCGACGACGTCACATACTTCGACCGCCACCCCGGGCCGATGCCTGAGGTCTGTGACTACCTTGTCGATAAGAAGATCCGATGGTTCGGTGGCGACCTCGCGTCGATGGACCACTCGCTGCACGTACGCGTTCGCTACTTCCGCCCCGATCTGGTCAAGGAGTACGAAGCGCAGACCGGAAGGTCGATCGACGAGGCGCTGCCGATGAAGGATTTCGAGCACGTCCACTACCACATGGCGAAGGCCAACATCCCGATGCTGGAGAACCTCGGCGGCGAGTTAGTCGAGGTCGCCGGCAAACGCGTCGACGTCGGCGCGTTCCCCTGGCGCTGGGTCGGTGGAGAGGGCTGCATCTGCCGCGTCGTGGCGTTCCAGTCATGAGCGCCGTCCGAACGATCACGCCTGCGAAGACCGCGACGATGCAGGCGCTAGTACTCACCGGACCTCACGAGTTCGAGATCCGCGAGGGCGTGCCGATCCCCCGTCCTGGAGCGAACGAGGTGCTCGCGCGCGTGCGCGCGATCGCCATCTGTGGAACCGACGCCGAGATCGTCGAGGGCACCTTCAAAGGCCGTTGGCCGCGTGCGTATCCGTTCATCCCCGGCCACGAATGGTCCGGGGAGGTCGTGGAGGCGGGCGACTTGGCGATGGGCTACGGGTTCACCCCGGGAACGCGCGTCGCGGGCACGAGCCACTCGGGCTGCGGCTACTGCCGGATGTGCCGCACCGGACGTTACAATCTCTGCTTCAACTACGGGCGTGAGGACCTCGGTCACCGTCAATACGGCCACTACACGCAAGGCGCGTACGCGACGTACGTGGTCCACACGATCAAGAGCGTCTTCAAGATCCCAGGGGAGATGCCGTTCGATGTCGCCGCACTCTGCGACACGGCGTCGATCGCCCTGCACTCGGTGAAGCGCCCCGGCATCAATCCCGGAGACGTCTACGTCGCGGTCGGCTCAGGCGGCATGGGACTCCTCACCGCGATGTGCGCCCGGGCGCTCGGCGCGGCGAGATGCATCGTCGTGGGCGGCGGTAGGCGTCTTGAGCGCGCGAAGGAGTTCGGCTTCGAGACCGTCGACTATCACGATGGCGACCCGGTCGCGCGCATCCGGGAGCTGACCGCCGGGCTCGGAGCCGACGTCGCCGTCGACTCCGCCGGTACGAAGGACTCGGTCCTCCAGGCGATCGGCATGGTGCGCAAAGGTGGACGGGTCGCCTTCACGGGCATCCCCAAGGAGCCGTCGTTAGTCGACTTCCAGAAGATCGTTCTCGAAGAGATCGACCTGTACGGGGTCCGGGCGAACCGAAACACGATGGAGGAAGTGATCCCGTTGATCGCCGATGGCCGCATCCCAGCCGCGAGGCTGATCACGCACCACTTCACGCTTCCCGACTTCAGACAGGCGCTCCGCACCTTCAACGAGCGGGTCGATGGAGCGCTGAAAGTGATAGTGGAACCCTGAAGTGAGCGTCGAGCGGTGCGCTACGCGCCCGGGGGCCCCTACCCCCGCCGATGAGGAGCGAACTCAACCAGCCTCGAGCGCGTCTGCTCGGCGTAGCCGAGAGATTGAGCGAGTGGAGCCATGACCGCGGACGCCGGCTCAATCGGTGCGCTCATTCGCACGCGGCGGGCGGTCCGGGCATTCAAACCCGGCCTCGTGCCGGACGCAGATGTCAACGAGATCTTGGAGGCGGGACGATGGGCTCCTTCGCCCGCGAACCGGCAGCCGGCCCGCTTCATCTGGGTGAAGAGCTCCTCAGTCAAGCGTGAGCTGCAGGCGCTCGCGAGGGAGTCGAAAGAGCTCTCGGCCTACTGGGATCCCATCTTTCGGCCCGACGGTACGAGCGGCCGCGTAAACGATCTCGAGACTCCGGAGGTCATCGCCGTCATCGCCGATCCCGCGAAGAGCCTCACGAACGTGCACGCCGACAACGGCTTCGAATGGGCCGCGGCAATGGCCGTGTACGCGATGTGGCTGCGAGCGCACTCGCTTGGGTACGGTGCGGTCTTCGTGCAGCACTGGATCACCGAGAAAGCGAAGATGATCCTCAACGTGCCCCTGTCGTGGACGTTCCTCGGGACGTTCACGTTCGGTCACGCGGCCGAGCTGCCGACCATCGAGCGGCTTCCCTTGGACCAGCTCGTCTCGATCGACCGCTATCCAGGACGGCCACGCACATGAAGAGCGCGGTCGGCGAGCCCGCCCGTTCGGCGGAGATCCCCGCGACGATGCGCGCGGTGGTCTTCAGCGGCCTCGGCGAGTTCGCGGTGCGGGAGGTACCGACTCCTCAACCGGGCGCGCGAGAGGTGCTCGTGCGGGTGCGGGCGTCGATGATCTGCGCGAGTGACGCGAAGATACTTGCTGGAAAGTTCCCGGCCACCACGTTCCCACACGTTCCGGGCCACGAGTTCGCCGGAGAAGTGGCCGTCTCGAACGACGAACGTTTCGCCACGGGCACGCGGGTCGGTGTCGAGGTGCATGTCGGGTGCGGCAGCTGCGACCGCTGCCGCGAAGGCATGTACACGCTCTGCGTCAACTACGGCAAGCGCGAGACTGGACATGCCCACGTCGGATTCACGGTCGGCGGAGGCCTCGCCGAGTACTCCGCCGTCCCGGTGGCCGCGCTGCACCCGATCCCGGAGCATGTCACCTTCGAGCAAGGTGCTTGGACCGACAATCTTGGTATCGCGCTGTGGGCGCTCGAACGCGGCAGGGTCGCCGCGGGTGAGCAAGTGGTCGTCATCGGTCCGGGCGCGATCGGGCTCTGCGCCACACAGCTTGCCCGCGCGCTCGGCGCAGGGCGGGTGACCCTCGTCGGCCGCGGCCAGCGGCTCGCGCGGGTCCGCGACATGGCGGACGAGGTCATCGAGGCCGCCGATGCCGCGAGACTCCACGGAATGGCGGATCTCGTCGTCGAGTTCGCGGGCACCGCCGAGGCCGCGCGGGAGGCGATCGCTCTGGCGCGCCGCGGCGGGCGCGTCGTGCTCGGCGGTGCGACCGGCACCGGAGTCGCGCTCTCGGGCGTTGACCTCTCCACGATCGTGCGTGGGAATCTCGACGTCCTGGGCTCGCTCGCGAATCCGAAGGGCGTGTCCGGCCGCGCTCTCGCATTGCTCGCCGACGGCAAGATCGACGTCACGAGCCTCGTGACCCACCACTATCCGCTCCGGTCCTTCGCCGCCGCGTGGCGCACGTTCACGGAGCGCCGCGATGGCGCAATCAGAGTCATGCTCCACCCAGAGGCCCAGGCATGAGCGCCATCGACCGCCCGACGGCGCTCGAGCTCTACCGCGTCATGCGCACGATCCGCGCTTTCGAGGAGCGCGCCACACAGCTGTTCGGCGAGAACAAGATGTGGGGGACGATTCACAGCTATGCGGGAGAGGAGGCCATCGCTGCCGGTGTCTGCGCGCATCTCCGGGACGACGACTGGATCACGTCGACCCACCGAGGCCACGGGCATTGCATCGCGAAAGGCGCGGACCTCGGCAAGATGTTCGCGGAGCTCCTCGGCAGGGAGACGGGGTACTGCCGCGGCCGCGGTGGCTCGATGCACATCGCGGACACATCGAAGGGCAACCTCGGCGCGAACGGGATCGTGGGTGGTGGCATCCCGATCGCGACCGGGGCCGCGCTCACCGCCAAGCAGCTCGGCACCGACCAGGTCGCGGTGTCGTTCTTCGGCGACGGCGCCGTCAACCAGGGGACCTTCCACGAGTCGCTGAACCTCGCCGCGATCTGGAAGCTGCCGGCCGTCTACGTCTGCGAAAACAACCAGTACGCCGAGAGCCTGCCGGTGAAGCGCGCGTTCGCGGTCGAGGACATCGCGAAGCGCGCGGAGGGCTATGGGATGCCGGGGATGCACGTTGACGGGCGGGACGTGCGCGCGGTCCACGCCGCCGCCGGCGAAGCGGTCGCGCGGGCGCGGGCGGGGAAGGGGCCGGCGTTCATCGTCGCCGACTCGTACCGCCACGAAGGCCACTACTACGGCGACCCGCGGAAGTACCAGTCGAAGGACGAGATCGAGGGCTGGCGGAAGCAGTTCGATCCGATCGCCGACGCTCGCGCCTGGATCGTCGCCGACGAGCTCGCCTCCGCCGCCGACCTGGACGCGATCGATCGCGACGTCGCGGCGGAGATCGACCGCGCGGTCGCGTGGGCCGACGAGGGGCCGCTCGCGTCGCCGATCAAGCTGCCCGAGGACGTCTATGCAGGCGACTGAGGCGCGCGCGCCCGCGGCGATGCGCGAGATGTTCTACAACGAGGCGCTCGGCGACGCGCTCCGGCTCGAGATGCAGCGGGACGAGCGCGTCATCGTGATCGGCGAGGACATCGCGGAGCACGGCGGCGCGTTCCAGGTCACCGCCGGCCTTTTCGACAAGTTCGGCTCCACGCGGATCCGGCAGACGCCCATCAGTGAGCTGGGGATCGTCGGCGCGGCAGTCGGCGCGGCGCTGACCGGACTCCGTCCGGTAGTCGAGCTCATGTACGTCGACTTTGCCGGCCTCGCGATGGATCAAATCGTGAATCAGGCCGCGCAGAACCGCTTCATGTTCGGTGGGCAAGCGCGAGTCCCCATGGTGCTCCGGACGCAAGGCGGCTCGGGTCGAGGCAACGCGGCGCAGCATTCCAAGTCGCTCGAGGCCTGGTTTGCGCACGTCGCGGGTCTGAAGCTGGTCATGCCGTCGACGCCGGCCGACGCGAAGGGTCTGCTCACCGCGGCGATCCGCGACGACAACCCGGTCATCTTCCTCGAGCACAAGCTCCTCTATCGGACGAAGGGACAGGTGCCGGAAGGTGAGCACCTCGTGGCGCTCGGGAGGGCCGACGTCAAGCGCGCGGGCACGGATCTCACGATCGTCACGTGGTCGCGTGAAGTCCTGTTCTCGCTCGAGGCGGGAGCGAGGCTTGCCGCTGATGGAATCGAGGCCGAGGTGATCGACCTGCGCACGCTCGTGCCCCTCGACCGCGAAACGGTCCTCGGCTCCGTGCGCAAGACGCATCGCCTCCTCGTCGTGCACGAGGCGATCAAGCGGGGCGGGTATGGCGCCGAGATCGCGGCCATGGTCGCGGAGGAGGCGTTCGACGACCTCGACGCGGCGCCAAAGCGTCTGGCCGGGCTCGAGACCCCGATTCCATACGCGCAACATCTCGAGACGACTGTTGTGCCTCAGATCGATGACATCGTCCGTGCCGCGAAAGAGCTCGTCGGCTGAGCGTCACGCGCGTCATCCTTCCGAAGCTGGGGCTCACGATGGACGAGGGGCGCATCGTGGCCTGGCACAAACGCGTTGGCGACGCGGTCACCGCGGGCGAAGTCCTTTTCGAGGTCGAGACCGACAAAGCCACCATGGAAGTCGAGTCCCCGACCGCCGGGACCCTCCGCCGCATCCTCTTCCCCGTCGACGCCACCGCACCCGTGGCCACCGTTATCGCGCTCATCACGGAGACAGCGGACGAACCGCTTCCGTCGAATTCGTCCATGGCGGCTCAGCCCGAGGGCGAGCGCATTCGCGCATCTCCGGCCGCGCGCAAGCTGGCGCAGGAGCTCGGCGTCGACATCGGAGGAGTGCGCGGCACGGGACCCGGCGGTCGGGTGACTCTCGAAGATGTGGAGGGGGCCGCGGGGACGTCGACCGCCGCTCCCTCCGGCGAGAAGCGGGAACCGTTATCGCGTATTCGCCGGGCGATCGCCGAGCGCATGACGCGCGCGGTCCGGGACCAGCCGCAGTTCTCCATCTCACGCGACGTCGACATGACCGCGGCGAACCTGAAGCGCAAGGAGTCGGGCGCTTCATACACTGACGCCATCGTCGCGGCGTGCGCCAAGGCGCTCCGCGATCATCCCCGGCTTCGCTCGCGGATCGAGGACGACGCCCTCGTCACCTCGGACGGGATACATGTCGGCATCGCGGTCGCCCTGACCGAGGGTCTCATCGTGCCGGTACTCCGCGACGCTGATCGAAAGGGTCTCGTTGAGGTCGCCCGCGAACGTGAGGAGCTCGAGCGGTCCGCCCGTGCAGGGAAGCTTCACGCCGACGCGTTGACCGGTGGGGTTCTCACAGTTTCGAACCTCGGGACCCTCGGTGTCGACCGCTTCACCGCAATCGTGAATCCGCCGGAGGCAGCGATCCTCGCCGTGGGTCGCGTGGTCGACCGCGTCGTCGCGAAGGACGGCGTGCCGACCGTCCGCCCGATCGTTTCATTGACGCTCTCGGTCGATCATCGTGTCGCCGATGGGGCGACCGCCGCGCGCTACCTGTCGGCGGTCGCGGACCGACTCGAACGTGCGGACTTATGACGACCGAGGTCGCGAATCGCGTTCAACTCGCCGCGGGCCACTGGAAGCCGCGCTTCGTGGCGAACGGCATCGACGTCAATGACTTCGACCGCGTCGTCGCCGCGACGACCGAGTGGAGTCAGTGGGGGCCGAACTGGAAGCGCGTCGGCGACGAGCACCGCGCGATGGCGGAGAGTGCGGAACAGGCGGGCCATAGGGTCACGGCGACGGGGGCCTATCAGCGCGCCGCCTGGTCCTATCACCTCGGCAAGTTCCTGTGGTTCGAGAATCGGTCGCTCCACGACGAGCTGCGCGAGCGGACGGTTTCGACCTACCTGAAGGCGATGCCGCACCTCGATCCCTCCGGGCGCCGAATCGAGGCTCCGTTCGAGGGCGCCGTCATCCCGGGGATACTCCGCGTCGTCCACGCCTCGTCGCGTCCGCCGCTCGTGATCCTCGTTCCGGGGCTCGACTCGGTGAAGGAAGAGCTGTACGCGATGGAGAACGATTTCCTTCGTCGCGGACTCGCCACCCTCACGATCGATGGTCCGGGCCAGGGCGAGAACGCGCCGCGATTTCCCATCCGACCGGACTGGTCGACGGTGATCGGTCCACTCCTGGATTACCTCGCCGCGAATCACTCAGGTGTCGACCTCGGTCGGGTCGGGCTCATGGGCATCAGCATGGGCGGCATCTACGGGCCGCGCGCCGCCGCCAAAGAGAAGCGTCTGCGCGCACTCGTCTCGCTCGCGGGTCCGTATGACCTCTCCGAGTGCTGGCCCGCGCTCAACCCGCTCACCAAGGGCGGCTATGTCTTCTACACGCACTCGCGCGACGAGGCCGAGGCCTTCGAGCGATCGAAGGCGCTCACGCTCCGCGGCGTACTCAAGGACGTCATATGCCCGCTCCTCGTCATCCACGGCGGTAGGGATCGGCTCTTTCCGCCGGAGCAGGCGGAGCGGATCGTCCGCGAGGCGCCGAACGCGACGCTGCTCCTCTATCCGGAAGGGAACCATGTCTGCAACAACATTCCCTACAAGTACCGCCCCGCGATGGCGGACTGGATGGCGGAGCGCCTAGGCGCGCGGCACTAGGACGCGACCAGGCCGAGCACCGGTGTGCTCACCGCGACGCAGGACGTGCTCGCCATTCACGAACACGTCGACCATCCCGGTCGCGTAGCGGTGCGGGTCCGCGTACGTCGCGTGGTCGGCGATCTTCTCCGGGTCGAACGCGACCACGTCGGCAAAGTATTCGCGCGCGATCCGGCCGCGACGGTCGAGGCGGAGGTTCGTGGCAGGAAAGCTGGTCAGACGGCGGATCGCCTCCTCGAGCCGCACGAGTCCTTCGTCGCGGACGTAGTGCCCGAGCAGTCGCGCGAATGTCCCGTACGCCCGCGGGTGCGGATTCGATTTGAGGAACACGCCCTCGGGCGCGGGAGCGGCTTCGTCCGAGCCGAAGCTCATCCACTCGATCGGGACCTCGCGGCGCAGGTTTTCCTCCGACGCGATGAAGTAGCACGCCCCGACGCGGCTCTCGTCCTCGACCACGAGGTCCATCGCGGTCTCCTCCGGCGATCTGCCGCGCATGCGAGCGACGTCCGTGAGCGTCTTGCCGGTGAGTGGTTTCAGCGCGTCGTTCTTGAACGACACGAGGAGAACACCGTCCGGACCACCCGCGGCGAGGTAGAGGTTCTCCCAGTTCTCTCCGGGGGTACGCATCTCGCGGGCCACGCGCTCGCGCACCGAGGGATCGCGCAGCCGCGCGAGCCACGCCCGGAAGCCGCCCTCTTGGACCCACGGCGGCATCGTTGCGTTGAGACCCGTCGCACCCGCAGCGTAGGGATACATGTTCGCGGTGATGTCGAGACCGCCGCCGCGAGCCTTCTCGACGCGTTCGATAACCGCCGGGAGCTTCGACCAGTTGGCCTTCCCGGCCTGCTTCAGGTGATAGATCTCACCTCGGACTCGAGCAGTCCGTGCGATCTCGATGAGCTCGTCGACCGCTTCGACGAGACGGTCCCCTTCGTTGCGAAGATGGGAGATGTACGTGCCACCCGCCGCCTCAGCCAGCGCGGCGAGCTCGTCTGTCGACGCGAACGTCCCCGGCGTGTAGATCAGGGCCGACCCGAGACCGAGCGCGCCGTCCACCGCGGCGTCGCGCGCGAGACGGCGCATCCGCTCGAGCTCGTCGGATGTCGGCGGGCGGTCGTCGTATCCGACCTCATGCACGCGAAGGGTCGTCGCGCCGACGAACGACGCGACGTTCACCGAGACTCCAAGGCGGACGAGGTGGTCGAGACCCTGCCGAAGTGTGGTCCATGGAATGTCGTACTTGATGTCGGCCTGACGCTCGATCTGATCGCGGCGCATCTCGTCGGTCAGTGGACCCATGGACGAGCCTTCGCCGAAGACCTCGAGCGTGACTCCCTGACGCACATCGCTCTGTGCACGGCCGTCTGCGATGAGCGACGGGATCGCCCACGACAGCACGTTGATGAACCCTGGCGCCACAGCGAGACCGGAGACGTCGATCTCGCGCCGCCCGCGATCCCCGATGGCGGGCATCACCGCAGAGATCACATCGGCATCGATCGCAACGTCTGCCGCATATGGCGAGCCGCCTTCGCCGTCATACACGATCCCTCCGCGGATGACGACGTCGTGCATCGGGCGGCCATACTACGGGCGTGATGATGCGGACGGTCGCCCGGGTCGAGGAACGGCCCTGGCTTTTCCTTGGTCTCGTCTTCTTCCTGACCTGCTTCTTCGGTTTTCTCGTGCAGGCCGCAGGCAGCGCTTGGTTGCGGTGGCACGACGACCCGATCGCGTCGACCTATAGGACGACGCTCTCATACACCTCGGCGCTCATCGGTGACGCGATCCTCATCCCGCTCGTCAACGTCTTCATCGTCGGCCAGCTCCTCGCGTGGCGCCGCCGTCCGCGGATTGCCGAGGTCGCCGGCCCGTTACTCGTGAGCGCGCTCATCACGATCTTCCTCCATCTCTACCAAGCGGCGAACGCGCTCCTCAATTGGACGATGATGCAGCCGTACCGGTGGACCGGCATCGGCTACGAGCACGCGGCATTCATGTGGGCCGAGATCGGTCTCGTCCTCTTCTTCTGGGGTCAGGTCGCGATCGTCGCGAAAGAGAGTCCTCGCGCGATCCTTTCGCATCGCATCCTGCTCGTTGCGCTGTGCGGGCTCGCGTTCCTCCGGCTCGTGTTCGCCGATTACGGGTACTTCGTCTAGGAGGGTTCGTCGGGACCACCGTGGACACCACAGCGCGGCGGGGGACTGAGAACGAAGCGATCGTGGTGGTGTGGGCCGCCCTTCTGGCACTCATCACGCTTCTCAGCATTCTTCCGATCTTTCTCTACCACGTCGACCTGAGCACGCTGTCTTTCGGATCTGACATACCGATCGTGGTGGGGGTCGGCATCCTGCTCACGGGTTACGCGCCGGCGTTCGCCGCACTGCTCGCGGTGCGATTCGTTCCGGGGTCGGGAGGGGTCCGCCGGCTGCTTGCCCCGGCCATTCGTTGGCGCGCTCACCCGATTTGGTACGCCACCGCCATCCTCGGTCCGATCGGATTGTTTCTCGTCGGAGACGTCATCCGATCCGTCCTCGGACTCGAGGCTCCGGCCGCCTGGCTCGCGCTGCCGTCGGCCTCGACACTGGCTTTTCTCGCCGGCGCCCTGATTGCGGGCTCGCTCGGCGAGGAAGTGGGCTGGCGCGGTTTGGCTCAGCCGCGATTGCAGCTCGAGCACGGCGCCCTACCTGCGGCGATCGCGGTCGGTCTTCTCTGGAGCGTTTGGCACCTGTGGCCCGTGGTCGCTCCGGGCGGTTTTGCCATGACCGGCGTCTCTGGCGTGGTGCTCACCTTCGTGCGATTGACAGCAACATCGGTCGTCTACGCGTGGCTGCTCAACAGCACCCGCGGGAGCTTGCTGATCGTCATGCTCGCGCACGCCGGTCACAACATCGCCGCGCAAGTCGTCCCGCTGCCAGGGGGGACTCAGCAGGCGGATCCGGTAACCGCGCTGCTCTACGTTGGTGCGGCCGTGATCATCGTTCTGTTTTACGGGTCTAGGTGGCTGAGCAGGGTCCCCGCATATCCGATGGCCCCGACGTCGCCCTGAGTGCAGCTCTAAGGTCCGTACAGCTTTCCGGGGTTCAGCAGTCCCTTCGGGTCCATCACGTTCTTGATCCGCTTCATCACGTCGAGCGCGTCGCCATGCTCGGCGCGCATGTAGCGAGCGCGCACCGCGCCGGTGCCGTGCTCGCCGGTCACGGTGCCGCCGACCTCGATCGCGAGCTTGTGCAGCCGATCGGCGAGCTCGTCCGCGCGGCGGACCTCGTCGGCGTCGTCCGGGTCGATGAGGATGGCCGAGTGCACGTTGCCGTCGCCGAAGTGCCCGTAGAAGACGACCGCGATCCCGAGCTCCGCGCCCATCTCGCGGGCGCGGCGCACCGTCTGTGGGATCTCCGTTAGTGGAACCGCGAGGTCTTCGCCCGCAAAGATGCGGTGCTTTCCCGGATGCGCAAGCGCCGTGGCCGCGGCGAGCCCGCTCCGCCCCGCCCAGAGACGCGTGATCTCCTTCTCGTCCTCCGCGAAGCGCGTGACGCTGGCGCGCCTCCGAACGATGCCGTCGGTGTAACGCACGTTCGCCGCGACCTGCTCGGGCGTCCCTTCCACTTCGATGAACAGGACCGCCTCGCCCGCGGGTAGCTCGAGCTCCGGCCGCCAGAGCTGAAGCGCGTCGACCGCGCTTTTGTCCAGGAGCTCCGCAGTGGACGGAAGGATTCCCGCCTCGAAGAGGTCGTCGAGCGACGCGACGGTGTCCTCGAGCGCTTTGTAGCCGGCGAGGATCACGGCGCGCGCCGGGGGTCGCGGCTGCACGCGTAGACGAAGACGAGTGAAGATGCCGAGGGTACCCTCCGAGCCGACGAAGAGCTTGGTAAGGTCGATCCCGCTCGAGGACTTGAGCGCTTTCGAGTGGACGCCGCCCGTCGTGATGACCGAGCCGTCCGCGAGGACGACTTCCGCGCCGAGCACGTATGCCGACGTCGTCCCCCAGCGCACGGCGTGCGGTCCACTGGCATTGTTCGCGGCCATGCCCCCGAGCGTGCAGGCTCGTCCGCTCCCGGGATCTGGGGGGAAGAACAGGCCATGTTCGGCGAGGGCGTTCTGGAAGTCGAAGTAGACGAGGCCGGGCTCGACCATCGCCTGCAGGTTGCGGCGGTCGATCTCGACGATCTTCCGCATCCGAGCGAAGGAGATGACGATGCCGCCCTCCGGCGCGATCGCGCCGCCGGTCTGCCCGGTGCCCGCGCCGCGGGGCACGATCGGGATCTCGGTCTCGTTCGCGATGCGCACGACGGCGACGACCTCGGCGGTCGTCTCGGGAACAACGACAGCGCTTGGCGTGCGCCGCTGTCGTAGCGACCAGAACGACGCGTCGTACGAATAGGGGAGCAGCGTCGACGGATCGTCGATGACGCGCTCACCCGGAATGACCTCGCGCAGTCGCGCCGCGATGCTCGAGGTCCCGACCGCCATCGTCCGTATGCTAGGGACATCGCTCTGTCTTCTACCCGCGTCAGCTCCGAGGATCTCGCCACGTGCATCTCGTGCGGGCTCTGCCTCAACGACTGTCCCACCTATCGCGTATTGGGTGACGAGGCTGATTCGCCGCGCGGACGCATTCAGCTGATCCGTACGGTCATCGCGAGCCCGGCCGCGCCGAGCGAAACGACCGTCGGCCACCTGGAGGCGTGCCTCGTCTGCCGCGCGTGCGAGACCGCGTGTCCATCCGGCGTCCCGTTCGGTCGGATCATGGAAGCCGCGCGCGAGGTCCTGCGCGAGCGCGAGGACGGCGGCGCTTTCGCGCGAACGGCGCTCGATACGGTGGCGCGTCCGCGCCGCCTCGCGCTCGCGGCGCGCGCCGCTGACCTCGGCGCGCGGCTCGGGCTCGCTCGTCTCGCCGCCAAGCTGCCCGGCCGGATCGGCTGGGCAGCGTCCCTCGCGGCACCCGCGGAGGGCGCTCCGTTCCGTGGCGTTGAGCGTGAAGGTGCCGATGTGAGCATCTTCGCCGGGTGCATCATGCGCGAGTGGTTCGGCGACACCGAACGCGCCACCGTGCGTCTCCTCGAGCGGGACGGACATGTGGTGAGCGTCCCCAAGGAGCAGACCTGCTGCGGCGCCCTGCACGCGCACGCCGGCGACGGGGACCGTGCGCGCGAGCTCGCCCGCTACAACGTCGATGCCTTTTCCGGCAGCGAGGCGACGGTCGTGGTCAACGCCGCCGGGTGCGGCGCGCATCTGAAGGACTACTGGCACGTCCTCGCCGGCGACCCTCTTTGGGCCGATCGCGCGAAGGCTTTTGCGGCGCGGGTCCGCGACGTCAGCGAGGTCGTGAAGCCCGTTAAGGCGCGCACCCGGAGGGCGATCCGCGTCGTGTACCAGGATGCGTGTCACCTCGCGCACGGGCAGCGCATCCGAGCGCAGCCTCGCGCCCTCCTGCGGGCGATTGAGGGCCTGGTTCTCGTCGACATCGAAGACGCGGAGCGCTGTTGTGGCAGCGCCGGCATCTACAACCTGACCCACCCCGAGGTATCGCGGGAGCTACAGCAGGACAAGGTGCGCAAGATCCTCGAGGTGTCGCCAGACGTGATCGTGAGCGCGAATCCGGGCTGCATGCTCCAGATCGCGGCCGGTCTGCGCGCCGCTGGATCGAGCGCGCGGGTCGTGCATCTCGCCCGCTTTCTTGACGACCCAGACCTGGTTGTAGCGGGCGACCCCTAGCACGCGCGTCAAGCGGCAGGGCCTGTTTTGTCGCGAGCAGACGGCCGCGTTTCGTGCGAAAATATGCGCAGAGATGAGTGTTTCCCGATCGACTTATCGACACCGGCTTAGTGGCGAGGACGTTCGAAAGACCCGCATCCTGATCACCAAGGACGCTTGGAAGCTCTTCCCAGGCCCCGGCGAGCGCGTAGCCCTTCGCATTGGCGCACGCCGCTTCGACGCGGAGATCAAGAGCGAGCGCTGTGAATGTGTGCCGCCCGAGCACGAGCACTACCACCTGATCTGCCAGGCCTTGAAGGGACAGACAGGCTTCAAGAACGGCGCGCTCGTCGTGATCGCCAAGGATTCCGATGGCGGCTACCGCTTCGTAGAGGAGCGCGGCTAAACTCCCGGGCGTGGCGGCGTCGTCGACTTACATCCTGATCCACGTTTTTGGAACGGTCCGCGACGAGCTCGATCGAGCCGACCGCGGGAAGCGCACGTACTCCGGCTGGCTGCGCGAGTACGTGGCGGACACGCCGAAGCGTCTCACCGAAATCGCACGGCTTCTTGACCTTCTCACCGAGAACGGCTGGAAGGTCGTCGGGTCGCCCTACGACTGCGACGTCATGCTCGAACGCGACGTCTCTCGCGATCAGGCCGAGCAGGACATCCGCCGCGCGGAATTCTGGGACCGACTCGTCCAAATTGCTTCCGCTGACGATGATGGCCACATTGTTTGGCGGGACCACCCTGAAGGTGCTCCATCCCGACCACGGCGCCGCCGACGAGTGCGCCGTCCACCCACGAGGGAGCAGGGAAGCTAGACCCCACCAGGGCTGAGCGGATCCTGTCCCGGGGTCGGGGTTGCGCGCTCGCCTACCGATCCGCTCCCCACCACTCGGCACCAGTCGCCTGTGACGCGGCCGGTCAACGGCTCGCGCGCAACCCGCTCCCCCGTGCCACCCGCTCAGCCAGCGCGCGGGGCGGGCCGTTAGCCTTCGTTTCTAATGCCGCACCCTCTCGGTGATGAGTTGACGGAACTTCACGTGCACCTCGGCGGCGCCGTGGATCCCGCCGCGATGTGGGGGATCGCGCACGACCAAGGAATTCGCTTGCCGACCAAGGATTATTGGGAGTTCGTCGACCTGATCACGGTCCGCAAGCAGGCCAAGAAGTCGTTCGAAGATTTCCTCGCGCTCTACCACTGGACGGAGCTCGTCCAGTCGAGCCCACTGGCGGTCGAGCAGTCCGTGTATCACGTCGTCGGTGGGGCCTATCGCAAGGCGAACATCACGACGCTCGAGCTCCGCTACAACCCGATGAAGCGAAACCGCGGAGGAGAGCGCGACCTCGACCACATCATCATGGCGTCGATCCGCGGGCTCGACCGCGCGCTGCTGGAGTACCCGGTGAAGGCAGGGCTCATCTTCTGCCTCGACCGCACATTCGACGAGACCCTGAACTCGATCATCCTCGAGAAGGCGATCGCCTATCGCCATCGCGGCGTCGTCGGCATCGACATCGCCGGTGGCAAGAATCCGGACTTCCGCTATCGGGATTACACGGCGCTGTTCAAGAAGGCGCGCAAGGCGGGGCTCGGGGTCACGGTGCACGCGGGCGAGGACGACGACTGGGAAAGTGTCGACGAAGTCCTGCAGTATCTCGAGCCGGATCGCATCGGCCATGGCATCCACGCCGCGCGGAACGCGGCGCTCTGCAAACGACTTGCCGAGCGAGGCGTGCTGCTCGAGATCTGCCCGTCGTCGAACCTGGACTCGAAGGTCGTGAAGGACGCCGACGAGCTTGGCGAGTACATCGCTATCTTCAAGAAGCACAAGGTGCGTTTCTCGTTCAACACCGACGGTCCCGAGATTCTCGAGACCACGCTCCGCGACGAGCTCCGTCTCGCCGTACGCAGCGGCTGGGTCACCAAAGAGGAGCTCGCGCAATGCGGGGCTTGGGCGAAGGAGGCCTCGTTCCTCTCAATGCCGGGGACTGGCCGCTCGTGACATATGCGCTCTGGCGCCTCCTTCTGATCTGCGCGGTGGCAGCTGGCGGCGAGACAATTGCCTATCAGCTCGAGATCTACACCGAGGCGATGTGGGTCGGCCTGCTGGCGGGAGCGGCCACGTACCTCCTCACGCAGGACCTAGACCGCCCGCGCCCGGGCGGAGGACGGCGCGGCGAGATCAAGTACTGGCGCGGCCGGCGCATCGACGACGACGATCGTCCCAGCAGGTTGAATTAGCGCGGGCTACGCGTTCGTGCCGCTGCGCGAGGATGACCTGCACATCGTTCGCCGCTGGCTCCTCGAGCCCCACGTCGAACGCTGGTGGAATGACGGGGTCAAGACGCCCTATCCCGATGCCGAGATCGAGGAGTACCGCGAGGCGATCGAGGGGAAAGACCCGACGTACCGCTACGTCGCGCACATCGACGGACGAGCCGCCGGGATGTTCCAGCACTACCGGATCGCGGATGACCCGGAGTACGCCGCGGCTCTGGCCCTCGACGAAGACGCTGTCGGCGTCGATCTGTTCATCGGCGAGGCCGAGCTCGTCGGTCGCGGTCACGGACCGGCGATGCTTCGACAGTTCCTGCGTGACGTCGCTTTCCCGTTCCACGGCATCGCCGTATGCGTCATCGGTCCGTCGGTGAGGAACGTCGCGGCGATCCGTGCCTACGAGAAAGTGGGATTCCGCCCGCTACGTGAGGTCCATGTCCCGGCTGAGCCCGACCCCGAATTCTTGATGCGGATCACGGCAGCGGAGCTAAATTCGCTGCAGATGTGATGCAGCAAACCGCGCGACGTTGTGACCGCACATCTGGGATGATTCAAC
>Ga0207646_10000299_pt1 | contig 67366 bp, 58 predicted proteins | sample KBSK5502metaG_FD_184343 | JGI IMG/M metagenome (GOLD analysis project Ga0207646, IMG submission 184343) | Corn, switchgrass and miscanthus rhizosphere microbial communities from Kellogg Biological Station, Michigan, USA - KBS K5-50-2 metaG... | ecosystem: Host-associated > Plants > Roots >... | reverse complement strand
GATCTTGATTTACTGAATGGCCAACTGAGAATAAAAAATATTCCTTGGATGATGCTCACCTATTTGGACGGGGAATTAGATGGTGGTGTACCCGAAGGGATAATCTTCAGCCGACCTTGGTAAGCCTGCGTCCTTCGGTTCTCGCATAGGCGGAGAACGTTCGGGAGAACAAAGTTACTGTTTGGACCTACTCTGGCGCTTGACCTGCTCGGCAGTGCGCCGGATACGCATCGGCCACTTCCCACACCATGTGCTCTGACACAACGGGAGCGATTTCGGACGCCATTCTGCATAAGCCCGCAACTCCGCCGGTGCGCTTGAACCCAGACGTGCCCACAGAGTTGGAACACATCATCGGCAAGGCCTTGCAGAAAGATCGGGAATTAAGATATCAGCACGCCTCGGAAATGAAGGCCGACCTGGCGCGGGCCAAACGCGACTCCGACTCCGCAGGCATCGGAGTTGAAGGCACACGAACTTCGGCCAGCTCCGCTCGCGGAAAATATTTCAAGATCGCCATGTTGGTAGGTGTTGTTGTCCTAAGTTTCGTTGCAGTTCTATTGTGGCTGAAGCATCGTCCTGAAATACAGGTCAGCTCCGCGAGACCCACCACCGTCGCCGTGATTCCGTTTCAGAATGTTGGTCCTGACAAGGACACGGACTATCTCCGTCTCGCGCTACCCGATGAAATCGCCACAGCATTGAGCTACGTTCATTCCCTTTCCATCCGTCCCTTCGCCACGACCAGCAAGTATCTCAGTCAAGATTTGGATCTACAGAAAGCCGGCCAGGAGATGCGCGTTTCTAACATCGTCACCGGACACTATCGAAAGGAGGGAACTGAGCTGCAAGTGATTTTGGAAGCGGTCGACGTTGAGAACAACCGTACCCTGTGGCGCGACACGTTAAACGTGCCGGCTTTGGACCTGATTTCCATGCGCGAGCAAGTCACGGCCAAGGTGCGGCAGGGTTTGGTGCCTATGCTCGGCGGAGGATCCGCGACGTCAGAAATTGGTACTCGACCGAAGAGCGAAGAGGCCTACGATTTATATTTACGCAGTGTCAGCGCGCCCCATGATCCCGCGCCCAATGCTGCCGCCATCGCGCTGCTGGAGCGTGCGATAGGTCTCGATCCCAGCTATGCTCCTGCCTGGGCGGCGCTGGGACTTCGCTACTACTATGACTCGGAGTATTCCACCGGCGGAAAACAAATGTTCCAGCGATCCGACGCCGCCTACGAACGCGCACTGTCTCTCGATCCTGACCTGGTCTCGGCAGCAGCGCAATTCGCCACCAACCACGTGGAGGAAGGAGAATTGGCGAAAGCTTATTGGGATGCAGAAGCCCTGGTCCGTCGGCGGCCCGAAAGCGCACCGGCCCACCTCAGCTTGGCCTATGTATTTCGTTATGCCGGTTTGTTGGACGAATCCGTGCGCGAATGTGATACGGCTTTAGCTTTGGATTCAGGAAACTACTTCCTTCGTTCGTGTGCCCTGGTTTTCTTGCAACTCGGCAAGACCGCGCGTGCCCGGGATTTCGGTCGGCTTGACGCCGGCTCGGAATGGGCCTCTCTCATCACGACATACACCCTAATGCGTGAGAACAAGATTGCTGACGCAAGGGAGAACGTTCGGTCGATGTCCACCAATCCTTACTATCACAAAACTTTTATGCAAGCCTGCCTACAGGAGCGGCCGCCTTCCGACATGGCTCGAACCGTTCACGAGGCCGAATCTTCAATCCTGTTGGAACCCGACCCCGAACCGCACTATTTTACCGGGACCACCAGGGCCTACTGTAATCAGAAGGAATCGGCCGTCCGTCTGCTTAAGAGCGCGATCGCCAAGAACTACTGTTCCTTCACCGCACTGCAGACAGATCCACTTTTGTTCAAGTTGCGAAGCAGTCCCGAGTTCGGCCCGTTGCTCTCCGCCGCCAAGGAGTGCCAGAAGAAATTCCTGGAAGAACGAGACCGGTCAAAGAAATGAGCGGTGTATTCTCCGGCGTTCACAATGACTACTTTTCGGCTCAGCTGGTTTTTTCGGTTAGACGAAGACTTCACAGCAAAGAATTGACTAGGACTCGTGTGAAAACTAAAAGTCGATATGCATGCGAGCTCCAGGTACCCACAAAGGGCCGCGATCCTGGTTGTATCCCGGATTGCTTATAAATTGCGCTTGCGCAGATGCAAAAACTCCGCGCCAGATATGGGCGGTGTAATATGTCTCCCATATGTCCTCCCGACGGTAACGCAACGTGCCGTCGCCGAGCAGGAAGCCTTGACCACCGAGCCGAAGATATTCGGCGTGATCATCACTCAGGCCGTTGCTGACGAACGCGGAGCCAATCTTATCGAGCTTTCGATGCCATTGCTCTCCAGCCAGATCAATACCCACTGAACCCGTGTTGTTGGCTTCCGTGTAGGCAAATGACTCGTGTCTGCCTTCGTTCCATCCCGCCCTTGCAAAGGCCCGGAAGTTGGCTGGAAGCGTTTGCTCGATGTTCAAGCCCAGGCCATACTTCAACGAACCTTGGTGCCGGTGGGCTTGGATATCCGGCTTAGGATCGATACCACGCAAAAAAGCGACGACCGCTTCTCGATAATCCCCCATATTGGCGGTATTGAAATACGATAGCGCACGGATTGTCGTTTTTTGCGAGGTCAGTATCGATGGCCTAATTTCGAATTCCAGGTTTTCAGCGTGTGCGCGTCTCAGATCCCAGTTAAGATCAATGCCGTTGGCCACTTTCGGCATCAGCATCTCGCCAAACCGGACACCAAAGCGCGGCTGCTGATACTCAAGAATTGCTCCATATGTATACCCACGCGTGTCCGCGGCGTAGTCGTAGGCCCCATTATTAACGACCGTCCAGTTCGTGAACTGGAGATGGCCGTCGCTGCCGACGGAATTCGTATCGAAGAAATCGGCCGCGCTGAATTTACCGAGGCGAATCTCCAGCCGCTTCTCCGGAACCGTTTTTGAAATCGAAAGCGGGTTTCGCTCCTGTTCAGACTCCGCGCCTGACAGTGCGATTGTCTGATGGACCATGATGCGCGCGATGTACGGCCTGGGACCCAAATCGGGATTGCGAACTACGTCCACATTGGTGAAACCCGCCAAACCAAGAGCATCACTGATGCCGCGCCCTCCGGTGCTTTCCACATCAAACAGCAGCTCGGTTCCCCGCATCACTTCTACGCCAGTGTGGAGAGTGAACACACGCGAAAGCGCATGCTCGCTGGTGTTCTTCAGACTGTTGGGCCCACTATAGAGAGCGGGAAATCCGCCATGACCCTGAAAAATAAAATTTGCTTGTCCTGAAATCCAAAAACGGCCTTCGGGATGAGGAACAATCGTTAGCAGCGGCTTGTCATCCGCGACTTCCTGAGCGGCTAGTACTCCAATTAAGGAGATGAGGAGGGGCACGACTCGGACCAGGTTCTTAATATTCATCCTTCATCCTCGGTCCGAGAACATCGCGATCAACCACATGAATATCGCAGTCCTGGTGGTCTTCACCAAGTGCGGAGTGTCTTCCTCACTGACCCTTCTTCCCATAATCCTTCGGCAGTGCTTTCGCCAGATCCTTCCACGTCACCAGTGCGAAGCCTTGCTCCTTCAAAAACTGCCGGAACTCTGAACTCTTCACCATGTCCAGATCATGCTGCCGCCAGGCCGCGCCCCAGTCGGGATGATCCCACGTAGAGCCGCGCATCTCATCATCGTCATATGCGAGATGCACGATCAGTTGATACACACCGGGTTTCAACGGACTCAGAGTTTTCTTGTACCAGTCCAGCCAATCTTTGGCGGAAACACCCGGCGTCATTTGCAAAACACTGTCCACCAGAATTTCGTTGCTGCGAACTTCGTAGCCAGGAGGAAGTTGCCTTGGTGTTACGGTTTCAAAAAGAACTGGCAAGCCATAGGCGTAACCCATGTGAAGGTAGACTTTAAAAAGATCCGGTGTGGCGAACAATGTTCCCATATGCGAGTCCAAGTGAGTCATGTGGATGCCCATTGCTTGCGCCCGATCGACCTGTGCCCGCAGCTCAGTCTCAACTTCTGACACCTTCGCACTTTTCGCCACCTCTGGGGTGTCGAGCGGCAGATATCCCAGGGCATCCAGCAAGCTCGGCACTTTATCTTTCGAACTGACCGGACCCCAACGAAAATCATTCCACTCGCTGTTCAGCGCCTGGTGAATTCCCAGATCCGCATCGGGATGGTTTTTGGCATAACGCACGACCTCGGGGAACCACGGGCAGGGAACTAGAATGCTCGCCGAAGTCACCCAGCCCTTGTCCAACGCCTCAAAGATGGCTCGGTTGACAGAGTGGTTCATGCCCAGATCATCGGCGTGAATGACCAACAGGCGCGCATTCGCCGGATATCCCAGCCGCTCCTGGACTGTGGGACTAGTCTGAGCGAGCGCTGAAATCGCCAGCACAGCAAAACAAACGGTGATGACAACTCCCCGCAACTTGTCAGTTCGCATGATTGTCCTTTTGCCTGCAAAGTTAAATGGCGTCAATATTCTAAAGTAGCACTCAGCATTCAGCACTCAGCACTGGGGAAGCAGCACTTAGCAATTAGCACTTAGCATTTAGCCCCTGATCTTCCGCAAGTGGCGAAATCCCTCCCCAAATCAGCCTGAGCGCCGTTGTCGATTGGATCTGCAGCGGCCATGGTTGGCCAAATGCTAAGTGCCAAGTGCTGACTGCTGACTGCTGACTGCTGAGTGCTGACTGCTGAATGCTGAATGCTATTTCTGTTGACACCGCCCCGCGAACCATAATCCAATACGCCCTCTATGGCGAGCACTGCAACCACCTCCACTGAAATCGGCCCACGCCTCAGAAGGACTCTGACGCTCTGGGATCTAATTCTGTACGGCGTCATCGTGATTCAACCGGTGGCTCCAATGTCCGTGTTCGGCGTGCTCAGCGCTCGCGGCCATGGGCACGTGGTAACCACGATTCTGATTGCCATGGTTGCCATGCTATTCACCGCGATCAGTTATGGCCGCATGGCGCGCGCCTATCCCAGCGCGGGCTCCGCGTTTACTTATGTTGGTCAGGAAATTAATCCCGCCCTCGGCTACGTGACGGGGTGGAGCATGGTCATGGACTACATGCTCAATCCCATGATCTGCATCATCTGGATCAGCCAGCAAGCGCACGTGTTCGCTCCCGGAGTGCCGTACGGAGTATGGGCTATCTTCTTCGCGCTGGTTTTTACCGGACTGAATATTCAAGGGGTCAAGACTTCCGCCCGCGTGAACGCCGGCTTGGCGGCCGGCATGGGAGTGGTGATCGCCATCTTCTTTGTGGCTGCAGCGCGCTATATTTTCGGAAATCCACACGACGGTGCTGCGTTCTTCACTCGCCCTTTCTACGATCCTCAGACGTGGGACACAAAGTTAGTGTTGGGCGGAACATCTTTGGCGGTGCTCACCTACATTGGCTTTGACGGCATCTCCACGCTTTCGGAAGAAGCCGAGAACCCGCGCCGCAATATCCTGATGGCCACCGTGCTCACTTGCGTGGTGATCGGCCTTCTTTCCGCTTTGGAAGTTTACGTCGCCCAGTTGGTGTGGCCCGCTTCCGAGCCCTTCCCCAACGTGGATACCGCATTCACCTTCGTCGCCGGACGTGCCTGGAAACCTTTGTTCGCGATTGTTGGATTCACTTTGGTGGTAGCCAACTTCGGCTCCGGCATGGGCGCGCAACTCGGCGCCGCGCGCTTGCTCTACGGGATGGGACGCAGCAATGCGCTTCCTAAGAAGTTTTTCGGCGCAGTCGATCCCAAGCGCCGTGTGCCGCGCAATAATGTGATTTTTGTCGGCGCTCTGGCATTGGCTGGTGCTTTTCTTCTGCCTGCAATTGCCGGCGCGGCGACGGGCTACGAACTAGGAGCGAATTTGCTGAACTTTGGCGCACTTATCGCTTTTATGGGCGTGAATGCTGCCGCTTTTGTTCGCTACTTCGTCCGTGAAGAGAAAAAGAAGTTGTCCAATTTTTTCCCTCCACTCCTGGGTTTCTTCATTTGCCTGATTCTGTGGTGGAATCTCAGCACCAAAGCCAGGATTGTCGGCGCTCTCTGGATGGCCGTCGGCATCGCCGTGGGCGCATGGAAGACCCGGGGCTTCCGCGGCAACCTCATCGACTTCGAGCTGCCGCCGGAAGAATCTTGAGGCTAATCGCATGTTAGGTTCTTACGACATTGCCGCATTCGTTCCCACCAAAGACTCCCAGAAGGCGCGTTCTTTTTACGAGGGCGTACTCGGACTTCGTTTTATCAAAGATGATGGCTTTGCTCTCGTGCTGGACGCAAATGGGATTATGCTGCGAGTATCCAAAGCCCCGGAGTTCAAACCTGCACCGTTCACCATTCTGGGATGGAAGGTCTCTGGCATCGAGAAAGTGGTCGCGGGCCTGCAGGAAAAGGGTGTCCAGTTTGAGAGATTCAGTTTTTTCCAGCAAGACAAACTCGGAATTTGGACCGCTCCCACCGGCGACAAAGTTGCCTGGTTTAAAGATCCCGATGGCAACATCCTGTCAGTTTCAGAACACGTGTGATCTTCCAAGGACTGACCACGCTAAACCCAAACTGTTTCAATATCTGGGTTAACCTCGTATTAGTACTCCGATGACGGCTTACAAATCACCTCATGCCAGACAATGCTGAAGCTGCTCAGGCCTATCACGACGCTACGAAGCATTCCTTCGCCAGCGTCCGTGCCAACCCGCACTCCTTAGATTTTGCCAACCAGCCCTTGGCATTCAAGATTTATGCCACGCTGGAGCCGATTCGTTTGCCTGCCGAGGTCCGGCAGACCGGGGTAGCAGCACTTTCTGCCATCTCCGAGATTGTTCCGCCGCAAACCAACGCCGCACCCGATTTAGAGGCAGTCGCCCAACTCCTCTACCTTTCCGCTGGGATTACCCGGCACAGGAAGTATGCGGGCGGTGAGATCTACTTTCGCGCCGCCGCCTGCACCGGGGCGCTTTATGAAATCGAGCTTTATCTGGTTTGTGGCGACCTCGCGAACCTGGAAGCTGGTATCTATCATTTCGCCGCCGCCGAGTTCGGTTTGCGCAAACTGCGCGCCGGAGATTTCCGTGGCATTCTGGTTGAGGCCACCGCCAGCGAACCCGCCATCGCTCACTCCCCGCTGATTGTCGTGTGCACCGGTACTTACTGGCGCAATGCCTGGAAATATCAGAACCGCACCTACCGCCATTTCGGCTGGGACAACGGCACCCTGCTCGCTAACCTTCTGGCCGTCGCAACTGCATTGGGTCATCCGGCGAAGGTGGTTTGCGGCTTTGTGGATGCAACCGTGAACCGCTTGCTGGATGTCGATGCCCAGCGCGAAGTCACGTTCTCATCGGTGGCCATCGGCTACGACTCGTCGCTTCCTCCACCCCCGCCGGAGGAAGTCTCTCCTCTCGGCTTCGAAACTGTTCCGCTTTCTCGCACTGAAATTGACTATCCACGGATGCGCGAAATGCACGACGCCTCTTCGCTGCATTCTCCAGCGGAAGTCGCGGCGTGGCGCGGCCGAACTCCACTCACCAGGCTGCCGCCCCCGAGGGGTCCTGTGGTTCAGCTCCGCCCTTTATCTGACGCCGAAATACCTCAAGATCCGATCGAGCAGGTGATTCTGCGCCGCGGCTCGAGCCGCAAGTTTGCCCGCACTCCGATCACGCTGGTGCAGCTCTCCACCATGCTGGACCGCGCCACCCGCGGCATACATGCTGACTTTCTCGATCCCATGCGATCTCTGCTCAACCATCTCTACCTGATCGTGAATGCTGTGGAAGGTGTCGAGCCCGGAGCTTATGTTTTCCACCGCGATCGTAGGCTGATCGAGTGTCTCAAGCTGGGGAATTTTCGTGCCCAGGCTGGCTACCTTGGATTGGAGCAAGCGTTGCCTGCCGATGCTGCCGTGGACATTTTTTTCATGGCGGACTTGCGGGCGATTCTGCAGCGCTTTGGCAATCGGGGATATCGCGCCGTGCAGTTGGAAGCCGGCATTCTCGGAGGGAAAATTTATCTCGGAGCTTATGCGCAGCACCTGGGCGCGACCGGCCTCACCTTCTATGACGACGACGTGGTCAAGTTCTTCTCGCCGCACGCGGAGGGTAAGAGCGCGATTTTTTTGGTGGCGGTTGGTAACAGCGCTAAATCCAAAACCATCAGTGGCTAAAGCCCGTCCTCGGCGAGTTAGACGGCACGGCTGAGCCGTGCCCTTCCAAAACTCGAGCCGTACCCTTCGAAAATTCTACTGAGACGTCACGTTCCAGCCGCTCACTTCCACTGCTGGTTTGGCTGCTCCCAATTCGCTGGTCCTATACGTCGCGCTAAGCTCGCGTTTCTCCCCTGGCAGCAGCGAGAAGTAGTTGTCTTGCCACAAAACCGGCAGAATTTCCTTTACCCCATGGTTCACTTTCAGGCGAACGAAAAATGCCAGGCTCTTGCTGGGATTCTCCACAGTCACATGGGTGATCGCGTCCTCGCCCTTGCGTTCATTACGGCTGGTGACATTCAGCTTGACTTTGGGCAACTGAGAAAGCGAGGTGTAATCCGCGTAGGAAGCGGTCGGCGTGGTGTACCAGTTCGATTTCTCCCAGTCCAGCGTCTCGGGCTTACTCGAGAGCCAGTAGAAGTTCGATCCCACGACCTTTCCGCTCGCATCTTCCAATCGCAACGCGAGGAAGTAAGTCGGGCTCAAATCCTGAATTTCCTTCAAGGTCAAAACTTTATTCGTACTGTCCGCCGCAGCGTCCAGTGTTTCCTGCTGCGAAAACTTCTCAGTCATGTCCAGGTTGAAGATTTTTGCCGTAAGCTTCAAACCCTTTGCATCCGCATATTGACTGCTCACAACCCAGATTGAACCGTCATCATACGAATACACCGGATGCAACGGCTCCATCGCCTTCTTCGCGCCAAAGTAGCCTCCGCCCTGCCGCAAATAGAAATCATACAAATGCCAGATCACCGATGGCCACGCGTTGTTCAGCATCCACTGAATCACTCCCGTGGATGTGTACTTGTTCCGGCTGTACGCTTCGAACATGGCGCGAATTCCCTCGTATCCCATGAGTTGGGATTTGAGGGTGTAGTCTTCGACTCCGGTCGCGTTGCCATAGCGCGCATTCAGAGCATCCGTGAATACGTGGATATCTTTAAATTCGCCGCCACCCGCGTGGTAGTTCCACCAATCGTCGATCGGCCACAAATGATCTTTCGGCAGCATTTCGCGCATGCTCTCGATAGGAGGCACCGCCGGCCCCGGACTGGTCTCGGTATTGAATCCATAAGCTCCGCCGCATCCGCCGGGATTGCAACTATGCGGCTGCGGAGCCTTGGAGTCGGTCAACCAATAAGACGGCGCAACGTATTCGTAAGGACCGGTCATCTTGACGCCGCTGTCGCCGGTCACCGGAGTCGGCTTACCGGTTGCCGAAGACACCACTGGATTGGGCCAGCGCGTCTGCTTCTCGACATTCAAATAAATCTGTTCAACGTCCGGAGGAGGCGGGTTATCGCTGCCATTCAGCCACATCGCCAGGCTGGGATGGTTGCGCAGCCGGTACATCTGATCGCGCAGCGATGCTTCCGCAATCGTGAAATCTTCAGGTTTCCATTTCGGCCAATGCTCCCAGAAATCGCAGCAGCACCAGCCTGCCATGAGCAGGACTCCCTTGCGGTCGGCAAGATCGAAAAATTCCTGAGTCTCCAGCTTGCCTTCCAGACGAACCGTGTTCAGGCCCATGTCCTGCACGTAACGGAATTCATCTTCCAGTCGCTGAGAATTTTCACGGAGCATCATGTCTGGAGACCAGCCTCCACCACGAATCAGAATCTTCTTCCCGTTGATCGTAAACACACGATGGTTGTCAGAACTTACTTCCGAACCAATCTCACGAATGCCGAAGTGAGTTTCTGCCCGGTCGGAAGCTTTCCCGTTCACATCAAATTCCATATTTAGCTTGTAAAGATCTGGTGTTCCCATCTGTGCCGGCCACCACAGGCGAGGGCTGGCAATATTCAGCTGGGAAAATTTGTCGGGCTCGAAAGCGACGTCCTTGGTTTCACCGGCAGCCAATTCCACGGGCTGAGAAAACTCGATGCTCTCAATCCGCCCCTTCAGCATGCCTTTGACCGGTTGGTTAGTTGCGTTCTTCAATAAGGCACTGACCGTCAAGTGAGCGTTGTCATTCGCCGGAGAATTTACCTTGGACGCCACCGCGGGATACCGAACCGCCACCGGTCCGCTGGTCACTATGTCCACGCCGCGCCACAATCCCATGTTCTTATCCGGAGGCGCGGGATTCCAATCCACGAAAGTGATGGCTAGATCAGTTTCCGTGGGAGCCCAGGTTTCCACCGCCAGCACATTCGGCTGTCCCCGCTTGGCCACATCCGTGACGTTGAATTCATAGGTGCGCCATGCGCCCGCCACATCCTGGGACTTTGCGATTTGCTTTCCGTTCAGCCAAACATTGGCGCGATAGTTGATTCCCCCGAACTGCAGCCACATACTCTTCCCCTTGAAACTGGCCGGAATCACGAACTGTTTGCGATACCACCACGAAACTGCAAACGGACTGTCCGCCTGCATAGGGAGATTCGAGAAATTCATGCCAATCGGATATGTAACCCCAGGGATCGAGCGCAGGTTCATGCCAAAATCCGGATCTGGATACACCTTTTGTTTCACTAGAGCCGCCACCACCGTGGTCGGCACCGTAATCGCGTACCAACCTGCTGGCTGGAAGCGGGGCGTGGAAAGCACATCACCGCCGTGACGTACCTTGGCGGAGGACTGCATCGTCCACCCTTCCCGCAGAGAAAGTTTCGACTCAGGCTGCGGGCGCCGCACGGGCGATTGCTGTGCCGCCAGCAGAGAGGACAAAGTCAGCCACAGTAAGCCAAATTTCAGCAAGGCAGTATTCAGGCGTGAGATCAAGATGAGGTTCAAAGGCGCTCCATTGCCGCGACCCTCGGCGGCGCTAAATTAATTTAATTGATTCCGACAGCGGGTTAGCAACTAATAACACGTTTTAATGATTCGTTCCAATGCACCGAACGCAATTCTACCGAACACAATTCTGAATGTTTCGTTCCAATGCAGTGAACTGCAACCGTCGGCCCTGGCAAGAACCGAACCCACCCCCAAACAACCGAGCCCACCCGTGAAGCGGCGCAGAACCGTACCCAGCCGCGAAGCGGCGCAAGAATGCAGCCCACGACGCCAGCCGTGGGTAATCATGCAACAACCGACCAGCCCTGAAGGGGCGACAGGCACTGGCCAAGAACAGTCTCAAACTTTTCGGCGGCGATTATATATTCCTTCATGAGAATATATCTTGACAAGAATATACTCATCGAGGCATATTGGGTATTGGCCATGATTGAGACCCTGAAAGCGCTAGGCGAGTCCAACCGTTTTCAAATCGTCGAACTGTTGCGCGACGGACCACGCCCGGTCGGGGAGATGGTCCATCGGCTGCACCTGCGCCAACCGCAAGTCTCCAAACATCTGCGGGTGCTCAGTGATGCCGGGCTGGTTGACGTCCGCGTAGACGCTCAGCGCCGAATTTATGCATTGCGTCCAGCGCCGCTCCAGGAGCTTGAGGTCTGGGTGGAGCGATACCGGCGTATCTGGGAGAGCAACTTTCAGCGTCTGGACGCCCTGCTCCATGATCTTAAGACCACGGAACTGAAGGGAAAGAAGCGCGCACGCACCAAGCGCCCACTAAGGGATAAAGGAGATCACCGATGAACAACCCGGGAAATCTAAAATTAACCACACGCGGCGACCGCGAGATCGTGATCACCCGCGTCTTCGATGCTCCGCGCAAGCTGGTCTTCGACGCCTTCACCAAGCCCGAACTGGTCAAGCAATGGCTACTCGGACCGGACGGCTGGTCAATGCCGGTCTGCGAGATCGATTTGAAAGTGGGCGGCAAGTACCGCTACGTGTGGCGCCGTGACAAAGAGGGAACTGAAATGGGTATGGGCGGCGTTTATCGCGAAATCGTGGCGCCGGAGCGCGTTGTCGCCACCGAAAAGTTTGACCAGTCCTGGTATCCCGGTGAGGCCGTGGACACGTTCGTCCTGGTCGAGCAGGGCGGAAAGACCACACTCACGCAGACGATTCTCTACGAGTCTCGCGAAGCGCGCGACGGTGTCCTTAAGTCCGGGATGGAAAAGGGAGTGGTCGCGAGCTACGACCGGCTTGCCAAACTACTGGAGAAAGTATGAACAAGAACACTTTAACAAGCATTGGTGCCGTGCTCGCAGGATTTGTCGCCGTTTTCGTTTTGTCCCTGGGCACGGATGTGGTGATGCACATAGCCGGAGTCTTCCCGCAGTTGGGCCAGCCGATGTCAGACGCGCTCTTCGTGCTGGCGACGCTCTATCGCACCGTCTACTGCATCGCGGGCAGCTACATTGCTGCGCGGCTCGCCCCCAATCGGCCCATGGAGCCCGCCCTGGTGCTTGGTGTCCTGGGCCTTATTGTGAGCATCACCGGCGCCGTGGTGACGTGGAACAAGCGACCGGCCTTCGGACCGCACTGGTATCCCCTCGCGCTGATCGTCACCGCGATACCGTGCGCGTGGGTCGGCGGCAGGCTTCGCATTATGCAGTTGCACACGCGTTGACTAGTGCCGGGGTCCCGCCGGTTTTCGGCCAGGACCGTGGTTTATAATAATGCATTCCGCCCATTTTTCTGGAGTCTTTAGATGATTCGATTTTTGCAAACCCCTGGCCCGATGAAGAAGATCGTTCTCGGCGGGCTATTGCTGATTATTTGCGCCGCCATGGTGATCACGCTCGTGCCCGGTGGTGTCGGCTCCGCCTTCGGCTTTGGCGCTCCTCCACGCGGCGTCGTCGCTAGAGTGGGCGGCGAGGACGTCACTACGCTCGAAGTGCAGCGTGAGGCCCGGCAAATGTTGCGTCAGCAGATGCCAAAGGCTGGCGCTCAGGCCGCCATGTTGCTGCCCTTTTTTGCCTCGCGGGCAGCCGACAATCTCATTAACCGGAAGGTCCTTTTGGTGGAAGCCGAGCGCTTGGGATTGCGGGTTAACGATGAAGAGCTGCGCGACGAATTGCAACATGGCCGCTACGCTCAAGTCTTCTTTCCGGAAGGCAAATTCATTGGACAAGACGAGTACGAAGCCAGGCTTCGGCAGGCCGACATCAGCGTTCCGGAGTTTGAGCAGGAAGTTAAATCCGAAATATTGTTCGACAAGCTGCGCAATTTAGTCACAGCCAGCGCGGCGGTGACAGATGCCGAAGTTCGTAAGGAATTCGAACGCCGAAACACTAAAGTCAAGTTCGACTACGCGATCCTTCGTAAAGACGATCTGCTCAAAAGCATTCATCCCAGCGATACCGAATTGAAAGCCTTCTACGAACGGAACAAGGCTACTTACAACAACTCGATTCCGGAGAAGCGCAAGCTCCGCTACGTCGTGCTCGAAACCGCCAAGGTAGAGGCTCAGACTCAGGTCACCCCTGATGACCTGCAAGCCTACTACGATCAGCATCGCGATGAGTTCCGTGTCCCTGAACAGGTAAACGTCCGACATATTTTGATCAAGACGCCACTACCAGGCCCCGATGGAAAAGTAGATACCAAGGGCGCGGAAGAAGCCCGCAAGAAAGCGGAAGACGTCCTTAAGCAAATAAAGGCTGGCGGAAATTTTGCGGAACTCGCTAAGAAATATTCCGAAGATCCGGGCAGCGCCAAGAATGGCGGTTCGCTGGGCTGGATTGGCAAAGGCCGCACGGTTCCCGAATTTGAAAAAGCGGCGTTCTCGCTCCCTAAAGGCGGCACCAGCGATCTGGTGCAGAGCAGTTACGGTTTCCACATCATTCACGTCGACGATAAGCAGGATGCGCACCTGAAGACGCTGGATGAGGTAAAAGATCAGATCCAATCCGTCATCAAGCAACAAAAAGCCGCGCGTGCCGCAGACAGCCTGGCCAGTGCTTTACTGACGCAGGCGCGCACTGCCGGCCTCGATAAAGCCGCGGCCACGCGCGACCTTCAAGTGATAAGCACTGATTTCGTCAGCCGCACCGACTCGCTTCCCGGCATTGGCAACTCGCCCGAGTTCATGAATGCTGCCTTTGAACAACGTGAGAAGTCGCCGTCGGACCAGGTACAGTTGCCGCAAGGAGTGGTCGTATACGAAGTGACTGCGATCAAACCACCGGCCACGCCAACCTTTGAAGAAATTCGCAGCCGCGTGGAAACTGAATTTAAGAATGAACGCGTTGCCGCTCTTCTTTCTCAAAAGACGAAAGAACTTTCCGACCGCGCCAAAGCTGAGCACGATTTGAAAAAAGCTGCCAAAGAAGTCGGGGCTACAGTTAAAACCACAGATTTTGTGCTGCCCGATGGACAGGTCCCCGATCTTGGCAACCTGTCGGGGCCAGCCGCGGTTGTTTTCAGCATGAAGCCCGGCGAGATCAGCGGTCCGATTGAAAATGGCAACACCGGCGCTGTCCTCTCTTTGTTGGAAAAGCAAGAGCCTTCCGCACAGGATTTTGCCGCCAAGAAAGATCAGATACGCGACTCGCTCCTTCAGAGTAAGCAGCAGGAACTTTTCGGGCTTTTCGTCCAGAACCTGCGCGAGCAGATGCAAAAATCAGGCAAGATCAAGATTAACGAAGACGAGATGAAAAGCCTGAGCCGCTCGCAAGCTCCTGAAGAAGGCTAGCAGCGCCGGTCCCCTTTCAAGAGAATAGCGAAAGTAGAAATGCCATTCCCTCGCTCCACCGGAATTCTGCTTCACCCAATTTCGCTGCCTTCCCGTGGCGGCATCGGCGATTTTGGTCCAACTGCGTACCAATTCGTGGATTTCCTCGCCGCCGCTCGCCAGGGCTTATGGCAAGTGCTGCCGCTGGGTCCGCCGGCGAATGGAAGCTCTCCCTATTCTTCGACTTCGGCTTTCGCCGGCAATCCGCTGTTGGTCAGCCTGGAACGTCTCGCCGCCCACGACTGGATTGATCCCGTCCGCTTGACGGATCTACCGGGGAAGGTGGATTTGATTGACTATCAGAACGTGCGTCAGCACAAACTGCCGCTGCTCCGAGAAGCGGCACGTAATTTCCTGGAGAGCGCTCCAGGAAACGCGCAGGCCCGCTTCGAGCAATTTTGCGCGGACAACGACTGGTGGCTGGAGGATTTCGTTCTCTTCGACGCTTTGCGCGATCGTCACGGTGGCGCGCCCTGGAACCAGTGGCCACGTGAAATGGCACGCCGCGAACCTGAGGCATTGGAAGCGGTTCGTAGCGCTCTCGCGCCTGAACTTGCTCTTCGTCGCGTAATCCAGTTTGCTTTTTGGGAACAGTGGCACGCGTTACGTTTTTACTGTGCTCAACATTCTATCCGCGTGGTGGGTGACATCGCGATCTTCGTGGATTACGACAGCGTCGATGTCTGGACTCACCGCGATCTTTTTCGCCTCAAAGAAAATCTCGAGCCCGAAGTCGTTTCCGGCGTTCCGCCCGACGCCTTCAGCGCCAACGGCCAGCGCTGGGGAAATCCTCTCTACGACTGGAATGCGATGCGCTCCCGCGGCTACGACTGGTGGATTCAGCGCCTACGCTGGGCGACACAAACCTGCGACTACATTCGTCTCGACCACTTTCGCGGCTTCGAACAGTTCTGGGAGATCCCCGCCGGCGAGCCGACCGCAATCAATGGCCGCTGGGTGGACGGACCCAAGGACGATTTTTTTAACAAGCTGAAGGAAGCCCTGGGCGGATTACCCTTCTTTGCCGAAGATCTGGGTTACATCACCCCCGAAGTGCACGCCCTCCGCGAGCGCCACAACATTCCCGGCATGGCGGTTCTGCAATTTGGATTCGGCGATCCCGGAGCTCACATGTACCTACCTCACCGCTTAACCCCGGACCGCGTGATCTACACCGGCACACATGACAACGACACCACACTCGGCTGGTGGAATTCGAGCGCCACGGAGCACGAACGTCGCGCCGCCACAGCCTACACAGGATGTTGCGAAGAGGGCATCAACTGGGCCCTGATCCGCGTCGCTCAGGCCTCCGTGGCGAGCCTGTCGGTAGTTCCGTTGCAGGATGTTCTCGGGTTAGGCAGCGAAGCGCGTCTGAACACACCCAGCCGCTACGAAGGCAACTATCACTGGCGCTATCAGCCCGGATCATTGACCCGCAATCTGTCCGAAAAACTAGCGGCCCTCGCAGAAGTCACCGACCGCCTGCCGCAGCGCGTCCCTCTACCCGCTGAAGAAGACTTCGCAGCATAACTCTAAAAAAATTGTCATCCTGAGCGAAGTAGAGCGATTCGTGAACACGAATCGCTCTGCGCAGTCGAAGGACCCCGCGCCGACTAATCCCTGCACGGAAGTAACCAGGCATTCTCTAACGTTTTTCGCTGAGAACTAAAAAAGCCGGGATCTTAACGACCCCGGCCCTAGTTGGCTGGTTGCCCGGATAAACTCGTGAAGTTAAGCAGTACGCCGCGGACGCATAGTCAGATCCCGAACCTGCGTCAGGATGCTCGACATCTGCATCCCATTCAGTTGCGACACGAAGGGAAGCATCTCCGCGATAAACTGATCTTTGATCAGTTCACCAATTTCCTCCTGGCGATTACGCTCGCCGCCCGAAAGCAAGTCCGGCACGGTCACCTCCAGCGCCCGCGCCAGCCGTTCCAGTGAGGAAAGGGTCGGAGTCGCTTTTTCATTTTCAATTTTGGAGACGTAAGTTCGCGGCACTGACATACGCAATGCCAATTGGCGCTGGCTCAGCCCGCCACGCAACCGCAGCGAGCGGATGGAAGCGGCCAGGTTCAGATGCCCGCGCCCGTGGCCGTTGGACGGCATCATCTGCGGCGGAGGAGTTACCGCAACAATTTCCGGCTCTTCCTCGTCTAACGAGGCATGGCAGCGCCGGCAAAGATCATTGGAAGTACGAAATTGGACCAGCAGGCAGTGATCGCAACGAACAACTTCCCTTGAATCTACAGGTGCAAGGGTGGTAGCCATCAGGTGTGGGAGTTGCCAGAGCGGGGGCTTCTCCTGGAACATTAACCGCGACTCTTAGGAAGGAAGGGTAGCACTCAAAATCTGCTGTGAAAGGGCACGACTTTAGTCGTGCCGTCAACCCCGTCCATCCCCGGGGCTTTAGCCCCTGAGATTCGCGAATGTTCCAACCTGCAGCGTAATCTGAGGTACAACACCTGTGGATGTCAAGGATATTCTGGCCCTAAACACGAAGTATCTTATTAAAAAAGCAAAACTAACCGGCGAAAACCGGGAGAAAACAGGTAAGAAACCATGAATGATCGCGACGCCGCCTGGGGGTTACTAACTGAGTTCACCCAATCGGAAAGTTTGCGCAAGCATGCCCTGGCCGTCGAAGCCTGCATGCGCGCTTATGCCAAAAAGTTTGGCCAGAATCAGGATCTCTGGGGGATCGTTGGACTGATCCATGATTTCGATTACGAGAAATATCCCACCCAGGAAGAACACCCGTACAAAGGTAACGAGATCTTAAAAGAACGCGGCTACTCCGGCGAAATCCGCCGCGCCATCATGTCCCACGCCGAGTACTCCGGCGTATCCCGCGACACTCCTATGGAAAAAGCGCTCTTCGCCTGCGACGAACTGGCAGGATTCATCACCGCCTGCACCCTGGTCAAGCCGAGCAAGTCGCTGGCTGAAGTGGAAGCCAAGTCCGTCCGAAAAAAGATGAAAGACAAAGCCTTCGCCCGCAGCGTCAACCGCAACGACATAACCACCGGCGCCGCTGACCTGGGCGTTGATCTGGAGGAGCACATCGCGTTCTGTATCGAGGCCATGAAAGGGACCGCGAGGGAGTTGGGGCTGGAAGGAAACGCCGTCAATTCCGAGTAGTGATGCCGGTGTGGAAAACCAATCTTCTTTCTGTCCCGGGGAAGTTCTTGGAAGACTAGTACTGAGCCGCCTGCATGGTGCAGGGGCAATAATTCGTGCGGATAGATCACATCGATATCCTTGTGCTTGCTTCCCTGCGTATCGACGACATCGAGTTTCCACTTCTGTGCCTTGTTCAATACAGAAGGCAGTTCCAGCTCGAGTCGATACGTATTCTCCATCTGGCGGTAAAGAAGCTCTGCTCCCGAGGAGATGGCTGCTCGTGTTCGTGGTTGAAGATGCCATTGAGCAGTGCCTATTACCAGGGATTGGACACCGAACTTCACTACGGCGCCCCCACTCTCATTCGCCAGAGTACGGAAATCCTGCGCATCCGGTCCATTCCCGCCTGCCATCGGGTCCATTAGCAGAAAGGCGAACAGGCGTGTCCCACTAGTCGTAAGCGCATCGCGCAGTTGTCGCGGTTTGTGCTTACTATGGTTGTCGTAGCCGTCCGTGATCAAATAAATAGAGTCGCCCGGTTGAGCAGGGGATAAGAGGTCCAAGGCTTTCGCGACGGCGTCGGCGATCCCCGTCGGGCCGCCTTGCGGCTGTGGATCATCAATCTTTCTTATTTTGTCGAGCAGAGCCGATCGTCCTACCGAAAAACCCTCAATCCCGCGGATCTCCCCCGAAAACGTCACCAATGCCAGTTGCGAGGAGGCCGAGGCGTGCGCCACAATGTCCCCCGCCAAAAGGCGTGCAAGTCGCCATTTCTCGGCAGGAACGGTCATGCTGCCGCTCGAATCGAGCAGCACCACTATTCTCCTAACTGCTGGGCCCGGCTTGACCGACGTAATGCGGACTGGTCGCCCGTGCATTGATCCATGAAAATTTGCGGGGTTCAGTCCGTGCAGCGGTTGCCCGTCGTGATCGCGCACGCTCACAACCATCGTGCGCTGCTGGCATGGATCGGGTTGTTGACCGGTCAGGGATGAAGCGATCCCCAAGAGAGCGGCAACATGAAAAATTGGCTGTCGAAGAGACAACATCTTTCGCCCCGGTGGGGCGTAGGTTATCACAATCCAAGGCTATCGCAGAACCTCCGCCACGTTTCCACTCGCAATCACTTCCGCGATCCTCACAAAATCCTGATACATCACCCGATCCCTCTCCATCGTCGGACACACCGCCCGGATCGCCGCATGCGCCGCTTGACCACGTTTCGAAGTTTTAAGCGGCGCCAAAAAATCCAGAGCTTGTGCCGCGGCCATGGCTTCGATCGCCATTACATTCCGTGTGTTTTCGACGATTCGTTTTAGTTTCAGCGACGCGGTCATCCCCATGGAAACGTAATCTTCTTTGTTGCCAGAAGTGGTAATCGAATCCACCGACGCGGGATGCGCCAGCACTTTGTTCTCGCTGGCCAGCGCCGCCGCTGTGACCTGCGGCATCATGAATCCTGAGTTCAGTCCTGCGCCCGGCGCCAGAAATGGCGGCAAGCCTTCATTCAATGCCGGATTCACCAGGCGCTCGATTCGCCGCTCAGAAATTCCCGCCAGCGCAGTGAGAGCAATACCCAGAAAATCCAAAACAAACGCCAGCGGTTCCCCATGAAAGTTACCGCCAGAGAGGACGTCTCCCTCACCATGGGCTTGCTTCGGGTTCTTCACGAAGACAAGAGGATTGTCCACCGCCGAATTGACTTCGATCTCCATTACTTCGCGGCAATGCGCGAGTGTGTCACGCACCGCACCATGAACCTGCGGCATGCAGCGCAGGGAATACGCGTCCTGTACCCGGTCACAATCGCGATGTGACTCGCGAAGCTGGCTGCCTTCAAGCATCTTGCGCAGGTTCGCAGCCGTGGTGAGTTGGCCATTATGTGGACGCACCTTATGAATGCGTTCATCGAAGGCGACGTCGGTTCCGCGCAACGCATCGAGGGTGAGTGCGCCAATGACATCGGCTGAATCCGCCAGCCTCTCCGCCGCAAGCAGCGCCAGAACTCCCACAGCCAGCATTCCTTGGGTCCCGTTGATCAGCGAGACGGCTTCCTTAGCCTCGAGCACCAAAGGCTTGATCTGAGCCCGACGCAGCGCCTCTGCGCTCGCAATGCGTTGGCTCTTGTCATCCACACACTCGCCTTCGCCAATCAGCGCCAGCGCCAAATGTGCCAGCGGGGCCAGATCGCCACTTGCGCCGACGCTTCCCTGCGACGGCACCATCGGAGTGACGCCGCGGTTCAGCATTTCGCAGAGCGCGTCCATGACCACGCCGCGCACGCCGGAGTAGCCCTTGGAAAGCGAATTGGCGCGCAGCAGCATCATGGCGCGGGCTTCCGCGATGGAAAGCGGTTCACCCACGCCCACCGAGTGTGAGCGGACGAGATTGGTTTGCAGCTCGCGAATCTGATCGCCAGCAATGCGCGCATCGCTAAGCTTGCCTACCCCGGTGGTGATCGCATAAGAAACTTTATTGTTCGCGACCAGCGCATCGACGACAGCCCGCGCCCGGTTGACTGCTTCGCGCGCATCTGGATCGAGCAGCACCGGACGGCGCTCCACCGCCACTTCCCGGACCGCGTCCAGCGTCAGATCATTGCCGTTGATGTGAAGAGCTTTCATGCTAAGTCAGAAGTCGGCGGTAAGAAAACAGTTCTATCTTCCTACCGCAGCTCGAAAAGCTTTCATATACTTTTCGGGCAGCGGTGTCATCTTCATCGTCGCGTCGGTGACAATGTGCGTGGTCTCACCTTCAGCCAGGAGCGTGCCATCGCCAGCACGCACCAGTTCATATCCAAAATGAATCACGGATTCCCGCACACCTTTCAGTTGCGTCCGCACTATGATCTCATCGTCATAATGTGCCGGCGCTTTGTAACGGCAACGCGCGTCCACCACGGCGATAAAGCATTGGTCGTGCTCTTCCATATCGCGATAAGAAAAGCCGAGCTGGCGCAATAACTCCACCCGGCCAACTTCGAACCATATGAAATGGTTCGCATGATAGACCACGCCCATCTGATCAGTCTCGGCGTAACGCACCCGCAGCCGGCTCTCGCAAATCACAGGATGGCTATTGCCATTGCTCACTCGCTGCTCCAGCGCGGTTTGCGTTTTTCCAGAAATGATGTGACCCCCTCTCGAAAATTCTTAGTTGTCCGAATCGCAGCATTCTCCCGTACCGCAGCCGCGATCTGCGTGTCCAGTTCGGCGCGGGCATGGTCGCTCAACAGCCGCTTGGTCAAGGCCAGCGACGTCGGACTGTTCTCCATGATCTGAGCCGCCAGTTCCCGCGCTCGCGACATAAGCCGGTCTGCCGGGACAACTTCATTAATCAGCCCCATGCGAAGTGCTTCTTCGACGCCAATAATTCGCCCCGTAAGCAACAAATCGTGTGCATGTTTTTCGCCAACCTGACGCAGCAGGAAGGTGGACACAATCGCCGGAACGAATCCAATCTTCACTTCCGTATAACCGAACCTTGCTTCGGGCACAGCCAGCGTGAAATCGCACAGCACCGCCAGCCCCGTGCCTCCCGCGATAGCCGCGCCATTCACCGCCGCGATTGTCACCTTAGGAAATTCATAGAGCGCGCGAAACAATCGGACCATGGTTTCAGAATCCTTCAAGTTCTGTTCCGGAGAACGCCCGATCAGCGATTTCAAATTCTCCAGGTCCATCCCAGAACAAAACGCCTTGCCCGCACCAGTCAAAATGAGCACCGATGCTGACGATTTCGCAACTTCATCCAGCGCCCGGAGAAGATCATCAATCAGCTCGAAACTGATGGCATTGCGCTTCTCCGGTCGATTCAGCGTGAGCGTGGCAACGCGGTCGTCGTAAGTAAGTTGCAGAGTTGTGAAATTCATTTTATCGACAATATTCGATTGGTCATTCTGAACGCGACGAAGGACGACTAATCCGCCGCCGACGAATCTGTGTATCGCGCGCCTAACTCGGTCGAAACTCGCAACAGAGTATCGAGTGGCTTAAGTGCAGGCAAAGTCGCCCCACTTTTCTGTAGCGCGTCCAGCACTTTTTCCGTCGGGATATTGCCCACCAACGCATCCTGCGCGAAGGGACAACCGCCCAAGCCGCCCAGCGCGGAATCAAAACGGCGGCACCCTGCATCGTATGCCGCTAATATTTTTTCCGCCGCCTGATCTGGACAGCTGTGCAGATGCACTCCAATCTCCAGATAGTCGTACTTCGACATCACGGCAGAAACCAATTCACCAATCTGGGCCGGCCCAGCCAACCCGACGGTATCCGCCAGCGAAATCGCACGTACCCCGTAAGATTCGAGAAGATCGATAGCATCGACTACTTCGCCCACGTTCCAGGGATCTCCGTAAGGGTTTCCAAAAGCCATCGAAATATAAACCACCGTGTTGAGCCCCGCCTCTTCACCCTTCTGCTTAATGTTTTCCAATACGTCGATAGCGTCATCGAGTGTCTGATTCTGATTATTTTTCAAAAACGTCGGCGAGACCGAGTACGGAAATCCCAGCGTGCTCACCGCCTCACTCTCGATTGCACGGATGGCGCCCTTTTCATTCACGACGATGCCGATGATCTCAACATCATCGGGTGGATCGAGTTCCTTGAGCACCTCTTCCGAGTCCGCCATCTGAGGCACCGCCGCAGGCGATACAAACGACACGGCATCAATGTGCTTGAACCCCGCACTGATCAAGGCTTTCAAGTAATCAATCTTGATGTACGTAGGAATCTGTCCCTTCAATCCCTGCCACGCATCGCGCGGACATTCGATTAGTTTGACAGAATCCGACATGTGGCCTTTCTAGCTTGCGTGTCAGAACTGATCACTATCGAGCACGCCATAAGTCAACGAGCAGCGAAACAATGGCAGCAACAAGCGAGCCTAAACCAACAAATAGGAGCAAGTAGGATAGCGGACCTGCGTCGACCCAAGAGCCGAGAGCCCCATCTGCTATCGCTTTTCTGACCACAGCCTCGATTTCCAAGCCTGGTGATTAGCATCGAAGCTGGAGCCAACCCCCGCCAGGGCGAACATTATCTTGGTCCGTTCACTGACAAGGGCTCCATGTCTGCACCAATTGGCAATCAAAAATCACAAATCAAATCTAAAAATCCACAATCGTGCCCCGCTGCCTACGTCTGCAACACTCCCACATTAAAATCCGGTACATCCGGATTCAACGCCGCAGCCTCGAGCGCGAACACGATAGCATCCCGAGTTCCCACTGGATCGATGATCTTGTCGATCCACAAGCGTGCCGCGCCGTACCGGGGATCAGTCTGCTCCTCGTAAGTTTTCTTCACCGACTCAAAGAGCTCTTTGCGCTCTTCGTCGCTTAATTTCTTCCCGCTGCGTTCCAGTTGCTTGATTTTGATTTCCACCAGCGTGCCTGCGGCGGAGTCTCCGCTCATCACCGCATAGCGGGCTGTGGGCCAGGCAAACACAAATCGTGGATCGTAAGCCTTGCCGCACATAGCGTAGTGTCCGGCGCCGAATGATCCGCCTATGATCACGGTAATTTTCGGCACCACTGAGTTCGCTACTGCATTCACCATTTTGGCGCCAGCCTTGATGATTCCGCTCCACTCCGCGTCGCGTCCCACCATGAAGCCGTTCACGTCGTGAAAAAAAACTAGCGGAACAAGGCTTTGATTGCAATCCATGATGAAGCGTGCCGCCTTTTCCGCGGACTCGGTATAGATCACGCCGCCAAACTCGATGCGCTTGTGGCCTTCATGATCGGTCTGCTGGGCATGCAATTTCTGGTTGGCAACAATGCCGACGGCGAACCCGCCAATCCTCGCATAGCCGCAGATCACGGTCTTGCCGTACTCGGGCTTATATTCGTCGAAACGGCTGCCATCCACGATGCGAGCGAGAATTTCTTTCATGTCGTAAGGACGCGCCGGCGAAGAATCGTAAATGCCGTAGAGTTCTTCCGCGGCCATTGCCGGTTCCACCGGCTTTTTGCGATGCCAAGGCGATTGCCGCCGGTATCCCCACTTCTCCACGATCGACCGAATCTCCGCCAGGCAAGCTTCATCACTGGCTGCCCGGAAATCGACAGTCCCACTGATCGCCGAGTGCATGGCCGCGCCACCCAATTCTTCCGCCGAAATCTTTTGCCCGATCGCCGCCTGCACCAGCGCCGGACCGGCAAGAAAAAGCCCGCTGCCATCTGTCATCAGCACGTGATCACACATCACCGGCAGATATCCGCCGCCCGCCACGCACATGCCCATGATGGCCGCGATCTGCGAAATTCCCATCGCCGACATCACTGCGTTATTGCGGAACACGCGCCCGAAGTCGTCGGTATCGGGAAACACATCTTCTTGCAGTGGCAGAAATACTCCTGCGGAATCCACCAAGTAGATGGTCGGAATGTGATTCTCGATGGCAATGTTCTGCGCCCGAATCACTTTCTTCGCGGTCATGGGAAAGAAAGCACCTGCCTTAACGGTGGCGTCATTGGCAATGATCATGACCAGCCGGGTATGAATTCGCGCCAGCCCGGCTATGACGCCCGCCGCCGGTGCTCCGCCCCATTCTTCGTACATCCCATGAGCCGAGTAGGCCCCTAGTTCGAAAAAAGTTCCGGGATCGACCAGCAGTTTGATACGTTCTCGCGCGGTGAGACGTGCTTTGCTGTGCTGATTTTCAATCGCCTTTTGCCCGCCGCCCTCACAAATTGTCTCTTCTTCGTTATGGATCTGCGAAACCAAGTCGGCCATGAAGCGCATGTTGGCTTCATAACGCGCAGAGGTGGGATCCACGCGCGTTTCGATTACGCTGGAAGTTTCAGGTGCGCTGGATTCAATACGGTCGGCCATGAGGAACAGTCAGAAACCCTTTACGGTATACCACCCCAGCGGGGCACACAAGTTAACCGTGCTGCCGGCGGATAGTGACTAGTGACTAGTGGCTAGTGGCAAGTGGATCAGTGCTGCCAATTCGTGAGCGCACATTGCACTGGATCGTCCGCGACCGTGTCTATCAATCCAATTCGCAACCCATGACTTGCTGTGATTTTCTCCGCCGCCACAAACATTCGGAGTGCTGTTCCTTTCCCCACCAGCCGCGGAAGCCGTTGTGTTCCGCCCCAGCCCGTAATCAAGCCGAGAGCGGCTCCTCGATGTCCGAAAATTGCATTCGGGGAAGCGATCCGCCGATGGCAGCCCAGGGCCAGATCAAGCCCGCCCCCCATGCAGTAGCCGGAGATCGCCGCGTAAACCGGAGCAGGGAAACATTCGATCGAATTCATCAAACGCTGACCCATTTGGGAAAACTCCAATCCCGATGGACCACTCAAAGCCGCAATTTCGTGGAGATCCGCCCCCGCGGAAAAGAATTTTTGATTTCCCGTGATGATCAGTGCTTGGATCTGACCGGCCAGCGCCTCCAGCGTGTTTCTAAGTTCCAGAACGCATGCAGTCGTCAACCGGTTCATGCCGTCATCGGACTGAAGGCGCAATACGTGAATGCCATTGATTTGTTCGATACTTAAATGTTTTTGAGGCACGGTGCGTGATATTTCGGCCGACTTCCCCAAGACTTAGGTGCCAAAGCCGGCGAGACGCCAGCGCTACTGGCTAAATGCTAAGTGCCGCTTTTTTCCATCCACTTCTCCAGCCGGCATCCATCTTCTTGGAGCAAAAAACTTCCGACTCCGAAACACTCGCCGAAAATTCGGTGCGACTCGGAATCACGTGCAGCCCGCGTGATCCACTGCCGGCCGACTTCATATTCGCTGGCCGTGAACCACTTTTGCGGCAACACCTCCACCAGGCCGGCCTGGGGATAGAAAACATACAGCGCGAACGCCGGATCATCATCACTCTTCGCCGGATAACTGGTGGGAACGACTAGCTCGTAAACGGCGCGAAAATCTGCAGGCACTTCGACCTTGTGCATCCCGGCTTCGAGCGCATGTGGAACTTCGAATTCCGCCAAGGGCTCGGTCGCTGCGTAAATGCGTTCAGAGGATTGCTTGAACCAGCCCGCAATTTCCGCCAAGTCAAAAGCCGCGAGTTTCTCCGTGTCAAAACACGTGAGGCGGATGCTTCTGCCTTCCGGACACCAGACGCCCACTTGATTAGACGGCATTGGGAACGGTCGGCAATAAGTATTCAGCGCAAGTCGAGCTTTGTTGGGCTCCTGCTCCAGGACCAGCGTAACCAGATAAGCCAGTGGACCTTGCTCACCGTGATGAATCCAGGAAAAGGGCTGCCCCGAGGCGGCGTGCAACTTTGGAAAAGTTTTCCAATACCAGGGAGCCGGCCCCACGGTGCGGGCCAGGAGTTCCCGCAATCGGGAAGTGTTGATCTCAGCCATCAACCGGCCGTCGGCACGCCGTGCGGCTTCACATGAGTGCGGATGAATTGGACGATATTGTCCATCGCCGTGCCCGGCTGAAAAATGGCTGCCACCCCGAGACTTTTCATGCTCGCCACGTCTTGGTCGGGGATAATTCCGCCGAGCACTACCAGCACATCGTCCATTTTGTTCTGCTTCAACAAATCCATTACTCGCGGGATGATGGCATTGTGCGCGCCGGAAAGAATCGAAAGCCCGATTACGTTGACGTCTTCCTGCAACGCCGCGTTCACGATCATCTCAGGCGTCTGGCGCAGCCCGGTATAGATGACTTCCATGCCGGCATCGCGAAGTGCCCGGGCGATAACTTTTGCGCCGCGATCATGCCCGTCCAGCCCCGGCTTGGCCACCAGCACGCGGATCTTCTGCTCGGTCATGGGTTCATTAAAACACAGAATGTCGGAAGAGGCTGGTGTCAGGTCGCAGGTCTTAGGTGTCAGGTGTCAGCTGCCGCCAGTCTGGACTCTCCAATTTAAAATTGAAAATTAGAAATCGTAAATTAGAAATCGTAAATCGTAAATCGTACTTCGTCCCTCGCCTTCCCCTACATCGTCTTCACATCCAAACTCCGCCACAAATACCAGCACGCGACTGACCGGTAGGGTTCCCAGCATTTCGCGATTTTTTCCATCTGCGCCGGTTTGGGCATCTTGCGCTTGCGATAGTGTTTGCGAATCGCGGCCTGGATACCGTAATCGCCAGTAGGCAAGACGTTCGGGCGCCGCAGCGCGAACATCAGAAACATGTGCGCCGTCCACACTCCGATTCCTTTGACGGATGTCAGATGTTTGATTACTTCGTCGTCTGGCATTTCAGGTAACCGCGCGAAATCGAGTTCTCCGCTTTGGGTTTTCGAGGCCAGATCGCGCAGGTACAAAAGCTTTTGTTTGGAAAGTCCCACACCGCGCATCTGCTCTTCAGACAACTTCAAGATTCCCGGCGGAGTGAGCGGCAGCCCGGCGAGATCGGTCAACCGCTTAAAGATGGTTGCCGCTGCCTTGCCATGGAGCTGTTGGTAAACAATGGCTTCCGCCAGACTAGCAAACTGAGGCTCGTCGTAATTCATCTTGAAAGCGCCGACACGCTCCATGATGGCCCGCAAGACCGGATCGGATTGCTTCAAGTGGAGAACAGCTTTTCGCATAGGTTTGGATTGTCCAGCAAGTCTCGTTACCAATTACGAGATGAACAATACGAGAGCAGCGGTGCAAACAAAATACTCACGTATTGCAAACTAGGAAAGATACTGCAGCGTCGTTTCGATCAGACCCGCTGTCCCCTGGTAAGGATCGCCCGGACGATCCCACTCCATCGAGCAGTAACCTCTATATCCATGCTGCTTCATGAACCCAAATGTCTTTGCCATGTCCACGTGAACTAGCTTGCCATGCTCATCGGCTTCGCTGTCCTTCACATGAGAAATGCAGTAAGCATACGCGAACATCGCATTGATGCCGTCGTAAGCGTGCTTCTCGTCGTATCTTGCCAGCGTATTGGCGAAATCAGGCAGCGCGTACAACCACGGGCTATTCACTTTTTCAATGACCTTCACCAGGAAAAACGGCTCTTCGCTGACTGGATTGTCGTTCTCGAGATTCACCACCACGTTCTTTGTGGACGCATAATCCGCCACGCGAGCCAGACTGTCGGCGGTGCGCTCCAAGTCTGGCTTTGAATCCTTCGCTGGTGGAATATTGGTGCGGATGCTGGGAGAACCGATGGCGGAAGCTGCGTCCACCCATTGTTTGCTAAACGCAATCGCACGGTCGCGCTCGGCCCGATCCATCGCATACGGGCTGTGCTCCCCATCGACTGCGATATTCACGACGGCTCCGTGCGTCTTCTCCACGGCCGTCCGAAATTCATCCAGATATTTGGCATCAGTCGAAGGGAAATGTCCGGTCCAGGGTTCGATCTTGTTGATGTTGAATTTCGCCATCACATGCGCGGCAAAATCTTTCAGTTCAATAGTTGGATTGCCGCTCTTGTGCCCCTCACCCGCAATGAACTCCCGAAACGGATAAGACGCAATCGCAATCCGTTCGCGCGGCTGCGAAGGGAAATGCAGATCGGGGCCGGATGCTGTCGCGAGTGCCGATAGCGGCAGAAAGTAAGCCGCTGCCATCGTCCCGCAGCACTGCGTGAGAAATCGTCTTCGAGTGGAAGTTCGCAAGCGAAGTGTTTTAAATCGTAAATCGACAATCGTAAATTTACGTCACGCTGACTTCGGTATATGTCCCGTACACTTCTCGCAGAGCCGCACAAATCTCGCCTACCGTCGCATAGGTCCGCACCGCGTCGATGATGTAAGGCATGGTATTGGCTTCAGACACATTGCCGTTGGTTCCGGCTTGAGGCTGCTGGGCTGCGGCTTTCTTCAGGGCTGCCAGGCGGCGTTGCACCTCTTCATTCGATCGCCGCGCCCGCAGCGTTTTTAGTTTTGCACTTTGCTGTTGGGCGACGGACTCATCGATGTAGAGAGTGTTGGGAGACTGCTCCTCAACTACAAATTCGTTCACGCCGACAATAATTTTTTCTTTAGCTTCGACCGCTCGTTGATATTGGTAGGCGGATTCCGCGATTTCTTTTTGCGGATATCCTCGCTCGATTGCCTTTACCATTCCGCCCATCGCGTCCAGCTTTTTGAAGTAATCGAAGGCGCCCTTTTCCATTTGCAGCGTTACGGCTTCAAGAAAGTAAGACCCGCCCAACGGATCCACGGTCTGAGTGACGCCTGTTTCATAGGCAATGATCTGTTGGGTTCGCAACGCGATCCCCGCCGCTTGCTCGGTTGGCAGGGCCAAAGCTTCGTCGTAGGCGTCGGTGTGAAGCGACTGAGTTCCACCCAGAACCGCCGCCATTGCCTGGATTGCCACTCTGGCAATGTTGTTCATTGGTTGCTGTGCGGGAAGCGAGACTCCTGCGGTCTGAGTATGGAAGCGCATCAACCGGGTTCGATCGCTCTTGGCCGCGAAACGCTCTTTCATTACCTGATACCAGATTTTGCGTGCGGCACGGTACTTGGCGATCTCTTCGAAAAAATCGTTGTGCGCGTTGAAAAAGAAGCTTAGCCGCGGTCCGAATTCATCCACATCGAGTCCGCGGCGGCGCGCCCATTCAACATATTCCACGCCGTCATAAAGCGTGAATGTTAGTTCCTGTAGCGCGGTCGACCCGGCTTCGCGAATGTGATATCCACTGATCGAAATCGTGTTGAAACGTGGCGTGAACTTCGAACCAAACTCGAACGTGTCCACTACCAGGCGCATCGATGGCGCCGGCGGATATATGTATTCCTTCTGCGCGATGTATTCTTTGAGAATGTCGTTCTGAATCGTTCCAGAAATCTTCTTCCAGTCCGCGCCCTGCTTTTCCGCCACCACCAAATACATAGCCCATAACACCGAGGCCGGAGAGTTGATGGTCATCGAAACCGTGGTCTTCTCGAGATCGATGCCGTTGAAAAGGATCTCCATGTCTTCAAGGGAATCAATGGCTACACCGCATTTTCCAACTTCGCCTTCGCTTGCAGGATGGTCGGAGTCGTATCCCATCAGAGTGGGGAGATCGAACGCCACCGACAATCCGCTGCCGCCGTGTTCCAGCAAATATTTGTAGCGCTGATTGGTTTCCTCGGGCGACGCGAAGCCGGAAAACTGACGCATGGTGTACAGCTTGCCGCGATATCCGGTGGCGTGAATGCCGCGAGCGTACGGTGGTTGCCCCGGATAGCCCAGGTACTGTTCGTAGTTCCAGTCCTCCGGCAAATCTGCCTCGGTGTAAAGTCGGCGAATGGGAACTCCGGAAATTGTGGTGAAGCGGGCATTTCCGTGCTCATCGAGATTGGTGCCAGTAGGCGCGCCAATCGGCTTCTCTGGAGTTTTTTCCAGGGTAGGCGCCAGCGTCTTTTCCGCCCACTGTTTTTCGGCGGCAGACAGGTGTCGTCCTTCAAAGACATCTGCAATCGCGCTGTCTGCGACTTGAGGCTTCTTTTCAGGCATGCGGTTCCTGATCTCTGCTTAACTTGGATGATACCTCGTCAGAGACGTTGCTTGCCACGCTTCGGCATACCAAGCCCTTGATGCCCCCCAAGCGTCGCATAGAATGCAGGCATGAAGCCTGCTCCGGTCAAACCTGCTATCTCGATTGAAGTGCTGAATCAGATTGACATTCGCGTGGGCACAATTCGCTCCGTCGCCGACGTGCCCGGTTCGGACAAGCTGGTGCAACTTCGAGTAAGTTTCGGCGATCATGAGCGCACCATTGTTGCCGGCCTCAAGCAAGAGCGTGCCAAGCCAGGCGACCTTGAAGGTAAGCAGGCGCTATTCGTGGTCAACCTGGAAGCGCGCAAAATGCGAGGCGTGACTTCTGAAGGAATGTTGTTCGATATCGGTTACGCGGACGGTGTGATGCCAGTCTTGGCCATGCCTGAGAATCCGGTACCGGACGGAACCCGGGCGGGCTGAGCTTCCCCAGTTCGCCGGAACTTACTTGCTGCGTCGCAACTCCCAAGCCTTAGCATATTTCCACGATACGTATGCTGAGTGATAAAGATGCAGCAGCAATCCTTCACGCCCATCCAGAAAACCGAGCCGGAAAAAATAGTTGTAGATGAAGGTCAGGACGGGCCGCGCGACAATATTGAGAACACTGAAACGGCTTTGTCCCCTTTTAGCGGCAGTCTCGGCTCCCATCGAGGAGTAGCTGTTCATGTGGTCGATGTAACCGCGCAGCGTGGGATATGCGTGGTGCAGCAAGGCGTGCGAGAATCTGCCGGTGCTTCCATCGACTTTCATGGTGGGATGGGCACCGTACTCCACAAACCGGCCCGCTCCCCGACGAACCAGGCGCAGCTTAGGGTCGGGATAAAATCCACCATGTTTGATCCAGCGTCCTAAAAAGAAATTCTTGCGGGGAATCCAATAGCCACTCACGGGCGGCTGGTCGCGCAGCATCGCGGCTATCTCTTCTGTCAAGCCAGGTTCCAAAGCCTCATCCGCGTCTAACTGGAGCACCCAGTCTCCGGAAGCCTTGTCCATTGCCGAATTTTTCTGAGCTGCAAATCCCTTCCACGGCTCGACGAATACTTTCGCGCCATGCGCGCGGGCGATCTCCAGAGTGCGATCGGTTGACCCGGAATCCACAACCACAATCTCGCCTTGGCCGTCGCGCACCAGCGGCGCGAGGCCTTCGACAGTGCGAGGCAGATTAGTTTCTTCGTTGTAAGTGATCAGGACGACGGAGAGGGTCACGCGGAAAGGATACCTCGGGACACAAGATCAAGCACCATGAACTGGCAATCAGCACTCAGCACTTAGCCGTCAGCATTCAGCCCTTTTGGTTGAAATGGCGATGTGCAGTGCCCAACCGATATAGAAAACGCGCACCCTCGTGAAACAGCAGGCGTGAAGGCAGGAACTGATAGCGTAACCTACATGTTATCTATTAGTTATGATAGAAATGAGCTGAAGGCGGTCCGGTCAGGACAAAAAACGAACCACCGCATGCTCTGGAATGCCCTTTAATAGCGTCCCAATGGCCCAGGAGCGACGCGGCTGAGATGGAGCAGGGCGAAGCTCAAAGATGCTGCCCTCCGCGCTCATATATCGCAGTCATCAAAATGTTAGCTATTAGATATAGTTTGTAAACGCCGGACAATCTCAACCCAAGAGGTAGCTCTCCGCTCCGAAATCGGATCGAAGTTCTAACCCCTTAACTCTATATCACTGTGGCGGCTGCTGTGGTTGTTGCGGCTGTGCCTGTGGTTGCGGCTGTTGCGGCTGTGTGACTTCAGGCGTCAAGCCCTGGCGCTCGGTGACGTATGGCACGGCCGGCATCTTGGTTACCTGCCCGCGCTCGGCATCGGCAACCAGAATCCCCAGACGATCCAAGGTAAAGCCGATGGCGCGATCCAGTTCCACCCGGGACTTCTCATAAGCGGACATCGCCGATACCAGATTCGACTCCGCCTGTGCCAAGTCACGCTGGTTCTGCAGCACCAGCGTAGTGGTGGACGCTCCAAGGGCATACTTTTTCTGCTCGGCGTCCAGCGACTGCCGGCCCAGTTCGACCGCGGCTCGCGCCGCTTCCACGCTGGCCCGGTTCTGCTGCACGGCGAACTGAGCGTTGCGCACTTCGATGCGCACCTGGTTCTCCAGCTGTTGCAGGCGCATCTGGGACTGCCGGTATTCCAATTCGGCGCGAACCTGGTTGGCCTGTGCTGCGCGGTTCCGCAGCGGAATGGTCAAGCTCAGTCCGACACCTTTATCCGGAGCGCTCGAGTCGAAGAGCTGCCCAATGGTTCCTCCAATGCTGGTGCTGGGGGGAATATCGGCAGGCTGGGTGCAGAAGGTTTGGGTAGGAGTCGCGCAAATTCGGGCGTTCGGATTGAACGAGCCACCCAGCCCGGTGCCGCCATAATAGGCAAACATCCCGAGTGACGGCAGCAAAGCATTCTTTGCCGACTGGTTATTAAGATCGCGGTTGGTGAGGTCGATCCGAGATTCGGCCAGTTCGGCGCGATGATGAAGCGCGTCATTTACCAAATCTTGAATCGGTACCACGGGCTCCGTGGGGGGAACTACCATAGTGGAGGTGGGAACCACTTCCGCTTCGGCCAGCACCGGATCCACAAGAGTGCGGCTTAGTGCGTTCTTCATCAGCAACTGCTGCAATTGAAGATTAGTCTGAGCCACAGTCAGCGTCTGCTGATCCGTGGACACTACGCTCTGCGCACGCACAATTTCAATCGGTGCCAGGGTGCCAATCTCCACCTGCTTCTTATTGTCGGAGAGCGTCTTTTCCGCCAGGGCCAGCGATTCCTGCTGCACCTTCACGTTCTCGTAGGCGTTGACCAGGTCCCAGTAAATGTTCTGGATCTGATTCACCGTGGTGATCACCTGCAAACGAAAGGCGACATCGGAGATCTCGCGGTTGTTCTTGGCGATGCGAATGAATCGGGTGGTCGGCAGCAAGCCGAAGCCCTGCAATAACGGTTGCGTGAGCGTGAAGCGGAAATTGGAATTGAGCGTCGGGCTAAAGGTGGTAAACGGCTGATTGGTAGTGATGCGGTTGTTGTTGAATCCCACTGTCATGTTCGTGCCCCAGTGGAACCCTTGCTGATAAAAGAAATTGGCCGTGCCGGTATTTTGCTGGACTACGGGTACGCCCGCAAAGGCATTCGACGTCGGCGAATTGGCATGGTCAATAGACAACGTTCCAGTGACGATCGGGTCAAAGCTCGGCACCGGTGAACCCACACCCAGCGTAGAAGTAACCAGTCCGGAACTTCCGGTTCCCGCACCGCCGGCGCCGGTCGTGGTACCGCCGGCCCCGCCGCCTTGCGACCCGGATGTAGAGCTGCCTCCGATGCCGCCCACGCCGCCGCCCGGCGTTCCTTGCACCACGCCTGTGTTGACACCGCGTGTGGACTGCCCCGCATTGGCCAGCAGGATGTCGGTGTCAGCGATGTTCAGGTTGTAGCGCGCAATGGCGATATCGAGGTTGTTTTCCAGTGCCAGCGCAATGGCGTCATTCAATGACAACATGACCTTGCCATTCTGTATCAGCGCCCCCACCCGCGGAGTGTTGTTCAAGTCCGGTGGCGGCACGTGGCGTGGCAAGTACGGGCCAATCGGATTGGGGAAATGGGAGCGCGGCTTGGTGTAATCCTTTATTTCGGAACGTTGCGCGGAAGGCGCCGCCGGGAGCGCCGCGGGGGTAGCGTTCTGAGAGGTCTGCGTCCAGCCTGTGGTCGACAGCAGTCCGGCCATAAGAAAGCCTGCAAGCAGCCGTGGGGCAGAATTCAAACGAGGCAAATGCATTCGCTTATCTCCATAAATAAAGGCTGGTTTCTTTGAAAGACGGCAATAGCTCCTCGGATCAAAGACTGGTACGCAAAGGGCGCGGTGAAGGTTCCTATAACTCTTACCGGGTCGCGCTATATGCGCCTGAAGTCCTTCTTTTCAGGGAAGTGCAATAGTATAGCCGACAGAGTGCATTCTTTTGGCGAGGCTAGGGCCCGGGCAAACGTAAAACTTTGTAAAAATCTGTAAGCGGGTTAGATGAAGCGCGGGTCGCCGAGGACTCGGCAATCTTCATGCGTAATCTCAAATTGGTGCTGGCCTACGACGGCTCTGAATTTTCCGGATGGCAAGTGCAGCCCGACGCTGCCACCATTCAGGGTACGCTGGCATCAGCTATTGGACGATTGACCGGCGAAAAGGTACTGCCCCAGGGCTCGGGACGCACCGATGCGGGCGTCCACGCGCTGGCCCAGGTCGCCAGCTTTACCGTCGAATCGCCAATTCCGGCGGAAAATCTGACCAAAGCGCTGAATGACATTCTGCCTGCTTCCATTCGCGTGCTGGAGGTGACCGAAGCGCCACTTCAATTTCACGCCCGTAAATCGGCCCGCGCAAAAACTTATCGTTACCGAATGCTTCGCAGCCCGATCTGTTCGCCTTTTCTGGCACGGTATGTTTGGCATTACCCCTATCCTGTGGATGAGAATGCGATGGTCCAGGCCGCAACCTTAGTTGTGGGAGAACACGATTTTACTTCCTTTGCGGCTGTCGACCCGGAACGCGGCCAGGAGCAGGAAGATATCTCCAACGTACGGCGAATTTTTTGTTCGGTGTGGGAGCAGGATGGCGAAGAGCTCGTCTACACCGTGCGCGGCAGCGGATTTCTTCATCATATGGTGCGGAATTTGGTGGGAACATTTGTGCTGGTGGGCAAAGGAACTTTGTCGCCCGATGACATAATGAGGATTTTAGAAGCCCGTAACCGTTCCGCAGCAGGAGCAACCGCGCCGGCAAGCGGGTTGTATCTGGTAAGCGTGGAATACTGATTTGGCGGACTGTTCTGAAGGTGGGAGAATGGAAGTAAGAAGAGTAGAAGGCTCGGGGGCGGCGGCATGAAACTCGGAAGGCGGTTCGGCCGAGTTGGTTTTATAATCGGATTCATCGGCCCAATCCTGTTTTATTCAGTACCCTACACGCTTCAGTCACATGCTGCGTGTCCACTCTGCCCATATATCGATATAGCATTTGTGCACCCATCGCTTTGGCTCCAGATCGGCTTGTCGTTAGGACTGATTCAAGGTCTCGTATTTGCTATGCTCGGCTTTGCGATTGGGTACTCCATCTTTAGGATTAAGTAATCCACCTAAATTCAAAACAACCTACCGTCGAATAAACCTACCGCCGAATAAATCACCCGTCTGCTTCTCATAAACTCTTTCGAGTAAAATGAATGGTTCCTAATCTGCATCCGGCGGTCTTTCGACCGCAGCGACGAGGACAGCTCCTTTGGCCACAACCGAAACCGGCAGGTCCACCATCACTCTGCAGCAGCTTCCCCATCACAAAGTCAAAATCAAGAAAGCAGGCCAGCGCGCCTGCAATGAGCTGAACGCCAAAGGCAAATTCTGCGGCGGACATCTCAAACGCTGGTATTACATGACCGACGCGGTCGAACAGGCGTGCGGCGACGTGGCGAAGGCTTGGGGAGAGAATGCTGAAGTGTACCGCTGCGAGCATTGCAAGACGTTGTACCTTCCGAACCCGGAAACGCCAAGCGGTCTGAACGTCGCGGGCGAGGGGCAGCTCTCGGTGTTCGGCCTCACGATCCCGCCCAAGGAGAAATAGGTTCAAACCCCCGCCCAAGCAGAGCTTGGACGGGGCACCCAGGCTCTCCTCAGTGACTGTGAAAACTTCGGAGCTCATCTACGACTGGAACGAGAAAGATCCTGCCTTGCTGCGTCCGCCCGGCCGGGTCCTGCTGAATGATGAGACTCTTCGCGACGGCTTGCAGTCGCCGTCGGTGCGTGATCCCTCGATCGAGGAAAAACTTCATATCCTGCATTTGATGGAAGCGCTGGGCATCAACTCGCTCGATCTTGGCCTTCCGGGAGCTGGTAAGCGTGCGTCGGAACACGTGGAGGCATTGGCGCGCGAGATCGTCCAGAAGAAAATGAAGATTCGCGCCAATTGTGCGGCGCGCACTCACGAGAACGATATTCGCCCTATCGCCGAAATCGTGCAGCGTACCGGTCTGAATATCGAAGCCGCCACTTTTCTGGGATCGAGTCCAATCCGTCGCTACACCGAAGGCTGGACCGACGACTTCCTGCTTCAGACCACGGAGAAAGCCGTGAAGTACGCGCGTTCGCTTGGTCTCGACGTCATGTACGTGACCGAAGACACCTCGCGCTGTGATCCGGAAACGGTAAAGCGTCTTTACAAAGCAGCGATCGAATGCGGCGCACGCTCTATCGTAATCTGCGACACCGCGGGACATGCCACGCCGATGGGCGCATTCGCCCTGATCCGCTTCGTGCTGGATCAAGTGGTAAGGCCCTCAGGCGAAAAGATTCGTGTGGACTGGCACGGACACTGCGATCGCGGCCTGGCAATCGCAAACTCCATAGCCGCGCTAGTCGCCGGTGCCGATTGTGTTCACGCCTGCGCGTTGGGAATCGGTGAGCGCGTTGGCAACGCTCAGATGGACCAGATGCTGGTGAATCTGAGGCTTATGGAAATCGCGCCCTGGGCCGACCAGGACCTAACTAAGCTGAAAGAGTATTGCGAGGTGGTGTCGCGTGCCACGGGCGTGCCCATTCCGCCTAATTATCCAGTAGTGGGTGAAGACGCGTTCCGCACCGCGACGGGCGTCCATGCCGCCGCCGTGATCAAGGCTTATAAGAAAAACGATATCGAGTTAGCTAATGCGGTCTATTCCGGTGTGCCCTCGCATGTATTCGGATTGCAGCAGGTAATCGACATTGGCCCCATGAGCGGAAAATCCAATGTCCTGTTCTGGCTGGAGCAGCGGGGCCTGCCGGTCAGCGATCAAGTGGTGGATCGCATTTACAAACGCGCCAAGGCGTCGGACCATACGCTCAGCGAGGCGGAAATTCTGGAGTGCGTGGATTCGGCGGCATCCTGAGCTCAGGTCTCGGTCTCAGGTGTCAGGTCGCAGATGCTACGCCTCAAGCTTCTGGCCCAGGTTCCGCGAGAACTATTAATGTCAGGTGAGGTGAGGCTCGTCTCTGAACCCCCATCGTTGAAACCTGATTCCTGAGACCTGATCCTGAGACCCGATACCCGAGACCCGAGTAACATTACCGCCCTCCGTAATCCACAGGTTGTTCAAACCCAGGCCCGAATTTCCGTTCATTGCGTTAATATGACCATCACCTCAATGCCCGTCAGTTCGCGCGCCGAAGTGTCGGAAGGCTTTCCCGACGTTCAGCAGGAGGTCGCCCGCCTTGCTGCATCCGCCGAGCTTCGCTCAGCGTTTGCCTGGCTGCGTGCGCAAGAGGCTCAATTCGCCCGTTGGCAACTCGATGTCGCTCGCATTCCGTCGCCTCCGTTTGGTGAGGCCGCCCGGGCGACTTGGCTGGCCAACAAATTTCGCGAACTTGGGCTTGATGATGTCCACAACGACGATGTGGGCAATGTTTTCGGCATTCATCCCGGACTCGGACGAAACTACATTGCGCTCAGCGCCCACATGGACACAGTTTTTCCCGCGGGCACGCCTCTCAACATCCGCCAGCAAGGCAACCGGCTGTACGGTCCGGGTGTTTCCGACAATGGCGCGGGCCTCACGGCGCTGTTAGCCATTGCGGCGTTGTTACGTTCCGTGCGCATCCGGCATGCACTGCCATTTTTATTTATCGCAAATGTGGGTGAAGAGGGGGAAGGCGATCTGCGGGGCATGCGTCACATTTTTTCTTCCGCGCGCTGGAAAGATTCCATCACTTACAACCTGGTGCTGGATGGCGCGGGTTCGGACACGGTTGTGGCCGAGGCCCTGGGCAGCCGCCGCTTTGAAGTGATTGTCCGCGGCCCCGGCGGACACTCCTGGAGCGATTTTGGAGTACCCAATCCCATCCTCGTGCTGGCCCGCGCCATTCAGACCTTTGCCCAAACTCCTGTGCCATCGTCACCCAAGACCACGTTCAATATAGGCGTGATTCGCGGCGGCACTTCCGTGAACTCCATCCCTGAATCCGCCAGCATGCGTGTAGATCTTCGTTCCACCTCGATGGCGGAGATGGAACGTCTGGAAGTTGCTATGCGTGTGGCGCTCGACGATGCGGTGGAGCAAGAGTCGAAGACTCCGGAAACCCGCGCGGTGTCACAACGCCGTACTTCTGGGGTCAGTTCCGAGATTGTTGTAATTGGGAATCGTCCAGCGGGAGAACTCATTCCCAATGCACGCATCTTGCAGGTCATTCGCGCCGTCGATGCGCATCTAGCGAATGTGGCGCAGGTTCAGCGCGCTTCGACCGACGCCAATATCCCCCTCTCCCTTGGACGGGAAGCCATTGCCATCGGAGGCGGAGGGACGGGCGGCGGAGCGCACACTCTGCAAGAGTGGTTTGACTGTAACGGGCGAGAGTTGGGGCTGAAGCGCATCCTGCTGACCCTGCTTGCTCTCGCGGGGGTGAGTGCATGAACATGAAAACAATTCTGTTTCTGTTGTGCACGATTTCAATGTCCCTGGCACAAGATCAACCAACGCCGCCGAGAGCGGATACCATTTTGCTCCACGGCAACATTTATACCGGGGTCGCCGTCGCATCTTCCTTTCACGCGATTCAGCGCGTGGAGGCCATGGCCATCCGCAGCGATCGTATTCAAGACGTGGGGAAAGAAAGCGAGATTCTGAAGTTGAAGGGACCCGAAACTCAAATCATTAATCTGGACAACCATTTCGTGATGCCCGGATTCAACGATGCGCATCTGCACTTGGCCAACGCCGGTTTCCAGCGCCTCACCGTAAATCTGGTTGGAGCGAAGTCTCTGACCGAATTTCGCGATCGTATTCGTGCTCGCGTGGAAACCGCAGAGCCCGGCGAATGGATTGTGGGCAGCGGTTGGGATCACACACTCTGGCCGGTAAAGGAATTGCCCAGCCGGTGGGATATTGATGAAGTCAGCCAAAACCATCCTGTTTTTCTGCAACGTGTGGACGGCCACATCGCGGTGGCCAATACCCGTGCCTTGCAATTGGCTAGCGTTACTCTCGCCAGCAAGGATCCAGCGGGCGGAAAAATTGATCGAGACTCTTCCGGCCAGCCTACCGGCATTCTGCGTGAAACCGCGCGTGAAGCGGTCACTGGCGTAATTCCGAAGCCTTCTCACGACAAGCGGCGGCAGGCTATCGAGGCCGCGCTGCGCGACTTGGCGCAATGGGGCGTCACGTCGGCTCAGGACAATTCCAGTTGGGAAGATTTCCAGATTTATGAGGAAATCCAGCGGGACGGCAAGCTGACCTCGCGCATCACCGAATGGCTTGCCTTCAATGATTCTCTGGACACTTTACAAGCGCATCGTTCGGCGCATCCTCAATCCGACGATGTGCTGCGCACCGGCATGCTGAAAGGTTTCATGGATGGCTCGCTCGGTTCGAAAACCGCCGCCCTTCTGGAAGCGTATGCCGACGATCCCACCAATTCCGGCCTCCCTCAGTACGAGCAAGCCCAACTGACCCAGATGGCGAAGGAGCGTGTGGGCGCCGGATTCCAAGTCGGTTTCCATGCTATCGGCGACAAGGGAGTCCAAATGGCGCTGGATGCTTTCGATGAAGCACAAAAAGAAGCACGGGAAAAGAAAGTCAAGGCCGCCAATGGCGGCGACGACTACCGGCTCCGCATCGAGCACGCGCAGGTCACAACTCCATTGCAGATCGCAAAATTCAAAGAGTTGAAAGTGATCGCGTCCATGCAGCCCAATCACTTGCTGACGGACATGAATTGGGCGCTGGATCGTTTGGGACCAAAACGCGCGGCTCATTCCTATGCCTGGGCGGAAGTTCTAAAAAGGGGTGTGCCGTTGGCCTTTGGCACGGATTATCCGGTCGAGCCGGTCACGCCGTTTCGAGGCTTGTATGCCGCCGTCACTCGCAGAAGCGAAGACGACAAACGTGAATATTTTCCCGAACAGAAAATAAGCATGGAGCAGGCGATTGCTGCCTACACCACAGGCTCAGCCTTCGCCGAGTTCTCCGAGAAAGAAAAAGGAACGCTGGCTCCCGGGATGCTCGCCGATTTCGTAGTGCTCGATCGCGATGTGACGTCTGTGCCCCCGCTGAAAGTTCTCGGAACCAGGGTGCTACGCACGGTGGTGGGGGGCAAGACAGTCTACGAAGCGAATTAGCGGCTTGTTATCGCAGCGCTGAAGCGCGACGCCAGCCAAAGCCCTGAAACTCAGGCGGATTTGGGCTTCGACTCCAGCGGCAATCCGGCTTTTTTCCAGGCATCCAGTCCGCCCTGAAGCGCCCAGGCGTTTGAATACCCGCGCTGCCGAAGTTTCTGCGCCAAACTGGCGCTAGAACCTTCGTTCGGTCAAGTGCAGTACGCAACCACAGATTTATTTTTGGGGATTTCTGCGCGGTGCTCTTCGAGTTTGTCCGCCGGGACGCGAATCGCTTCCGGCAGCTTCACGTCCGACTGTGCCCAAGCTTGCGGATTGCGGGTGTCGATGACGACAAAATCTTCGCCCGCTTCCATTCTCTTTTTCAACTCATCGGTTGAGATCCTCAGATTGTCCGGCATACGGGATCTCCTTTCTTAGTCTGCATCCTGAGACTAGATGCGGCGCATGACGATCGCGGCTGTATCTATTCGCACCGGCGAGAAGAGTACAATGCCGCCGGACCAAATGGATAACCTAAATCCTTGAAGGAGGTGTATAGGCGTTCCATTGCTGTCCCAGTATCAATCGCGGTTCTGAGTCTTACGACCTTGGCTCCAGCACAGACCAAAATTTCGGGCGCGGTGCAGTGCGGCAAGCCCGATGAAGTACATGCGTTGGCGGTGGGGGACGAGCTAAATCATTCCCTAACGATCTCCAAAGGCAAGTGTACATGGACCAAGCCGATGAAAATCGCCGGCACCCAAACCAAAGAGGACGACGGCACCAACTTCGATGATGTCAAAGGCGGACGCTCCGCCGGGCTCGGTTACGTCGTCGGGACCATGGACAATGGCGACAAGATGTATGTTCGCATCCAAAGTACGGCAACCATGAAAAATGGCAACATGCTGAGCGCAGACGGCGGGACGGGAAAGTTGAAGGGCATCAAGGGCCGAGGAACGTTCAAGGGCGCAGCAGCAGCGGATGGAACCGCTAGCTACGACGTTGTCGGTGTATACCAGCTGCCAAAATAGCAACGCCGGACCCCGAGGAACTGCGAGCGAAGAGCTAGCCGGTTCCTGGAGCATTATTCCTATCCTGCTCTGTTTGTTACTCTACCTCCGTGTCCCGCTCGCTGAAGGCGCACATCCTCTTGGTAGTAGTCACAATGATCTGGGGGACCGCGTTCGTTCTAATCAAGAATGCGCTGGCGGATGTTTCTCCTTTACTGTTCAACGCTATCCGCATGAGCCTGGCGGCGGTAGTATTGGCAGTCGTCTTTCATGGCGAACTCACACGCTTCACCGCTAGGTCGCTGCGTTCGGGGTTCCTGGTGGGCGCGTTTTTATTTCTTGGCAATGAATTGCAAACGGTAGGACTCAAGTACACCACGCCTTCGAAATCTGCTTTCCTCACGGGAGTCTCGGTGGTACTGGTGCCGGTGTTTCTCGCTTTGTTTTGGAGGCGGCGGATTCATCGCTGGGTGTTGCTGGGTGTGACGTTGGCGTTTGTTGGGTTATACCTGCTTACGATTCCCGCTTCCGCGGGCGTCGGTCTGAATCTCGCCAGCATGAGCCGAGGAGACCTGCTTACACTGGCCTCGGCAGTAGTTTTTGGCTTTCATATTATTTTCGTGGGCCACGCGTCTCAGGCGCACCCGTGGCGGCAAATCGCCATCCTCCAGATTGCGGCAACCGCACTTCTGATGATCTGCACCGTTCCCTTGGCAGAGAAAGTCTATGTTGTATGGTCGCCGGCAGTAATATGGGGCATCGTTATCACGGGCTCGCTGAGCCTGGCGCTGGCTTTTGCCGTGCAAGCCTGGGCTCAGCAGTTCACTCCCGCCACCCATACGGCATTGATCTTCTCGCTGGAACCGGTTTTCGCCTGGCTGACGTCGTTTCTATTTCTAGGTGAAAGGATGGGGACGCGGGCCGGCTTAGGTGCATTTTGTATCTTGGCCGGTGTTTTGATCTCCGAGCAGAAGGGAAGTAGCGAATCCATGGCGGTCAGCCCGGACCATGCGGGTGTTCCTTCCGATATCGAAACTCAGCCCGATTCGGGTATGGAAGTGGGCCAGAGGTGAGACTCGCAACGTTTTTGCGAAGTTTTGCGTCTAACCTATTAGAAGGCCCTCCCGCCCTGCGCAGCCGAATACCTGCAAGTGGAGACAAGGTATAATCTTTAGCACACATTTGGAGGAAGTTAATATGGACCCGCGCGCAAGCGCTTTTTGGGGACGTTTGAAGGCCAATCGCCTCGCGTACACCCTCACTATTCTGGTCACATTGACCATCGGTATCCTGATGGGAACCGTCATCTCGTACGGCGTCAAGGGTCAGGAGTCAAAAAAGGCGTCGGACGCGACTCCCTTGACCGTGCCAGCCCCGCAGCAGCTCTCCAATCAGTTCTCGAATATTTCCAAACAACTTGAGCCCAGCGTGGTGAACATCAACACTGAATCGACTATCAAGACTCCGCAGCGTCGTCGCCGTGGAGCTCCCGGTGGGACGCCTAACGGTCCGGACGACCAGAATCCTTTCGACGATTTCTTTGACCGGTTTTTCGGCGGCCCCGGTGGTGGTGGTGCGGGTGGCGGTGCGATTCGTGAGCGCTCGCTGGGTTCCGGAGTTGTGGTTGACTCCAAGGGCTACATCGTTACCAACCGCCACGTGGTTGAGAAGGCTGACCGCATTCGAGTCAAGCTGGACGATGATCCGCCAGGCGTGCTCCATGACGCCAAAGTCATTGGCACGGATACTGAAACCGATCTCGCGGTGATCAAGATCGATGTGAATCGGTCGTTACCCACTGCCAAGCTAGGCAATTCGGATGGCATGCAGGTAGGCGATTGGGTGCTCGCGGTAGGCAGCCCGTTCGGACTTCAGGCAACAGTCACGGCTGGCATTGTTTCCGCCAAAGGCCGCAACATCGTGCCTGGCCGGCAATTCCAGTCATTTATTCAGACCGACGCCGCCATCAATCCTGGAAACTCCGGCGGCCCACTCGTCAATATGGCGGGTGAGGTTATCGGCATCAACACCGCGATTCTTACCGACACCAATGCCTATGCCGGTGTGGGATTCGCGTTGCCCTCGAACACGGTAGCGAGCGTCTATAACCAGCTTATCGGGCCGGAGCATCGGGTTTCGCGCGGCTCCATCGGCATCGAATTCAACGCTCAGGAAAATCCTGCTATCGCGCGCGTGTATGGCGTGAACTCCGGCGTAACCATTTCAAACGTGGTTGCGGGCAGCCCGGCTGAACAAGCGGGATTAAAGGTTGGAGACAACATCAATTCCGTAGACGGTAGGCCGGTGAAAAACGGTGACGACCTGGTAGGCGACATCGCCAGCCGCAAACCCGGCGCTAAGGTTACTTTTGGAGTAATTCGCAACGGCAAGAAACAAGACATCACGGTGACCGTTGCGGATCGTGCCAAGTTATTTGCCTCACGCCTCGGCGAAGAGGAAGACAGCAGCGATAGTTCCAGTCCGAAGGAAAGCAAGCTCGGACTCAGCGTTCGCGCCGTGACCTCCGATATTGCCGATCGGTTGGACATTCCCGCGGGCAAAGGCATTATCGTGCAGGACGTCAAGCCTGGTTCGTTCGCCGATGACGTAGGCTTGAGCCGCGGCGACGTAATCCTCGAGATCAATAAGCAGCCGGTCAATAGCGAGGATGACTTCACCAAGATCTCGTCCACTCTGAAAAGCGGACAGGATGTGGTTTTCCTGGTCAGGCAGCGTGGCGCCGGCCGTCAGGACGGCACCATCTTTTTGGCCGGTACACTTCCGTAACGGGCAGTTGGCCCAATGAGCACTGGCACTTTTACCCTGAAATCAGGGATGATAAGTGCCGGCCCATTGGGCTTTTGTCTTGGCCACAATTTTGGAAGCCACTTTGAAGACTAGTGGATCAATCCCGGCGATGCTGTTGAGCGCGACCTGCGCGCTGCTGCTGATGTGCGCGGTAGCTCAGGCGGACACCGGTAAGAAGACGTCCACGTCTGCCGGCAAGTCTGCCACCACGACTCATAAGGCTACGCGCAAAGGCAAAAGAGCGCGTAAGACCAGTTGGCGGCGCGGGCAGCAGAAAATCGATCCAAAACGCGCTCGTGAAATCCAGGAAGCTCTGATCCGCGAGCACTACATGCAGGGCAACGCTTCCGGCATCTGGGACCAGACTTCACAAAAAGCCATGGTGCGCTACCAGGCCGAGAATGGATGGCAGACGAAGACAGTCCCCGACGCTCGTGCCTTGATCAAATTGGGCCTGGGTCCAGACCACGAACACCTGCTCAATCCTGAAAGCGCCATGACCACCACACCGCAACATAGCATCTCAGCCGGTACGCATGCGGAATCCAAAGATCCGAACCAATAGCAAGAAGAAGTCAGAAGGCAGTATTCAGAAGTAAAAAGCCAAACGTCTAATTCCTACTAACCACTGATTTTTCTCTTCGGCTCCGGAAAATATGGCAGCGGCTTTCCGCTGATGATAGCTAGCGGGTTGTCTTCGACCAGTGCGCGCGCAATATCCTGGCCGCAGAGCTCCGCCACGACGGTGCGTCCTGCGGAAAGTACGGGGGTGCGATAGACGCTGTCATGAGCATCGCTGGCCAACACATGGACGGCGTCGCGCTCGAGCAGCCATTTGGCGGTGCTTCGCACTCCCTCTCCCCAGGCGCCGGTCAGCGCCGACGCGGTTACCTGCACCGCGCAGCCCAACTCCACCCATTGCAGAATGCGCTCCGGCGTCCGCTGCAAAATCGGATTGCGTTCCGGATGAGTGATCACCGCAGTGACGCCAACCTCACGCAGGCGTGTGAAGCATTCATCGAGCTGTACCGGAACGCTGTAGTTACTCAACTCCACCAACAAATAATTGCTCCCCTCGATGGTGTAGCGTCCAGGCGCATCCAGCGCATCCTGCAAGTTGTCGTAAGAAAAATGAAAATCGCACCCCAGACTTAATTTCGGAGCGCTGCCCACCTGCTGCCGTAAGTAATGGACGAGGCCGGCCAGATAGTGACGATCGTAGTGATAGCGTTCATTGGCGTGAGGGGTTGCCACGATGTGCTCGATGCCGTCGGCGGCCGCGATACGGCACATTTCCTGCGCCACGTCCCAGGACTTAGGTCCGTCGTCCACTTCGGCGAGAATGTGGCAATGGATGTCGATCACGGCAAACACAGCAGTTTATGCGGAGGGGAACCTCAGTGGCTAGTCAATACCTTATCCGACTACCTATCTGCTTGGAACTGAGCGCTGGCCACTCGTCACTAGTCACCAGCCACTGATTCTGCCAATAGTAGTATAATAGTAGTATGAAAGATAAGACATCCATCACACTATCGCGGGAGGTGCTTGCCGGGATTGACCGTCTAGCGGGATCGCGGCAGTCACGCTCAGCCTTTATCGAAGCCGTGTTGCGCCGATTCTTGAGATCAAGAGCGCGGGCGGAAATTGAGGCGCGTGACCTGGAACGGATCAATCAGGCGTCGGAGCGGCTCAATGCGGAGGCCGCTGAGATTCTGGATTATCAAGCCTCGGAAGAAGAATAACGCGACATGCGACGAGGCGAGCTCTATCGCGTGTATCGACCCGGAGCCGATCCGAAGCGTTACCGCAGCTTCGTGGTGGTAAGCCGGCAGGTACTTATCGACTCCAGGTTTTCTACGGTGATTTGTGCGCCGGTATTTACCAGCGGCGAGGGATTGTCCACGCAGGTCGCGGTCGGAGCAGACGAGGGACTGAAACATTCGAGCTGGATCATGTGCGACAACCTGGTGAGTCTGCTCAAGTCCGATCTCACACAACATGTCGGATCGCTGTCGCCAGCGAAATTATCGGAGTTGAACCGCGCGCTGCAGATGGGGTTGGGCCTGCCGTAGCAGGCATGTAAGCCAGGCGGGAGACCGACCTTACTTTATGAAAGGGATGTAGGCGGACACGGCGCGCTGATAGTCGCGGAACTCATCGCCGAAGCGCGACGTCAGCAGCGCGTCTTCGATCCGAACGCGAATTTCCGTGCCGATGATAAACAGCAAGATTGAAAGCAGGAACATGGGAAACGGCGTGATCATGAAACCGGTGCCCAGAAGCATGCAGAACATAGATGTGTAGATGGGGTGCCGGACTAGTTGGTAGGCGCCTGACCGCACCAGTTGATGATCGGGATTCAGGCCAGCGTCGATGCGCCATTGGCGGCCCAGGGCGCGTGCGCTGGTCCAGGACAAAAGTCCGCCGATCAGGAAAAAGAAAATGGAAAGTACGATCCGCCAGCCCTGCGGCGGTCGCGTCCAGAAATTTCCCCACCATAGCATCGAGTAAGCGAGAGCTTCAAGCAGAACGCCCCAGCGGGCACGCCGATCGAGTTTTGCTCCGGGTGCTGGATTACGCTTGATCAACAGAAATGGCGTCAACCAGAAGAACCATCCGGCGGCAAGGATGGCGTATGGGTAGGCGGGCATGGGACGGATTGTACAGAACAGGCATCGCTGCACACTCTTGGGCTGTAACATAGCCATTGCGTCAACATCAATCAAAATTCCTTTGAGGGAGAATTCAAAATGCGGACAATTTTGGCGGGATTAGTGATGCTGTCGTCGGTAACGGTTTGGGCTGCGGACAAGCTTCAACCTCTGAATGTCAAGACCGGCCTCTGGGAAACGACCACGACCAGGATCACGAGCGGCGAGATGCCCATTCCCCCTGAATTTCTGGCCAGACTCACGCCTGAGCAGCGGGCCAAGATGGAAGCAAGAATGAAAGCGAATTCCGCGGAGAAAACCAAAACCAATACTTCCAAGAGCTGCATGACCAAGGAGAAGCTGGAGAAAGCACCGTTTAGTGATGAGCAGAAAGATTGCACTCGGACCATTGTCACTTCGACCAGCAACAAGGCGGAGGTTAGGTTCACGTGCGAAAAAGCGGACACAATGGTCAATGGAACGATCAATATAGAGGCACTCGACCCAGAGAACGTCAAAGGCTCAGGGAACACGACCATGACCGGTGGCGGTCACACGATGAACACAAGTCGAGCTTTCACCTCCAAGTGGCTCGGGACAGATTGTGGCGCCGTGAAGTAAATTGCCGAAAACCGACCTGAATGTACGTATAGGGAAAAACAAAAATCCGTTTCAGGAAAGAGAAAATGGAGAACGGTGGTGTCGTCCGCCATGCCGTTGCTCTTGTTGTCGAATCCAGTGGGTGCGTCGGGATTTGGAGAGCTGGTAGAAGCGAGAGCCAAGAACACGCATTGCAACGTCCTCCCCCGGGTTACTTTACGATTTACGATTCTCCGGGGCCGAATTTACATCGTGGTTCCTGGTTGTAAAAGCTACGCACGGATCACGACTGAAGTCGCGCCCGTCCCGTGAGGGTCACTTCACGAGACCGATCTTTCAAGAATATCGTTCAAGAATATCGTTTCTGGATAAAGTCCGCGATCGACTGGTACGCCTTGCCGAGGATCTTCTCATCTGGCAGGAAAACGATCCGGATATGCTTTGTTCCGGGCTTCTGGCCGAAGCCGGAGCCATGCACTACCAGCACATGTTTCTGCACCAGGAGTTCTTTGACGAAGACGTCATCGCTTTCGAGGATATCCAGTCGGGGGAAAGCGTAGAACGCGCCACGCGGCGAAACGCAACTCACTCGCGGCGTTGAGTTGCACCACTTCACAGTCAGATCCCGGCGAGAGCAAAGTTTTTTTCGTACTTCGACCAGATGACCCTGCGGGCCTTCGAGCGCGGCTTTAATCGCGTATTGCTCAGGATGGTTGGCGCACAGACGCGAACGTAACAAGCGGTGGATGCCTTCAATATAAGCTTTCACGGCCGCGGCATCGCCACTTACAATGCCCCACCCCACGCGCCAGCCGGGAGCAAGGTAATTTTTTGACAGTCCGCCAAACGTGACTACCGGTACATCCGGGGCAACGGCCGCCATCGAGACATGCTTCTCGTCGTCCAGAATTAATTTGTCGTAAATCTCGTCAGCGAAAATCACCAGGTTGTGCCGGCGCGCCAGTTCCGCGATCTGTTCCAGCATGCCGCGCGAGCACACAGCTCCGGTGGGATTGTTGGGATTGATCAGCACAAGGCCACGGGTGCGCGGTGTGATTTTCTGATGGATGTCCATCAGATCGGGCTGCCAGCAGTCATCCTCGTTCAACCAATAGGTATTTAATCCGATGCCCAGTTTGGCCAGCACCGCGGAATAGAGCGGATAATCCGGACTCGGAGTAAGGATATCGTCTCCGGGATTCAGCAGCGCGGAGAGGCAAATGTCGACCGTCTCGCTCACCCCGGTGGTAACGAAAGCGTCCTGCACGCTGGCGATCCCCTTGCACGCGCCCTCAGTGCGAATAGCCTCCAGGGCTTGTGGGATGCCTTGTGACGGGGCGTATCCGTTCTTGCCGTCTTTCATCGCCTTGTGGACGGTCTCGATGAGGTGAGAAGGCGTCTGGAAATCGAAGTTCATGGGATCGCCGATATTCAGTGGCAGAATGCGGTGGCCTTGCCTGGTCAGTTCATCCGCCAGAACAGCAAGATCGCGGATGGCATAGCGCACGTTCTCCAAGCGGGACGCAGCGGCAATCTCGCGGGCTTGCGTAATGGGCATGGAAATGCAGAACTCAGAATGCAGGAGTAAAAATCTAAATGCTACTTCCACACTCTGGTGTACTTCGTAATTCGTAACTCGTACTTCGTACTTGCTTTCACTCCGGTCGATCGATCTGCGCTCTCTGCAGCCGATCTGAATAATCCACGTAAACGCTCTTCCATTCACTGTAGAAGTCGATGGCTCCGATACCGCCTTCCCGGTGGCCGTTGCCGGTGGCTTTCACGCCGCCGAACGGGAGATGCACTTCGGCGCCGATGGTGGGCGCGTTGATGTAGGTGATGCCGGCCTCGAGGTCGCGAATGGCGGAGAACGCTTTGTTCACATCTTTGGTGTAGAGAGAGGAGGATAGTCCGTATTCGATGTTGTTAGCGATGTGGATGGCATCTTCGAGATCTTCGCAGGCGATGATCGAGACTACCGGCCCGAAGATCTCTTCCTGAGCGAGACGCATTTTAGGATCGACATCAATAAACACGGTGGGCTCCATGAACCAGCCATATTGGTATTCGCCACCCTCAAGGCGGTTGCCCCCGCACTTTAATTTCGCGCCCTCGGACTTGCCGATTTCGACGTAGCTGAGGTCAGTCTTAAGCTGGGCCTCATTGATGGCAGGACCCATGTCGGTTGTCTCGTCCAGACCATTACCCACGCGCAAGGCCTTGGCGCGATCGACATATCGTTCTACGAACTCGCCATAGATTCCCTTCTGCACAATGATGCGGCTGGTAGCGGTACAGCGCTGGCCGGTGGTCCCGAAGCCTCCCCACAAGCCGCCTTCGATGGCCAGGTCGAGGTTGGCGTCATCGAGCACGATCATGGGATTCTTGCCGCCCAGTTCGAGCGAGCAATGTTTGAAGCTCTTGGCCGCAGTGGTCCCTACGATTCGCCCCACTGCGGTGGAACCGGTCAGAGAAATGGCGCGCACGTCGGGATGCTCCAGCAGCGGGCCGCCCACGTCGGAGCCGAAACCTGAAACCACGTTGATCACCCCGCGCGGGACTCCAGCGTCACTGAGGGTGCGAGCCAGGTTGAACGTGGAAAGCGGAGTGTCCTGTGCAGGTTTAATCACACAAGTGTTGCCGCACACGATCGCGGGCACCAGTTTCCATGAAGGAATCGCCATAGGAAAATTCCACGGTGTAATCATTCCGCAGACGCCGAGAGGTTGGCGAATCGCCATCGCGAACTTATTAGGGAGTTCCGAGGGGGTAGTGGGACCGAACATGCGGCGGCCTTCGCCGGCCATGTAGTAGGCGGTGTCGATGGCTTCCTGCACGTCGCCGCGAGTCTCTTTAAGAATCTTGCCCATCTCGCGCGTCATGTCGCGCGAGTATTCTTCTTTGCGCTCCATCAGCATCTCGGCAGCGCGATAGACGATCTCGGCGCGGCGAGGAGCGGGGACTAGGCGCCATTTGGCGAAGGCACGCTTGGCGGCATCCACGGCAGCATCGACATCGGCCTTCCCCGATTTCTGGAAGATGCCGACTACGTCGCGAGTGTCGGCAGGATTGCGGTCTTCAAAAGTGTCGCCAGTGGAAGCTTCCACCCATTCGCCGTCTATGAAGTTCTTATAAGTTCTGGTGCGGGTCGCGGTCCCGAGTAGGGTCGGCCCGGTCAAGATATCGGTGGCCATAGGGTCTCCTTGAGATATCTATGCTACAGCCCGACGTGACCGCAGCGCCAGTGTGCCGGCCATTTCGTGTCGGAAGGATTTGTTCGTCCAGACGAAGGTCAGCATGGGCTCGGACTTGTGAACCCTTAGCCGCGGGGCTCAAGTTGCGACGGGGCTCGGCTCGGTTCGCTTTTTCGCCGCATACTTCAGTCACCAGTCACCGGAACGTCCGTAAGCTGTTCCAAAGCGTCCATCGCCCTTACTCTGAACCTGAAAGCCGACTCCGAGGCCAGATGCCGGCCGCACCCCAGAACTCTCCTTGCGCTTCGCATGCTCCTGAGGAGCAATACTTTCCCGAGATGGGACATGCCCATGAGTGTCCTTTTGGGAGTGACTAGATGGGGTACGTTCGTTACTTGCGGTGATTTGCACTGGGCACCATGCTTGTAGGAAGCCCAGTCAGCCATTTTTGCCCGACGCGGGAGGAAGGACCAACCACTTTGTCGAGACCAAGCGCCAACTTGCGACGTCAGAGCGGCTTCACTCTACCGGAGCTCCTGATTGTTGTGGCTATCGGAATGATAATCGCCACCATGACCATTCCGTTGCTTTCTACCGCGATGAACCAGTATCGCCTGCGATCTTCGGCTGTGGACTTGGACGGACTGCTGCAGCGCGCGCGCACTCGGGCGGTGAAGGACAACCGGACCTACACGTTGCAAACCGCGCAGCTTGTGCAGGGAGGGTTTACCTACACGCAGGTTTATCTGGACCTGAATGGAAATCTGGCTCTGGATGCTGGGGAGCCGATGATTCAGTTGCAGAGAAACGTGACGCTGGTGACGGGCGCAGGTATTCCTGCCATACCCAATGCATCCCTCGGATTCACTCCGCAACCTACAACCGCTCAGGTCAACTTCAGTGCGCGCGGAACACCTTGCGTTTTTGTAGGTGGATTTTGCAGCAGTTGGGATAGTGCAGGTGCGGCGCCCAATCAGGTCGGTTTCGTTTTTTACCTGCAAGCGCCGTTGGGTGCGGGCACAAGCTGGTCGGCGGTTTCGATCGGGCCATCCGGACGATTCAGGGCTTGGAGCTATAGCAACGCTACTTGGAGCTACTGAAGTTGGTGACAGGGAGATCCCCGGTGATGAGCATGACAACAACAACTTCGAATTACGCACAGCGCGAACATGGCAGATTCGGGCGGTCAGCGGAGCGCGGAATCTCGCTAGTCGAACTGGTGATTGCCATTACCGTGCTGGCGATTGGCATGGCGGGACTGGCGGTACTGTTCAGCACTGCAATCATGAACAACAGCCGTTCCAAAGGTGACACGAGTGGGACGATGCTGACCCAGACTGTGCTGGAAAAGATTGCAGCACAGCCCGCGAACCTCGCCGCTAACTTGACCGCAACGGACTGCAATTCCGCCGGAGCTACTGTTTGGCCGGTTGCCACCGCCGGAGCAGCCAGTCCAGGCGCTGGGGCCACTATTAACGTCAACACCGGCGCCATCGATTTCACCCAGGCGTACGCGGCGGTGCCGGCGAACTACAAGATGCAATATGTGGCCTGCGGAGCCGGCGGCCAGCAGACGACCTATGAAGTTCGCTGGAATATCCAGACTATTACCGCAAATACTCGCCTGATCACTGTTTCTGCTCGGCCTTTGGCAGCAGCCTCGGCGGGCAATCAAAATCAAGCTCTCTTGTTTGCGCCACCCATCACCCTGCGCACGATCGGGGGCCTGTGATGCGAATTAACCTGAGCTCTCAACTTCGCAGGCAGCACGAGACCGGATTTACCCTGATCGAAACTTTGGTGACCGTAGGCGTGCTGGTTGCCGTGTTGGGGATCGTGTTCAGCTACATCGGCCGCTTGCAGCGAGTTTACAAGACTGAAGAGACGAAGGTGGATGCCACTCAGGAAGCGCGCACGCTTCTCGACTCTTTACAGCGCGAACTGCACCAGGCAGGCTTTCCCGGGCACAACATGTATGGACCTAACGTGCTCAACGTGCCCGCCGTCAATGACAAGCGGAACGCGGTTGGCATTGTGAAGATTTCCCCTTCGGATCTCTGGTTTGAAAGTGACACTGACAATGATGGCCGGGTGGAAAGCATTCGTTACACATTAATGGACGCCGCAGGCGCCGCAGTGACAGCGGCCAGCAGTTGTCCCTGTAATCTGCGCCGAAGCCAGGTGCTGAAGGCAGACGCGACCGCACCCACGGCGCAAGCTACCAACTACGTGGTGGCCCTGGACAACGTAATCAACAGCGGCGGAGTGGCGGCTGGAGGACTTCCCCTGGCTGGAACCACCACCTTCGGGACGGGCGCCCCCGTGGCGAACGACGTTCTCTATGCTGCATACAAGGCGCCGGCGGTATTCACCGCGTACGACCAGAACGGGACAGTGGTTGCCGCGACGGACATCACCGCCAATCCCACGGCCATCGCGACCATACGCACCATCACCATCAGTCTGAACCTGCTCACCATCTTTAACGATACACAGACAAAAATGAAGCCTCCGCTGAGCATGAGGACGACAGTAAAGCTGAGCAATTATTAGGAATTTATAACTATGGCCAATCTAACGCTATCGTCGAATGTAAGAGTTGACGGGATTCCAACAAAGACTGCTTCCCCGGTTTTACTGGTCAGGCTAAGCAGGATTGGTGCGATCGTACTTATATCACTGCTGAGTGCGGGGATTTGCGCCGCCCAGGAACAATCGCCTTCAGAACGTCCGTTGAGCACGGTGGCTCGGGAAAAATCGACGCGCAAAGCGAAAGTCGTGATTACGGACGACGATATGCCCAGCCATGCGAAGCCGGCTCCAGAACCTTCGGCGACCGCGAGTCCGGAGATAGCAGCGGCCAAGAAAGACGAAGCTGCCAAGCAACAGCCCAAACAGACGACTGCCCCCACCTCCCTGTCGCAGCCGGTCAGATTAGACCAGGCACAGCAATTGGTAGAGCAACTTAAGCAGCAGGAAAAAATGCTGATCCATAGCTATGACGAGCTAGAGCGCAAGCTGGCGGAAGCCGATAGCGAATCGCGGCGCCGGATCTTTTCCGAGTCTCTGGCAAATCGCGACCTGAGTTTGGCACGAAAACGAAAGCAGATCGAGGAAGCGGAGCGCGCCCTGCAACGAATCGATAAGGCAGGACCGCCCCAAGGAGAAACAACCGATGCGGCGAAATGAACGTGGAATAGCACTGTTGTTGTGCATCTTGTCATTGATGGTACTGACTGGAATTGCCATCGGGATGATGTACATGACAGATTCCGAAACCATGATTAACGCCAACTACCGCTCCTCCCAACAAGCATACTTTTCCGCTCTTTCCGGTTTGCAGAGCGTGCGCGAGCGTATGACGCCCGCCAACCTTGCCCCGCACCTGATCGTGGGGCCTGGGGTGACGCCAGGGAACCCGTTATCCGTACTGTATGTGGTGAATCCGAGTGCTGCTGACGTCGTCGATCTGGCCGCCATCACCACCGCCAACAATCCTTTTTATGATAACGAGCTCTGTACGGAGCTGGCCGCGCAAGGACAGAACTGCGTGATGGCAGGTGGAAGTTACGCTCCGCTGGTGGCCGAGGATCCTCCGTCTGCCAATCCGCCGTACTTGGGCACAGTGAATTACAAATGGGTACGCGTCACCGCTAAGGCGAATGGCGCAACCGCCCCGTACTACACCAACGGCAATGCCAATGGTGGCGGCGTCAACCCGGGAACGCAGATCTGCTGGAACGGCAGCAGCGAAGTGCCGGCGAGTAAGCTTGGGGTCGCGAATTGCGCCTTGGGGGGCGCGCCGCCTGCATGGAACCCCGTATACCAACTGACGTCGTTTGCCGTCACCCCGACCGGTTCCACGCGCATGTTGCAAATGGAAGTCGCGCAAGATCCGCCGTTGAGCACGCACGGTGCGGTCGATTCTCAGGACCACGTTACCCTGAACGGTAAGCTCGATATCAACGCCTACGACTACTGCACTTGCAAATGCACGGCATTCGACAACCAAGGGAACTGCACACAGTGGGGAAACCGTCCCGGCAAGACATGCGATCCGAGTAAATACGCCATTTATGCCGCGGGCAGTGTGGATAACCCCAATGGTTCGGAAACGTTCGTTTCCGGCCAAAACCCGGCAATCGCGCAAAACCAGCCCTGGACATGGGATATGGACGCGTTAATCGCCCGCTACACCTCCGATCCAAACACAGTGAATGTAACCCAAGCCCCGTACAACTGGAGTTGCACAGCCGGGGATTGCGGCGACCATTCAGGAGCGACGTTCGGTGTTCCTCCGACTATGCCACCTAGCCCTCCAGATAACCCGGCGGGCGCGGGTCAGTACACGCAAACCACCTACGTTCCAGGAAACCTCCAGATCACGGGCGGCCCCCAGGGGAACGGAGTGCTGATAGTAAACGGCGACCTCGACATTCACGGCGGGCTGGAGTTCTATGGCCTGATCATCGTGAAAGGCGTGATCAAGTTCACTGGTGGTGGTTCGTCACAAGTAAACGTATATGGAGCCATCATTGCCGGGCAGGAGTCTTTGGTGGATAACGTACTAGGCGGCAGCGCCGTGATCGATTACGACTACTGCGCTCTGCCCCAACCGGACAAGACCAAGCCTCCGCGAACCCTGGCGTTTCGTGAGTTGAATTTTTAGGGGAACCTTGACTGAGTGGTTTGGGCGGCGTCGAATTTGATGTGTCGACGCCGCCTTTTTGTTTCCAGTGTCGCAATTCTTCTTACGATGCCCGCAGGACTAGTGAGAATTCCAGTTATCGCGCACCCTCGGACATGACCGAGTGTGCTGTGACCAAGTTGATTACCTGTTTCTGCCTAGTTAGGCTTGTGGTACTCTCGAAATTACCCCATATTCTCTAGTTTTGATTGATTCCAGTGGCCTTTGTGTCTGCTAAAAACAAGCAGGGAATCCACATTGCGTGGAAGACCGTCACCTACCGCAGCGTCATGCTGGCGATATTGCTGGTAGTGCTGGTGCTACTGGGCGGGGTGCGGCTGGCTTTCCCGCAATTTAGCAGCAACAGCGTCAAAGCCGTGAACAGTCTGGCCAGCAACCTTTTAGAGAGGATTGCGGGAGCCGCGGGCAATCCCGTCAAATCCGGGCCGATGAATTCCGTACAGGCACACATCACTGCGCTCGATGGCACGGTACGGGTAAAGAAATCGAATAGCAATTCCTGGGTGACTGCCGATTACAACGTCCCTTTGGAAAAAGGCGATGTGGTGCAGACCGGTTCAGAAGGCATGGCCAAGATTGTCTTCAACGATGGAACTAACTATACCGTGAAGCAGGATTCGCTGATTGTGATCGAAGAAAACTCGGCCAACGATCAGCAGCAAACCAGCGTGACCGTCGAGGTCAGCACGGGCACGGTGGATCTGACCACTGCCACCTACGTGCAGGGTTCCAAGTCGACGGTGGTGGTGGGTGGCGCTACGGCTTCGTTGGCACCCGAGAGCGCGGCCATGGTGCAGAACAATCCTAAGAAGGATCAGCAGGAAATTCTGTTCAGAAAAGGATCGGGAGACGTCACACGCAATGGGGAAACGGTTCATCTTTCCGACTGGGAGAAAGTCAGTTTTGGCAGCAAGTCGCCGACTATGGCGAAATTGAAAGAGATTGGGCCACCGACACCGATTTCTCCCGCCAACATGATGCCGATTTTCGTCTCCGGCGAGCCCAAACCAGTGGAGTTTTCCTGGACAGCAATGGCCAATGCGGTCGGCTACCGGCTGCGTATTTCGCGCAATCCTTACTTTTCTTCGACTCTGGTGGACCGCAAGGTGAATACACCGGACGTTATCGTCTCGGGTTTATCCGAAGGGGCGTATTACTGGATGGTTCAGTCCTATGATGCAGACGGCAAGGAGTCGGTAGAGAGCGAAAAGAACCGCTTCACCATCATTCCCAAGGGTAAGGACTCCATCGCCATCAACCTGGAGCTGGAACCCATGGTCCAGCATGGTCATGTCATTGAATTAACAGGAAAAACTGAGATCGGGGCCCGCGTCATGGTGAACGGCCGGGAAGTGCCGGTCATCGGAAACGATGGCAAGTTTCATTACTTCACTCCATCCCTGCCCCCGGGCGAAAGCGTGATCACCATCACGGCGCAAAATTCCAAGGGCGGCGTGAACACGCAGCAGAAAAAAGTGGTGATTCAGTAGGTGGGATGAGTTTTGGGGTTGCCTCCCGAGGTGCTGGAACTTTGGTGTGGGGCAAGAGCAGAGAATATCTCATAGAATTGAAGACCAGTAGGACGCGGTAAACAGATCGAAAGATCGTATCCAAGGGATCAAGAGAGAAGTTTCGCGTATGTCATCGAATGGCTTTCACTCGAATTCGCGGATGCACAACCTGCGGTCGCTATTCAGCATGTTTTCCAGCGACTTGGCCATTGACCTGGGCACTGCCAACACTCTGGTGTACGCCCGCGGCAAAGGCATTGTAGTGAACGAGCCATCGATCGTGGCCATCAACAAGAACACGGGCGAAGTGGAGGCGGTTGGCAAAGAGGCCAAAGAGATGCTGGGCCGCACCCCGGGAAATATTGTCGCCATCAAGCCCATGAAAGATGGCGTAATTGCGGATTTCAAAGTCACCGAGAAAATGTTGAACTATTTCATCCAGAAGGCGCACAACCGCAAGATGCTGGTGCATCCGCGCATTGTGATCGGTGTACCTTCAGAGATTACGCAAGTGGAAAAACGCGCCGTCATGGACTCTGCTTATCGCGCCAAGGCCAGCGAAGTTTACCTGGTAGAGCAAGCCATGGTGGCAGCGATCGGCGCCGGACTTCCCATTACCGAGCCCAGCGGAAATATGGTGGTGGATATCGGCGGCGGCACCACTGACATCGCGGTGATTTCGTTGAGCGGTATTGTCTATTCGCGCTCGGTCCGCATGGCGGGCAATCAGATGGACGAAGCTGTCATGAATTACCTGAAGCGGAAATATAATCTGCTGATTGGCGAGCGCACTGCGGAGCAGATCAAAATCGAAATTGGAAGCGCTTATCCGCTGGACAAACCGCTGACCATGGAAATCAAGGGACGCAACCTGATCGAAGGTGTTCCCAAGACCATCACGGTGGATGACAGCGAAATTCGCGAAGCCCTTAGCGAATGCGTTTCCACTATCATGAATGCAGTGCGGGTCGCACTGGAACGTACGCCGCCGGAACTCTCGGCCGATATCAGCGATCGCGGCATTGTGCTCACCGGTGGAGGCGCGCTGCTTAAGAATCTGGACAAACGCATTCGTGAGGAAACCGGGCTTCCGGTATCGATCGCCGATGACCCGTTGTGCAGCGTAGTGTTAGGCACCGGCAAGATGCTGAGCGATTTCAAACTTCTGCGGAAAATTTCGATTGAGTAGTTTGGAGTTTCTAGTTTTCAGCTTCTGCCTGGTCCCTCCGAAGCGTGGAAAAGTTGCCATGGCGCCAATGGTGTTTCTTAAGACCTGAAACTGGAAATTCGGAATTACGGCCATGGAAAACCTGATCAGCCGCTACCGCAACGTCACCGTCCTGGTGGCGGTTTTGTTTGCCCAGGTGCTGGGACTTGCAGTCCAAGTCAAGCGCTCCAGTGAGAACGAATCTAGCCGTTTGATCCGTGTCTGGGTAGTGAATGCAATTACTCCTTTTGAAAAAGGTATCGTGGGCCTTCAAGGCGGCGTCGGCAATTTGTGGCGCAACTACTTTTACCTGCGGGGAGTGCGCAAGGAAAATTATGAACTGAAACAGCAGATCGAACATCTTCGCCTGGAGCAAGTCCGGTTGAATGAGGATGCGGAGCAGGCGCGCCGCTTGCAGGCGCTGCTCGGCTTCAAGGAGCAGTTCATCTCGCAAACCCTGCCCGCTCAGGTCATCGGATCCAGCGGCAGCGAGCAATCGCGATCCATCTATATAGACAAGGGTGTTCACGACGGGATCAAGCAGGACATGCCCGTCATCACTGCGGATGGCATAGTCGGCAAAGTACTCCGCGTATTTGGAACTACGTCGCAGGTGCTGCTGATCGATGACCAAACCAGCGGAGTGGGCGCGATCCTCGAAAAATCACGCTTGCAAGGCGTCCTGCGAGGTACGCCTGCGGGCGAGATCGTTTTGGAAAAAGTTACAGCCGATGAAACCGTGCAGCCCGGAGAAAAAGTCCTGACCAGCGGCGGAGACCAGGTTTTTCCCAAAGGATTGCCGGTGGGCACGGTTACGAAGGTTTCGACAGCTTCGGACCTGTTTTTGAATGTACGGGTCAAGCCAACCGCCAATCTCAGCAAACTCGAAGAAGTGCTGGTGATCACCAAGAAGGAAGAAAGAATGCCTTCTGTGGCCACCACCGGAGGGGCACGCGCCGTGGATATTTTGGCGCAACGATTGCCCTCAGTCCCCGATAAACCGGCGGAAGTACCCAAGAAACAAAGTTCGGCTGCCGCGGCCGCTACCCCCCAACTTGGTACCGACAAGGTAAAGGCTCAGCCGACCGGGATTAGTCCCAAGCCGATGGAAGGCAATTCCCAGGCAGGATCGGTCCACGACGCAAAGATCATTCCCGGTGCGCCAGAAGCGGCAACCTCGACCAAACCCGCGAGCGGCGATCTGAAGATTAAATCGCCGGGGATCAAATCGGCGGGGAGCACCATCATCAAGCCCGCAACCCAGCAGAAAACCGCGCCTCCGCCGATGAAGGTTTCGGAAAAAATCGCCAAGCCGGCAGCGAGTACCCCCAAGCCTCCGGCAAAGCAGCCTCCGCCAAACCAATCCGCGCCAAATCAGCCTGAGGCAAGCCAGCCGACGAATCCGCCCGTGACAAAGCCGGCGGTGCCGCCACAGGAAGAACCCGTGCCACAGGAGAACAAGCCTCAATAGCGTGCCCATCACTTACACATCCAATGACCAGGTTGAGGTTTACCGGTTCAGTGCTCCGGCGGCGATCCTGATCCCGCTGGTCGCGCTTTTTCTACAGGCGTTTGTGCCACTGCGTTTTCCTTTCTTCGCGATTTTCGACTTGCCCCTGCTGGTCACTATTTTCTTTGCCGTAGTGCGGCGTAACCCGGTTACCGGACTGCTGACCGGCTCTGTCATTGGCCTGTTGCAGGATTCACTTACTCACCATCCGATTGGGCTGTACGGCATTGCTAAGACAGTCGTGGGATACGGAGCATCATCACTGGGAGTAAGGCTTGACGTGGAAAACGCCGGGGCGCGGCTGCTGCTGACCTTGTTTTTCTACATGGTCCACGAAATCGTGTATTTCATGGTAGGTCGAGGACTAGTGGGGCTGACTGCACATCCCAGCTGGGCTTACGAGTTGGGCGCGGCTTTCGCCAATGCGGTGCTGGCGGTGCTGTTATTTGCCGGGTTGGATAAGTTTAAGCAGAGAACGTGAGAGAGCCGTTGCCAGTGGTCTGGTGTCAGTTGCTAGTGCAAATCTTATTATTTCTGACCGCCGGTTACCGGCAACTGACCACTGACCACTTCAGTTCTCAGCTATCAGTTCTTAGTCAAGAAAATTTTCCGCTGTTGATGCCCTTCCGTCACCCGAGTGGGCAACACCTCCAGCAGGTCACCGCGTTACAATGAGAGTAACTCTCCCGAAAGGATGATTTCTGGTGTTCGGACTGTGGCAGAAGTGTGGCCACTCAATACCTGGCATTTGAATTATGTTTGGCCGCGACGAAAAAGTTTCGCATGCCCGATTGACTGCGGTGCAGTACATCATCCTGGGCATTTTTTTTGTGCTGGCCTATGGGTTATGGCGTTTACAGGTAGCGCAGAGCGATCTTTATTCTTCGCTGGCGGAAAAGAATCGAGTACGCAATGTGCCGATTCTGGCGCCCCGTGGCAGGATCCTGGACCGCGAAGGCCGCACCATCGTGGACAATTATCCTTCGTTCACTACGTTACTCCTGCGTGATTCCTCGCGCGATCTACTGGCGGACTCCGACGTCATTGCCCACGGGCTGCATATGGATCCCAAAGACATGCGCGAGCGCATCCGGAAATTCTCCTCGATGCCGCAATACCAGCCAATTTATCTGAAGGACGATATCACTCCGGACGAACTGGCCTTCATTGAGGCACACCGCAACGAGCTACCGGAACTGGATACGATCATGGCACACCGGCGTCTGTATCCACGCAACGGCTTCATGGCTCACCTGGTCGGCTACGTCGGCGAAGTCAGCGAGGAAATGCTCAACCAGGCGCGCTGGGAACTCTACAACCCGGGCGATGTAGTGGGAAAGTCAGGGGCCGAGCTGGAGTACAACCCGATTCTGATGGGCAAGAACGGCTACCGCCGCGCCATCGTGAATAGTCGCGGAAAAGAAGTTGGTCGGCTTGATGAGACTCCGGCAGTACCGGGTAAGCAGCTTAAGCTCACGATCGACATCGACCTCCAGATTGCTGCGGAACAGGCGTTGGAAGGAAAGAACGGCGCTATCGTAGCGATGGATCCCCGGAACGGAGAAATCCTGGCCATGGTGAGCCGTCCGACTTTCGATCCTAATGATTTCTCCATCCGCATCTCACGCGATGTGTGGACGAAGCTGGTGAATGACCCAGATCACCCACTGCTGAACAAGGCAATCCAGGCGCAGTTAGCTCCGGGCTCCGTGTTCAAGATCATTATGGCGACCGCCGGGCTGCAGGAAGGCATCGCGCAGGACATGAAAGTGACCTGCAACGGTGGCGCGAGCTTCTATGGACGCTATTTCAAATGCTGGGTGGTCGCGGATCACCGCGTACATGGGCTGGTGGATATCAGCAAGGGCATCTATCAGTCTTGTGACGTGTTCTTTTACACGCTGGCACAAAAACTCGGGATTCAACGCATTGCGAAATATGCGACGGCCTTCGGACTCGGGCAGAAAACCGGGGTTGACTTGCCCCAGGAAGCCAGCGGCGTAATGCCTTCGGAGGAATGGAAGCTGCGCAACTTCAAGCAGAAATGGTACGCCGGCGAAACGATTTCTGTGGGCATCGGCCAGGGCGCGGTAGCAGTGACTCCTATACAGCTGGCGCGGGCCATCGCGGGAATTACCAGCGATGGAGTGATGCACCGTCCGCATGTGGCATTTCCCGAGAAGTTGCCGGCAAATCTAATTCCGGCGGCAGCGTCCGGTGACGATGTCCGGGTGCCCATCGATCCCAAGAACTGGGAGATCATCACCAACGCCATGGCCAACGTCCCCACCCCGCTGGGTACGGCAGGTAGCGCACATCTGCAAGGGATTGATTTTGCCGGCAAGACAGGCAGTGCGCAGACCATCAGTAATATGACCAAGGCGAAATTGGCCCACGGCAAGGCCGACTTCAAGGACAATGCCTGGTTCGTAGGTGTCACTCCGCGGCGCAGTCCGGAGCTTGTGGTCGCAGTTCTTTTTGAAGGTGGAGAGCATGGACAGTTCGCCGCCCGTATCGCAGCGCAGGTAGTCAAAGCATACGTGGATAAGCAGCGCCGGCAACCCACCAAAGTCGCGAAGGGTGACGGGAACGTGGAAGTAGGCGCGGTGTGGAATGCGTCCGAAGGTAATGATGAGGTACTTCGAAGCGGACACTTTGTTTTGCCTGTGTCGAAGAAGCGGGTGCCGCTGGCGGTGGCGGCGCCGGGCTTGGAATAAGGCGAGTAGGAGCGTTGAAAGCAGTAACTTTTGTGCTGAGTTGAGGGGCGCGGGGGTCCTTCGACTTCGCATGATCCGTCGCGGCGACGGATCATGCTGCCCTCAGGATGACAAGCTTAAAAAATGTCACGTTACATTTCATTCCGCGATTTTGATTGGGTGCTGCTGATCTTTGTTCTGCTCATCTGTGGGCTGGGCGTGATGGAGATTCAGAGTGCCACCGTCCACACCAAGTTTGCGGGGGCACACATGAAGCAGGTTTATTGGGTGCTGGGTGGAGTTGGGGGAATGTTCCTGGTGAGTTTCATCAATTACCAGGTGCTGTTGGATCGAGTGCACTGGCTGTATTTCGCGTCGATTGGGTCGTTGATGGTAGTCCTGATTTTCGGGCAGAAATATTTGGGGGCCCGGCGCTGGGTGAAGATGCCGGGTGGAGCTCACTTCCAGCCATCGGAATGGGTCAAGCTGATTCTGATCCTCGCCGTAGCGAAATATTTCAGCGACATGCATCACAAAGACCTTTCCTGGTCGGACTTTATTAAGGCAGGTGCCATTGTAGGCATCCCCATGCTTATGGTGCTGGCACAGCCCGACCTGGGGACCTCGCTTACTTACACGCCGATCGCGATCATGGGATTATTCCTGGGCGGAGTACGCTTCAAGCACGCGTTCATCGTCCTATTGGCTGCCGCCTTACTGATGCCATTGGCTTGGCATGCTCTGAAGCCTTACCAGCGCGACCGTCTTACCAGCTTCATGGATCCCGAGGCCGACCGGCAGGGTTCGGGGTACCAGGTGAACCAGTCACTGATTGCGGTGGGTTCAGGCGGAATATGGGGCAGCACAGCCGGTTCGCAGACTCATTTGGCGTTCCTTCCGGTCCCACAAACGGACTTTATTTTTGCCGCTTTTGCCGAAGAACACGGATTTGTGGGTGCTTTGGGGGTGATGCTGTTATACTTCATCGTGTTGATGCGATTGACCCAGAACGCGCAAACGGCTCCCGACCGGGCTGGCACGTTCATAGTGATGGGTGTGGTGGCTGTGCTTAGCTTTCATATCCTGGTCAATGTCGGCATGGTGGTCGGATTTATGCCGGTCACTGGAATACCCCTGCCGCTTATGAGTTATGGCGGATCTTCCGTGCTGTTCATGTTTCTGGCGCTAGGCATTGTAATGAACGTCCGAATGCGCCGATTCGTGAACTGAGGCAGGCGGAAGAAGGCAGGGAGAGTTGCTGCGCGAGCCAGGCGCGGCAGAAAACAAGATCAAGATTACGACCGCCCTCGCGTGAAGAGGGCACTCACCGGCCAAAAGCAGTTGAAGGCCGGGCAGGATTGAAGCGAAAGCGCTGCCGGGCGGGTAACGGCCCCCTCCAACGAGAGAGCGGTCACAAACCCGGTACAGCACCGATGCGATAAGTGCAAAAGATTCCAAAGCTTACGCCACGGATTCGGCCGCGGAGAGAACTCCAAGGCCCGGGCCGCGCCCCGCTGGGGCGGCCTATCGCAACAGCTCCATCCTGCCTGTCCTTCCTGCCTTTGTTCCGGTGAATCCTGCCGCCTGAAAGCCGCAGGAATCCGGAGTCAGCATGACCAAAGAAATGTTTGTATCGTCCACTCCCCATGAAACCAGGGTGGGATTAGTGGAAGACGACCAACTGGCAGAAATCTACTTGGAACGTGAAAACGAATACACCCTGGCAGGTTCCATCTACAAAGGCCGCGTAACGCGGGTCCTTCCCGGCATGCAATCCGCATTCGTGGACATTGGCCTGGAACGCGACGCCTTCCTTTACGTCTCCGACTTTATGGAGCTGGAAGATCAGGACGAGTTGGACGAAGTTCCCACCGACCGTACTACTCCAGCTCCTGAGTCGAGACATCAACCGCAACAGCAACGAGACGAATTGCATATGGCGTCGCCCGAAGCTCACGCTAAGGCTGCTAACGAGGTGGAGTCGCAGCCGCGGGTTGAGGCAGGAGAGCAGCCGTCGGAGGACGGCGACACCGCAAATTCCGGAAATCGTGAACGCGGTAGCTGGCGTGGCCGGCGTCGCCGTCGTGGCCGGCGTGGCGAACGCATGCCAGACTCAAAATTTGCACGGCCAGCCGGGGAAGTACAACGCGAGACGCCGCAGCGGACGGAACGACCTGATCGTCCAGAACGGAATGACCGGCCGGAACGGCACGACCGTCCGGAACGAAGCGAGCGCACCGACTTCGGCCCGCCGCCCGGCTACCAACCGATGATTTTGCCGGGAGAATCCATTTCCAAGTACTCTCGTTTGGCCCAGGCTCAGGCTGCCGCCCCGGCGCGCGCTCCCTCCCCAACGCCAAGCCGTGAGATACCGGCTCCGCCGATCGCGGAAACCTTTCCAGAAGATGAGCCGTTATTCGCCAAGCCGGCAACAGAAGATCGGCGACAGATAACTCCGCCGCGCTCTCAAGCTCCGACAGAGACCAAGCCCGCGACCGCGCGTCGCGAGCAAGAACGATTTGACGAGATGAATGTCGCAGCCATTTTCGGTGGCGGTGCAACCGAATCTGAAGAACAGTCGCAAGAAGAGATTGACAACGAAGAAGCTAAACTTCCAACTGTGACTGATCATTCAGATCAGTCCCTCTCCGCCGCCGCCGGAAATGCCGGCACTATCGAGGAAGAGGAAATCGAAGAAGAAGAGGCCGATCTAGCTGCTTACGTCGAAGAACTGGAAGAAGACGACGCATTTGACGAGCTAGAGGAAGAAACTCACGCTGCCGCCGACTATCACGACACGGCTCAGGAAATCGCCGCGGTAGGGGATCCCGCGACGGGGGTTAGCGAGCCGCTCGCTACCGCACCGGTCTCTTCGGAACCCGGCGTTGCAGAAGTCGCAGAAGAAGACGACACCGATGAGGTAGAAGCGGAGCTTGATGAGGCTCAGGCTGAGGCCGAAGCTGTTGTCGAGGCCGAGACTGGGGCTGGCAACGCCGATGCCCGTGCCGAAGTGCGTGCTCCCGCAGCGACTGCACCGTATACACAACGCGCGCCGCGTCCGGCATTCGATCGCAACCGTGGACGGCGTGGCGGAGGTGGCCGCCGCTTCCGGCGCAACGAGCCGCAGAACGTTCCCCTGATCACCGACCTGCTCAAGGAAGGCCAGGAAATTCTGGTGCAGATCGCCAAAGAGCCCATTGGGAAAAAAGGCGCGCGCATTACCAGCCACATTGCGCTGCCTGGCCGTTTCCTTGTGTATATGCCGACGGTCAACCATACCGGGGTTTCGCGCAAGATTTCTTCTGAGGAAGAACGTCAGCGGTTGAAGCGGATCATCATAAGCGAGCGTGAGAACGGCCACGGCGGATTCATCGTCCGCACGGCGGCCCAAGGCGCGGCGGAAGAAGATCTGCGAGCTGATATCCGGTTCTTAAAAGGTCTGTGGTCTGAGATCAAGAGCCGCGCCGACAACGGCAAAGGGCCGACGCTGATTTATCACGATCTGAATGTGGTGGAGCGTGTATTGCGCGATCAGGTCAGCTCAGATTTTTCCGCCATCTGGGTGGACAACGAGCAGGAATATGAGCGCATTCTTCGCTTCGCGAATCGTTTTCAACCAGCCCTGGTGAAACGCGTCAAGCTTTACACCAAAGACACGCCGCTGTACGACCAGTTTGGCTTGAATGAAGAAATTAACAAAGCGCTGAAGTCGAAAGTGTGGTTGAAGAGCGGTGGCTACATCGTGATCAATCAGACTGAGGCGCTGGTGGCCATTGATGTCAACACCGGGAAATATGTCGGCAAGACAGCGCGCCTGGAAGACACCATCGTCAAGACTAACGTGGACGCCATCAAGGAGATCGTGCGCCAAATTCGCCTGCGCGACCTGGGCGGCATCATCGTAATCGACTTCATTGATATGGACGAGCGCCGCAATCGGCAGAAAGTAATGCAGGCGTTGGAAGAAGCGCTGCGTAGCGATCGGGCGCCATCCAAAGTTCTCCAATTTAACGATTTCGGGTTGGTGGCTATTACTCGAAAACGGGTGAAGCAATCGCTGGAGCGAACTATTGGGACGCCGTGTCCGTATTGTCAGTCCACAGGCTTCGTGAAATCCGTGACCACGATTTGCAATGAGATCTATCTCGAGATGCGCAAGATCGCCAAACATCTGGAACATTCCGATGTGCTTCTGCGGGTGAATCCCGAGGTGGCGAAAGCGCTGAAGGCCAACAATGGCCGCGCCCTTACGGAGATGGAGGAGTTGACCAAGCGAACCGTAATTGTGAAGAGCGATCCAGCGGTGCATCAGGAGCAGTTCGACATCAACTAGCAAAATCACGGAGCAGCGGCACCATGACCTTGCGGCGAAAGAAAGGCATTTTCGTGTCTCGCACTGGCGAGCCGCTTTCCCCAGAGACCGTGTAACTTCCTGAGAGTGGCTGTCGCTTCACCGTCGCACGAACATAGGATGAACACTGCATGGCCATTCATCTCCAAGGCGGTGCCGGGTGTTTCTTCGTGCAAGTGATCCTCATCGTCCCTGCGATCGCTGCCGCCGTGATATTCCATTCTGCGTGGCTACTCGTCATCGTACCCTCTGGTCTTCTTGTTCTCTGGGTAGCGCTGGGGAAATGGGGCCCCAAGCGGAAGGTCACGCCAGAGCAGTTTGCGGATGAATTGGAACCTCATCTGCTCGGTACCGGAGGGGCTTGGCACTGGGATGACGTAACCTCCGTTGGAATTGACGACAAGCGGCTTGAGAGACTCCGGGCCAAGCTGGCCAAATTTGATAATCTGATTCTCGAAGAACGGCGAATCGAATTCACCCAGATAATCGCGGCGCTTCGCCGAGGTGAGGTTCCCGACGTCAAGGATGATTAGACTAATTTTCGTACTAGCAGGTTGCGGAAAAACGCTGATGGAACCAGAAAACTCTCTTGTTTCCACAGAACGAACTGATAAGAAGAAGGCATGCGCGGAAAAGACGAGCAACAGTTGGACGTGTTCAGCTACATC
>Ga0207646_10000298_pt1 | contig 67489 bp, 58 predicted proteins | sample KBSK5502metaG_FD_184343 | JGI IMG/M metagenome (GOLD analysis project Ga0207646, IMG submission 184343) | Corn, switchgrass and miscanthus rhizosphere microbial communities from Kellogg Biological Station, Michigan, USA - KBS K5-50-2 metaG... | ecosystem: Host-associated > Plants > Roots >... | reverse complement strand
CTTTGCTTACAGCTTCCTTCAGATTCCATCTCGCGATGGACACCCTTGCTGTTCGGCTAACGATTCCCCCTGTCGGGTTCGTGGAGGACTCTCACCTCCAAGTAGGCGCGCCCTGCCGGGCGCACAAAAAAGAGGGGAGGCGAAGGGCGCCTCCCCATTTATGCATCCGAGGCAATTCGGATGTCTCACCATGAACACCAAAACAAACTTGTTAGATCGTCCGGCCGCTCCGCAGATTGTCCGGCAGGCGCAGCTCGCGCCGTTCAGGCTTGACCTTGATCGTTTGCACGTTGCGGTCGCGCACCACGGTCAAGCTCACCTCGTCGCCCTCCTTGTCGTCTTTGCCCGGGCGACTGATCAGTCGCGAGAGTTCGGCGGCCGAAGAGACGCGTTCGCCATTCACGGCCGTGATGCAGTCCCCGGCCTTCAACCCGGCCCGGTCGGCCGCGCTCTGCGCCTCGACCTCGGTGACCAACAGGCCAGTGTCTTTGACGTTGAAAAACTTCGCCAGTTGGTCGCTCAATGGGGTGACGCTCACCCCGAGGTGATAGCGGGCAGGGCCCGGGATGGAGAGGAGGCGGCGCCCGCTGTCAAAGCCAAAAACTTTGCCCTCGCGCTGCAAGCGCTCCATATCGGCTCTCAGGTCCTCGGACTGTTTGCGCAGCTTCTCGGAAAGTTCGAGGAGGTTGCGCGCGGCCTCATCATCATTTTTCCGGCGGCTCTCTTCGGATTGCGCGCGCATTTTTTCGGCCTCGGAGCGGAGCGCTTCGATCTCACTCAGCGTGCCGGGCGAGATCAGGCTCAGACCCGGGCCGCTCCGCTCACCCAAGGTCACTTGGATGTTTTGCAGCGCGCCATCGCGGCGGACGCCGAGCGTCACGCTGCGCCCCGGCGGCGTCTCAATCAGCAAGCGGTGCAATTGCGCGGCGCTCTCCACGCGCTCATTGTTATAACTCACGATCACATCATCGGCGCGCAACCCGGCCTTCGCCGCCGGGCTCCCTTCCAACACCTGGCCGACGATGGCGCCCCGCACCTCTGGGAGCTTCAACTCTTTCGCCCGCTCCTCACTGACATCCCCGAGGTAGACGCCCAGGTAGCCGCCATTGCCGGTTTGGACGAGCGAGAGTTCCGTCCCCGGCCGCGTGACCGTAGTCACCTTGGCCCGGCCTGACTGCGCCGGCGCGCTGGCGCTGAGAGCCACGCCCAGCACCAAGGCGGTGATCGCAACCATCAACACTCTTTGCTTCATACTTCTCATGACCTCCGCAGTTGGGGCAATCGTTGAATTCAGGCGTTCCGCTGTGGCGAGCGAACCTCACTTCACTCACCCGCTTGCACGCCACAGGGCAGGGAAAGTTCCATAAAAAGAGTCTGGAGTCTGGAGTCTGGAGTCTGGAGTCTGGAGTCAAACGCTCATCGCGTAACGCTGAGTTCTAAATTCCGGACTTCTGACTCCAGACTCCAGACTCCAGACTCCAGACTATCTAACCTTGAGAATCACCAGCGTCAGATCATCCTCCTGCTCGGCCCCGCCGGTCCAATGCTTGACGGCTTGCAGGATGAGGTGCTCGATCTCAACGGCCGGGAGGTGGACGTAGTCGGTAAGGAGCGAGATCAAGCGCTCATCGCTGAACTCCTCGCCTTGAGGGCTGTGGGCTTCGATGAGCCCGTCGGTGAAGATGGCGAGCAGGTCGCCGCCGGCTAGATGGAGTTCAGCTTCTTCATACTGCGCGTCGGTGAAGAGACCCAGCACCGGGCCGCCGCGGTCGAGCCGTTCGATGCTCGGCGCCCCATCACCATCGGGCCGCAGCCGCACAGGCGGGTTGTGCCCGGCGTTGGTATATCGCAAGGTCGAGGTCTGCTCATTGAACTCGGCATAGAAGAGCGTGACATACCGCGAGTCGACGATCGAGGCCTGGATCTGGCGGTTGACGCGCTGGATGATGCGCTGGACCGGGTGCTGTAGCAGAAGGGCCTCATTGTAGCCCGCGGGCGCATTACTGCCGCCGCCTTCGGCCGCCTCAGCCTTGGCGGCCAGGCCCACCTTGTAGTGATAAGCATCATAGTAGGCCTGCACCTGGCCGCGGAGATTGGCCTGGAGGTTGGCCATCAGCAGCGCCGCCGACATGCCTTTGCCGCAGACATCAGCGACCACCAGGCCGGTTACACCCGGCGCGACTTCGAGGAAGTCATAATAGTCCCCGCTCACCGCGCGGGCCGGGATGCAAATGCCTGGGGCCATATCGAGCGCCGCAGTTTTGGGGATCGCGCGCGGAAAGAGGCGGGCCTGCACCTCGGCGGCAATGCGCATCTCCTGATCGAGCCGCTGCTTCTCGGCCGAGACGCGCAGCAGTTCGCGCACCGAGCGCGTCATCTGATTGAAGGACACGGCAAGCGCCCCCAACTGATCGCGCCCCGTGGTCGGGATCTCGTGCTCCAGGTCCCCCGCCTCGATCCGCTTCGTCCCCTGGTAGAGGTTGTGCACCGCGCCGGTGATCGAGCGCGTGAGGAAGGCGGCCGAGGTGATCGCGATCAAAGTGATCGCCAAGAAGAAGACCGCCAGCCCGCCGATGAGGAAAACGAGAACCTGGCCGACTCCGGACTTGAACTGTTCGAGACGCTTGAAGATTTGATCGGGGAGGAAGAAAGAGGGATCGACGAAGATGGCATCCCGCTCCTCGGTCTCGCCCGTCCGCCAGTCCGTCACCGGAAGGAAGATCGGATAGCCTTTGATCTTGGCTTTCTCACCTTCCAGCCCGCCCGCCTCACTGCGGAGCAAGGCCTGGCTGGGATAGACCGTCAGCCCGGTAGTATGACTGAGATGGGCGCTCAGCTCAGCTCCTATGGGGTAGCTGAGTTGAAAGACCGCGGGCGGGCTACTCGCGATCCGCACGACGTGACGCGCATCAACCTGGCGGATGCCGGAGCCGCCTTCCTCCACCACCAGGCCGTGAAACTCCGAGCGCCCGTTCATCCACTCCGGGAGTTGCGACGCCTCGTTCCCGCCTTGAGCTGACTTCGCATTGGCGGGGCTTGTCGGAGCGACTGCGGGTTTCGCCCGCACCTGAACTTCAGATGAGGCGGAAGCGGCTGAGACCCGGAGGGGCCGCTGCCCGCTCTGCTGGACAGAAAGCGATAACTTCGGGAAGACGGGCGCCAGGCCATCGGCCCGCTCTTGCAGCTTGCGCAGCAACTGCTGCGAATCGGCGCGACTCAGATCGACCCTGGCCAAATCGTCGCTGATCGCTTGCGCGGCGGCGCGTGATTGTTCGAGGTAGCCCTCCAATTGTCGCGCCGCCAGGTTTGAGCTCGATTGCCCGATGACCCCGTAACCAAGGGCGATGACCAACCCCACCAACAGCACGAGCGGTAGCACGCCGATCAAAAAATAAGTGACGACCAACCGCCGCCGCAGCCTCCAGAGCAGGCGCCGGACCGTCCACCGCACTCCCTTCGCGAAGAAGTAGACGAGCGGGATGAAGGCCAAGACCGCGCCCACATCGAAGAGCACCTTGAGCAGCCGGCTGCCCAAAAGCGTGTTGGTTTCACTATCTCCGAAGGTCCAATCCAGGAACCAGATGATCATGCCGGCGAGCATCGCCTGCCCCATCCGCGTGGCCGGCATCAGGTTTTTGAGGAAGCTGGCGAAGGGTGAGTTGTGGTCGTTGCGATCCGGCATAGCGATGACTGCGCGAGCCTCGGGTGATGTGGCCGACACGCCCTCCGCCTGGCTCGTGATCCATACGATACCGCCTGTGGGCCGGTTGCAGGAAAGTACGCCGCGGAGGGTGCGGCCTTCTCACCCGAGCTCGACCTCGAACTTCGGGTAGAGGGCGTCGATCAAATCCTGATACTTCTCTTCGACGTGCTTGCGGCGCACCTTCAGCGTCGGGGTGAGTTCACCGCCCTCGACGGTGAACTCCTGATCGAGGAGGACGATCTTCTTGATCTTCTCGTAGGGCGCCAAATCTTTGGTCACCTCGTCGACTTTCTTCTTGAAGAACTCGACGACCCGCGGGTGGCGGACCAGTTCCGCCCGGTCCTTGATCCCGATGGCGAGCGACTCGGCGTAAGCGCGCAGGGCCTCGAAGCTGGGCACGATGAGGGCCGAGGGGAACTTGCGGTGATTGCCGATGACGATGACTTGTTCGACCAGCGGGATCGCCCGGATCAGATTCTCAATCGGCTGCGGCGCGATGTATTTCCCGAGACTCGTCTTGATCAGGTCTTTCTTGCGGTCGGTGATCCGGATGAAACCATCGCTGTCGATCACGCCGATGTCACCGGTGCGGAACCAGACGCCATCATCGGCCCGCTCCAGCACGCGCTCTGTCTCTTCGGCCATCTGATAATAGCCTTGCATCACGTTCTCGCCCTGCACCAGCAGCTCGCCATCCTCCGCGACCTGCACGCGCACCCCAGGGATGGGCCGCCCGATGGTCCCGATGCGGTTGGCCTCGGGCGTGTTGACCGCCACGACGGGCGAGGTCTCGGTCAGGCCGTAGCCTTGGAGGACAGTGATGCCGGCCCCGAAGAAGATGTAAGCCAGCTCCGGCGGGAGCGCGGCGCCGCCAGCGAGGAAGAAGCGGATGCGGCCGCCCACCGCCGCCCGCCATTTGCGGAAGACCAGGCGGTCGGCCACGCGCTGTTTGAGCGCCAGGGTTCTGGGAATCGGTGCGCCTCGATCTTTGAGGGCGGCATACTCACGGCCGATTTTGAGAGAGCGGTGGAAGACCTTCTGCTGCCAGGGCGCGGCCGCCGCGGCGGTCTTGTTGATCTGCGCATAAATCTTCTCGAACAGGCGTGGCACCGCCGTGACCAGGGTGGGGCGAATCTCTTTGATGTCTTCGGCCACCGTCTCGACGCCGCGCGCAAAGCAGATCTGAATGCCGAAGTGCATGAAGATGTAGAGCACCGTCCGCTCGAAGACGTGCGAGAGGGGCAAGAAGCTGAGCGCGATGTCAGCCTCCCGCGGCCCGACGGCGTAGCCGGTCTGTAACGCGTCGAAGACCAAGTTGTGGTGCGTGAGCATGACGCCTTTCGGCTCGCCCGTCGTGCCGGAGGTGTAGATGATCGTCGCCAAGTCCTCGGGCTGCGCCTGGGCCGCCAGCTCTTGGTAGAAGTGCGGCCGGCGCGTGCGTTCTTCGGAGCCGAGCGTTTCGAGGGCGGCGAGGCTCAGGACGCTCTCGTCGCGCGAGGTCTCGAAGAGGATCAACTTGAGGGGTGTTTTTTTTAAGGCCTCGAGCGCCGGCTGGATGCGCCGCAATTGCTTGTGCGTCGAGATGAAGAGGAGCTTCGCGCCGCAGTTGCGCAAAATATACTCGACCTGCTCGACCGACTGCGTCGGATAGATCGGGACGTTGACGCCGCCGCAGGCGAGGATCGCGTAATCAGTCAGGCTCCACTCCGGGCTGCTCTCAGCCAGCAGGGCGACGCGGTCGCCTGGCCGCACACCCAGGTGGTGCAAGCCGAGCGTGACGTTGCGGACGCGCTCATCCAACTGCGCCCCGGTCAGGTCGCGCCAGACCTTCTCGCGCTTGTACCGCATCACGACGCGGTCGGCGCGCCGGCGGATGGCGTGGCCGAACAGCTCGTTGATCGTGCGAGGCTCCTCAGTGCGCATGGCTCACCTGCCTATGTCCGGGCACCTGCCTGGTTTAGGATCCTGACGTGCGCTTGAAATTCGTGAAGGGCGGAGCATGTCGAGCGAAGCTTAACCGCCAGCCGTCAGCGAAAACGCGGCCAGGCTGATGCTTCGGCCCACACGCTGTGCTCACTTGCGAGTGCGATCATCAATCCATTTTGCCGATTTGTCAAATCTCAGAGGGGAGGGCGGCCCTCTGAGAAAGGCTTGACACGCGCCGGTGCTTTGTATAACTCTTATCGGGAACTTCAGCCGACCCCATTGCCCTACTGGCGCCAACGCTCAGGTTGACAATGGAGGAAGTCGAAGATTTTTGAGGCAGGTTTGGCGAGCTTCTCCGGATTCTAGTAGCAAGATCGAGTGGTGGTAGACCTGGGACACTTACGCTTAGCGCACAATCCCTGTTCCTCGCTTGAGTCCATCCGTTATTCCCCCGGACCGACTCTCGACTCCGCACAATCTGACTACGCCGTCCGCTGCTCAGCCGAATCTGTCAGGGAGGTGAGAACTGCGTGGCAGAAGTGCGATTGAGCGATGGCGAGTCGCTGGAGAGCGCGCTCCGTCGCTTTAAGCGCAAGGTGCAGCAAGAAGACATCATCCGAGAAGTCAAAAAGCATGCCTTCTATATGCCGCCGGGCGAGAGACGCCGCGTCAAATCGGCGCTGGCTCGCAAGCGCAACCGCAAGAGATACCGCCGGAGTTACGAATAATCACGGCCGGCGGGCACGCGCTGCTCGCCGACTCTCCTACGAGACCACATCAGTCAGCCTCCAACCGCCCGCGGCGCCAGTGGCGGTTGGAACTGCGGGGGAATATATGGTCGAGGATCAAGATCGTCTGCTTATCTGTGTGGACTGCGGCGCCGACTTCATCTGGTCCGTCGGCGAGCAAACCTTCTTCGCCAGCAAGGGGCTCAAAAATGAGCCGAAGCGCTGCAAGCCTTGCAAGACGAAAAAGAACAAGCGGCTCGCCACCGTGGCGCAGTCAAGAGCGATACGCTACCCTTCTGGACGGCCCTTTGAAAGGCCCTCCGAAAGGCCCTCCGAAAGGCCCTCCGAAAGGCCCTCCGAAAGGATAGACGTCAGGGTGAACTGCGCCCAGTGTGGAGTGCAAACCACAGTCCCGTTTCAGCCCACCCAGGGGCGCCCGGTCTACTGCCGTGACTGCTTCCTCGAGATCCGCGGGATGGCTCCGTCCGGCGCTGCCTCTGGGATTTCGTAACGAGCGTCGCGTCAAGGACAAGCTCAGCCGAAACCACAGCTCTCAAGCTCTATCCCGGGATCTTTCTTGTTGGAGGCTGGGGAAAGGACGACTCACATCACCGCCGCGGCGGGCGGCTCCTGCTTTCTCTGCCGCCACAACTCGCCCGACCGGGCGTTGCTTTTTAGCAACAGTCTCGATGAAGGTGAGCGGGCCGCTCTGCACTCATCTTCATTGCAGTGGGTACACTTAAACGCCGGCAGACAGTCTCACTGCCGATGGCCCGCGGCTTGCCTTATCAGGTCGCTTTTCATCTTAAGACGAATTTCTAAGGATCATTCAGATTGTTCAAGCAAACGACGATTGGGAGAAGCTTCAAAGCGAGCGGCGCCGGCCTTCATTCCAACTCTCCGGTGAAGGTGATGGTGCACCCGGCCCCGGCCTACACTGGCTACCTGTTTCGCCGGACGGACCTCAAGGCTTTTGAGATTCCAGCCGCCCCGCAGTATGTGGCCCACGTGAGCTACGCCACGACCTTGATGAAGTCAGGCGTCATGATCGCGACGGTCGAGCACCTGCTCTCGGCTCTGATGGGCAGCGGCGTCGATAACGCCATCATCGAGATCGACTCCCTCGAAGTCCCCATCCTTGACGGGAGCAGTCGGCCGTGGGTCGGGATGATCGAGCAATCAGAGGTCGTCCCGCTCCAAGCGCCCCGCGCCTTCCTCCGCATCTTGAAGCGAGTCGAGGTGAGCGAGAAGGACCGGGCGATGTCGATTGAGCCCGCGTCAGACTTCCGCATCAGTTGCGAGATCGACTTCCCGCACCCGCTGATCGGCCGCCAGCGGCACCAAGTCAGACTCCACAACGGCAGTTACGCCGCCGAGATCGCCCCCGCCCGCACCTTCGGCTTTGTCGAAGAGATCGAGTTGCTCCAACAAAACGGCCTGGCCCGCGGCGGCTCGCTGGAGAACGCCATCGCCCTCTCGCGCGATGGGATGCTCAACCCGGAGCCGCTGCGCTTCGCCGACGAATTCGTGCGCCACAAAATCCTGGACATCATCGGCGACCTGGCCTTATGCGGGATGCCGATCCTCGGCCACGTCCGCGCCGTGCGCTCCGGCCACGGACTGCACACGATGCTGATCTCGACCTTGTTGCGTGACCGCTTGGCCTGGGAGGTGACACACGGTGAGGAGGGACGGGGCGAGTGGGCGACGGGGCGAGTGGGCGACGGGGCGACGGGGCGAGGAGAGACACAGCCGTGAAGGAATCAGTAGCGGTTGGATGAGACCGCAGGCAATCGGCTATCTTTCGCCCCGTCACCCCGTCGCCCCGTCGCCCTGTCGCCCACTCGCCCCGTCGCCCCGTCGCCCACTCGCCCCGTCCCTCCTCACCGTGGCGCGGAAGATCGGAGAAGTCAGGCGCGCGGGCAGGAGCACCAAGTCCTCCACCAAACAGCCCAGGATCGTCACCGCCGAGAGCAATCCGAAGGTCGCGATCGGCTCAAAGTTCGAAAACGCGAAGACGGTGAAAGCCGCCGCGAGCGCCACGTTCGCGTAGATGATCGGCCGGCCCGACAGTCTCAGACTCCGGATAATGGCCGCCCTGAGTGATGCCTCTGTCAGTTGCGCTTGGCGAAAGCGCGCGATGAACTGCACGGCGTTGTCCACGGCCAGCCCCAAGACGACGCTCGCCACCAGGCTCGTGGTCAGATTGAGCGGAATGCCTCGCCAGCCCATAAAGCCGAAGAAGAAGAGCACCGGGACGAGGTTCGGCACCAGCGCCGTCAGTCCGACCCGCCAGGAGCGGAAGAGCAAGGCGAGCATGACGTAGATCGTCAGCAGGGCGATGGCCAGGCTCTGGCGCTGATCGGAGGCGATCATGTCCGAAGTGCGGTTCAGGAGGACGAAAGTCCCAGTGGCGAAGACGCGGAAACCGGGCAGTAACTCACGCCCACGCCGCTCGACCTCCGCAATCGCGCTCGACATCGCCTGCGACCCCGAGAGCGTCGAGCGCACCAGGATGCGTGCGCTGCGGCCATCATCGGTCACAAATCTTCGGAGCTGCGTCCGGTCTGAGAGCAGGTCCTGAATCACGGCCGCCTCCGACGGGATCGCGTAGTGCTGTGGGTCGTCGTCGTGGAAGGCGCGGTTCAGGTGCTTGATGAAGTCGGCGACCGAGAGCGTATGATCCATCCCGTGCCCGCCGCCTTCGGCGAAAGCTTGCAGCTCGGCGATGCGATTGAGGACCTGCGGGTCCTCGACCGCCCCGGCGCGGCGGCCTTCGATAATGATGTCGAAGCTGACCGCCCCGGCCAGCCGGCGGCCGATCTCGGCCAGCCCGACGCTCGTCTCCGAGTTGGGCTTGGAGAAGTGGAAGTAGTCAATGTCGATCTTGATCCGCAGGGCGCCGAGCAGGCTGAAGAGGACGATCGCGCCGGTGAGGAGGTAGAGCCAGACCTGGTGCCGCGTGGCGAAGCGGCCGAGTTTTTCGAGCAGCCGCGCCATTCCGCTGTCTAGACCGACACGGAGCGAGGTCGCCCGGTGATTCCTTTCCCCGCACACTACGAGCACCGCCGGCACGAAGGTCAGCGCGAGGATGAGCGTGAAGGCGGCGCCCGCGGCCGCGGAGACCGCCGTCGCCTTGATCGCCGGGATGGAGGTGAAGGAGAGGGAGAGAAAACCGGCCATGATCGTCAGCGCCGAGACCACGACCGGCAACCCGATGAAGCTGAGCGCCCCGCCGACGATCTCAGCCATGCCGTGCTCGCGGTCGGCGTGCTCGCTCACGATCCCGACCTGGTTGAGGACGTGGATCGTGTAAGAGCACCCGACGGCCAGCAGCAGCGTCGGCAGCATGAGCGCGAGGATCGTGAAGTGCGCCCCGACCAGCGACATCAACCCGAAGAGCCACGTCAACCCGATCCCGATCGAGAGCAAGGGCAGCGCGACGGCAACGAAGGAACGGAAGCAGTGCCAGAGCAGCGCGGCGACGAGCAGCAGCGTGAGCGGCAAGAATAACCGGAGGTCGCGCTTGATCGCTTCCGTCCCGTGCCACTGCGAGAAGGGGTCTCCCGCGAAGAACGCGTTCGCAAATCCCGCCTGACGCGCCAGGTCATAAATCTGGCGCGTCACCGCGTGGCGCGCCGAGGTCGGCAATTCGGATTTGAGCAGGATATTCAAGGCCGCCATCCGCCCGTCCCGCGAGACCAAATTACCCGCAAAGAGCCGATCCGTCGTCGCCACCTTCCGGGCCACCTCCAACTGTGTTTGGTCAGCCCCCTCAGGGAGGAGCTTCTCAAGCGTAGCGCCCCCCGGAATGCTTCGCGCATAGGGGACGTTGATCAGGCTGATAACCTCCGCCACCCCGGGCAGGCTCTCGACCCGCCGGTGCACGGCCCGCAGGCGGGCGAGGTTGGCTGGCGCAAAGATGTCGTCACTCGCGAAGGCGACCACCAGGTATAGATCATCGCCGAAGCTTTGGCGGGCGGCGTTGAAGTCAGCGCGGGCGCGACTCTCTTTCTCCACAAAGCCGAGCGGCGAGACGTCGAGCGGGAGGCCGCGCCAGAACCCCAGTGAAAAGAGCGCGGTCAAGAGCATGACCGAGACGATCACCGTGCGCGGTCGGCCGACGATGAAAGTGATAAGTGATGAGTGATGAGTGATGAGTGATGAGTGGGGCACCAGCCCGCTTTTCTCTAGTTTATTCATAAGCAACGAGGTCAGCGGCGGGTAATGAGCGGGGACACTCATCACTCATCACTCATTACTCATTACTATCATTGAACGAGCTTCCGGCTCGCCCCGCTGACGAGCTTGACGAGGTGGTCTTCGGTGAAGATGGCATCCGGGAGTGACTGGTCATACTTGATCCCGAGCACTTCCAACTTCAGCTTTCGTCCTTGCGTGCGGTCTTCGATGACCAGGCGGGTGACGGTTTGGTGGCCTTGGATCTGCTTGACCTCCTCGATCTGGACGACCTTGGCCAGCTCATTGCGCGAGTTGTAGAGCTCAAAGCGCGCGGGGCTCTGATCGGCCTCCCGGAAAAAGCCGATGATGCGCGGGAAGGCGAGGCCGCGGTCGAACTTCCCGGTGAATTCCACCTTGACGAGCGGCTCCTCCCCCCCGCTCACGCGCTCGGCCGGCCCGTGCGTGTACTGAGTCAGCTCCAGGCCGAGCAGCTCTTGCACCGTAGTCCGGGCGCTGCGGAAGCTCAGGAAGCTGTCCGATTTGAGGCGGGTGAGCCGCTTCAACCCGGCGAGGTAGGAGAAAGCTTCGGTGGACTGCTCCGGGCGCTCGAAGACGAGCAGCGCCTTTTCCGACTCCTCGCGCGGGGCCGTCACCGTGAGCAAGGTGGAGATTTGCTCAGGCGCATACTTGCGCTGAAGTTTGAAATCAAGCTGCTCGCGCCGGCCAGCTTCTCCTTCGACCGTGAGTCGCATCTCGGCCGATGAATCTCGGCAGCCGTCCTGTGTCGCCAAACGCTTGACGAACCCGTCCACATCCGGGAGTGGCGCTGCAGGCGGCGGTGGTTTAGGACTGACCGCCGCCGGGCCGCCTGAGTTACTCGTACAAGCGCCCCACGAGGTGAGCGTTAAGATGAGGATGATGACGGGACAACGCGACATCGTATCTCCTTGCCGCCGGCGGTCGGTGACGCCCTTTCCGCCTGGCGCGCGATCAAAGCCTATCCGTCACTCTGTGAATCTTGCGGTCTGCGGTTTTACAGTCGAGATGTCTGGCGGGTCTCAAAACCTACGGCCCCGCCAGCGAGCTTGCTCGGTAGCCGAATAGTCGCTGAAGAGTGGGCAGGGCGTCAAGGGAAGAGGAGCAAGGAGCAAAGCGCTAAGCGCAAAGAGCAAGGAGCAAAGCGCTCAGGGCCAAGAGAGTTGCTCTTCGCTCCCCGCGCTTTGCGCTTTGCCCCTTGCGCTTTGCGCTTTACTCTCATTCCAGTTATGATTCCCACTCTTCAATCAGGAGCCAAAGACGAATGGTGAGAGGCGAAAGGCGAAAGCGCCAAGGGCAAGGGGGGTGCTCTTTGCTCTTCGCCCTTCGCCCTTCGCCCTTTGCCCTTGGCGCTTTCGCCTTTTGCGAGGACGGGCCTGAGATGACCAAACCAACTTTTCTCGTCACTGGCGCGCATGGTTTCATCGGCGCCTGGATCGTCAAGCGGCTGCTGGCTGAAGACGCCGGAGTAGTGATCTTCGACCGCAGCCCTGATGTGCGGCGCTTGCGCCTGATCATGAGCGATGATGAAATTTCACGGCCGCGGTTCGTGGGGGGCGACATCGGCGACCAGGAAGTGCTCGCGCGCACTGTCGCGCATCACGCCGTCACGCACATCGTTCACCTCGCGGGATTGCAAGTGCCGGCCTGTCGCGCCGACCCGCAGACGGGGGCTTTGGTCAATGTCGTCGGCACGATCAACGTTTTCGAGGCCGCCCGGCGGGCGGCGGGCCAAGTCCGCAAGGTCGTCTACGCCAGTTCGGCCGCCGTCTTCGGCCTGGCTGAAGATGATCGCCCGCTCAGGGAAGGCGACGCGGCGGCGCCGACCACGCACTACGGGGCCTTCAAGCGGTGCAACGAGGATAACGCCCGGGTCTTTTTTCTGGATCACGGCCTGAACAGCGTCGGCTTGCGTCCGTTCACCGTCTACGGCGTCGGGCGCGACTTCGGCCTCACCTCAGACCCGACGAAGGCGATGAAAGCGGCGGTCGTCGGCCGCCCCTTCCACATTCGCTTCGGGGGGCGCACCGACTTCCAATATGTGGCCGACACCGCCGACGCCTTCATTCGGGCGGCGACCTCCGAACTCGCGGGGGCGCACGTCTTCAACCTGCATGGGGAGACGGTGCACGTCTCAGACGTCGTGGCGGAGATCGAGCGGGCCTGGCCGGAGGCACGCGGCACGATCACCTACGCCGACACGCCGCTGCCCATGCCGCCGCAGTTGGATGATTCGGCGATTCGCGCGGCACTGGGGCCGTTGCCGGTGACACCGATTGCCCAGGGGGTACGCGAGACGATCGAGCAATTCGCCACGCTCAACCGTGAAGGGCGGCTAGAGACGAGCGATTTGGATATCTAAAGAAGATGTTAGGCGCCTAGTATAAATTTGTAGGCAGTTGTATGGGCATTCTAGAAACAGTTGGTAAAGTTGCAGGCATTGGCGGGATAGCTTTGGGCGTTCTCTTAATCCTGTTTCGTAATGTCCTACGTAAAGAAGTCTTCCCTACTCTAACGAGGGACCAAGCATTCAAACTCATACGCTTGCTTCTGATTCTTGTTTGGAGTATTGCTCTAGTTGGCATCACTGCTTGGCTGGTTGCACCAATGATTGGTCCGCCGAAAATATCACCCAACCCAGAAGCCAATGGTTCTCGGGAACCTGAGCTAGATGTGGAAAGGGTGCCTCAAAGCACTCAGGTTAAGGTAAAATGGATAAATTTCCCCCTCTCCCAGCAATACAAGCTACACCTGATGAAGTGTGACAGAAATCGTTGTTACTACGAAGTACCTATATCAATTTCGTCGGGTATACGCAACGTATCACTTGATGACCGTATTACGATGGTAGAGATAGTTCGAACTCAGCCGGAGATGGATATTAGAAGCTATACTCATAACGGGATAGAATTAAGCGATCCCAGAATTTCCGATATTGTAAAACAAAGGCAGATAACTCGACAATAGCCGCTCAACCTGATAATAGGAGGTATGTATGAGTACATTCCACGCCAAACATCTCTTTTTGGTTTTGCTCTTTGGGCCATGTGTTGGCTCTGTCCTTGCGGTACCTGTACACACACCTACACCTAACCTGTTTCCTTCTCAAGCACCTCGGAAAGCAACTGGAAAGAAGGCTACCGGAGCGCAGCCCGGGCCATTTAGGATTTCAGTCCCGCTACCTGACAAAGGATTTAAACCTGGTGACATTATCACTAGCAAGGGGACTCACAAACTTTCCCCAGACGATCATGTGTGGATTTTCTTGAGAGATATTTTCCAAGGCTACTATGTTCAGAATCCCCCCGCAGAGCTTCTCAGCAATGGCAAGTGGGAAGCTACAAACATCAGGATCGGCAAAGAGATCAGATACATCATAGCAATCTACGTGAATCGTGAAGGAAACGAAACTATTAGGGGGTGGATCAACAGAGATCGATTTGAAAGAATAGAGCAGAAAGAGATACAAGCTCTCCCCGGGTATCGAGAACTAGCCCGGGTTCAGATAAAAACTCCCGGAAGTTAATGGGATGCGTATGGGAATAATGAGAAGTGGTAGTAATAAACCCAGAAGAAACGAAGCAAACACTTGACTTCGTAGCGAACTACCAGCGAAAGGCAAGGCAGCGTGTTTGACTCCGAAGTAGCGCCTAACGGCGGGTTCGAGCTGAGTCGGCCCCACAGAGGTTTCGACTAGCAACGGTTTCAGGAGCCGACCCGCTCGAACCCGCCGTTAGGCGCCGAAATCATTCGGTTGAGATGAAAAACCAAAGGAGAAGGAAATCAATGGATGATGAGAAGGCAGATGCCACACAAAAAACAAGCAGTTGGAGTAACCCGACAGAACACCAAAAGAAAACTTTGCTTACAGGCTGCCTCTTGGTGCTATTTTTAAGTTTGTCTCTTCCCGCCTGGGCGTTACAAAATAAAAGACTCACGGCTGCCCAAGCTAAGGACCATGTCGGAGAAAGAGCTACGGTTTGCGGCACGGTAGCGAATGCCAGTTTCGCCGAGAAAACCAAAGGTTCTCCGACCTTTCTCAACTTTGAAAAACCCTTTCCGCGCCAGCTTTTCACGGCTGTCATCTGGGGAGATGATCGGCCGAAATTTGGCCAGCCCGAAGTTGAGTACCAAGGAAAGAAGATTTGCGTGACCGGAGAGATCAAATTATTCCGCAAGCGCCCTGAGATCGTAGTCACAGAGAAAAATCAAATCACGGGAGAATGGCACGAGAGCCTCCCCTGAGAAGACAGGGGAAGACCGGGCTAGCTCGTTTCCCGGAAGACAACGAATTTATGCGCGCACTGGCAGTCACAGAGACAGAGACGTTCGAGATGCGTGAGTGGCCGCGCCCGGCCATCAAATCGCACGAGGTGTTGGTGCGCATTGGCGCCGTCGGGCTGTGCGGCACTGATTTTCACATCTACGAAGGGCGTGCCAACTATAACGCCGATCCATCCGGCCGCCTCATCCCGCCACGCGAGCAGCCGCAGATTCTCGGCCACGAGATGTGCGGTACGGTGGCCGAGGTCGGGAGCGAGGTCGGGGATTTACAAGTCGGTGATCGGGTGGCGATTGATCAGGGGATCAATTGCAGCAGTCGGCGAGAGCCTGCTTGGTGCGAGTATTGCGTCACCGGCAATACGCATCAATGCCTGCGCTACGCTGAGCACGGGCTTACTGGACTGCCCGGCGGTCTGGCCGGCTGCATCGCCATCCCGGCGGTCAATGCCGTGCGCATCGAGAGCGACTTGCCGGCAGAAGAAGCCGCGCTCGTCGAACCGTTGGGCTGCATCATTCACTCAAGCGAGATGGTGGCTCGCACTCCGGCCCGCTACCGCTTCGGCGGCGAGCGCCCGATCCGCTCGGTCTTGATCTGCGGCGCCGGGCCGGCCGGATTGCTCTTCACTCAATATCTGCGCAACGTCGCCGGCTACGACGGGCTACTACTTGTCTCCGAGCCTAATGCCGAGCGCCGCCGCTTAGCGACCGAGTATGGCGCCACGGCCATCAACCCGGCCGAGACTGACCTCGTGGAAGCCGTCCAGGACCTGACTCACGGCGAGCGCGTCCAGTATTTGATTGAGGCGGCGGGCGTGGCGCAACTCTTCACCCAGATGCCGGGGCTGATGCGCAAGCAGGCGACGGTCTTGCTCTACGGGCACGGCCACCACGGCGTCGACCTCGGCGTGCTCAACTACATCCAGTTTATGGAGCCGACGCTGGTCGCGGCGGTCGGCGCCTCGGGGGCGATCGATCCCGACGGGCGACCCCGCACCTATCGCCAGGCGCTCGAACTAATCAGCAGCGGCCGCATCAACGTCTCGCGTTTCATCACGCACCGCTACGATCAGCTCGAAGAAGCGCCGCGGGCTTTCGCGCAGGACCGGTTCGAGCCGGATTACATCAAGGGCGTCGTGGCGCTTGACCGCTGACCCGAGGTTTGACCCTCAGCAGCCAAGCGTCTTCATCGGTCGAGGCTAGTTGGCGCCGGCAGCCGAGACTTCAAAGTTATGGACCAAAAACATGAAAAAAACCAAGCTCCTCTCACTCCTACTGATCCCTGGTCTATCGATCTTTTTCGCTCCCTCCTGTAATCGAGGAAGTGGCGGGGGGTCGAAGAAGAAAGTCATCGCCGTCATCCCGAAGGGCGTCGCTCACTTCTTCTGGCAGAGCGTGCATGCCGGCGCCGAGGCCGCAGGCAGAGAGTTGAACGTCGATATCGACTGGAAAGGCCCGGCGCAAGAGACTAACTACACGGAGCAGATCAACATCATCGAAGACGCGATCAACCGCCGGGTCGATGGGATCGTGCTTGCGCCTTCGCACGGCGACTCGCTGGTGCCCATCGTCGAGCGGGCCAAGCGCGAGCAGATTCCGGTCACCATCTTCGACTCCGGCATCAATACCCAGAGCTACGTCTCTTACGTCGCGACCGACAACCACCAGGGCGGGGTGGTCGGGGCTGAACGGCTGGCGGAGAAGCTCGGCGGCAAGGGCAAGGTGGCGATCCTCGGCGTCAAGAAGGGGTCGGTCTCCACCGACCAGCGGGAAGAAGGCTTCCAGGAGACGATCAAGCAGAAGTACCCGGGCATTCAGATCGTGCAGTTTCTTTATGGCGATGCCGACCGCGCGAAGTCGCTCAATGCCGCGACCGACATCCTGACGGGCAACCCCGGCCTCAACGGCATCTTCGCCTCGAATGAATCCTCGACGGTCGGCGCCGTCAGAGCGATCTCGGAGAAGGGGCTCGTGGGCAAGGTCGTGCTGGTCGGCTTCGATTCGAGCCCCAACCTGATTGACGATCTGAAGGCCGGCGCCATCGATTCGCTCGTCCTCCAAAACCCGTACCGCATGGGTTATGAGGGCGTCAAGACGCTGGTCGACAAACTCAACGGCAAAGAGCCGCCGCGGCAGATCGACACCGGCGTCAAGCTGCTGACTAAAGACAACCTGAACACGCCGGAGATGCAGCAGTTGATCAAAGCGCCGCAGTAGAAGTGTTGGCTAAAGTAAGACGAGAATCACTCATTGCCCGATGAACCTTGAGAGCACAACCGAGATCTCCCGCGAATGGCTGGAGGAATTTGAGGCGGCGGCGCAGCGCCCGCTCGAAACGCGGCTCCGCTACGCTTTCATTCACACCTATAAGCCAGTCTTGGATGATGCGCCGTATCGCGCCTTCGACACGATGGAAGATTACCGGCGCTGGTGTGAAGAGAATCTGCCGGAGTGGTTAGGCTATGGGCGCGTTTGAATATCGCCAGGCGCAAGAGGTGCGCGATGCGCTCAGCCGTCATGGCGTGCGGTACCTCTTCATCGGCAAGTCGGGGGCGATCCTGCTCGGCTTCCCTGATACGACGCAGGACGCCGACCTGTTTGTGGAACGGTCGTTGGACAATGGGCGCGCACTGGTCGCCGCGCTCCGCGAACTCGGCTTTACGTTGACTGGCGATCAAGCCCGCGACATCGAGCAGGGTAAGGACTTCGTCCAACTCAAGAACGGCCCTTTTGATCTGGACTTGGTCTTTGCGCCTGATGGCATTGAGCGATTCGAAGATGCTTGGCAGCGACGCGTTGAGGTCGAGGGCTTTCCGGTCTGCCACCTGGATGACATTATTGCCAGTAAGGCAGCCGCCAATCGCCAGAGAGACCGCGAGTCGCTGCCGCGCTTGCGAGCCTTCCGCGAGTATTGGATGAAGCGAAGGCCATAATTTCAACTCCGTCACCGAAGGATCAGAAGTTAAAGATGAGCCCGCAGACGCCCACGCTTGAAATGCGTGGCATTACCAAATCATTCGCCGGCAACTCGGTGCTCGCCGAGGTCAATCTGGCGGCAGCGGCGGGTGAAGTGCACGCGCTGGTCGGCGAGAACGGCGCGGGCAAATCGACGTTGATGAAGATCCTCGCCGGCGTGCATCAGCCGGATGCGGGCCAGATCTTGATCGACGGCCAGCCGGTGCGGTTTGCGCGCCCCGCGGATGCGCTCGCCTATGGGATCGCGATGATCTATCAAGAGCTGTCGCTCGCGCCGCACCTCAGCGTGGCCGAGAACATCTTCCTCGGGCGCGAGCCGTTGGCGGTGGCCCCGCTCGGCGTGATCAACCAGCGCAAGCTCAACGAGCGGGCGGCGAAGCTGCTGGCCGAGTTCGGATTCAAGCTCAACCCGCGCGCCCGCGTCGGGCGCTTGAGCGCCGCCGACCGCCAACTGGTCGAGATCACCCGCGCGATTGTCGAGGCCAAGCGTGTGATCGTCATGGACGAGCCGACCTCGTCGCTCACGGCTCGCGAGGTCGAAGAACTCTTCCGCTTGATCCGCGACCTCAAGGCCCGCGGCCTCGCCATCATTTACATCTCGCACCGCCTCGAAGAACTCGCAGAGATCGCTGACCGTTTGACGATCCTGCGCGACGGCCGGGCCGTTTATGCCGGCCAGTGGGGCGAGGTCTCGACTGACGAGATGATCCGGCACATGGCGGGGCGCGAGTTGAAAGAGATCTTCCCGCCGCGGCAGGCCAAGGCGGGCGAAGTGCGATTGCGCGTGGAGCATTTGACGCGCCCGCCAGCTTTCCAAGACGTGAGCTTCGAGGCGCGGGCCGGCGAGGTCATCGGCCTCGCGGGACTCGCCGGGGCCGGGCGCACGGAACTGGTCGAGGCCATCTTCGGCGCCCAAGTCGCGGAGAGCGGCAAAATCTGGCTCAACGGCTCGCCGCTCGATTTCGCCCACCCGAGCCAATCGGTCAAGCGTGGGTTGAGCCTGCTCACCGAGGACCGCAAGCGGACGGGGCTCTGCCTCAACCTGTCGAGCGCGACCAACATCACGCTGGCCAATGTGCGGGCGCTCATCAAAGGCTGGCGGCTGCAACGCCGTTTGGAAATTGCCGCGGCCAACGAGTATATCCAGAAGCTGCACATCCGCCCGCCTTCGCCTGCCAAAGTGGTAGCCCGCCTGAGCGGCGGCAACCAGCAAAAAGTGCTGCTCGCGCGATGGCTCTACGCCAACTCGCAGGTCTTCCTGCTCGACGAGCCGACGCGCGGCGTCGATGTCGCGGCCCGCTCGGAGATTTATCGCGCGATCAACACGCTGGCCGAGGCGGGCGCGGCAGTGGTCATGGTCTCCTCCGACCTCCCCGAGTTGCTGGGCATGGCCGACCGCATCCTGGTCATGCGCCGCGGCCGGATCGTCGCCGAGCTGAACGCCAAGCAAACCACTCAAGAAGAGATTCTGAAACACGCGGCGGTAGAAGAAGCTGAGAGTCTGGAGTCTGGAGTCTGGAGTCAAGACTCTCAACTTACCACTCCAGACTCCAGACTCCAGACTCCGGACTAGGAAATTATGTCGGATTGGATCAAACGCTTTCTGCCTTTCGTCAGTCTCGTCGCTCTCTGCGCGTTGATCGCCGCGCTCGAGCCGAAGTTCCTCTCGGCCGGCAACCTGGCCGGGGTGGCGCGGCAAACGACCGTCATTACCGTCATGGCCATGGGCATGACGATGGTCATGGTCTCGGGCGGGATCGATCTTTCGGTCGGCTCGATGCTCGCGCTCGCGGGGGTGTTCGGGGCATTTGCGATGGTGGCGGGGGCGCCGGTGATCGTCGGGATTCTGGTGGCCATCGCAGCCGGGGCATTTTTCGGCTGCGTCAACGGCCTGGCGGTCGCGACCTTGAGCATCCCGCCCTTCATCGTCACGCTCGGCGCGATGGGCATCTACCGCGGGATCGCCTTGCTCGTCACAAACGGGAATGCGGTGGTCGGGCTGCCATCCAGCTTCGGCTACCTGGCCGAAGGGAATCTGTTCGGCATCATCCCGGTCCCTTTATTGATCGTCGTGGTGATCGCGCTCACGGTGCACTTCATCCTGAGCAACACGAAGCTCGGGCGGTATTGTTACGCGATTGGCAGCAACCTCGAAGCGGCACGCTACGCGGGCGTGAGGGTGTCACGTTATCAAATGGTATTCTACGCGATCCTGGGCGCCCTCACCGGGCTCGCCGGCTCAATCGAAGCGGCGAGGTTGGTCACCGGCCAACCCACGTCGGGCGAAGGCTACGAACTGCGGGTGATCGCCGCGGTGGTGATCGGCGGCGGCTCGTTGAGCGGCGGCCAGGGCACGGTCGTCGGGACGATCATCGGCTCGCTGATTATGGGCGTGCTCGCGAACGGGGCGAACCTGCTCCGCATTTCTTCTTTCACACAGCAGATCCTCATCGGCGCCGTGATCGTGCTCGCGGTGACCTTCGATGAATTCCAACGACGGCGACTGGAGAGCGCGGAATCCTAAGCACGGCAGCGAAGCTGTGAGCGCCGCTTCTCCCAAGCCTTAACTTCAATGACATATGAAACTGGCACAATTCAAAACTAAATCTTCAGACGAAACACGGCTCGGCCTGCTCAAAGGCGAAGTCATCACCGACATCACCGAGATCGCTCCCGACATGCTGGCCTTGATCCGAGGCGGCTCCTCGGCGCTCCATGCCGCTGGCAAAGCGACGGCTCGCGCGGCCTACGCGATTGACGCGGTGCAGTTCTTGCCCCCAGTCTATCCCGGCAAGATCCTTGCCATCGGGCGCAACTACCTCGACCACGCTACTGAAGGCGGCTCGGAACCGCCTCCGGCCCCGCTCATCTTCATGAAGCTGCCCAACGCGCTTACGGCGCACAACGCGCCGATCGTCTTGCCGGAGATCAGCAAGCAAGTCGACTACGAAGCCGAACTCGCCGTCATCATCGGCAAGCGGGCGAAGCGTGTGAGCGAGGCCGAGGCCTTGGACCATGTCTTCGGCTACACCCTCATCGACGACGTGAGCGCCCGCGACCTGCAATTCGGCGACGGGCAATGGATTCGCGGCAAGGGTCTCGACACCTTCGCCCCCTTGGGCCCCTTCATCACCACGCGCGACGAGATCGCCGACGTCCAGGCGCTCAAGATCGAAGGCATCCTCAACAGCCAGGCCATGCAGTCGTCGAACACGAAGCTGATGATCTTCAGCGTCGCCTACCTGATCCACTACATCTCGCAAGGCATCACGCTTGAGCCGGGCGACGTGATCGCAACCGGCACGCCCGAAGGCGTGGGCATCTTCCGCAAGCCGCCGGTGCTGCTCAAACCGGGCGACGTCTTTGAAGTGACGGTTGAGAAGCTGGGCACGCTGCGCAACCCGGTCGTCGCCGGGGAAGGCGCCAAATAAATGCCGGCTGATCTCCCTGGGAGCGCACGCTTCCAGCGTGCTGTCTTGGCGGCAACTGCTCATTGGCATCGGAATGAGCTGCCCCCGCGAGGCTAGCACGCTAGAAGCGTGCGCTCCCAGGTGCCCGCCTCTTCGCAACCTCAGCATCGCTTGCCGCGCACGTCTATGCTATCTTGTAGCCTCAGCCGAACCTGACCAGGAGGCCGACGACGCGCATGCTCGAACAACCCATCGAAGTCTTCTTCTCCTACTCTCACAAGGACGAAGAACTGCGCGGCGAGATGGCGAAACACCTGAGCATCTTGAAGCGGCAGGGCGTCATCACCGGCTGGCACGACCGCCGGATTACCGCCGGTGATGAATGGGCAGGCCAAATCGATGAGCACTTGAACTCCGCGCACCTCATTCTGCTGCTCGTCAGCGCGGACTTCATCGCTTCGGACTATTGCTACGACCTCGAGTTGACGCGGGCGATGGAGCGGCACGAATCCGGCGAGGCGCGCGTCATTCCGGTCATCCTGCGGCCTTGCGACTGGAAGGGTGCTCCATTCGGCAAGCTCCAGGGGCTGCCCAAAGATCTCAAGCCCGTGACCAGTTGGCCTGATCGTGATGAAGCTTTCACCAACGTCGCGCAAGGCATCCGGGCGGCAGTCGAAAAGATCGCGCCAGGTCGGGCCGTGGCGCAAGCCGTACTTCCCCCGCCGCCCGCGGTCGGCTTTGTGAAGCGCAGCCAAGGCGGGCGTGATCTGGTGGAGCGGCTGCGGGCAGAGCTGGCGCCGGAGAAGAGTCAACTCGTCGTGCTCTGGGGTGAAGGTGGCGTAGGCAAGACGACGCTCGCCCGCGAAGCGGCCGTGGCGATTGAGGACCGCCGCCTTGTCTGGACGAGCGCGGAGAAACGCGCCGACTTCACCCTCTCGACGCTGCTCGACGAAATCGCCTCGCAGCTCGGCCGGACCGAGCTGCGCCAGCTTGCCGCGGAGAAGAAAAAGGGTGCCGTCCGCGAACTGGTCGCCGCCCAGCGCCCGCTCATCGTGCTCGACAACTTCGAGACGATTGCGACCCGACCAAATGACGAGCAACAGGCTTGTGTCGAGTGGCTGAAGCACGCCGCCTGCCCCGCGCTCATCACCACGCGCCAAGCCATCCCCGGCGTCCGCAACATCGGCATTGACGAGATGTCGCCCGGCGAAGCCAATGAGTACCTGGCACGGCTCATCAACGATGCCGCCAATCAGGAATACTTCGCCCAACTCGACCGCCAACTCGTGATCGAAGCGGCGTCGGCCAATCCGCTCGTGATGCAATGGATCGTCGCGCAGATTGATCTTTATGGACAGGGCCAACGCCGGGCGCTCGAAGAACTCCGGCAGGGCAAAGGCGACGCCGCTGAACGCGTCTTTGACCGCTCATTCAACCTGCTGGGCACAGACGCACGCGACGCGCTGCTCGCGCTCGCGCTCTTCGTGCCGAGCGCATCACGGGCGGCACTGGCCGAAGTCGCGGGACTAGGCGCTGACCCGGATCGCGCGAACGAGGCGGTGAAGCAGCTACATTCGCTCCGCCTTGTGCGGAACACTCGCGACGGCGAGCGGCTGGTGATCGAAGGCTTGACGCGACAGTTAGCCGGAGCGCGCCTGGTCAAAGAGCCGAACGCCCACGACTTTCATGTCCGATTCATCGCCTGCTTCTTGCGATACGCCGAGTCGCACAAGCAACGCACAGCCGAGGATTTGGACGCGATGGAAACGGAGAAGGACAATGCGCTGCGGGCGTTTGATATATCTCGCGAACGCGGTGACTGGCACAGCGTCTGCCGCCTTCGTGCAGCACTGGAAGAACTGCTGTACGTTCACGGCTACTGGGACGAAGCGATTCTGCGCGGTGAGCAGGCGCTTGAGGCGGCACGCCAACTCTCAGACAAGCGAAAGACTGCTGACTTTTCCCACAGCGTTGCGATCTATTACCAGCGGCGAGGTGAGATTGATGAAGCGCGCAAGCTTTATGAGAAGAGCTTGGATATCCAACGCGAGCTCGGCAACCAGTCCGGCATCGCCGGCTTGCTGCACCAACTGGGCACGCTTGCACAGGATCAAGGCGAGATGGATGAAGCGCGCAGGCTCTACGAGCAGAGCTTGGAGATCAGTCGCAAGCTCGGCGACCAACTCGGTATCGCCGGCTCGCTGCATAACCTCGCAATGCTAGCAGGAAGTGAAGGCAAGGTGAATAAGTCGCGCAAGCTCTACGAGCAGAGCCTGGAGATCAATCGCAAGCTCGGCAACCAGTCCGGCATTGCCAGCTCACTGCACAACCTGGCTATAATCGCCCAAGATCAAGGTGAGATTGATGAAGCGCGCAAGCTCTATGGGCAGAGCCTAGAGATTTTGCGCAAGCTCGGTGACCAGTTCGGCATCGCCGCCTCGCTGCAAGAGCTAGGAAGGCTAGCTGAAGGTGCTGGCAACAAAGTAGAGGCGGCTCGGCTGTTTCGCGAAAGCTTGAGCATCTTTGAGCGACTCAAATCTCGTGATGCGAAAATTGCGCGGGAATCCCTAGAGCGTGTCGAAGGCAAATCCGGAAGTTGATGTTCGCGCGCGAAACACATAGCCATTACGGCTGACATCCAAAACTTCAAACTACCGTCTACGACTATGAGCGACTACTTCATCGGCATTGACAGCGGCACGCAGGGTACTATTGCTGTCCCGCCCGATGCCCGAAACCACGCAAGATTGGGACAGCGCTGGTGCAGTACGGGGAGCGTCAGCGACCTAGTGGTTTCGCGAGAGGTGCTCTGTGGCAGGTGCCAGGTCGCTGACGCTCCCCGTACTGTACCAATGTGGCGTGTTTCGATTTAGAATCGGCATGGAGGTCAGACATGGAAGACTTAATCAAACTGGAATTGACGGAGAGCGAGGCGCAAAGCCTGCGCGAACTGATCGCAGAGTGCGTGCAGAGAATGAAGCAGGCTCAAGAAACAATGGCGCGTGATCAGGCGGAGATCGAACGGTTGCAGGCCGAAACACGAGAGATTCTGGAACGCGAATGGAAGGCGGCGTGAATGTGGAAAGACCTGTTTGACTTGGTGCGGCAGGCGCTCCGGCTGTCGGAGGATACGCAGCAGACCCGGGCTGATCTCAAGGAACTTCAGAAGGAGGTCCGGGATCTGGCGCGCAAATCGGAACGCGAAATGCTGGAACTGCGGTATGAACAGGCGCGTCGGGCGCAGGCACTCGAAGCGCAACTCGAACGACAGAATGACGAAATCCGGCGGTTGCGTGAAGAGCTGCAACAGTCACATGAGCGCGAGGAGATGGCGCGCCGGTTGGTGCTGACAGAGATTGAGAACCGGCTTTTGAAGGCGAGCCGACAACTGCCGCCGCCCGAACTGAAACCCAAACAAAAGAATGATGAAGAGTCCTAGCCACTGATGCGTTGCGTTTCTCGTTTACTACTGCACCCTCGTCCACTCATTCAAACTCAATCTGACAAATACTGGTGACGAAGCTATGAGTGACTACTTCATCGGCATTGACAGCGGCACGCAGAGCACCAAGACCATCCTGCTCGACAGTGAAAGTGGAAAGGTGGTGGCGAGTGCGAGCGCCGCCCCCACTGGGGCGAGGGGAACGAGAAAGCGGCCCGGACACCAGTAGCGGCACCAATGACTGCTCAGAGATTCGGCTCCCAAATGTCGCGCAGGTCGAGGACGAAGCCCGGCAGTTCCGGTTCACCCGAAACTTCCAACACGCCTTCCAATACCTCGACCGCCAGGCCGGGGCGGTAGATGTGAACGCGTCTGGCCTCGGGATCAATCAACCAACCGAGTCGCGCGCCGTTCTCGAGATATTCTTCCATCTTCGCCTGCACGTCTTCCAACTTGTCGGTCGGCGAGCGCAGTTCGATTACAAAGTCAGGGCAGAGCGGTAAAAACTTGCGCTTCTGCTCCGGCGTCAGCGGGGCCAGGCGGTGGCGTGCCACCCACGCCGCATCCGGCGAGCGGTCCGCTTGGTTCGGCAACTTGAAGCCGGTGGAAGAGTCGAAGGCGGCTCCTGTGCCGTTCTGCTTCGTCCAGTTGCCAAATTGTCGATTGATTTCGTGATTGCGATTGCCGGTCTCTCCGCCAGTGGGTGGCATCACGATGATCTCTCCTTGTGCGGTCCGCTCCAGACGCAAGTCACGGTTGAGCTGGCACAGCGCGAAGAACTGATCGTCGGTCAACTCAATGGCCGGGCGCAGCCGGAGGATGATCAGATCTGGCATCACGGGTACGGCAGGAGGCTCTAAAGCAGTTTGGCTCATGAATCGGTCCCTCTCTTGTGCGTCATGATTTTAGCATACCCTGACCGGCGGACCAGCTCGCTCAAATCGATCACCGGCTTCGCGCTCCGCTTGCCCATCTCTCGGTGATCTCGTTTAATAGGGTCTGATGAGCGCACATGACTACTTTATCGGCATTGACAGCGGCACGCAGAGCACCAAGACCATCCTGCTCGACACTGAAAGCGGGAAGGCGGTGGCGAGCGCGAGCGCCGCTTATGACCTGATTGACGGCCTCCCGGCCGGGCACAAGGAGCAGCATCCGTCTGAGTGGGTCGCGGCGGCGCGGGCCACGATCAAGACGGTGCTCGACCGGGCGGGGGTTGACCGCAGCCGCGTCCGCGCTATCGGCGTGTCGGGCCAGCAGCACGGCTTCGTCGCGCTGGACGAGAATGACCGCGTGATCCGCGCGGCCAAGCTCTGGTGCGACACGAGCACGAGCCCCGAGTGCGCAGAGATCATCGCGCAGTTGGGCGGCCTGGAACAAACCATCGCCGCTGTCGGCAACGGCATCCCGGCCGGTTTCACGGCCTCAAAAATCCTCTGGCTCAAACGGCACGAGCCGGAGCACTACGCGCGGCTGCGGACGATCTTGCTGCCTCACGACTACCTCAACTTCTGGCTCACCGGGCGCAAGACGATGGAGTGCGGCGACGCTTCGGGCACCGCCTTGCTCGACGTGCGCCATCGGGCGTGGTCGCATGCTGTCATCGAGGCGATTGATCCACGCCTCGCCGAGATGCTTCCCCCGCTGATCCCGGCCGATGGCATTGCCGGCACGCTGCGCCGCGAACTGGCCGATGAATTCGGGTTGAGTGATGCGGTCGTCGTCAGCGCCGGCGGCGGAGACAATATGATGGGCGCCATCGGCACCGGCAACGTGCGCGAAGGCGTGGTCACGGTGAGCCTCGGTACATCGGGCACCATTTACGCCTGCGCCGAACGGCCCGTGATCGATCCGCACGGCGAAGTCGCGGCCTTCTGCGACTCGACCGGGCGCTGGCTGCCGCTCGTCTGCACGATGAACGTCACGGTGGCGACCGAGATGGTGCGCGAGCGCTTCGGCCTGTCGCACGAGGGGCTGTCGGAGATGGCCGGGTCGGTCGCGGCGGGCGCAGACGGCTTGCTGCTCATTCCCTTCTTCGAGGGCGAGCGGACGCCGAACGTGCCGGACGGGACGGGCGTCTACTTCGGCCTGCGCGAGCAGGCGTTCTCCGTGCCCCACTTCGCCCGCGCGGCGATGGAAGGGACGACGCTCGGGTTGAATTACGGCCTCGGCCGCCTGCGCGAGTTGGGCATCGAGCCGCGCGAGATCCGCGCCACCGGCGGTGGGTCGCGCAGCCCCGTGTGGCGCCAGATTCTCGCCGACGTTTTCAACGCCGAGGTGGTCTCGGTCAAAAACGAAGAGGGCGCAGCCTTCGGCGCGGCGTTGCAAGCGATGTGGGCTTACCGGCGGCGGGCGGGCGACAAGGTCGGCATTGAAGAATTGTGCGACCGCTTCGTCGCGCTCGACGAGGCGACACGCGCCCGCCCGGAGCCGGCGAGGGTGCGCCGCTACGAAAGAATGCAAGCGCTGCACAACCGCCTGGTGCGCGATCTGGGCGCCGCCTTCAGCGAGCACCGGCGTCTGATCGCGGGTTGAGACGCCGCAACTCGCCGAACCGATGAATCCTCAAGACAGGCTCCGGCAGCCGCGTGAAATCATGCTGCTTCTTGCTTTGACTTCGCTCGGCGTCGGCCTCAGGCTCATCAACATCTCTCAGCCCTTCGTCGATTGGTGGAGCTGGCGGCAAGCGGATGTCGCCATGATCGCCGAGAACTTCTACCGCCACGGCTTCAACCCCTGCTATCCGCAAATCAACTGGGCGGGCCAAGCCCCTGGCTACGTCGGCACCGAGTTTCCGCTCGTGCCCTTCATCGCCGCACTGCTCTACGTGCCGTTCGGGGTCCAGGACTGGGTCGGCCGATGCGTCTCTGTCTTTTTCTTCGCGGCCTCCGTGCCGCTGCTGTACCTCCTGGTCAAGAAAGTTTTCAACCGGCGGAGCGCCTTCTTCGCCGTCGTCGTTTACTGCCTGACGCCGCTCGGCATCTTCGCGGGCCGCTCATTTATGCCGGACACGGCCTCGCTCAGCTTTTCGCTGGCGGCCGTCTACTTATTCATCGAATGGCTGGAGCGCGAAAGAGGGTTCAGGTTATTTCTCGCCCTCACTCTCGCCACCAGCTTAGCTATCCTCATCAAGCTCCCCGCCATCATCATCGGGCTGCCGCTGCTTTATCTGGCCTGGAAAGAGTACGGGCCGCGGTTTGTGCTCAGGCGAGAGCTGTGGGCCTTCGCCATACTCTCCCTGCTCTTCTCCCTGGCCTGGTATGCGCACGCTTATTTGATCAGCGTGCGGTATTTTCCCTACCACTTTTTCGGAGAAGGTGGAATCAAGATCGAGGGCCTGCGCTGGTATCTGGCGATTCTCCGCCAGGCGGCCACTTTCAGCCTGACGCCGGTCGCCTTTGCGCTGATGCTGGTCGGCGTCATCCTGCCATCGCCGACGAAATACGGGCGGGTCTTCCACTGGTGGCTGATCGCGATTGCACTTTTCGTTCTCATCGCGGGAGAGGGCAATCGGCATCAGTGGTACCGACTGCCACTGGTGCCGGTCGCCGCCGCCTTCGCCGGGCTGGCCTGTGATTTCATCTGGCGTCGCGTGGCGCGGCTCACGAGTTCCCCGCTTGCCCCGCTCTCCATCTGTTCACTCCTCATCGCCGCGCTCGCTTATTGCTCCTACGTCTACACCCAGCCATTTTATGAGCCGATGAGCCTCTCTGACTGGCAAGCGGGAGTCGAACTCAGCCGGATCGCGCCGCCCGAAGTGCTGGTGATCGTCCCGGATGACGGCAACCCGACCGCGATCTATTACAGCCGTCGCAAGGGCTGGCACCTCTTTGAGCCGGCCGAGAGCCGGGAGGCGATTGAGGAGATCGAAGGGCTGAGAAAGGAAGGGGCCGGCTATCTGATTTTCACCGAAAACAAGTTCTGGTGGCTGGAGTATTATTCGGAGTTGAGGAAGTATCTTGACGCGCACTACCGGCGGGTCAGAGAGACTGACAGCTACATCATCTTCGACCTCACAGCCTCGCCACTCTCAACAACAGTCACTGACCAAGGGCAAAGCAAGCGGCGCCTTGATCAGGCGCCTATTTAAAACTGGCGAGAGCGGTCTCTTCATCTTCGTAGATTTCGAAGACCGTCAGCAGCTTGGTGATCATCAGCAGGTCCTTGATCTTCTTGGTGAGCTTCAAGAGCTTGAGTTGGCCGCCCTGGTTCTTGGTGGTGGTGTAGCGCGAAACCAGCTCGCCGATGCCGGAGCTGTCGACGTAGGTCACGCCTTCGAGGTGGAGGATGATCTTCTTGCGGTCGGCGTCAAGCAGGCGGCTGACGGCGTCGCGCAACTGCACGCTCCCCTCGCCGATGGTGATCTTGCCGTGCAGTTCGAGGACGGTCACGTCGCCCTCGACGCGCTCCCTAATCTCCAATTGCATCGTGCTTCTGCTCTCCTTCTTCAGTCGGTTTCGGCATCCGGCGCTTGGTCATCGTCACCTGCATGCCGCCCTCGTGGCGGCGCTCGTAGTCCACCTGGTCCATGAAGGTCCGCATGTAGAGGATGCCACGCCCGGCGGGATTGAGGAGGTTGTTCGGGTCCAGCGGGTCGGGGAGGGTCGAGGGGTCGAAGCCTTCACCGTAGTCACGCACCGCCACGCGCAGGGCATCGACGCCGATGGTGAAGCGCACGTCGACGTGCTTCTGCGGGTCGTACTTGTTGCCGTGTTCGATGGCGTTGGCCACGGACTCACGCACCGCCATGTTGATCCAGTAGCACGCCTCTTCATCGAAGCCGATCATTTGCGTGAGGTTGTCGGTCACGGTGGTGACCAGGTCAATGAACTCAAGCTGGCTAGCAATCGTGATCTCGACCACATTTTCAGCTAGCATCATACGCAGGGCGTTCCTTTGTCTGGTATGCTATGATGATCGCGAGTCTCGGCTCAGCGAAGGCGTTGAAGCCGAGGACTGTGTAACATAGCCCCAAAGTTGATGTCAAGGTAAGCGTTCAGCAATCAACCTTAAGGCTGGCCCCCGGCTCTCCCAAGGGTACGGTGAGCCGGAGCTAAAAGTTCACCCGCCGCCAAAAAAATCGACGGCCTGAGGACTGGACGCGGCCACTGCTGTCACGCTTGAGCGCTCGGATGTCAAGTTTAAGCCATCAGGACAGGCGAATACCAGCCTCCCAACAAATTACCTCCGCTGCTATGAGAATTAATCCGGCCCGCCGCTTACGTGGTGACTTCAGGCTGCCGGGCGACAAGTCGATCTCGCACCGCAGCGCCATGCTGGCCGCCCTGGGTGAGGGCACGACACGCCTCCAGAATTATTCATCGGCCCAGGACTGTCAGAGCACGCTCGACTGTCTGGCGGCCCTCGGCGTCCCCGTGACCCGCGAATCGGGGCGGGTGCTGATCGCAGGGGTCGGCCTCGATGGACTCCGTGCCCCTGGTTCCCTGCTCGACGTGGGCAATTCAGGCTCGACCATTCGCATGCTCTCCGGGATTTTGGCCGGGCAAACTTTCACCAGCGAGATCAGCGGCGATAGCAGCATCCGGCGCCGCCCGATGAAGCGGGTCATCGAGCCCTTGACCCTGATGGGCGCACACATCGAAGCGCGTGAGGGCAACTACGCCCCGCTGAGAATCAGCGGTGGGCGACTACAGGCCATCGCATACACCCCGCCGGTGGCGAGCGCGCAGGTCAAATCTTGCGTGCTGCTCGCGGGCCTGTTCGCGGACGGCACGACGGCGGTGATTGAACGGACGCCAACGCGCAACCACACCGAGATCATGCTGCGCGAATGCGGCGCCGCGGTCTCGACCGAAGGCGGGCGGATCGCCGTCACCGGGCGCCAGGCCCTCAGGGCGCTCGGCGACTACACGGTCGCGGGCGACCTCTCATCAGCCGCCTTCTTCCTGGCCGCGGCGATCCTCGCCCCTGACGCCCAGTTGTGCGTCCGGCACATCGGGGTCAACCCTTCGCGCACGGCGCTCGTCGAAGCGCTCAAACAAATCGGGGCAGACATCGCGGTCGAAAACCCGCGGCTCACGCACGGCGAGCCGGTGGCCGATCTGCTCGCCTGCTCCTCCAGCCTGAAAGGCGACCTGGCGCTCGGCGGCGCGGTCATTGCCAATCTGATCGATGAGATTCCGATCCTGGCCGTCGTCGCGACCCGACTGGATGGCACGCTCACGATCCGCGATGCCCGCGAGCTGCGCGTCAAGGAGAGCGATCGGATCCGCTCCATCGTCGATAACCTGCGGCGGATGGGCGCCGAGGTCGAGGAGGACGAAGACGGGTTGCGCCTGGCAGGGCCGCAGCGGCTGCGCGGCGCGCGGATTGAATCATCCGGCGACCACCGCATCGCCATGGCGTTCACCGTCGCCGGACTGATCGCTGAAGGCGAGACTGAGGTCGCGGGCGCGGAGGCGGCCGCGGTCTCGCTGCCGGAGTTCTATCAACTGCTCGCGCAAAGCGGGGCGCCGATCGAGGGGCCATAATCACTCTTATGAAGACTCACTATTTGACGGCGACCACGCCGATCTTCCTGACGGGCTTTATGGGCTCGGGCAAGTCCACCGTGGGTGAAGTCCTGGCAGCCAAGCTCGCCCGGCCGTTCATCGACCTTGATAAGCGGATCGAGGCCCTCACCGAACGCACGATCGAGGACCTGATCAACAATGAAGGCGAAGACCGCTTCCGCGAAATTGAGAGTAAGACTTTGCAGGAGGTGGTGCACGCGGCGGCGGCCATCATCGCCCTCGGCGGGGGCGCCATCACGCGCCCCGATAACCGTGAGTTGATTGCGGCCGTCGGCATCTCCGTCTGGCTCGACGCCCCGTTCGAGTTATGCTGGCGCCGGATTCAGAGCGACACCAATCTGCGGCCACTCGCCCCCAGCGAAGAGGAGGCGCGGGCTCGCTACGAGCGGCGCGTGCCCCTCTACCAGCAATCAACGATCCGCATCGAGGTGAATGAATCTCAGTCCGCCGACGACATCGCCGAGGAGATTCTCAGGCAGCTTTACACTGAAGAGGATTTAGGAGTCGGGCCCGAAGATTGAATCAGTACCGCGAGCGGTAGCGAGCGTCGCTTCCGGTGAGCGGCTGGCTATAGGAGACACGCTCGCTACCGCTCGCGGTACCGACTCGTTGCCCCGTCTCTGTCGTTCTAAAGAGCTGCCCCCAGATATAGGCAAGTCCCTTGCAATAAGGTAAAATCCGGTCATCGTAGAAACAAAGTTCTAAACCCTGTTCTCATGACTAAAGGATGATTGCTTATGGCCATCGTGAAGCCGTTTCGCGCCCTCCGCCCATTGCCGGAAAGAGCCGCCGAAGTAGCCAGCGTCCCCTACGACGTAGTCAACACTGAGGAGGCCCGCGCCCTCGCCGCCGACCACCCGCTCAGCTTTCTCCATGTCTCGCGGCCGGAGATCGACCTGCCGGAAGGCACCGACATGTATGCTGATCGCGTGTACGCCAAAGCGGCCGAGAATTTCGACCGGCTCATGGCCGAAGCCCCGCTGATCGTCGAGGACGAGGCCAGCTTCTATCTTTACCGCCTGCGCCTGGGCGGCCGCGAGCAGACGGGCTTGGTGGCCTGCTGTTCCGTGGACGAGTACGATGCCGATACTATCCGCAAACACGAGCGCACCCGGCCTGACAAGGAGAACGACCGGACGCGCCATATGATCACGCTGCGGGCGCAGACCGGCCCGGTCTTCCTCACTTACCGCGAGGAGGCGCGGATTGATGCCTTGGTTGAATCGCTCACTCGAGCCGAGCCGCTCTTTGATTTCACCGCCCCGGATGAAGTAGCCCACACCATCTGGCGGGTGCCGCCGGAGGCGAATCAGAGGCTCACCGAGGCCTTCTACGACGTGCCGACGCTCTATATCGCCGACGGCCATCACCGCGCGAAGAGCGCGAGCCGGGCGCGTGAGGCGCTGCGGGCCGAGAATCCGCACCAGACGGGGACCGAAGAGTACAATTTCTTCCAGTGCGTGCTCTTCCCCGCCGACCAGGTTCGAATCCTGCCCTACAATCGCGCGGTCAAGGACCTCGGCCAACGCACGCCGGACGAATTCTTGCGCGAGGTCGAACACGAGTTCGAAGTCAGCGAAACGGCTGCCCCGGCGCCGCGCGAGCGCGGCCACTTCTCGATGTACCTCGGCGGCCGCTGGTACGGCTTGCGGCTCAAAGATGAAGTGACCAAGCGGATCAGTGTCATCGCCCGGCTGGACGTGAGCGTGCTGCAGGAGAAGCTGCTGGCGCCGATGCTCGGGATCGAAGACCCGCGCACCGACAAGCGGATTGAATTCGTCGGCGGCATCCGCGGCACCCAAGAACTGGAACGGCTGGTCAACGACGGCCGCGCTGAGGTCGCTTTCTCGCTCTACCCGACCACGGTCGAAGAGCTGATGGCGATCGCCGACGCCGGAGAGATCATGCCGCCGAAATCAACCTGGTTCGAGCCCAAGCTCAGAGACGGGCTGCTGAGCCACCTCATCTGAGTGATGAGTGATGAGTGATGAGTGATGAGTAAAAACTCCCCACTCATCACTCATCACTCATCACTCATCACTACTTTTATGAAAGTACTCATCGCTGACAAATTTGAAGAGAGCGGCCTCCAGGGCTTGAAGGAACTCGGGTGCGAGATCGTTTATCACCCCGAGTTGAAGGACGAAGCATTGGTTGACGCCGTTCGTAGCTCACAGGCCGACGTGCTCGTCGTGCGCTCGACGAAGGTCAATGAGGCGGTGCTCGAGGCCGGGCGGTTGAGCTTAGTAGTGCGAGCCGGGGCAGGTTACAACACGATCGATGTCAAGGCGGCCTCAGCGCGCGGCATCTTCGTCTCCAACTGCCCGGGTAAGAACTCGGTCGCCGTGGCTGAACTGGCCTTCGGGCTGATCCTGGCGCTCGACCGCCGTTTGGCCGACAACGTCGCCGATTTGCGCGCCGGCAAGTGGAATAAAAAAGAGTACAGCAAGGCGCGCGGGCTCTACCGGCGGACGCTCGGCCTGATCGGCATCGGCCAGATCGGCCGCGAGATGATCGCGCGGGCTCACGCCTTCGGCCTGCACGTAGTCGGCTGGAGCCGCAGCCTCAACCCTGAGCGAGCGGCCGAAATGGGCATCACTTTCCGCCAGACGATCCTCGAGGTCGCCAATGACGCTGACATCCTGAGCGTCCATCTCGCGCTGACGCCGGACACGCGCGGGGTGATCGGCAAGAAGGTCTTCGACGTCATGCGCGAGGGCGCCTACTTCATCAACACTTCGCGCGCCGAGGTGGTCGATCAGGCGGCACTCGCCGAAGCGATCCGGGTCAAGGGCATCCGCGCGGGGTTGGACGTCTTCGCCGCGGAGCCGTCGTCAGCCGCGGGTGACTTTAGCGATGAGATCGTCAAGCTCCCCAGCGTCTACGGCACGCACCATATCGGGGCCTCGACCGACCAGGCGCAGGAGGCCATCGCCGCCGAGACCGTGCGCATCATCCGCACCTTCAAGGAGACGGGCAAGGTGCCGAACGTCGTCAACCTCTCCGAGCACACGCCCGCGACGCACCTCCTGGTCGTGCGCCACCGCGACCGGCCCGGCGTGCTGGCCCACGTCTTCAACGAGATCAAGGCCGCCAACATCAACGTCCAGGAGATGGAGAACATCGTCTTTGAAGGCGCCGAGGCGGCCATCGCCCGCATCGGGCTGGACGATGCCTTGAGCGCTGAGAAGTTGGAGCGCATCCGCTCCGGTAACAGCGACATCATCGAATTGCATCTGCTGGCGCTTAGTTGAACGGAGATGCGAGGCCGCTCAACGGTCATGAAGGAGGTGAAAGAGATGGAATTTCCACTTATCTCTCTCGGGGCAGTGCTGCTTCAAGGAGCTGGTATTGGATTGGAGGGGTTAGCACTACTCCTCGTGATGATCGCCTTGCTGGTGGTACCGGCTGCGTTAGCCGGTACGTTAGCCGGTTGGCTCGATCGGAGAAAGAATGTTAAGAAAACTGCTGGACGCACAGAACCTGTTAAGTATGGCGTCCCATCATCTCAGGCGCCGCCTTTGAAGATCGCCTCAGAATCTAAGCCGCCCTCGGTTTCAACAGGCGTGAAGCCGATCTTCATTTCTTACCGCCGCCAGGACAGCAGCGACGTGACCGGCCGCATTTATGATCGCCTGGCGCAGCGCTTCGGGAAAGAAGCGGTATTTAAGGACGTAGACTCCATCCCCTTGGGCGTGGACTTCAGAAGGCATTTGAGTGACTCCGTCGGCCAGTGCAATCTGTTGCTCGCCGTCATTGGCAAGCAGTGGCTGGGGAGTGAGGGCGGAGCGGGCAAACACCGCTTGGATGAATCGCGTGATTACATCCGGATTGAGATCGAGGCCGCGCTGCAACGCAACATCCCGGTGATCCCTTTGTTAGTGCAGGGGGCGGAATTGCCGGAGGAGGAGGACCTGCCTCCCTCGCTTCAGTCGCTGGCCTATCATAATGCCATCGCAATTCGTCCCGATCCTGATTTCCACCAAGACATGGAGCGATTGATCAGGGGCATCGAATTTCACCTCGAGCAGTAGCATGATTGCCGTGGCTTTTACTAAACTTCGCTGCATCTCCCGTCGCCGTGCCATTGAGCCGGGGCAGACTTAACCGACAAGCCTCTATTTTCAAGGAGCCTTACTCATGACCGAACGAATTTATAACTTCAGCGCCGGCCCCGCAGTCCTTCCTATCCCTGTGCTCGAAGAGGCCCAGCGCCATCTGCTGACGCTGCCCGGCGTCGGCATGTCCGTGCTTGAGATCAGCCACCGCTCGAAGCCATTCGACGAGATCATCCAGGGGGCGGAGGCCGACCTGCGCCACCTGCTCAACATCCCGGATCATTACAAGGTGCTCTTCCTGCAAGGCGGGGCAAGCCTTCAGTTCACGATGGTGCCGATGAACCTGCTCGCGAAAGACCGCAGCGCCGACTACATCATCACCGGCCATTGGTCGCAGGCGGCGCTCAAGGAGGCCAAGAAGCTCGGGCAGACGCGCGTCGCCGGCTCGACCGAAGACAGCCACTTCACGCGCATCCCGGCGCAGGAGGAATTGAAGATCGATCCGCAGGCGGCCTACGCCCACTTCACTTCGAACAACACCATCTACGGGACCGAGTGGCGCACGGAGCCGGAGACGGGCGGGGTGCCGCTGGTCTGCGACGCCTCGTCGAACTTCCTCAGCAAGCCGATCGAGATCGAAAAGTATGGGGTGCTCTATGCGGGCGCGCAGAAGAATGCGGGGCCGTCGGGCGTGACCTTCGTGATCATCCGCGACGATCTGCTGGAGCGCGTGCCGAGCGGATTACCCGCGATGCTCGACTACCGGCTGATGGCCGAGAAAGAGTCGCTCTACAACACGCCGCCCTGCTTCGCGATTTACCTCGCGCGGCTCGTCTTCAAGTGGCTGCGCGAGGAGGTCGGCGGCCTAGCGAACATCCAGCGTATCAACGAGGAGAAGGCGAAGCTGCTCTACAACGCGATTGACGCCTCGGACTTCTACCGCGGCCATGCCGAGCCCGGGAGCCGCAGCCTGATGAATGTGACGTTCCGGCTGCCGAACGAAGAGTTGGAGAAGACCTTCGCTAAGGAAGCGACGGCCGCGGGGCTTGACGGGCTCAAAGGTCATCGCTCGGTGGGCGGCTTGCGCGCTTCGATCTACAACGCGTTTCCGCGTGAGGGCGTGGTGAAGCTGGTCGAGTTCATGCGGGAGTTTGAGCGGAAGCACGGCTGAGCATTAATCAGTGGCAAACGGCCAACGACTAAACCAAGGAGTCATTCGATGCGCGCCCTCTACCTCTTTTCGAAATGGTGTTGCTCGTCGTTACTCGTCGCACTCTTGGCCCTCTCGGTGCTCCAAGCGCAAACCTCTCAGGGCGTGCCGATCAATGAGCATCAAGCCAAACTTCTAAAAGAAGTCGAAGAACTCAAGCAAGAGGCCCAAACCCACCCCGATCATGCTAAGGCGCATTACAAGCTGGGCGTCGCCTACGCCGGCCTCCGCCAATGGCAGAATGCGGCGGCGGCTTATGAACAGGCCGCTCAGCTTGATGCCAATGACCCTGAAACCTATTACAATCTGGCTTGGGTCTACACCCAACTGCGCAAACATGAAGAGTCGATCAAGGCACACCATCAGGTCTTGCGCATTGATCCCAAGTATGCCGAAAGCCACTTCGGCATCGCTTGGTCCCATTACTGCTTGCAGCGTTACAACGAGGCCCTGGAAGCATACAAGCAGGCACTTCAATTGAAACCCCGATTTGCCGGGGCGCATTACGAACTCGGGCGGGTTTACGTGGCAATGGGGAATAAAGACGCGGCGCTGGAAAAGGCCCGGGCCCTAGGTAAGTTAGACCGTGAGCTGGCAGATCTCTTACAGAGAGAGATTTCCCGGACCTTAGAGCCTGGCGCGGAGAATACGGCGCCTCCAAGCAGTGGCGAGAGTAACCAACTTATGACCGATCGGACCAACAAGGCTAGCAGGCCTAAAATACTCTACCGGGAAAGGGCCACATACACGCAAGCGGCCAGAACCTACAAGGCCTGCGGCGTGGTGGTCTTGAGCGTAATCTTCACCTCCGACAGCCGGCTCAGCCGCCTCCGGGTCGTCTCCGGACTCCCCTTCGGGTTGACGGAAAAAGCCATCGAGGCCGCCGAGAAGATCCGCTTCTCCCCTGCGATCAAAGATGGCGCGCCGGTCAGCGTCAGAATGAGTATCGAATATAGTTTCGATATTTATTGATGGCAGAGATGGACGATGATCTGACTGGCCTCCTCAATCACCTTCTCTGAAAACCCAAACCCATCGAGCCAGAACGTGTGCGGCTGCTTGCGCCACCACGTCCACTGGCGCTTGGCGTAATGCCGCGTGTCGAGTTTCATCTGCTCGATGGCGTCTTCCAACGTGCGCTTGCCCATCAAATACTCGACCACGCGGCGGTAGCCGTGCGCGTTGAAAGCCTTCGCCGTGGGCGACACGCCGGCCTCAATCAGGCCACGGACCTCCTCGACCAACCCCCGCTCGACCATGAGGTCGGCCCGCTGGTTGATACGCGCGTACAGCTCCTCGCGCGGCGGGTTGAGCACGAGGTAATAAAGTCGTGCGGCTTCGGGCGTAGGCACTTCAGGAGTGCGCGCCTGCCACTCGGAGAGAGGCGTGCCGGATGAGAAGTAGACCTCCAGGGCACGGATCACCCGCGACCAGTCTTTAGGGGCGTAGTGGGCCGCCGCCGCCGGATCCACCCGCATCAGCATGCGGTGCAAGTGTTGCGGCCCGCGTCTGGAAAGGACGCGTTGCAGTCGCGGGCGTAACCTCGGATCAATCTCCGGCGCATCAAAAAACTTCGCCCCCAACGCGCGCAAGTAGAATCCCGTTCCCCCGACCAGGAACACTGTGCGCCCGCGCGCCTCGACTTCCGCGATGACTGCCCGCGCCCGCGCCGCCCACTCGACCGCCGTAAAGTTCGCTTCGGGCCCGACCAGGTCAATCAAGTGGTGAGGAATGCCGCGGCGTTCTTCGGGCGGGACCTTCGCCGTCGCCACATAGATGTCGCGGTAGACCTGGACCGAGTCGCAGTTGATCACCTCCCCCTCGAAGCGCTCGGCCAAAGCGATGCCCAGGTCGCTTTTGCCCGACGCCGTGGGGCCGACGACAGCGACGAGTGGTTTTTGTCCGGGCGTGAGATTCACTGCGGCAGGTGGAGCCAACGGTAGAGCGCGAGGAGGAGAAGGAGCGTGAGCAACCCCCAGGCGCCAATTTGCTGCATCCTCGTCAAAGCCATGCGGTGCCCTCCCACTCGGCATGATAGGTACGCGTCAGCACCGGCGCAAGTAGCGATTGATCGGTTTGCCGCCCAGGCATCTTTGTTTTTTTCCGGCTGACAGCCAACGGCTGACGACAAGAGCTGACTGCCAATTTTTGTCCTAAAGTCGGGGGGCACCCGGCCGATAAGAATCCTAGCCGCCCCCCTATCGACTTGATTGAGGTCCTGTGGAAAGAGAGTCAGCCCAACCAGTACAATCAAACCTAACGAGCCCAGGGGTCACCCTGACCTCACCAGGCCAGGCCCTAGGCGGGTTCGTCACCGGCTTGCTCACCCTCCTGAAATTTATCGCGGCTGAGAGCGACCGGCAGCAGAGCGATACTTTTTGCAGACAACTCGACCGATATGCCGCCGCCGTGGCTGATGAGAGCGACGCTTCCAAGCTCGGGCAGGCGCGGGAGCAGTGCCTGAAGGAGAGCGAGGAGTTCTTCCACAACTGGCGGAAGCACCTGGGCGACCGCGAGCAAGAATTGCGCGACGTGATCGACCTTCTGACCAACGCAATCCAGACCTTGTCGAAAGACAACCAGGAGTTCCAGGCGGAGGTCACGGCGAGCAACGAACGCATGCATAGCTACTGCGACCTCGAAGACATCCGCGAGTTGAAGGTGCGGCTGGCGCAGGAGGTCGCCCAGCTCAAGGATACCATCACTGAGAAGCAGAAGCGCGACGCAGGGAAGCTGGTCGCCCTCTCCGAGCGGGTGACGGTCCTTCAATCGAAGCTCGAAGAGGTGGAGCAGAAGGCGCAAACCGACGGATTGACCGGGCTCTATAACCGCGCCAGCTTCGACGAAAGGATTACGGAGCTCGTCAACAACTCCGAGCCCTTCGTCCTGGCGCTCTTCGACATCGATAATTTCAAGCAGGTGAATGACAAGCACGGCCACCAGATCGGCGACCGGGTGATCATCTCAGCCGCGCTCAAACTGCGCGATGCGACCCGGGCCAGCGACTTCATCGCCCGCTACGGCGGCGAGGAGTTCGTCGTCATCCAACCCGGCTCGAAGCTCGAGCACTCGCTGCCGCGCCTCTCCGCGCTCCTCAAGAACGTCGCGGCGACCAATTACGAATACACGCTGCTCGGCGAAAAGCGTGAACTCTCCTTCACCCTCAGCGCCGGCCTCACCGAATTCGTCCCCGGCGACACGGTCGAGAGCGTGGTCGCCCGCGCTGACTCCGCGCTCTATCAAGCCAAACACCAGGGCAAAAACCGCGCCCTCGCTTTGAAGCGAACACCGACCTTGATGCCAAGGTAAGGAATTCGCCTCTATTGTGTGGGTTGACTACTGGCGAGACGCCGCAACAGTCAGTGGATGGGGAGGTATTTTCCATTTTCCATTTTCCATTTGCGATTTGTCATTTGCCATTGATCGGGCGGCGCGCAAAGCAATGATAAATGACAAATCGCAAATGGAAAATGGAAAATGGGAAACGACTACACCTCGGAATTTATGCCTACCTGCTTAGCAGTCAGCTAGTCCCTTCGCGCCGCCAATTGCTCGAAGCGGCTGGCCCCGGATTGCAGGAAGTTGATGAACTCCGCTTTGTCGCGCGTGAGCCCGGCGAATTGAGCCAGTTGCTTGCCGTCCGGCCCGACCACGACGTAAAGCGGCAGCGCCACGGTGCCGAAGCTCTCCTCTTGCAGCTTGCTGTTCCGCTCGTCCTCCGCCGTCTGGCGGTCGGTGTAGAGTTCGGCCAGGATGAAGCGCTCGAGTTCCTTCTGCACCAGCGCGTCGGTGAAGATATTGCTCTCCATCCAGCGGCAGTTGGTGCAGGTCACGCCGGTGAAATTGATGAAGACCGGTTTGTTCGTGGCGCGGGCTTGCTCGATCGCCTGGTGATAATCGCTCAGCCACTGCTCGCGCGGTCCGTTCGCCGGAACGGCGCTCACAGTGTTGGCCTGCGCGGGCGGCAGGAAAGCGTCGAGTTCACCCAAGCGCGCGCCGAACAGTCCCGCCAGCAGATAAAAGGCGAGCCCGAGAAAGAAGGTGCTCATGAGCATGCGTGCGACCCCGAGTCGCTCGACTGGCGAGTCGTGCGGCAACTGAAACTTGCCGAGCAGGTAGATGGTCGTGATGATTGCAATCGCGATCCAGCCGGCCAGCACCAGGGTGCGCGAGACCGTATTCCACCTCCAGACCAGGTCCGCGTTGCTCAAGAACTTGAAGGCCGCCGCGAGTTCGAGGAAGCCCATGACGACTTTGACGCTGTTGAGCCAGCCGCCCGACGAAGGCAACGAACGCAGGTATTGCGGGAAGAGTGCCAGCAAGAAAAAGGGCAGCGCGAAGGCCGTCGAGAAAGCCAGCATGCCGACGGCGGACCAGAACCACTCGCCTTGAGTCGCCGCCACCAGCACCGTGCCCACGAAGGCCGCCGTGCAAGTGAAGGAGGTGAGCGTGAAGGTCAGCCCCATGAGCAGCGTCGCCGCCAGTGTCCCACCTTGGGCCTGCGAGTCGAGCTTCGAGAGCCAGCGCGACGGGACGCGGATTTCGAACATCCCGAAGAGGTTCAGCGCAAAGACGACGAAGAGCCCCATCAAGAAGAGGTTCATCCAGGGGTTGGCGGCCAGCTTGTTGATCCCCGTCGGCCCGGCAAGGAGCGTCAGCGCCAGCCCGAGCCCGGTAAAGGTGAAGATGATGCCGAAGCAATAGACCAGCGCCTGACCGACTGCGGCCCCGTTCGTCCGCTGTTCGCGTTTGGTGAAGAACGAGACCGTGATCGGGATCATCGGAAAGACGCATGGGGTGAGCAGCGCCAGCAACCCGAATCCCATGGCGAACCAGATGTAGCCGAGCAGCCCGCTCGACTTCAACTTGGCGACGGGCCTTTCCTGAGTACCCAGCGCCGTGCCCCCTCGCGGGAGTTGAATCGTCGGTGGCTTGCCTGATTGCCCGCTATCGCCGCTCACGGCTCCCGCGGCAGGCGTCGAGGCAACACTTGACGAAGGTGAGGCGTTCGGCGTCGCTGAACTTGACGGAGAAACCTGAGGTGTCAGTTTCTTGCCCTCTGCCGCCTTCGCGGCCGGATCGGTCGGGCGTGGGGTAGCCTCGGGCTTAGTCACCGATTTGGCGGCCGAGGCAGCAGCAATCATCGCCTCCACCTCGATCGGCTTGGTCCGCGGCGGCAGGCACTGGTGCTCATCGCAGACCTGGAAAGTTACCTTGGCCGTGATCTTCTGCGCGCCGGCCGGCGCATCCGCCGCGACCTTCACCGGCACCGTGAAAGTCACTTCCCCTTCGAAGGTCTGCGTGTTGATCTCGAAGTTCGGGTCAAAGGCCACCTTAGGATTTGGTTGTTGCGGCGAGCCGTCGAGCGTCCAAATCGGGTTCTCATCGATGGCGATGCGTGCCGCCCGCGGCGGAGGCGGCTGCGTCAGGGCGTACATATGCCAGCCCGGATCGATCTTGGCCGTGAGCAGCAGCTTCGCCCGCTCACCCGGCCGCACCTGGCCCGGCTCCAAGCGCCCCGACCAGGCGACGACATTCAGGCGCGTTTGACCGTAAGCCAGGGCAGAGAGCAACAGCGCAAGCAGCGATGAATACCAGATGATGCCCCTACCAATTCTTAACCAGTGCGACATAGCAACACCTCAGATGGGAATCCAGATGAAACAGGTTGAATTTTAGCACAGCGGCCACGCCTTTGCGCGTATGGCCAGATACAAAACAACGCGGCAACGCGCTCCCGGTCGCGCCGCCGCGCTTGTGACGGCCCGCAAGAATCGAGCCGAGTCTATGCGCTCTTCCCCTGAGCAGCACGCCTCGCTGCCCACTGCTTGATGCGCTCCTTGAACATCTGCACCTTCTGTGCCCCATCTGGTTGCCTTTGGATCAGCTTCTCCAGATTGGCCAAGAATTGTGGGCCGAGGGTTTCGCGCAGTTGCGGCACGAAGTCGCCGATCTTTGCCCAGACGACGAGATACTCGCCGTTGGTATCAAAGAACAACTGGTCATTGAGCGTGCCGTGATTGACCAGCGAAGCAGCCATGTCCCAATAGCTCACGACTTGACGGAAGTAAGCATTGCGCTCTGGGTGCTCCAGGTCATTGAAGAGCGCCATGACATCTTCGACGCTCTGCGGATTGAATTCCATAAACACGAAGTTGCGCGCCTTGCGCATGACTTCCTCGCGGCGCAGTTCATACAGTCTCAGAATCAAATTGGCATCTTCAGTTGTCGCCATAATCATTTACTCCTTGGATTGTGATTAGTTTGATGGTTGATCGAGAGGCTCATTGAGAGCCGTTAGAGCCACTAGAGATTGATGTAATTCGGTCCGCCTCCGCCTTCCGGCGTCACCCAATCGATGATCTGGTAGGGGTCCATGATGTCGCACGTCTTGCAATGGACGCAGTTCGAGAAGTTGATCTTGGGCCGCCGCCCGCCGTCCGCCTGCTCGATCTCGTAAACGGCCGCCGGGCAGAAATACTGGCATGGATTGCCGTACTCCTTGGTGCAGCGGTTGATGCAGATTTGGAAGTCGAGCACGTGCAAGTGCGGCGGCTGGTCTTCGTCGTGCTCGGTGCCGGAGCGGTAGACGTCCGTCACCTTGTCGAAGGTCAGCTTATTGTCGTACTTCACGGGCGGCAGTTCAGGCACGTCATCGCCGTCCTTGGGCGTCCGGCCGAAAACCTCCTCAAGCGTGCGCATCCGCTCGTGCCCCGGCTCAGCCTTGAGGTTCCCACGCAGCCCACGCCCGCCGGTCAGGTATTGGAGCCCGCTTTCAAACAGGCCGCGGATGCGCCCGCCCTCGAACGCCTGGTGGAAGTTGCGCACTTCGTAGAGTTCCCGCTCGATGAAACTCTCCTTGACGAGTTGCTCGAAGCGCTGGAGGTGCGCCTCGTCGTAGCGTTCGGCGATGAGCCCCTCGGAGATGGCCTGCGCGGCGAACATCCCCGACTGCATCGCCATATGAATCCCCTTCAGGCGTTGCGAGTTGAGGAAGCTCGCTGAATCACCAATGATCAGAAAGCCGTCGCCGTAGAACTTCGGCCGCGAGAAGTAGCCGCCTTCCGGGATCGTCTTCGCGCCGTAGTGGAGCATCTTGCCGCCTTCGAGCATCCGAGCGATGGCCGGGTGCTGCTTGAACTGCTGGAAGAGGCGATGCGGGTCGGTGAACGGGTGGCGATAATCCAGCCCCACGACCAGGCCGATGTCGAGCAGGTCATGCTGCATCCCGTAGACGAAGCCGCCGCCGAAGGTGTCGCTCGGGAGCGGCCACCCGAGCGTGTGCCTGACCGCGCCCGGCTTGACGCGGCCTTGGGGTAACTCCCAGACCTCTTTGACGCCGGCCGCGTAGACCTGCGGGTTGCGCCCTTCATCGAGGTTGAGCCGGTGGACGAGCTGTTTGACGAGCGATCCGCGTGCGCCTTCGCCGAAGACCGTGACCTTGGCATGAATGTCCACGCCCGGCTCGAAGTTCGCCTTCGGCTCCCCGTCGCGCCCGACGCCCTTGTCTCCGGTGCGCACGCCGATCACGCGGTGGCCATCGAGCAAGACCTCAGCGCCGGGGAACTCAGGGAAGATGTCCACGCCCGCCTGCTCGACGATGGGGCCGAGCCAGCGGATGAGCTTGTTGAGCGAGACGACGTAGTTGCCGTGGTTGTTGAGCGGCGGCGGGATGATCGGGGCCTTGATCTTGCGCGTCGCCGTCAGGTAAGACACGTCCTCGTCGGTGACGATGGATTCGAGCGGGGCGCCGAGTTGCTGGTAGTCGGGCAGCAGTTCGGCGAGCGGGCGGATGTCCATGACTGCCCCTGAGATGATGTGCGAGCCGACCTCGCGCCCCTTCTCGATCACCGCAATCGAAATCTCATCCAGCTTCTTGCCGCCCGACTTCTCGGCCTTCTCGTTGTGTTCATTGATTAGTTGGCGCAAGCGCAACGCGCCGGCCAACGAAGCAGGGCCAGCCCCAACGAATAGAACATCAACATCTAAACTTTCTCGTTCGACGTTCTCCATACTGTTACCATTGGATTTCCCCACGGGCTAACTGCTGCTCGTAATTCTCCAACTGCGCCAAATAATCTGAGAAGTCTGCTTCAGCCATTGCCAGCCCCTCGGCAAATTGAGTCCACAACTGCCAGCGCGCAGCGTCTCGCTTCGTCAGCAGGAAGTCTACAAAGTCACTTACTTCCTGCACCAGCGGCTCCGGCAATCGGCAGATCTTGGCAATAATTGTTTCATGCACAGTCATGCTCTGGCCTTCTTAAATCTGGACTCACTGTTTCATCTTCTCAGCCTCTTCCGTCAACTTCGGCACGATCTCAAACAGATCGCCGACGATCCCGTAATCAGCCACTTCAAAGATCGGCGCCTCCGGGTCCTTGTTGATCGCGACAATTGTGCGGGAACCCTTCATCCCGACCAGGTGCTGGATCGCGCCCGAGATGCCCACGGCGAGATAGAGTTTCGGCGCCACGGTCTGGCCGGAGGAGCCGATCTGCCGGTCCATCGGCAGCCACTCGTTGTCGCAGATCGGGCGGGAAGCGGCGAGTTCCGCCCCGAGCGCCTCGGCCAGTTGCTTGACGATCTCGATATTCTTCTGCTCCTTGATGCCGCGGCCGACGGCGACGATCAGCGGCGCCTGCGTCAGGTCCACCGCCGCCTTCGCCTCTTTGAAGCGCTCCTCGGGCTGCTGGCGAATCAGATCGGCATCGAGGCTGACCGTGAGCGCCTGCACCTCGGCTTGACCGGCCTCCACTTCGTCGCCGCGGAAGGAGCCGATTTGGAAGCTGACGAAGTGGGGCGCATCGCCGACGGGGGCGACGTCGGCCGAGAGCTTGCCTTGAAAGACTTGGCGCGTGAAGAGCGGCGTGCCGCCGTCCAGCTTGTAGCCGATACAGTCGCTCACCAGGGCGCGGCGCAGCGAGGCGGCGAGTTTCGGCGCGAAATCGCGGACCTGATAGGTGTGGCTCATCAAGACCAGCGAGGGGGCCGTCTGCTCGATCACCTGTCTGAGCGCGGCGGCATAGCCATCGGCCGTATAATCCTTGAGCCACTCGCTCTCGACCGTCCGGACGCAGTTGAGTCGCTTGCCCGCCACCTCTCCGGCAAGCGCGCCAATTCCCTGCCCCAAAATGACGGCCGCCGTCTCTCGCCCCAACGCGGCGCCGAGCAACTGGGCGGCACGCACAGCTTCGTAGGATGCCCGGCTGACCCGGCCATCAGCATGCTCAATAAAGACTAAAATCTCATTCGGCATCAATTCACCTCAAAGTAGGTAGTAAGCAGAAGGCAGTAGGCAGAAGTTAGCATCCAATAGTTCCATCAATAGTTTCAGGCTGATAATGGCAACTGCCTACTGCCTTCTGCTTACTGCCTTCTGCTTTTCAGTTTCCCCGCTCCAACCGCGCCTCGACTTGTCGCACCTCCGCCGCCAGCTCCGCCAAGTCCTTCGAGGAGGCCTGTACTTCGGCGATGGCATGTTTGAGCTGCGAGTGGAGCGAACGCAGGAAGAGATTCAATTGATCCGGGCCGAGCGGATGGTCGAGGTCTTCAGACTTCGGCGCTTCCGCCGACCGTTTGACAGCCTCGTTCGCCTCAAGTTGTTCGAAGAGGGTCCGGGCCTTGGCGCGAACCCTTCTTAGCTGCTCCTCCGGCTTGAGCTTTTCACCCATAACAACTCCTCAATGGTGTTTGCACTGCGCGAGCCGGTCAGTCAATGCGTTGAGGCCGGCACGCGCGGCCCGCACACTCTCGACTGCCTCGTATAACTCAGCGCTCAGGGATGTGAAAAAGCGGCTGAGCGTCTCCGCCTCGGACTCTCCCGGGAGCATCTCGAAACTGCGCAGCAACTCGGTGACTGGCTCAAGGGCCTCTGCTGGCAGCCGATCAAGGATCTCCCGGGCCTCGGCCCGCAAAGCTTCAGTCGTCACTAGCGACAGCTCAGTGCTCATTGCCGGCTAATTAAAAGTGATGAGCGATGAGTAAGAGCTGCCCCTACTCATCACTCATCACTCATTACTCATCACTAGTTTTAGAACACACGCGCTTCGTTCTTGAGCTTCTCGATCAGCTTCGCCGCCACCTCGGCGGGCGTGCCTTCGAGCAGCTGCGTGTGCTTGGTCTTCTCCGGAAAGTAGAGGCGGCGGACCTCCTGCTTGGGCCGGAGCGCCTCCGGCTCCACGCCCAGCGCGGCCGCGTCGAGCTTCTTGATCTCCTTCTTCTTCGCCGCCATGATCCCCTTGAGGGTCGCGTAGCGCAGCGTATTGATCCCCGACTGGATCGTGAGGACCGCAGGCAGCGGCATGCTCACCCACTGGAAGAAGCCCGACTCCAACTCGCGCTTGACGCGAATCCGGCCGTCCTGCAACTGCACATCCATGACAATGGTCGCGTGCGGCAGCCCTAATAACTCGGCCGCAATCACGCCGGTCTGCGCAAAGCCGAAGTCATCCGACTGGAGCCCCGTCAGCAGGAGGTCGAACTGCTCGGTCTTGGCCGCCGCGGCGATCACGGCGCCGATGCCGAAGGCGTCCAGGTTACTAAAGGCGGCGTCCTCGAGGTGCAACCCGCGGTCGGCGCCGCGCGCCAGCGCCTCCTTGATCACCGACTGAACGCGCTGCGGGCCGAGGGAGAGCGCGACCACTTCCCCGCCGTGCTTCTCCTTCAACTGCAAAGCCTCTTCCAGCGCGTAGGCGTCGGACTCGTTGATCTCATAGGTCAGGTCACGGTCTTGAATCCAGGTCTGCTGCTCGTTGATGCGCAGAATCGAATCGTTCTTCGGCACCTGCTTGAGACACACAATGATTTTCATAGTGAATCAACACTCCCCGTTGGAATATTGGCTGTGAGTCGCGCTATACCTGCTCCGGATCCACCCCCAGTTCCCGCAATTTGGCGGCGAGCCGTGCCGCGCGCTCTGCTTCCTGCGTCGCACGTTCCGCTTCCCGCGCGGCACGTTCCGCTCCGGTTAGGATCAGTTGGCCCTGCTCATCGCACCAGCGTAACCACAAGGCGGAGCTCTGCCGCTCGAAGGTGCCTTCCCACAAGGTCAGGCCGAGGCCGACAGCCGGCAGGTATCTTCCGGGGTATGGCGCGTACTGCTTACCGTGCAGTTCGAAGACGCGCAGCACTTCCCGGCTCAATTGCTGCAATGGGTCGTGAATCACATAATAGCCGACGCCGAGCCGCGCATAATCGCTGAGCTTGCTCTCGTCTTCGTGGCCCTCGCGATTGGAGACGATCTCGATCACCACGTCCGGCGGCTTACCGAACTCCCACATGAAGTATGATCGCTGATACTTCTCCCACTGCTCACTCAGCTCGACATCCAGACTCAAGAGCACATCCGGGACGATGGGCGGCTGGCGGAGCGAGCGAAAAAGGCCGACATTCGCCGCGGCCAAGAACTGGCGCTGCTCCCCGGTCTCACTCACCGGGCCGGCCCACGAGCTGTAGAGCGGCTCGGTCAACAAGCGCATCTGTTTTTCCGAAAAGAGATTGTCCACCGGCTTCCCATCCTCCGTCACCAAATGCTCGGCCGCCGCCCGCACTTCGGCGGCGATCTCGGCGAATGTTTTCTCTTCCTGATCGGTCAGGAGTTGCGACATAGCTGGCTCCCCTCTCACGCGCTAAGCGTGCGCGCCCACTTTCTGACCTTGCTTCTCCAACGACTCAATGGCATCCCGCAATGCGGCTTTCAGTTGATCGAGGCACTCGCGACTCTCGGCCTCACGTAGCGGCCCGAGCGCACGTTTGTTGCCAACCTTGCCGAGCGCCCGGACGGCGGCGGTCCTGGCGCGGATGGATTTGTCTTTGAGCAACTCGATCAAGTGATCCACCACTCGGTCGTCGGCCTGGTCTTTGCGCAACTCCTTGCCGAGCGCCCCGAGACAAGCGATGGCCGCCACGCGCGCCGCCGGGTGCTCGCCGTAACGGCTGTGGGCGACTGCCAGATCGACCGCGCGCTTCTCCTTCGCCTGGGCGAAACCGTGGAAGACGGCGGAATGAATGACCTCTTGCCATGAATTGCGTGTGAGCGCGGCAGAGAGTATATCATAAGCCCGATCCGTGCCGATATTGGCGAGCGCCCGGATCGCGGCCACTCCGACGAAATAGCTCTCGTCACCCTCGAGCGCCGCGCGCAGGAAGTCGACCGCCGCGTCGTCTTTAAAAGACCCCATCGCCCACACGCACCCGCGCCGCACCCGCGCGTCACGGCTGGCGTGATAAGCCTCGACCAGCGCCGCGCGGGCCGACTCACCGCCGACCTCGCCGAGTGAGAGCGCCGCCCCCATCCGCACCGCCCAGAAGTCGTCTCCCGCAAGCACCCTCTGTAGCGCGCCTACAATCTCTTCGCCCTTGTACGCGCCCAGCTCGCGCGCCGCCCGCACACGCCCCATCAAGTCATCGTCGTGGGTCAGTTGATAGATCAGCTCCTGCGCCGATTTGGGGAAACGCATGAGCTTGAACATGCGGTGGCCCTTATCGAAGGCGACCATCCGCGGCTTCAGCTCGCACGGGAAATAGAAGTCCTGTTCAGCCTTCTCCACCACCACCCGGTAGCGCGCCCGCCGCTCAGTCTCGATCACCTCCCCCGGCTCGGCCGTCACAATCTCGATCTCCACCGGCAGGCGGAACAGCGGCACCTCCTTGTCCGCGAGTTGCTGCACCTGTTTGACCGAGAGGCGCAACACCTTCTGCTCGCGCTGCCACTCGTATTCGACCTCCAATTCGGGGTGGCCGGCCTTGTACAACCACTGGTCAAAAAACCAATGGAGGTTCCGCCCCGTCGCCTCCTCGATCGCGACTTTGAAGTCGTTGGTCTCAGCCACCCCGAACTCAAACTTCTTCAGGTAATGCGCGAGCGAGCGGAAGAAGGCGTCATCGCCGAGCGTCGAGCGCAGCATATCGACCACGCACGAGCCCTTCTCGTAGGCGTGCCGGTCCATCAACTCCTCCGAGTAGCGGTAGCGGCTGTGCACCACGGGGCGCCGGTAGCTCGTCCGGTCCTCGCGCAGGTAGACGAGGAAGTCCTGGAAGAGCACGAACCGCGCCTCGTCACCCCCGCGCGTGTGCTCGCGCCAGAGGTATTCGGAGTAGGTAGCGAAGCTCTCGTTGAGCCAGATCTGCGACCAGTGCTTGCAGGTCACCAGGTCGCCCCACCACTGGTGGGCCAGCTCGTGCGCGACGATATCGTCGTAGTCGAGGTCTACGGCCGCCCGCTCATCGAGCAACACGCGGTCGGTTACGGTCGTGGCCGAAGTATTCTCCATCGCCCCGAACAGAAAATCGTCGACGAGGATTTGCGCGTACTTCGGGTAAGGGTAGGGGTAGCCGAAGCGGTCGGCGAAAAACTCGATCATCTGCGGCGTGTTGGCGAAGAGCCGCTGCCCTTCCTCCTGCCGCTCGGGGTAGACGTAGTAATCCACTGGCAGCCCGTCGAGGTGAGCGCGGATGTGGTCATACTCGCCGACGACCACCGTCACCAAATAAGCCGGGTGCGGCTGATCCTGCCGCCAATGATAGGTCTTCGTCCGCTCGGCCGGGTTCTCCGTGGCCGCCACGAGCGACCCATTGGAGAGGGCGAAGTAATTCTCCTTCACGGTCGCAATCAATTCGGTGGTCATCTTCTGGTTCGGGGCGTCAAAGCACGGGAACCACCAGTGAGCATCTTCGGTCTCACCCTGCGACCAGACCTGGCGCGGCTTATGCGGGTAAGCATCGTCGGGCTGGATGAAGAAGAGCCCCTTGCGCGGGCAGCACGCGTAGGCGATCTCGACCGTCAACCGCTCGTCGCGGGCGTAGGCCCGATCGAGCTCAACGGCGATCTTCTCTTGGTGAGTCTCAAAGTCAAGCGGGGCGGAATGGTTAGTGGAGGCCGTCAAGTGAGGCTGCCCGTTCATCTCTCCCTGACCGTCGCCGGCAGATGTTTGTTGGATCAGGCTCACGCCCGTCACACTCATCTCCGCTCCGTCCAACTCGAAATGAGCGAAGCCATCGGCGAACGGCGCCAGCGTCAGCCTCGCGCTCCCGCTGATGCCCCCCCGCTCCTCATCGAAGCGCAGGTCGAGCCGGAGGTGCTTGATGTCGAAGCGCCGGTCGGGCGCGTGATGCTCCGGCCCCGCGGGCGGCTCGCGCTCAACGGGCGGCACCAGTTCATAGAGGTTGACATCGGCCCACTGACGCGGGTCGAGGAAGGCCGGGTGAATCAGCGGATCATTGATGCTCATAAGCCCCCTAGTTTCAAGTTTCCAGTGGCAAGTTTCAAGGGCAAGTCGTCGAACTTGAAACGTGGAGGAACAAGCATCAGTGGCAAGCTAAGATGAGTTATGGGCGGGAAGACGGAATGTCGAGGTGGCGTACGGTCACCAGGAGGCTGCCGCATCGTGCGTCATCACCCATCCCGCCGTATTATCTCCCGCCAGGCTCCAGCAGCCATCGACCTCGTAAGCAAACCCAGAGTGCGTTTGGCCTACTGATCTGAAGTCTTTTCTGATCTTTTAGGTATCCCTGCTTTTGTCAAAATGTCAGCCACTCCTTTTGTCTTAACTAAAACCATTGGCTTTTGTTCTGGGTCAGCTTCTGCATCGTTACGTCGCAGAGTGATCTTCTGTGGTGAAAGCTCCCCCTGATAACTCTCTTCTCCGTTCTGAGTGCGAACTGTGAAGCGAATGGCGTCTTTAGTCCGTACAATGTTTCCTACTGCATATGGAAGCCTATCATTTTCATATGATGTAAAGATTCCCATATCTCCAGCGGCCGAAGGGATGAGGGTCAACTCCGCCCCGACTAAATCCCCTCCCTCCTCAACGTATTTCACATTCGAATACATCCCACCAATCTCCGCGGCCGTTTTTCCAGGTGAAAGGTGCGTATCTAGTTTACTTAGCTGCACCTCAAGATCGTAATCTTGAGAAGATGACTGAACACCCTTAACCTGAAATCTTCCTTTAATACCGCTCGAAACGACCTAACCATTAAAAGCATAAATAACATCTCCAAAAGCAACTTCAGAACGAAATGAGATTCCCCCATCCATGCGGACCACTATGTCTGTTAGATCGAGAATCTCAGGGGGCATGTAGAGACTTCCTTTACCAGTCTTGGTATTAATACTAAGTAGCCAGGCGCGTCGCCCAAGCTGACCCTCAGATATTCCGAAGTAAAGTCCCTCCAGGTGTTGAAGCAGAGGGAGAGTATCCTTAGTAGAAACACCGGTTGTTTGTTGATAATCAACTGTTGCCAATTTAGAGTTGCGAGGTAGAGTGTTATTAGCACAACCCACAAACGCTATAATTACCAGTAAACCAGGAAACAAGTGTTTCATATGTCATCGAATTATTGGACGCTACGCTTAACTCTCACCTGTTTATTCGTAAGCTCCTTTTTGCTTGAGTAGCGCTGCAACATCCATATGATTTCGCTCTACCGCCCACCGCAAAGCAGTTTTATCACTATGATCTTTTAGATTTATCTCTGCCCCAGCCTCGATCAAAGCTTCAACGATATCAACTCGTCCATTAGCAGCCGCTCCCATCAGAGCTGTGATGCCAAACTGGTTTCTCGCATTCACGTCAGCTTTATAATTTAGCAAAACTTTCACAGTGGGCAAGTTAGGGGCAAACATCAATGGCGTACTACCTTGGTCCATGTGCTCATCTACCTTGGCCCCGCTGTCAAGTAATACTTTAACCGTATCAGCGTGACCAAATAACGCGGCTCTCCCTAAGGCTGTTTGATCATTGACGGACCGCGCGTGAATGTCCGCACCTCTGTGTATCAAAAGCTTAACAACCTCAATGCGACCTTCTGCAGCGGCGTACATCAGTGGAGTTTCGCCTTCACTCTCTCGCGCATTAACATCAGCACCCGCAGCTAACAACTTCTCTACTTCTTTTACTCCACCCTTTGAGGCGGCGAGAAATAGCTTTGCATTAGCATTGGACTTGTGCTGGGCTAGTTTAGCGCTACATCCTATAAATAACATCAATGGAAATAAAAGGCCAATACTTAGCATCACGGCCTTTACGAAACTCATAGGGTGCCAGCAGACTGAAGCAATATGGACCGTTCCGTATAAGCTTTTCACTGCGTAACACATAATATCCCCCTTAATCTTGTCCTTAGTTTGTCAGACTTTCCATTATAAAATGCTTGCAGCATGGCCCTGCCAACTTGTTTCCCTGCCTCGTCATCCCTTAATTCAGTCTCTGACTCCTTACGACCTGATTGGGCTTGGCGGCGATCAACTTCTATGAATGCCGCGATAGCTGCCTGACCTGCAGCCCCAAGGAAAAAATTACCTGCGACAAATTCAATGTGATGATAAACATCACCGCCTTGACCATTGTCAATAAGCTCTTGCCTAAATCCCTGTGGCAAAGGCGGGCCTTTAATATATTTGTCGCCATTCACATCAACATTGTCTATAGCGCGCCTCACCATATCAGATCCTATATTGGTGCAGGTTAAGTCACTACCACTTATTCCACCTTTAACAGGGAATCTATCCTTACTTTTATACCCCCACTCCACATCCTTCACCAATGAGTCAACAAACTTGTAGCAGTTAGGTTGCACTCCTTTAGCATTGGTTGGCTGCTGCTGCCGCTGCTGACCCTGAGGTTCAAGGAAATATCCGACCACGTGCGGCCGGTCTAGATACAACCCACTGCTGCCTCCCACATTCGACCGCCAGTCGAACGTCAGGAAGACTCTGAACCGGTTGTAGCTCGTGATGTGGTAATCCCCCGGATTGGTGTTGAGCCGATGGAGAACTTCCATGCACGGCGTCGGCACCCCGTCGATCTTGCAACTCGCCCGGTAGTCGTGGATGTCCCCGGTGATCCGATCCACGTCCAGTTCGATGTTGTCGGTCGGCGGCGGCGTCCCGGCGTAGGGGTTCGTCGCCCCGACATCGGTCCCGACCCGGTCCATCTCCGAATCCCCGCTTAGAATCACCTCTGGCGGGCCACCGGTGTGGCTCTTGTAGACATGCGCGTACCGGCCCCCGGTCACCGGATTATCATACACCCAGGTCACCTGTTTGGTGGTCTCGTAGCTGGTTCCGGCATTTGGATAATTAAAGGAGTAATCAGCAATTCTTCCGCCGTCAAAGAAAATCCCGACGTTGTAAGACTGCCAGAATCTGTTCTGCGCATCCTTGAGCAGTGAGAACGACGCGACCACTTGTCCGCCGAGCACAGACGAACGCAGATAGTAGCTGTTCCCGAAGCTGTTTGCCGGATCGTCAGGGGGCGGGGTATGCGGCTCATAATGATAATAATTGGTAACTGCTCAGCCGACCCTGGGAGCGCAGGCATCCTTGCCTGCTGGTCTTCATCAGGCGCCCGCTCCGAAGTCAAGCAGGCAAGGATGTCTGCGCTCCCAGGGCTGAGCAGTTACAATAATTGTTGCTGTACAGGCGATGTCCGTCGCCATCGGAACGATGCCTGTACGTAAGATAGGGGGGACTCAGGTGGGTATCAGTCTTCTGAATCCTGAGATTGCCAGCCTGATTATACTTGTAATACCCGCCCCCGGTAAGCTGGCCGGACTCATCGTAGGTCAGCGAACTGTCCCGGTGGTTCGTAAAGCTGGCATCAAAATCGGGCAGCGACTGGCTCCAGTGATGCGCCGGGGTGGTGCCGGGCGGGGTCTCATTCAGGTCTCCCGTCCGCTTCGTGGCATCACCGAACGCGTTGTACTTGTAGAGGAAAAAGTAGGGGTTCTTCGTCCAGTCCGGATCATTGCCGGCCTTGGCCAGCCGCAGCCGCCCGACCTGATCGTATTCGTGATGCAGGTTGAAGCCGGGCCGGGTGGAATTGGTCACATCCCTAATCTTCCTGTCATCGTAATAGGTGTGTGCCGTCACCCGCCCGCCCTGATTCAGTTGCGTCAGGAACTGGCGTAGATTGTAGCTGTAATCGAAGTGCGCCAGCGAGGCGACCGTACCGGTGTCCAGTTGTTTGACGGCGCCCCAGGCCCGGTTTTTGACTCCCGAGACGATGTTCGTGATCGGGGTGGCGTTGAAGGCATCATAGTTCCCATATCCGTTTGCCGTCACCGACGTCACCTGCCCGGTCTTGTCATGCTGATAAGAGACAGATCCCTGCCAGGGATCAGTAATCTTCGTCAACTGGCCAGTAAGGTTGTATTCATACCCCAGCGTGCAGACCGAAATGACGTTGTTGTAAGAAATAAAGTTGCTGGGACTGTAGGCAGCCAGGTTACTGAATGTTCGGGTTTCAGCAGTCATCCGGCTCAGGATATCATATCCGTAATCGACCTGCCCTAACTCATCAGTCATTTTCGTCCGATTTCCGGCAGCGTCATACTCATAATGGACCGGGTCTGAGGGCTGAACGCTAACTCCCCCGCTGTAAGTCACATCCTTTACCAGAGGGCGCCCGTACCAGGTGTAGGTGGCCGTGACTCCCCGCGCGTCGGTAGCCGTGTAAAGTCGGTCATCGTTGTAGTAGGTATATGTCCTCGGCCCCGATTCGATTACCTGCTTAGCTTGATAAACCCTCCCGTGTCCGTCGTAATTCGTCCATGTCTCCTGGCAGGTATTAATCGGGCAGCTCCCATCACCAGTCGCAGTTCCTTGATACTGCTTCACGCTCGTAATCTGGTCCCGCACGTTATAAGTATTAGTCGTGGTCGCGTAGGTTGAGTAGACCGGCGCGTCTAAGTTTAAGACCTCGACTTTCACCACCCGGCCCAGTACATCTTGAGTCCTCCTTTGACGACGCCCGACCTCGTCGATGAGCGTCGCCACTTCGCCCCCTGCGCACCCGCACCCGCCGTAGCTGATTTGTTGCACCGTCTGATCCGGCGTTTGATAAGCCTTGGTGGTCACGGTCGGCCGCCCTTTCCAATCGTAATCCTGTTTGTTCCATACCCAGGCCGGGTCATCACCCGCCGGTGCCCAGGAGCTATTGATCTCGGTCGGGTTCGACTGCTGCGCCAACCGGCCCACCGGGTCATAGACATTATACTGCGCCTTGTAGAGGCTGACACTGGTCGGGTGGTCTGAAGCCACGGCCCGCACCCGGTCCGCCCCGTCGAAGATCGTGATCGCGTAGAATTCGGTGGCCAGATCGTTGACCGTCGCGAATGACTGGACGTAGTACTGGTTCGCGGCATAGACATAGCGCGTGTAGGCGCTGTTGAGCTGATTGGTCACCCGGTCAGGGCGCCCGGCCGCGTCATATGTATAGGTCTTGATCATCCCACTCGTGTCTTGCGCACGTTTCGGCGTCTCAGTGCGCGTCACTAAGCCCAGGTCAAAGTGATACTGCGTCGTCGAGAAGTACTGCGGGTTGGCCACCCGCCCGTCCGGGTCGGTGACCTTCGTTGCATAAGCATAGGTGTTGCGCGTGTTATTGCCATCCGAGAAGGAATCCGCGTAGCTGATGTCGGTCTGATGTCCCAGCGGGTCACTCTGGAAGATCACTGACCCAGCCGTGTTGTAGCCCTTCTGATACTCCGCCACCTTCGTGATATCGGTCGGGAAGTTGACGTCCCACCGCCGCACGCTGCACAAGTTCCCCCGCCCTTGCACGAAGCTCGCACCGTAATTCGTCTTGTCATGCCTCACGGGCGGTCCTTGGCTGACCAGGAACCCGCCGCTCCAATCATACTGGTAATCGACTTTCGAGAACAGCGCCCCGCCCCCATCATAAAGGTACTGGGCGCTGAGCAGCCCGATCAGCCGCCGGGTGGCGCTAATGTAAGTTGCACTCAGGTTGTAATCGCGATGCGTGCGCCGCAATAGGGTAGTCCCATTCGTGTCGTACTCGTAGATGTCAGTCGGCAGGCTACAGTTGGTGCCGCTCGGCAAGGCGAAGGTCAGATAGCTGGTCGTGGCGCGGCGGCGGTTGTTGACATCGTCATAGATATTCGTCTCCGTCACGCGCGGATTGAGGAAATAACTGATCCCGGTATTGTCTTGCGTCCAAGTAATAATGGTCTTCTTCTTCGGCGTGCTGGGAGGGGGCGCATCGCTTGAGTAGACCTCTGCCTGCGTGGTGAGTCCACGCTGCCAACCCGAGGTAGCGAAGTATTCTTTGTAGATGGTCCCATCCGGCGCCGTCACCTGGCCCCACGCGCCGCCTGGATCAAAGCTGTAGGTGGACTGCACGGTATTCCACTCATAGGCATAATCAGTCCGCTGGGTAAAGCGCGGGCAATCTGTTTGCGCCGTGCTGGCATCCACCGGCAGGTTATAAGTGGTGGAGGCCCGCTCCAGCGTGTCAGCCCAGCGGTGGATGGTTTTGACCTGACCCCAGGAGGTGTAATCGAAGTTGTAGCGCGAGCCATCGGCTAAGCTCACCTGCGTGAGCGTCGGGATGACCGTGCCATTCGGCGTCCCATACAGGCTGACGCCCGTGAAATTGGTTTGCAGCGTCAGGTTGGTATAGCCAAAAGTCGCCCAGGTATGCGGCTGCCCGTTCCAGGGCTGCGTGATAGAGAGGACGTGGTTGTAGGTGTCGTAGTTGAAAGTGACGACGCGGCCGAGCGTATCAGTGATGGTGTTGATGCCGTCAAAGCTGGTGTAGGTCACGGTGAGGTAATTGCCGTTGCGGTCCTTGACCTCGACACAGTTCCAATGAGAGCTGCCAGGCACGTACTTGAGCTGCGTGCCGTCGGCGGCGCGCACGGTCAAGATCATGTAGATGTAGTCGGCGGTCAATTGGAGGTAAGAAGCGTCAGCCGATTCGTAGACGTTTGCGGATCCGACCTGCCGCAACTCTACGCGCTGCCCCGAAGGCATGGTCATCAGGTAAGCGTTGCTGCCCACCTGCGGGTTGAAGTAGGTCCCCTCAATGACCGGGAAGCCCAGCTTGAACCCAGGGCCGGGGAAGCCGCGGTCAACATCGTAGGTGATCCAGGAGTTGGCCTTGGTCCAAACCAACGAGTTGTAGCTCAGCGAGAGGCCGAGGTCTAAACCGGCGCGACCAGCCAGGCCGAGCAGTGGCAGACTCCAATTGAAGTTGCGCGAGAGCAAATCCTCACCCGGCGTGCCCGTGCGGTTATTGGGGTCCAACCGTGCCACCGCCAAGTCAGAGGTAGACGGGCCGCTCTGTAATGCGGCGTTCGATGCCATCAGGGTAGAGTTATTGGACCGCGCAGGCAGCGCAGCCGCAGTCAGGGCGGTGAGATTCTGGGGGCGCGGCTGCTGCCCCACTGGCAAGTCGTAGATTGGACGATTGAGATTACCCAGCCAAGCCTCCAATGAAGGGATGCTGAAGCCGCCCTTTGAAGTGCCGGTGAATCCCGCCTGGCGATCGGACCTCGACAGGCCGTCAGCGCGTGCGACTAACCGCTCCCTTCCGTCACTGTTGAGCGGGAGGAGGCTGGCTTTCTTCTCCTTCTCCGCCTTGCAAGGCAGGTCGTGATGCGAGCACTTGGTAGAGGGGATAGGATCGTGCGCTTTGGGCGCCTTCGGTTGTTGCCGGCGCGCTTCGTCAAGGTTCGGCAGATTCGGGCTCGGCGGCCCCTGTGTTCGTTGCACAGCCGAGTGAGGGCTTTGCGTAGCCTTCCTGCTGCTTCTCTTGCCACCGCTGGCGCCGGCCAGAAGAGTAAAGCCAATCCCCCTGCCAGAGAGACAGGCAAGCTTACCGGCTGCCTTGAGACGTTTGACTTGGTGAGAGAACTTGGAAAGGTTCTTTTTGGATGATGGTCTTCTCCGCTACCTGATCAGTAATCTTGACCATCAATTCATAGAATCCCGGTTTCAAATCTTTGAGCGGAATCAGCCTGCCTAAGGTGACCTGCTGGCTGTTGAGCGCACTCAAGCTGTTTTTTCCGTCCTCCTTCAGACGCACCGCCTCCCGATTTTGCTGTGTGATCACATACTCCACTTCCAGCCTTGGCCGCAGCGTCGCCTGGTCAAGCGCCACGTTGTAGACCTGCAGATAAACGCCGAGCGTCTGCTCCGGCTTGAAAGCCCGGGTCGGGTTCGGGACCACCTTCATCGAACCGTAGGTGAACATCGCCGCCGATTGATTCCCGTTGAGCGGCTCAAGCTTCGAGGCGAGCACTAAGGAAGAGGCGGCCAGTTCGTCCTCGGGGTATCTGGGGATGGCGAAGCCTTGGTGGATGACGCCGGTCTTCCCGCTACGGATGTCCCGCACGGCGAGGTCGATCTTGTAGGTGCCCGGCGCGAGGAACACCTTCTGCTGATAGACCGAACGCCCTTGCAGGCCGGCGGCGAGCGCTTCGGGTGTGTAGCTGGAGGTGACGACATCTTCAAACTGATTGGCGCGGCGCCCCGAGACACTCGTGATGCGCGCAAAGATATTGGCCGCGGCCTGCTGAATCCCGCCCACGTCTCGATACACCAGATCCTGATTCTCCAATTGCACGGTGAAGGAGGCCATAACTGAGTTCTCCGTCACCCGCAGCTTATCTACTTGCAGCCAGACCGGGAGCACATCCGCCGTAATCTTCGGCAAGTCGCTCTCAGCGGCAATCGCGGCGAGGTCGGAGAACCTCACCTGCGGCGTTCGCTCTAGCCTGGACCGTAGTTCGAGCCGCTCGAACTGACCGTCCTTCATGCGCGGGGCAAATAACTGGCCCCGACTGATGCCAGCGATCCGGTCAGCCTTCGACCCAACCCCCAACTGCTCGGCGAGCGTCGGCCCGGCATTCGGGACGTAGAGCAAGGCGTCCTTCTCATCCGGGCCGCGGGCGATGTGGTATTCGCCGGAGCCGGTCGGATCGACGAACTCGATCTCGACATCCGAGCCGACGCCTTCGAGGTGGCGATACCACCAGACCTCGAACGGGTAGGTCGAGGTCGTCCCGCCACCCTCGTGCGCCGGCCGGTCGTAGCTGCCGCCCGAGGGGTGAGATGCTTTCTCGTCGGGCTGACCGTAGAGGATGTAGATGCGCCCGCGGTCGGTCTTCGAGCCGGGGATGCCGCTGCTGAAGTTCTCGTTGGCGTAAGCCACTCGTTGGTAGTATTCCTCCTTGTATTCATTGACCTCCGTATCCGGGTTCGGGTCGCGCCGCAGCCAGAACTGCTCGATGAACTGCTCGCGTTCCTCGTCGGTCTGCAACGATTGAAATGCCCGGCGCTCGACTTCAGTAATAATCCACGGCACTTCGTGATCGGCCCAATGTTTGAAGGCGCTGACGGGGTCCTTGGCCCGTTTCGGCTTCTTTCCGTCTTTCCCGTCTTTCCCATCTTGGGCCAAGGCGATGAAGGAGGGAATGGCCAGCGTGAAGATCAAGGTCAAAGCTATCCAGCGCGAAAAACTCCGGCTCAGTCGTGGGTGGCGCATAAGGTTGCTCCTCGGCGGTTCGCAGACCGCAGAAAATGGTGGCGGCTGTGGCTCGGGGGCGGGGCGCCTCTCAGAGCCTGGCTCTGTCCCGGTGCGTCAAACTGCTTCGGGCGGAACGGACGGTCGCCGTGATCGGATCGCGACCTCCTTGGAGCGTGCAGGAGCACGCGACCCCCAGAGACGGATGGCGTGAGCCGGAGTCTCTAGGGCAATAGTGAATGTCCGGAGACGTGGGCTTTGCGCTTGTACTCCTGCGCCCCTGAATGTAGTCTGAGAGCCATACGGAGAGGCTGTATCTGGATCAACTGCTTTCGGCTGACAGGCCCAGTTGACTTGACTCTCGCGGCTCTTTGAAACTCTGAAGAGGCGGTTGTCTGGGGAAGTCCCGGACGTAAAATTCAGAACGCCTAAGTAGAGACACAACCGAGTGTGACGGATGAAGAACGTCATGTTGTCATCACTCATCTGGACGGGTGGTCCAGTCGGGGAGAGAGGTGGTAGTTCCAGCGCCTCTCTGTGAACCGAGAACGGGTGCCTGAGAACCTGTCGTGAGGTTCTTATCGGGTTGCACGACGCAACCTGATGACCCGCGCCTGACACCAAAGCCTTGAACGCCGACCAAGATACCGCCTTGCAATAAATGTTACTTTGACCTCGCCCAGTTATGCCCGAGTAAGAAAAACGCGGAAAACAAAGCAGGCGCGGGTGGGACCATTTGAGGTCTTTCCGCGCCTGCTATATCTTCCGCCTCCGGGCTCTCGCCCGCCGAACGGCTAGGATTTACTCCTCATATCGTTTGAAGAGCAAGGCGGCGTTGGTGCCGCCGAAACCGAAGCTGTTGGAGAGGGCATAACGCACTTGCGCCGAGCGCGCCTTATTGGGCACGTAGTCGAGGTCGCAGTCCGGGTCGGGCGTTTGGTAGTTGATCGTTGGCGGGAGCAGTTGATGTTGAATCGCGAGGGCCGTGATGCCGGCCTCCAACCCGCCCGCGCCGCCGAGGAGGTGGCCGGTCATGGACTTGGTCGAACTGGCCGCCAGTCGATAAGCGTGTGCGCCGAAGGCACGCTTGATGGCCGTGGTTTCGAGCCGGTCGCCCGCCGGGGTGGAGGTGCCGTGGACATTGATGTAGTCGACCTGTCTCGGTTCGATCCCGGCATCTTTGATCGTCTTGAGCATGACGCGCCGGGCACCGTCGCCGTCTTCCGAAGGCGAGGTGATGTGGTAGGCGTCGCTGGTCATCCCGTAGCCCACCACCTCAGCATAGATCTTCGCGCCGCGGGCCTTGGCGTGTTCGAGCTCTTCGAGGACGAGGACGCCCGCGCCTTCGCCGATGACAAAGCCGTCGCGGTCTTTGTCGAACGGCCGCGAGGCGCTTAGCGGGTCATCGTTGCGGGTCGAGAGGGCGCGCATGGCCGCGAACCCGCCGACCGACATCGGCGTGATCGCGCCTTCCGTGCCGCCGCAGATCATCCCCACCGCATCGCCGTGCTCAATGATCCGGAAGCTGTCGCCGATGGCGTGCGCGCCGGAGCTGCAGGCGGTTGCGGGCGCGGAATTAGGGCCTTTGGCGCCGGTCAGGATCGAGACGTGACCGGCCGCCAGATTGACGATCGAAGCCGGGATGAAGAATGGCGAGATGCGCCCCGGGCCGCCTTCCACCATCTTCGTGTGCTCGCGCTCGAAGACGCCGAAGCCGCCGATGCCGCTGCCGATATAGACGCCGATGTCCTCGGCGTTCTCGGGCGTGATCTTCAAGCCGGAATCGGCCAGCGCCTCCCGCGCGGCGGCAATGGCGAAGAAGATGTAGTAGTCCATCTTCTTCACCTCCTTCTTCTCGACGAATTTGAGCGGATCGAAGTGCTTGGTCTCGGCGGCGAACTTAACCGTGTGCTGGCTGGGGTCGAAGCGCGTAATGTAGTCCACTCCGCTGCGCCCGGCGACCAAGCCGGCCCAGGTCTCCTCGGCCGTATTCCCCAGCGGGCTCACGAGACCGAGGCCCGTTATGACCACCCGCCTTTTTATCATTTCCTTTGCCACGACCATCTTCCTTAACTGAAGAGTAAGCAGCGCCAGCAGGTCGCTCGCGCTACTTGCTTAAGAGTATCTCCGGGGCCTCGTCTTCGCGCCTGGGGGTGGCGAGGCGAAACCTCCGCGGCTGGCGCAAATAGTGTGCTTGCTCCAGCCGTGAGGTCTGGCCACAGGCGCGGCGCGCGGGCGCATCGGGCGACCTGCCGCTCGGGTCCCCCGCCCGTCCACGCTCCTACTTTTTGTGCTGCTCGATATAGCTGACCGCGTCACGCACGCTCAGAATTTTTTCCGCGTCCTCGTCCGGGATTTCGATGCCGAACTCCTCCTCGAAACGCATGACCAGTTCGACCGTATCGAGCGAATCCGCGCCGAGGTCGTCAATAAACCGCGCGTTCGGGGTCACCTCCGCCTCCTCCACGCCGAGTTCATCCACAATGATCTGCTTGACCTTGTCCTCTACTGCATCTGCCATTAGTTCGTCCTCCCGTAGAAATTTAAGTTAGGGGTTAGGGATTAGGGGCTAGGGATTAGGGGTTAGGACGGAATTTCTTCCTTCCTGCCCCTAGTCCCTAACCCCTAACCCCTAGCCCCTCGTCACATATACATCCCGCCGTTGACACTGAGCACTTGGCCTGTGATATAGCCTGCCTCATCCGAGGCCAGAAAAGCAACCGCCTGGGCCACCTCCAGGTCAGTCCCCGGGCGCTTCAAAGGGATCTGCGCGAGCATCGCTTCACGGGCCGCCTCACTCATCGCCGCGGTCATCGGCGTCTCGATGTAGCCGGGCGCGACCGCGTTGACCGTGATCTTGCGCGTGGCGTACTCGCGGGCCATGGCCTTGGTGAAGCCGATGATCCCGGCCTTCGCCGAGATGTAATTCACCTGCCCCGCATTCCCGGCCTGGGCGACCACCGAGGTCAAATTGATGATCCGGCCACGCCGCGCCTTGGTCATCATCGGCAGCACCTGCTGCGTAGTCAAGAAGACGCCCGTGAGGTTGGTGTTGATGACGGCATCCCAATCCTCGCGCTTCAGGCGCAGCATCAGCCCGTCGCGGGTAATCGCGGCGTTATTGACGAGAATGCTGACGGGGCCGAGTTCAGTCGCGACCCGCGCCACCGCTGCCTGAATCTCCTCCGCATTGGCCAGATCGCCGCGCACGGCGAGCCCGCGGCGCTGGTGACTGCGGACCTCTGCGGCCACGCCCTCGCATTTGTCCAGCGAGCGGGCCATCACCGCCACGTCCGCCCCACACTGGGCGAGCACGAGCGCCGTCGCCCGGCCGATGCCTTGCGACCCGCCTGTCACCAACGCAATTTGCCCTGAGAGACTAAACATCTTTCGATTGCGGATTGCGGATTGCGGATTGCGGATTGGAGAGTTCAACCAGTCTGCGATCTGAAGTTTCAAATCCGCAATCCGCAATCCGCAATCCGCAATCATCCAGGCTCGCCCGGTCTTCAACATTGAGCAAGGTGACGCCTTTGTTGATGGCCCTGACCAAGCCGCGCAGGGCGTTGCCCGGTCCGACCTCGATGAAAGTAGCGACGCCTCCAGCGAGCATCCGTTCGACGCTTTCGGTCCAGCGCACGGGCGCCGAGATTTGACGCACGAGTCCGGCCCGCGCCTCTACGCCACCCGTCACCTCTTGCGCATCCACGTTGTTGACCAGCGGCACAGCCAGGTCACTGAATTGTGCTTCGGCGAGTGGCCCGGCCATCCGCTCTTGAACCGGCGCCATCAGCGGCGAATGGAACGGCGCGCTCACCTTGAGCATGACCGCGCGGCGGGCACCGAGCTTTTGACATTCCGCGATCGCCCGCTCGACCGCCTCGCGATGGCCCGCGATCACGGTCTGGGTGGGGGCATTAAAGTTCGCCGGGGCACAGACCTGACCCTGCGCCGCGATGGCGCAGGCCTCCGCGACCTTGGCCGCCTCCAGCCCCAGAATGGCCGCCATGGCGCCGACGCCGACCGGCACCGCCTGCTGCATCAGTTCGCCGCGCCGGCGGACCAGCCGCACGGCATCCGTCAGAGTCAAAGAGCCGGCGGCGACCAGCGCCGAATACTCGCCCAAGCTGTGGCCCGCCACGAAATCCGGCTGGACTCCCTGCTCGGCCAAGACGCGGAAGGCAGCCACCGAGGTGGTCAAGATCGCGGGCTGCGTGTTGGCCGTCAATTGCAGCTCTTCATCCGGCCCGTTGAAGCACAACTCGCTCAGGCGGAATCCCAGCGTCCGGTCAGCCTCATCAAAGACCGCCCGCGCCGCCGCGAAATTCTGTGCCAGCTCACGTCCCATCCCGGCCTGTTGCGAACCTTGGCCGGGAAAGATGAATGCGAGTTTGCCCATAAAACAGTTGTCAGTGGTCAGTCGTCCGTGGTCAGTGGCAAAGAACAACTGACCACGGACGACTGACCACTGACAGCCTTTCCCTTTCGCCTATGTTTTGAGCAATGCCAGTTCGCTCAGATCGCTCTCGATCCGCTCGTTCAGTTTCGCCTCGTAAAACTCTTTGGCCACGCGGATCGCGTTGCGGATCGCTTTCGCATTCGAGCGGCCGTGGCAGATGACGCAGATCTGCTTGGTGCCGAGCAGCGGGGCGCCGCCGAATTCGGAATAGTCGAGCCGCTTTTTGACGCTGCGGAATGCGGTGCGGGAGAGGATGGCGCCGACTTGCGTCAGGATCGTTTGTCCGAGTTCGGTCTTGAGTAGCCCCATGATGGCCTCCACCAAGCCTTCGCTCGTCTTCAAGATGACGTTCCCGGTGAAGCCGTCCGATACTATCACGTCGACTTCGCCGGTGTAAATGTCACGTCCCTCGACGTTGCCGACGAAGCGGATGGGCGCGCGTTTGAGCAAGCGGGCCGCCTCTTTCGTCAGGTCGTTGCCCTTCGCCTCCTCCTCTCCGATGCTCATCAACCCGACCTTCGGCGAGCGCACGCCCATAATCGAGCGCGAGTAGATCGAGCCCATGATCGCGAACTGCTTGAGCTGTTCCGGCTTGCACTCGGAGTTGGCGCCCACGTCGAGCAACACCGTCCCCTGGCCCTTGAGCGTCGGGAAGACTCCAGCGAGCGCCGGGCGGTCGACCGAAGGGAGGGTGCCGATGATCAACTTGGAGACGGCCATGACGGCCCCCGTGTTGCCGGCGCTCACCAAGCCCTGCGCCTGGCCGTCGCGCACCAGCCGCGCCGCGACGCGGATCGAAGCATCGCGCTTGCGCCGCACGGCCTGCGCGACCGGCTCCTCCATGGTGATGACCTCGGTCGCGTTGACGATCTCGATGTGCAGCCGGTGGGAGCGCGGGTTGCCGTAGCCCTGGCGCTCCAATTCGGCCTTGATCCGCTCTTGCGGCCCGACCAGGATAATGCGGGCACGCAGGTCATGCGCGGCCTGGACGGCGCCGGCAACTTCGCTGGCCGGGGCATAGTCCCCGCCCATGGCATCAACGGCAATGGTGGTGAGCATAAGGGGGCGGATGCAGCAAGGACGAACGATGAAGTCTGAACGCTGAGCGGTGAACTCGATCATTCAGCGTTCATCGCTCAGCGTTCATCATTATTCCTCGACCTCGATCACCTGCCGGCCGCCATAGTAGCCGCACTTCGGGCAGACACGATGGGGCAGCTTCGGCTGCTGACAGTTCGGGCAAGCCGTGGTGGTGACGCGCGGCAAGGCGTCGTGCGCGCGGCGTTTCCGGCCGCGTGATTTAGAATGACGTCGTTTCGGATTAGGCATCGTACTTCTCCCCAAATATAGCAATCAAAATTTACGGACTGCCGCTTGGCGGCCGGCACGCGTGGCTGGCCCGAGCCTCACGACTCAACCCTCGCCCGCTTTGTCTCTCAAATCGGCCAAGGCTTGCCAGCGCGGGTCCATCGGCGGCTGGCACTGACACTGCTCGACGTTGAGGTCCGTGCCGCACTGTGGGCAGAGCCCGCGGCAATCCTCATGGCACAAGACGCGGGCCGGGAGACTCAGTTCCAACTGCTCGCGGACCAGCTCATCCAGGTCTATCTCTTCATTCTCGTAGACCGCAAAATCGAGGTCGCGCGCCTGCAGCTCGGTTTCACCGCCTTGGCCCGTCGCCGTGTCTTTGGGCGTATAAAAGAGTTCGACTTGGCGGTGGATCGGGATGGTCACTTCTCGCAAGCAACGGTCGCAGGGGGCCTCAACGACGGTTGAGACTTCGCCCCGCAAGCGCATGTCCATGCCACTGCGATCCACGCGGCCGGTGACCAGGGGAGGCCGCTGGAGCGAGAACTCGTGACCCGCCAGGTCGAGTTCCCCCATTTGATACTGGTGCTCAAAGCGCAAGCCTTCATCCGGCAAGCGCACTAGTGAGATCAACATACGTCCCCCTGGCAAAAGGTGATAATTATAGTCTCAGCCGACAGTTTGTCAACCGACGCGCTGGTCTCAAGATGGCCGTGCAGGCCCCTGAGTAAGAATGTAGCCAGCCCCGACACCGATCATCATCATCTCATCAAGACCCTGTTCAGGTAAGCGTACACTCAATTCGTACGCTTGTACATTTCTTAATTCTCTCCCACAGCAGCCTAAAAGCCGCTATTTCAGAAGATCCACGAGGGCCGTCTCGCCCGCCCAGTTGGCACAGCCGTTGCCAAGAAATAGCGTAGGTCGGTGAGAGAAGATGGGAGACAAAATACTGATTAGCCCTGACCTCGTCAGGCTGGGATAGAAGGAGGAGCAAAAATGTTGTGGACAATCTTGGCAATTCTGATGGTGCTATGGCTCATTGGTCTGATCGGCCATATTGGCGGCGCCTTGATCCACCTACTGTTGGTGCTCGCCGCGGTGGTCTTTTTGATCCAGCTTTTCACTGGACGCCGGACCGTGGTTTAGTCTAGCAGTGTTCACAGCCTGCTCCTATCGTCTCGGGCCTAGGCCCGAGACGATAGGAGCCTATTCTCAAGCAGCTCCGTGCCGATCAAGCTCATTCAGATTTAGAGGCGTGGGGTCACCAGTCCGGTTTGGTCTTGGTACTTGCCCTTCCGGTCAGCGTAAGAAGTCTCGCACTCCTCGTCAGATTCGAAGAAAGTCACTTGGGCGATGCCTTCATTGGCGTAGATGCGCACGGGCAGGTCGGCCGAGTTTGAAAACTCCAGCACCAGTCGGCCGCGCCAGCACGGTTCCAAAGGAGTCGCATTAATTATCAATCCGCTGCGAGCGTATGAGGATTTGCCCAAGCAAAATCCGATGACATTGCGCGGCAGATCGAAGGTCTCCACCGTCACCCCTAGGGCATATGAATGCGGCGGCAACAACCAGTAGCGCGAGCCGTCCGCGGCCGTGCGCAGCGGCGCTTCAACGAGCGAACTCTGATCGAAGTTCTTTGGGTCAATCTCCGCACTGGCAATGGGGGAAAAGACATGAAAGCCATCAGGCGCCAAGCGCAGGTCATAGCCATAGCTTGACAATCCTGCCGAAATGATCCGTCGGCCCTCAACCTCGCGCACCAGTTTTTCCTCAAACGGCGAGATCAGCCCGCGCTCGCGGCACATCCGTAAAATCCATCGGTCCGATTTGACGCTCACTGATGAAATCTCCTTCTGATAAATAGAGCGTGTCGCATAAATGCGGCGCAAATTCGGAGTGCTTTTCAACTCATCAGAGTTGAAAAGCACTCCATCTCTCTGATATTTCCTGTGGTGTGACCCAGA